>Ga0070668_100002523_pt1 | contig 13474 bp, 9 predicted proteins | sample KBSS43metaG_FD_64661 | JGI IMG/M metagenome (GOLD analysis project Ga0070668, IMG submission 64661) | Switchgrass rhizosphere microbial communities from Kellogg Biological Station, Michigan, USA - KBS S4-3 metaG | ecosystem: Host-associated > Plants > Roots > Rhizosphere > Soil ... | reverse complement strand
CACCTTCACCAGGTCCTCGCGGACCATCTCGGCGCAGAGCTCGCGCCAGGTGGTCCTGTGCGTCCAGCCCAGCTTCTCCCGGGCCTTCCTGGGATCGCCGATGAGAAGGTCGACCTCGGTACGCCGGAAATAGCGCGGGTCCACCCGCACGCGCACCTTGCCGCTGCGCGCGTCGACGGCGATTTCGTCCACGCCTTCCCCTTGCCATTGCAACTCGACGTCCACTTCGCCGAAGGCGCAGCAGATGAAGTCGCGCACGCGTGTCGTCTCGCCGGTCGCCAGGACATAGTCGTCGGGCGCGTCCTGCTGCAGGATCCGCCACATCCCCTCCACGAACTCCCGGGCGTGGCCCCAGTCGCGCCGGGCGTCGAGGTTGCCGATGTAGAGGCACTCCTGCATCCCGTGATGGATCGCCGCCGCCGCCCGGGTGATCTTGCGCGTGACGAAGGTCTCCCCACGAAGCGGGCTCTCGTGATTGAACAGGATGCCGTTGGAGGCGTGCAGCCCATAGGCCTCCCGGTAGTTCACCACGATCCAGTAGGCGTAGAGCTTGGCCGCCGCATAGGGGCTGCGCGGATAGAACGGCGTGGTCTCGCTTTGCGGCACCTCCTGGACCTTGCCGTAGAGCTCCGAGGTCGAGGCCTGGTAGAAGCGGACCTTGTCCTTCAGGCCCAGGAGGCGGATCGCCTCCAGCAGGCGCAGCGTGCCGATCCCGTCGGCGTTGGCGGTGTATTCCGCCGTCTCGAAGCTGACCTGCACATGGCTTTGGGCGGCCAGGTTGTAGATCTCGTCCGGCTGCGTCTCCTGGACGATGCGGATCAGGTTGGTGGCGTCGGTCATGTCGCCGTAGTGCAGGATGAACCGCTGATCGGGTTCGTGCGGGTCCTGGTACAGGTGCTCGACGCGTTCGGTGTTGAACGACGACGAGCGCCGCTTCACGCCGTGGACGACATAGCCTTTGCCGAGCAGGAGTTCCGACAGGTAGGAGCCGTCCTGGCCGGTGACGCCGGTGATCAGGGCGACTTTGCGACGATCAGATTGGGTCATGCACGCTCTCGGGGAGGAAGGGCCGAACCGGGGGAACGGCGGGGAAAAACGGGTTTGGCGCGCGAGGCCGAACGGGCGGGCGCAGCGTCGGCGAGAATCGCGCGCCACCTCGCCAACGCCGTCTGTCGCGAAAAGCAGCCTTCGGCCGCCGCACGCGCCGCCGCGCCGAGCGCCGCGGCCCGCGTCGCGTCGCCGGCCAGGGCGCGCACCGCGGCCGCGAACGCCTGCGCATCGCCCGGCGCCACATGCAGGCCGCAGCCGTGGGTCCGCACCAGCCGGGCGATCTCGCCGTCGGGGTCGGTCACGGCGAGGACCGGGCGGCCGGCCGCCAGGATTCCGTAGACCTTGCTGGGCACGATCAGTCCCTCCAGCTCCGGCCGCAGGGATATCCAGTGGATGTCGGCGGCGGAGAGGGACGCCGCGAGCGCGCCGAACGGCTGATAGGGCTTGAAGACGATGTTGGAGAGGCCAGCCGCCTCGGCGGCGAGCCCGAGCGCCCTGGTGTGGTGGCCGCCGCCGATGACCAGGAAGACGACGTCCGGCTCGCGCCTCAGCTCGCGGGCCGCGCCCAGCATGGTCTCGTATTCGTGGGCGCGGCCGAGGTTGCCCGAGTAGCCGACCACATACTTGCCCTCCAGGCCCCATTCCGCCCGCAGGGGGTTGGCGGCCTGCGCTACGGGGACGATCTGCGTCTCGTCGCTCCAGTTGGGGGCGATGGCGATCCGCTGCGGCGGCGCGCCCGCGGCGCGCAGGTGCGAGGCCATCCGCTCGCCCAGGACGACATTGGTGTGCGCGACGTGCAGGGACGCGTTGCGCAGGCCGGTCAGGATCGCGCCTAGCGGCCCTGCGAGCGCCCGCACGCCCAGCGCGCTCGCCACCTCGGGATAGACGTCCTGCAGCCAGTTGACGAGGCGTGCGCCCTTCAGGGCGGCGGCGGCGGCCGCGACGACCGAGAGCAGGGGGGGGTCGGTCTTCGCCACCACCAGGTCGTCACGCCCGGCGACGCCCAGAAGGGCTGCGAAGGCGGAGACGTAGAACGACGCCAGGTCGACGAGGCGGCCGAGGAGATTGGATCGGCCGAAACCCGTGGTCGCCACCCGGCGGATCTGGACGCCGTTGACGCTTTCGTGCGCCGGCAGCCGCTGCGTGGGATCATCGTAGAGCAGGCGGCTGGTGATGACGACGACCGATTGGCCGGCCCCCGCCAGGTCGAAGGCCAGGTCCGTAAGAAGCTGCGATGTCGCCGAGTGATCGGGGTGGAAGAAGCGGTTTACGAAGATGACCTTGGGGGATGCAATCACGAAAACGAACACTCTGAGGTTGAGATGGAGAGTCGAGCGGCGGCCGTCCCATCTCCCGGGTCACCAGGGCGGCGGGTGGCCCGCAGGCGCGGTCAGGCCTTCGATCGCTGCGTCCATCGGATGTCTCCGGTCCCAGGCCGTGCGCCACCAAGGCCGGCGCGCCGGAGCTGCGAGCTTCCGGTCGCCCAAGCCGGCGGCGGCGCCTGCGGTCTTAGATGCAGCATTGGGGCAGCATAGGGGCGCCGGCCGCTACAAATTGTGGTTGTCTGCGCCGTTGACGCCGGCTTGTTCAGCGCGGCCACTTCCCTTGGCCGTCCGTGAGTCTTTCGGGGGCGGGCGGCCGGAGAAGCGGCTCCGAGCCCGAGATTCTATCCCCCGCGATGAGTCTTGCGGCGGGTCATCCCGAGCATCCGGCGCCCGCTAAAGTAAGCGCAACCTTGCGGAAAGGGGTGTATGTTAATTTCTGACGGAGCTTGAAACCGCCGGGGGGCGGAGATGAATCTAGTCGAAATCTTCGCCCTTGCGGGCACGCTCCTGGGAGCATTCGTCGGGGTCCTGGCCGCGCTGCTGGTGGGGCGCTGGCTGTTCGGTTCGTCGACGAACGCCGAGGCCACCTCGGAGGAAGCCGCCCCGCCGCGCCGACGCGGCCGCCTGGGCCGGGCGCTGTTGGCGATGCTGCGCGGTCCCGCCGACCACCTGCGCTGAGATCACCGGCGCAGCGACGCGCCGGTCGCGCCTTGGGCGACCGCGGTCGGCGCATCGTCGCTCCAGCCGACGCCCAGGGCTTCCCCGACGCGGATGTAGGCGAGGGCGGAGCGGGTGCGCGCCAGGGCGAAGGCGTCTTCGGCCTCGGCGAGGCGGCGCTCGGCGTCGAGGACGGCGAGGAACGGGTCGACGCCCTCGCGGTAGCGCAGGCGCGACATGGCGGCGGCCTGGCGGGCGGCTTCGGCGGCGGCCTCCTGGCGGGCCTCGGCGCGCAGCGCGCCGCCCAGGCTGGCCAGCGCCGCGTCGAGGTCGCGGGCGCCGGCCAGGACCAGCTTCTCGTAGCGCTGGAACTCCGCCTCCGCGCCGGCGCGCGCCGCCTCGGTGCGCAGGGCGTTGCGGCGGAAGTCGAGGGCCGGCCAGTCGATCCGGGGCCCGACGGTGAACGAGAAGGCCCGATCGCTGTCCAGGGCCCCGAAGTTCAGGCCGACCGCCGAGGCGGCGCCGACGAAACTGATCCTCGGCCACCAGTCGACGCGGGTCGCCCGCACCCGCGCCTGCGCCGCGTGCAGCCGCGCCTCGGCCTGGCGGATGTCCGGGCGCCGGCGCAGCAGATCGTCCGGCTGGCCCACGGCGATGCTTGGCGGCGGGACGAGCCGGGGCCCCGGCGCGCGCAGGCCGGCGACGAGGTCCGGCGTCAGGCCGGCGGCCAGCACGTCCAGGGCCGCCACGTCGCCCTCGATCTGGGCCTGCAGCAGCGGGATGGCCGCCTGCGTCGATTCCAGCTGCGAGCGCGCGCGGGCCACGTCCAGCGGCGTGCCGCGCCCGCCGTTCTTCAGGGCTTCGGTCAGCCGCAGGGTCTCTCCTTGAGCCTTGGCGTTGTCCTGGGCGGCGTTGAGCCGGGCCTGGGCGCCGCGCAGGTCGATGTAGGTCGACGCGGTCTGCGCGGCGATCGCGGTCATGGCGCCGCGCCGCGCCTCCTCGAAGCTGAGCGCCTCGGCCTTGGCCGCGGAGGCGCCCGCGCGCAGGCGGCCGAACACATCGACTTCCCAGGCGGCCTCGCCGCTGACGGCCGCAAAGCCGTCTTCGCGGTCCTCGGCCCCCACCCGCTCGCGGCCGGCGCCGGCGCTGAGGCTCCCGAACGGCAGCAGGTTCCAGCCCTCGACCTTGGCCAGGGCGCGCGCGCGCCGCGCATCGGCCTCGGCGGCGCGGATGTCGCGGTTCTCGCGCAGGGCGTGGGCGACGAGGCGGTCCAGCAGCGGGTCGCCCAGCGCAGCCCACCAGTCGGTGCGCGGCGCGATACGGTCCGTCGCCGGGGCCACGGGGGAGGCGGGCGGCGGCGCCTGGGCCGCAGCCGGTCCGGCCGAAGCCAGGGCGAAGGCGGCGAGGGCTGCGATCCAACGTGTCATGGCGCGGTCCTTCACTCGGCCGGGAGGGCGGCGGGCCGCCGGCCAAGCCTAAGCCGCCAGCGGGCCAGCCGGCGGGTGACGACGTAGAAGGCCGGGGTCAGCAGCAGGCCCAGGATCGTCACCCCGATCATGCCGGAGAACACCGCCGTGCCGATGGCCACCCGCTGCTCGGCGCCCGCCCCGGTGGCGAACACCAGCGGGGTGACGCCCAGGATGAAGGCCAGCGAGGTCATCAGGATCGGCCGCAGCCGCAGGCGCGCGGCGCGGATCGCCGCCTCCGCGGGTGTCAGGCCCTCGTGGTCCTCGAGCTGCTTGGCGAACTCGACGATCAGCACCGCGTTCTTGGCCGCCAGCCCCACCAGGACGATCAGCGCCACCTGGGTCAGGATGTTCACGTCCAGCCCGCGCAGGAAGAGGCCCAGCAGCGCGCCCAGGATCGACATCGGCACGACCATCAGCACCGCCAGCGGCAGGGTGACGCTCTCGTACTGGGCGGCCAGCACCAGGAAGACGAACAGCGCCGCCAGCACGAACACCCCGATGGCGCCGCTGGCCTCGGTCTTCTGCAGGTAGCCGAGCTCGGTCCATTCGTAGGCGAACCCGGCCGGCAGGGCCTTCTGGGCGGCCGCCTCCATGGCCTTCATCAGCGCGGCGGACGAGGTGTGCGGCCCGGGCTCGGCGCTCAGGTCCGACGCCGGATAGAGGTTGAAGCGCGGCACGCGGCTGGGGCCGGTGACGTCCTGGGCGCGGACGACCGACGACAGCGGGGTCATCTTGCCGTCGAGGTTGCGCGCCCAGAGGCGCCCGAGGTCGGCCTCGGTGCGGCGGAACATGCCGTCGGCCTGCGCCGTGACCCGGTAGGTGCGGCCCAGGTAGTTGAAGTCGTTCACATAGGCCGAGCCGAGATAGACCTGCAGGGCGTCGTTGATCTCCGACACCGGCGTGCGGGCGGCCTCGGCCTTGTCGCGGTCGACCTCGATCTTCACCCGCGGCGTACGCGCCTCGTAGGGCGAATAGGGGAAGGCGATCCGCGGGTCCTTGGAGGCCGCGCCCATGACGGCGTTGGTGGCGTCGGCGAGGGCCGAGTAGCCCTTGCCCTCGCGGTCCTGGATCATCAGCTTGACGCCCGCCCCGGAGCCCAGGCCCTGGATGGTGGCCGGCGTCATCACCACCATGATCGCGTCCTGGATCGGGGCCAGCGCGTTGCGCAGGTCGGCCTGGATCGCCGCGTTGCTGCGGCCGGTCCTGACGCGCTCGTCGGCGTCGGCGTAGGTGACGAACATGGTGGCGACGTTCGGCGACTGGGTGCTGGTGGCGCCCGAGAAGCCGACGAAGCTGACGTCGTAGGTGACGCCCTTGACGGTGTGGATGCGCTTCACCGCCTCGCGGACCACGGCCCGCGTGCGCTGGATCGAGGCCCCGTCCGGGAGCTGGGCGACGACGAAGCAGTAGCCGCGGTCCATCTGCGGGATGAAGCCCTTGGGCGCGGCCTGCATCAGCCCGGCGGTGAGCGCCAGCATGCCGCCGTAGACGAACAGCACGACGGTGGCGAAGCGCACGAGCCGGGTGGTCGCCCGGCCGTAGCGGTCGGACATGCGGTCGAACCAGCCGTTGAAGGCGGTGAAGAAGCGCTGCAGCGGCCTGGAGCCGGGCGTCTGCGCATGCGGCTTCAGCAGCACCGCGCACAGCGCCGGCGACAGGGTCAGCGAGACGAAGCAGGAGATCAGGGTCGCGCTGGCGATGGTCAGGGCGAACTGGCGGTAGAACTGGCCCGCCACCCCGCCGATGAAGGCCACCGGCAGGAACACCGCGGTCAGCACCAGGGCGATGGCGATCAGCGCCCCGCCCACCTCGTCCATGGAGACCCGGGCCGCCTCCTTGGGCGTCAGGCCTCGGGCGATGTTGCGCTCGACGTTCTCCACCACCACGATGGCGTCGTCGACGACGATGCCGATGGCCAGGATCAGGCCGAACAGGGAAAGCGTGTTGATGGACCCGCCGGTCATGGCGAGGATCCCGAAGGCGCCCAGGATCGAGACCGGGATCGCCAGCACCGGGATGATCGCGGCGCGCCAGCTCTGCAGGAACAGGAAGACCACCAGCACCACCAGGACGATGGCCTCCATCAGGGTCTCGGCGACCTTGTGGATCGAGGATTCGACGAAGCGGGTGGTGTCGTAGACGATCTCGTACTTCAGCCCCTGCGGGAAGGCCTTGGAGAGTTCGGCCATTTCCGACTTCACCGCCGCGGCGGTCTGCAGGGCGTTGGAGCCCGGACGCTGGAAGATGCCGATGGCCACCGCGTCCTTGCCGTTCAGCGAGGCGTCGACGTTGTAGGCCTGGGCGCCCAGCTCCACCCGGCCGATGTCGCGCACGCGCACCAGGGCGCCGTTCGGGCCCGTGGCGACCACCACCTCGGCGAACTGCTCGGGATCGACCAGGCGGCCCGGCGCCTGCACGGTGAGCTCGTAGTTGGCGCCGCTGGGCTGCGGCTCGGCGCCCAGGCTGCCGGCGGCCACCTGCACGCTCTGGCGGCGCAGGCCCGCGAGGACGTCGCCGGGCGAGAGGCCGAGCGTGGCGATCTTCTCGGGATCCAGCCAGATCCGCATGGAGTAGTCGCGCGCGCCGAACATCTGGGCGTCGGCGACCCCGGCGATCCGCGCCAGCCGGTCGCGGACGTTAAGGCTAGCGTAGTTGGAGACGTAGATCGGGTCATAGCGCCCGTCGGGGGACAACAGGTGCACCACCATCAGGAAGGTGGGGGCGCTCTTGTCCACCACCACGCCCAGGCGGCGCACCTCCTCGGGCAGCCGCGGCTCGGCCGAGGCGACGCGGTTCTGCACCAGCACCTGGGCCTGGTCGAGATCGGTGCCCAGCTTGAAGGTGGCGTTGATGGTCACCAGGCCGTCGGCCGTGGACTGGGAGGAGACGTACATCATCCCCTCCACCCCGTTGACCGCCTGCTCGATGGGCGCGGCCACCGTCTCGGCCAGGGTCTCGGGGCTGGCGCCCGGATAGGTGGCCCGGATGGAGACGGTGGGCGGGACGACGTCCGGGTATTCGGAGATCGGCAGCCGGCCGATGGCCAGCAGGCCCAAGAGGGTGATCACCACGGACAGCACGGCCGCGAAGACCGGCCGGTCGATGAAGAAGCGCGGCAGGCGCATGGAACTAGCCTTGTCTGCAGGCCCGGCGGCGTCAGCCCCGGGGGGCGGCGCTGGCGGCGAGGGAGGCGGGGATCTCGGCGACCCGGCCCGGGGTGGGCGCCACCCGCTGGCCGGGCTGGGCGCGCTGGATCCCGTTGATGACGATCCGATCGGTGGGCGCCAGCCCGCGGCGGATGACGCGCAGGGCGCCGGCCTGGGGCCCCAGCTCCACTTGGCGGTACTCGACGACGTTCTTGGCGTTCACCACCAGCACGTACTTGCGCGACTGGTCCGAACCGATGGCGACGTCGGGGGCCAGCACGGTGGGCTTCACCGCCGAGGTCAGGATGCGCACCCGCCCGAACTGGCCGGGCAGAAGGGCGCCGTCGGCGTTCTCGAGCACGACGCGGCCCCGGATCGTGCCGGTGCCGGCGTCGATCCGGTTGTCCACGAAGTCCAGCTGGCCCGTGTGGCTGAAGCCCGTCTCGCCGTCGAGCTTGAGCAGCGCCTCGCGCGGCGCGGCGGCCGCCTCGGCGGACGGCAGGCCGTCGGAGGAGGAGAATTCGAAGTGGATCGGGTCGACCGAGACGATCTGGGTCAGCACCGTCTGGCCGTTCTGGATCAGGTTGCCGGGGTCCACCCGCCGGTCGGAGATGCGGCCGGAGATCGGCGCGTAGACGCGCGTGTAGCTGAGGTCGAGGGCGTTCCCGGTCAGCGCCGCCTGGGCGGCCGCCTTGGCGGCGACGGCCTGGCCCTCGGCGCCCTTGCGGGCGTCGAACTCCTCGGCGGAGATGGCGTCGGCGGCGCGCAGGGTCTCGGCGCGGCGCAGGTCGCTGCGGGCCAGCACCAGCTTGGCCTCGGCCTCGGCGAGCTGGGCCCGGGCCCGGTCGGCCTGGGCCTGGAAGGGCAGCGGGTCGATGGTGAAGAGCAGCTGGCCCTTGCGCACGTACTGGCCGTCCCGGAAATGCACCGCCTGCAGGTAGCCGGAAACCCGCGGGCGCACGTCCACCGCCTCGGCGGCCACGAAGCGGCCGGCGTGCTCCGACCACTCCGGCTCCATCCGCACCAACGGGTTGGCCACGGTGACGGCGGGCGGCTCCTGCGGCCCCGCCTGGGCCTCGGCGCGGGTGCAGGCCTGCAGGCCGAGGCCCGCGAAGACGATGGCGGCGACGGCGCCGGCGGTCGCCGATCGGCTCAGCAACTGAGGCATGGTATTTCCCCTCGAAATATATGACGATCGTCATGTCACATGACGTGCGTCATCTCTCATGACGATCGTCATGTGGCTCTGGAGCGGGTGGGTTCAAGGGGATCGGCGGCCGCGGAGCAAAAAAATGCTGCGGCGCGGCAAAAGGGAGCCGGTCTTGGAACCGGGCCGGAAGATGCTACCTTAGGGGCCCTGGGGAGAAGAAACGCCATTGAACCCGCTGGTTACGCGCAAGGAGGAGACCCGTCGCCGCATCGTCGACACCGCCGCGCGGCTGTTCCTGGAAAAAGGCGTCGATCGCGTCGGGGTCGACGAGATCATGCGCGAATCCGGCCTGACGCACGGCGGCTTCTACGTCTACTTCCCCAGCAAGGAATCTCTGATCACCGAGGCTTGCACCGCCGCGCTGGAGGAGACGACGCACCAGTGGGAGGCGCTGACGGAGAAGATCGACTCCGACGAGCTCTGGGGCGAATTCCTCGAGACCTACCTGGCGGGCGACCTGACCTCGGCCAACAATCCCGCCTGCCCGGCGGCGATCCTGGGCGCCGACATCGCCCGGCGGCAGGACACGGTGCAGGCCACCTATGTCGCCCAGCTGCGGGGCCTGATCGACAAGATCGCCGCGCGGTCGGGCGCCGACCGGTCGCACGCGATCCTCAGTTTCGCCGCCCTGATCGGCGCGACCAGCCTCGCGGCCCAGCTCGGCCAGGACAAGGCCCTGGCCGCCGAGATCCTCAACGCCACCCGCGACGAACTGCTGAAATGCCGCCCCAAGCCGCGCCGCCGGACGGCGGCGGGCGGCGTTCGGCCGGTAAAGGCGGTGTAGGGCAAGGTTGGTCCAGGCTGACCCAGATCCCGCTCACCCCGGCGAAGGCCGGGGCCCAGGTGAAGCCCACGAGACGCGGAGGCTGACACTGGGTCCCGGCCAGAGTTTATCCTCGGGCCGGCAAAGCCGGACCCGGGGGCCGGGATGAGCGGAGTTGAGAGCGATTCAACCTTGGGCGACCTTGCTCCAGGCGCCGGTCCATGACGGGGACACGCACGCAGCCCGGCGTGGTGAATGTCTCCCTCGGGCTGGGCGGCGAGGCCTTCGGCCGGGCGTTCCCGACGAGGTCCGGTTCCGGGCGGCGCTTCAATCCCAGGCCAGAACCAGTTCATCGACACCGAACACGTAGCCGCCATGCGTGATCGGAGCGGTTCCGTCCTTGATGCGGAAGGACGGGATGCGACCCAGAAATTCCTCCAGCCCGATCGTGAGCTCACGCCGCGCCAGATGCGAGCCAATGCAGCGGTGGGGGCCGTAGGCGAATGCGGCGTGGCGATTGTTTTCGCGCGTCAACTCGACGCGATCGGGGTCAGGAAATTCCGCCGGATCGCGATTGGCGACCATGGACGGGCAGGAAATCGCATCGCCCTTTTTGATCGGCGCGCCGTTGAACACGATATCCCTTGTGGCGCGCCGCACCGGCGTCACGGTCGAATAGGCTCGCAGCAATTCCTCGACCGCCGGTTTCAGCGCATCGGGATGGGCGCGCAGCCAGGCCTGATCGTCCGGCTCGCGCGCAAGATGGTAGAGATCGAGCCCGATCGCGGTCGCCACCGTGTCGAGGCCGCCGTTGAACAACAGGACGCCGACGCCGAGCAGCTCGTTGTTGCTCAGCGGGCGGCCTTCGATGCGCGCGTTGAGCAGGAAGGTGACGAAATCGTCGGTCGGCTCCTTGCGCCGCAGGTCGATGCGATCCTGGATCATCTGCATGACGCGCTGCACGGCGATGGTTCGCTCTTCCATGCCGCGGTGAAACAGGTCGATGATCCACGTCACGAACTCGGCGCGCCGCTCCTGCGACATGCCGAGGAATTCCAGGAACACCCCGACCGCGAACGGGAACGCGAAGTCGTTCATCACATCGCACGAGCCCCGCGCCTTGAAGCCGTCGATCAGATCCGCCGCGCGCTGGCGGGCGCCGGCCTCCATCGCGTCGACCCGCTTGGGCGACAGGAGCGGATTGAGCAGCATCCGCAGGTGCGTATGGTGCGGCGGATCGGCTTCGAGCGGCAACAGGATGAACTGCTCGCCGATGGTTTCGTCGAAATGCCCGCGCCGGCTCGAGAAAGTCTCCGGATCGCCCATGATACGGCGTTGATCCTCGGCGCGGACCACCACCCAGGACCCGCTGCCGTCATAAGCGTTCGACGGCGAATAGAAGATCGGCGGATACTCGCGCAGATAGGATAGAGCGGCTTGCGGATTGCCAAACGGCGTCGGCGTCAGGCCGGCGCTGTTATAGATGGAAAACTCGCGCACCAATTCGCGCGGAACATGATCCGGAACGATGCGGGGCTGAGCGGCGCCTTGATCCATCGCGTTCGGCCATTTCCAACTGATGATGAGCTTTCCGACAGCGAAAACTTGCGGGCGTAGCCGTACGTCGGGCCGCTTTTCGTCGGCCGAATGCAAACAGAAGATGATGGCTCTGACAATTTAAAAACTGACGTATGGTGCAGTTTTAGGGGGTGGAAAGCCGGCGATTGGCGGCATCGGGCGCGGCCCGGCAAGGGCGAGGCGCGATCCAATGTGGACCTGAGTTGGCGGTCCGCACGCCGGCGGGTTGGGTAGTTGGGGGGGATGTACGTCAACCTGATCACGTCCTTGCCGATCAAATCTCCAGCCTTGGGGCGAAGCGGCGGCCGGGGACCGGCGAACAACGGCTTGCCGCCGCCAGGGACTACTGGGTGAAGGTGCAGTCGGTGCTCATCGATTAGACCGAGGTCAGTCAGGCTTGCGGCCAGCTCTGACCCTGCAACCTCGATCTCCCCATGGCGATTGCCCTTCAGCCCGCGCACCACCGCCTCGACGCCATCTTCGACCAGCGTGGCGTTGGGGCCGACCGATTTCAACGAGCGCGATGTCACCCACTTCGGTCGCCTTCGCCACGCCGCCGCGAAGTCACGCTCCGGAGCGCCCCAGTCAGCTTGATCCTCGTCCCAATACCGCATCGTCTCATACATGCGGCGCCCCTACACGAGGCCGGCCAAGCCGCGCATCTCCTCGATGAAGTGGCGAAAAAGCGCGTGGGGAACATGCGACCAAGGCTCACTCGGCACGACATCGCTGCAATGCGCAGCGCCAAGCGTGGCGATCGCCTTTGCGAAAAATCAATTCCAGCCGACGCGTTTCGCCACATCGTCGCGCGTCGCGAGGGCTACCTCGTCAAGGTAGCTGGCCGTGATCACACACGACATCCTCGATCATATAGGCGACGCGATCTACGGCCTCGATCGCGGCTGGCGGTTCACCTTCTTCAATCGGGCAGCGGAGCAATTCTTCGGGCGAGACCGCAATGAGGTGATCGGGCGCACCGTCTGGGACTGCTTTCCCGCTGCTAAAGACGCGGAGTTGGGCGCGGCTCTTCGGCGGACGATGAAGAGTCGGGAGACCCTGCACGTCGATCTCCTTAGCCCGAGCACCGGCAAGTGGGCCGACATCCGCATGTTCCCTCTGGAAGAAGGCGGCCTCGGGGTCAGTTGGCGCGACATCACCGACGCGAAGAAGCGGGAGAGCGCCTTGCTGGACGCCGCCGAGAACCAGGACATGCTGTTTCGCGAACTGGCGCACAGGGTCACAAACAACTTTCAGGAGGCCGCGTCTCGGGTGGCCCTCCAGGGCCGGGAGGTTCAGGATCCGACCGCTCGCGAGATGTGCGAGAAGATGGCGACTTCCATCCGCAGCATGGGGCTGGTGCACCGACGCCTTTACCGCAGCCGGCGATATATTGATCAGCAGGATCTGGGCGATTACGTGCAGGCGCTGTGCGAAGATCTCTCGGCGAGCCTTCCCAAAAACATCTCGCTCAAGGCGAGGACCGAGCCCGGGACAAACGTTGACGTCGGTGTCGCGACGACGGTCGGCATGATGGTCGCCGAACTGGTGATGAACTCACGGAAGCACGCTTGGCCCGCTGATCAGCCCGGGCAGATGGTCGTGTCCATGCGGCGAGACGGCTGCATGGTCGAGGTGGAACTGTGGGATGACGGTCAAGGCGTGCCCGAAGGCTTGGATCTGAATAAGTCCGCCGGGCTCGGCCTTAAGCTCCTCGGGTCGCAGATCAAAAGGTTGGGGGGCGCCTTCACCCACCGGAATGTCGAAGGCGGAGCCATCTTCACCCTGCGCTTCCTCGCGCCAAACCTGGAAGCCGACACTGTGAAGGACCTAGCCGACGCTGCGGAAGAAGATGTGGCCTGAGACGCTTCGCTGCCTACCCAATCAGCTGTCCCCTAACTCCGCTCTAGGCACGACGGTGACACGCACCACGGCGTGGAGCATGTCCCCTGGGAGCTATTGAGTCCGTCCCGCGGACAGGCCCGGCCATGGATCCCATGCCGGCCATGAGGCAGGCTCGCCGCAACCGCGGGATTTAAGCGCAGGAAGCATCGGCATGCTTCTCAACGGCCCCAGATGTTCCGTATTTGTTCTTGCCCTTGGCCGCGCCTGGAGCTAGACTTCATCGTCGGCGCCGCAGCGGGCCGAGGTGTTGCCTGTCAACACCCGGCGGTAGCGCCTTCCGCCGGCATCCCCGAACGACGGGCGCCCACAGATCTTTGATAAGTCAGAATATTCCTGACACCTTCTGCGCCGCGCCCCCTCCCTGCAGGGGGATT
>Ga0070668_100002521_pt1 | contig 13479 bp, 10 predicted proteins | sample KBSS43metaG_FD_64661 | JGI IMG/M metagenome (GOLD analysis project Ga0070668, IMG submission 64661) | Switchgrass rhizosphere microbial communities from Kellogg Biological Station, Michigan, USA - KBS S4-3 metaG | ecosystem: Host-associated > Plants > Roots > Rhizosphere > Soil ... | reverse complement strand
GTGCAATTCTCGCGGCCGAGGATCGCGAACGGATCGAAGTTGAAGGTCCGCATGGCGTTCAGGTGCGTCACCTTGGCGATCTTCTCGGGCGAAAGGTGGTTGATCGTCTCGAACAGCCGCTCCGGGGCGTAAGGCCAAAGGGTGTCGGAGTGCGGGTAGTCGCACTCGTAGGTGACGATGTCCTCGCCGATCCAGTCCAGGTTCGCCAGGCCGAACTTGTCGTCGATGAAGCAGGTGATGAAGTGCTCGCGGAACACCTCGCTGGGCTTCTTCTTGCCGAGCGGCGAGTGCGTCCAGGCGCTGTGGTGCTCGTGGGTGAAGTCGGCGCGCTCGAGGAAATACGGGATCCAGCCGATGCCGCCCTCGGAGAGCACGATCTTCAGGTTCGGGTATTTCTGCAGCGCGCTCAGGTAGACCCAGTCGGCCGTGCTGTTGACGATGGAGATCGGCATCGTCGTGATCCAGGCGTCGATCGGACTGGCCGGCGAGGCGTGAGGGGCCGAGGCGCCGGACCCGATGTGAATGCAGATGACGGTCTCATTCTCGGCGCAGGCCTTCCACATCGGGTCCCAGTGGGCGTCGTGGATGCTGGGCAGGCCCTTGACCGACGGATTGTCGGAGAAGGTGATCGCGTGGCAGCCCTTCTTCGCCAGGCGCTTGATCTCCTCCACCGTGGCCGGGACGTCCCAGAAGGGCAGGATGCCGAGGGGAATGTTGCGGCCCGGATAGGCGCCGCACCACTCGTCCACGTGCCAGTCGTTGTAGGCGCGCACCAGCTGCAGGGCGTGGTCCTTGTTCTCGTACAGCATGAACCCCGAGCCGTCGAAGGTGACGGTGCTCGGGAAGTTCACCGAGGCGAGGATGCCGTTGACGTTCATGTCGTCGATGCGGGCGTGGATGTTGCGCACGCCCGGGCGCGCATGGTCGATGGAGGACGGCTCCATGCCGTACTCCTCGCGCGGCCGGCCGGCGACGGCGTTCAGACCCCCGGCTGAAACGCGGCGCCCCTCGTAGACCCAGAAGTCCGTACCGTTCGCCTCCTTGACGAACTTCGGCGCGAAGGCCTTCTGGGCCTGCGTCAGGTGGTTGTCGTACATCTCCGGCGGTTCGACGATGTGGTCGTCGACGCTGATCATGATCAGGTCGCTCACGTCCATTGCATTTTCCTCCAGGCGCGGGGGCCGCCCGCATTGTCGACAAGAACTGACGGCGCGTCAAATATAGTGACACCGACTCAGGCCTTCGAAGCCGCCGTCGCGGCCGGGGAATGGCGAACCTGCCGCCCGGTCCGCCGCGCGACGTCCGCGGCCGCCTCCCCCGCCTCGCGCCACCAGCGCTGGACCAGCGTTCCCGCATCGCCCGGCCCGGCCAGCTTCACCGCCTGGCCGGCCCACAGGGACAGCATCTGCGGATCGCCGGCGCGGGCCGCCGCCTCGCGCAGCGGCTGGGTCAGGCGGTTCTGCACCGGATAGGCCGGGACGTCATCCTCCACCGCGCGCATCTCGCGCATGAAGCGGTTCTCGATCCCGCGGGCGTGCCGGCCGGTGAGCGCGCGGGTCAGCCGGGTCGGATCGTCGCCGGCCGTCTCCAGCGCCCGGCGCCAGGGCGCGCTGATCGCGGTCTGGTCGCTCAGCAGGAACGCCGTCCCCATCTGCGCCGCCGCGGCCCCAAGCGCCAGGGCGGCGGCCACGCCCCGCCCGTCCATCACGCCACCCGCCGCGATCACCGGCAGCTCCGTCGCCTGCCGGATCGTGGCGACCAGGGCCATCGTCCCCACCAGGCTCGCTTCGGTCTCGGCCAGGAAATGGCCGCGGTGGCCGCCGGCCTCGGACCCTTGCGCGCAGATCCCGTCGGCGCCCGCCTCGGCCCAGGCGCGCGCCTCGGCTACGGTGGTGGCCGTACCCACCACCAGGACCCCCGCTTCGTGCAGCGCCTGCACCTGGCCCGGCTCCAGAAGGTCGAAGGCGAAGGAGGCGACCGGCGGAGCGGCCTCGATCACCGCCTGCAGCTGGGCCCGGCAGTCCGGTGCGAAGCGGTTGGGCGCCTCCGGGAGCGCCGCGCCGAGCGCCGCGTACCACGGCGCCAGCCGCGCCAACGCCCGGTCGAGTTCCGCCGCGTCCGGCGTGACCGGCCGCGTCATCAGTAGGTTGACGCCGAACGGGGCGCCGGTCCCGGCCCGCAGAGCCGCCACGGCGGGCCCGATCTCCTTGGGCGCAAGGCGGGCTGCGGCCAGGAAGCCCATGCCGCCGGCCCGGCTCACGTTCAGCGCCATCTGCGGGGTCGAGGCGCCCAGCATCGGCGCCTGGAGGATCGGGATCGGCAGGTTTTCCAGCAGATCGCGCAGGCTCATGTTCCGTCCTCCTCTTCCGCCGCGCGTCGGCGTGCGAGCTTCTCCAGCACCCGGCCGCGCCCCCGCGACAACGCCGTCACCACGCCGCGCAGGGTGCGCACCTCCTGGTCGTTGAACATCGCCCGGCCCAGGGCCGAGCGCAGGTTCTGGACCATGGAGGCCTTTTTTTCCGGCGGGTGGAAGAAGCCCGCGGCCTCCAGCTCCGTCTCCAGGTGATCGAAGAAGCCGTGCAAGGCGGCGAGGTCGGCCGGCGGCGGGCCGGGGCGGAACTTCGGCGGGGCGCCGGCCGCCTGGGTCATCCGCCATTCATAGGCGTTCAGCGCCACCGCCTGGGCGAGGTTCAGGGAGTGGAAGCGCGGGTCGACGGGAATCGTCACCACCGCCTGGCAGAGCGCCACGTCGGCGGTCTCCAGCCCCGCCCGCTCGCCGCCGAACAGGAGGCCGGTGGTCTCCCCCGCCGCGGCGGCGGCCGCCAGCTCCGTGGCGGCCTCGCGCGGGGTGAGCACCGGCAGGTGCAGCTCCCTGGGCCGCGCGGTGGTGGCGTAGACCCGGGTGAGGCCGCCCAGCGCCTGGGCCACGCTGTCGTGCACCCGCGCGGCGTTCAGCGGCCAGTCGGCGCCCGAGGCCGCCGCCCAGGCCCGCTCCTGCGGCCAGCCATGCCGGGGGTTCACCAGCCGCAGGTCCAAGAGCCCGAAATTGGCCATGGACCGGGCCACGGCGCCGATGTTCTCGCCCAGTTGGGGGCGGTCGAGGATCACGACGGGGGCGGGCGGGGCGGAACCGGACGTCATGCCGCGGTTTCAGACGCAGATGTCCGGCAACGCAAGCGCCGTCGTAAGAAGAGCGCGCCGAAAGCGCCTCGCCGCGGCCTTCGCGGGGCTGGCGGCCCTGGCGTTGGCCGGGTGCGGGCGGACGGGGGTGGACGCAGACAGGGTCGAGCCGAGGTTCGACGTCGCCGACCTGGACGCCGCCATGGGCCTCCTGTCGGGGCGGGCGCGGCCGGGGGTGCTGGGGGCCGCGATCCAGGACCTGGAGACCGGGGAGACCTGGGCCTACAACGGCGACCGCCGCTTTCCCCTCGCCAGCCTCGCCAGCCTGCCGATCGCCGCCGCCACGCTGGCCGAGCACGATGCGGGACGGCTGGATCTCGGCCAGACCATCGAACTCGCCGGTCAGGACTTGTCGCCCCCGCCCAGCCCGATCGCCCAGGCCTGGCCAGGCCGGCGCGCCTATCCGCTGGACGCCCTGCTGGCGGCCGCGCTCGAAGGCGACGCCACCGCCGCCGACGTGGTGGTGAAGCGGATCGGCGGCCCCGGCGCGGTGGGCGGCTGGCTGCAGGCTCGGCGGATCGAGGGAATCCGCGTCGACCGCTATGCGCGCCAGATCGGCTGCGAGATGTCGGGCCTGGGCTCGTTCCGGGCCGCCTGGGCGGGCGAGGCCGCCTTCACCGCCGCCCTGAACGCCGTGCCCGCCGCGGAGCGCCGCGCGGCGCAGGCGGAATATCTGCGCGACCCGGCCGACACCGCCACCCCGCGCGGCATGCTGGTTTTCCTGCGCCAGCTCGCGGCCGGCGAACTGCTCGAGCCCACCTCGACCCGCCGGCTTCTGGCGCTGATGAGCCGGCCGGGCGCAGCGCCCGACCGGCTGCAGCCCGCGTTCCCGCCGGGAACGCGGGTCGCCCGCGTCACCGGAGCCGCCCGGACGGACCTGGGGATGCAGCCGGCGGCGAACGAGGCCGCGATCGTCAGCGCGCCAGGCGGGCGCCGCTATGCCGTGGCCGTGTTCCTGGCCGGCTCCACCCTCACGGGGCCCGACCGCGACGCGCTCTTCGCCGACGTGGGAAAGGCGATCGCCAAGGGCGTGGACTGAGGGTGCGGACGGAGTCTCGCGCTTGGCCTTTGCGTCCGGCGAAAGCCCCGGTATAGGGCTCCCGTCCTTGCCCGCCCGGAGCCGAAGATCCTCATGTCCAAGATCAAAGTCGCCAACCCTGTCGTCGACATCGACGGCGACGAGATGACCCGCATCATCTGGAAGTGGATCAAGGACAAGCTGATCTTCCCCCACCTGGACATCCAGCTGGACTATTACGACCTGGGGATCGAGCACCGCGACGCCACCGACGACAAGGTGACCGTCGACTCGGCCAGGGCGATCCAGAAGTACGGGGTGGGCGTGAAGTGCGCCACCATCACCCCCGACGAGGCCCGGGTCGAAGAGTTCGGCCTGAAGCAGATGTGGAAGTCGCCGAACGGCACCATCCGCAACATCCTGGGCGGCGTGGTGTTCCGCGAGCCGATCATCTGCAAGAACGTGCCGCGGCTGATCCCGGGCTGGACCCAGCCGATCATCATCGGCCGCCACGCCTTCGGCGACCAGTATCGCGCCACCGATTTCAGGGTGCCCGGCAAGGGCAAGCTGACCATCACGTGGCAAGGCGAGGACGGCCAGAAGATCGAACACGAGGTGTTCGACTACCCGGGCTCGGGCGTGGCGATGGCCATGTACAACCTGGACGATTCGATCCGCGACTTCGCCCACGCCAGCCTGTCCTACGGACTGGACCGCAAGTACCCAGTCTACATGTCGACCAAGAACACCATCCTCAAGGCCTACGACGGGCGGTTCAAGGACATCTTCCAGGAAATCTTCGAGGCCGAATACGCCGAGAAGTACAAGGCCGCGGGCCTGACCTACGAGCACCGGCTGATCGACGACATGGTGGCCGCGGCGTTGAAATGGTCGGGCGGATTCATCTGGGCCTGCAAGAACTACGACGGCGACGTGCAGTCCGACACCGTGGCGCAGGGCTTCGGCTCGCTGGGCCTGATGACCTCGGTGCTGGTCACCCCGGACGGCAAGACCATGGAGGCCGAGGCCGCCCATGGCACCGTCACCCGCCACTATCGCCAGCACCAGAAGGGCGAGGCCACCTCCACCAACTCCATCGCCTCGATCTTCGCCTGGACCCGGGGCCTGGAGCACCGCGCCAAACTGGACGACAACCCCGCCCTGGCCCGGTTCGCCAAGGCCCTGGAAAAGGTCTGCGTCGACACCGTCGAGAGCGGCGCCATGACCAAGGACCTGGCGCTGCTGGTGGGCGACCAGCAGGGCTGGCTCACCACCGAGGGCTTCATCGACAAGGTGGCCGCGAACCTCGAGACGGAACTGGCCAAGGCCTGAACCTGAGGCCTCGTCAGGCTCTCCATCGGGGCCGACATCGCGGTCGTCCCGCCGAAAAGGGGGACTGAACGGGGTCTGGGGCATTCCAACAGCCGGGGTTCCGGGGCTAGCTTGGCCGCAAGCACGGTCCCGGAGCCGCCGACATGCTCAGCTTCCGCACCCACGCCCTGATCTGCGCAGGCTTGCTCCTGGCCCTGATCGCGGTGGCGGCCGGCGGCGATGTGCTGGCGGCCTCGGGCGTCATCCAGGACCCGGCGAAGATCCGCCTGCCCGGGCTGATCGCCGTGTTCGGGCTGTTCATCGCCTTCGGCTTTTCAGCCATCCCGGTGATGGTGATGTCCGTGCTGGGCGCGCACAAGCGCATCGGCCAGGGGGACGCCCAGCCGATCAAGGGCCTGATCGCGGCGCAGAACATCATCATCTGGTCGCTCTGGGCGCTGATGGCGGCGGGGCTGCTCACAGCCCTGCCGGCGATGGTGAAGCTCGGGGTCTTCAGTCCGGAAGGTCCGGTCAGCCCGCCAGCGCCGCCTTGATCGCCGCCAGGCCGTCGGCCGCCTTGCCGCCGTCCGGCGCGCCGCCCTGGGCGAAGTCCGGACGGCCGCCGGCGCCCTGACCGCCCATGGCCGCCACCGCGGCCCGCGCCAGGTCCACGGCGCTGAAGCGGGCCTGGGCCGCGCCGGTCACCGCCACGGTCACCGCGCCCTTGCCGTCGGCCACGCCCACCAGGGCGATCACCCCGTCGGGCGCCTGCTTCTTGAACTCCTCGGCGATGGGCCGCAGCTCCTTGCCGCCGACGCCGTCCAGCACCCGGGCGATCAGCTTCACGCCGCCGACTTCCTCGATGGCGGCGCCGCCGCTCGAGCCGCCGCCCATGGCGAGCTGTTTCTTGGCGTCCGCCAGCTCCTTCTCCAGGCGCCGGCGCTGGGCCTCCAGGGCCTCGACGCGGGCGGCCACCTCGGTCACCGGCACCTTGAACTGCTCGGCGAGGCTGCGCGACACCCCCGCCTGGTCCAGCAGCCAGCGGCGGGCCGCCTCGCCGGTCAGCGCCTCGATCCGCCGGACGCCGGCGGCGATCCCCTGCTCGGCCACCACCTTGAACAGGGCGATGTCGCCGGTGCGGGCCACGTGGGTGCCGCCGCACAGCTCCACCGAATAGGCGCCCTCCCCCTCCAGCGCCCGGCCGAGCGTCAGCACGCGCACCTTGTCGCCGTACTTCTCGCCGAACAAGGCCATGGCGCCGGCCTCGATGGCCTGTTGCGGGGCCATCTCGGCGGTCTCCGCCGGCAGGTTCTGGCGGATGACCGCGTTCACCTCGGCCTCGATGCGATCGATCTCGGCTGGGGTCACTGGCTGGCCGTGGCTGAAGTCGAAGCGGATCCGTTCGCCGTCGACCATCTGGCCCTTCTGCGCGACGTGCGGCCCCAGCACGTGGCGCAGGGCCGCGTGCAGCAGGTGGGTCGCCGAGTGGTTGGCTCGCGTCGTCGCGCGGACCTCCGGCGTCACCGCCAGCCGCACCCGCGCGCCGGCCGCCAGCGTTCCCTGCAGGATTTCCAGCTCGTGCACGACGAGGTCGCCGGCCTGCTTCTGGGCGTCGAGGACGCGGGCGCGGCCGCCGTCCCACTCCGCCTCGCCCACGTCGCCGGCCTGGCCGCCGCTTTCGGCGTAGAAGGGGGTGCGGTCGAACAGCGCCTGGACCGTCTGCCCGCCCACCGCCTGGTCGATCTCGGCGCCGTCCGCGGTCAGCGCCAGCAGCTCGGCGGTCGCCTCCACCGTCTCGTAACCCACGAACACCGTCGGCCCCAGGCGGTCGCGCAGGGCGAACCACTCGGCCCCGCGGGCGGACTGGCCGGAGCCGGTCCAGGCTTCGCGCGCCTGATCGCGCTGGCGGGTCATGGCGGCGTCGAAGCCGTCGAGGTCGACGGAAAGGCCCATGGCGCGCACCGCGTCCTGGGTCAGGTCCAGCGGGAAGCCATAGGTGTCGTAGAGCTTGAAGGCGGTCTCGCCGGGCAGCACGCCGCCCGCGCTCAGCCCCGCGGTCGCCTCCTCCAGGAGGCTCATGCCGCGGCCCAGGGTGCGGCGGAACCGTTCCTCCTCCTGGCGCAGGGTCTCCACGATCGTAGGTTCGGCTCTACGCAGCTCGGGATAGGCCGCGCCCATCTCCGCCGTCAGCGTCGGGGCCAGCCGGTGCATCAGCGGCTCCTGCGCGCCTAGCAGGTGCGCGTGGCGCATGGCCCGGCGCATGATCCGGCGCAGCACATAGCCGCGGCCCTCGTTGGAGGGGCTGACCCCGTCGGCGATCAGGAAGCTCGCGGCGCGCAGGTGGTCGGCGATCACCCGGTGCGACGGCTTGGCCTCGCCCTGGGCCCGAGTTCCGGTCAGCGCCTCGGAGGCGGCGATCAGCGTCCTGAAGAGGTCGACGTCATAGTTGTCGTGCACGCCCTGCAGCACGGCGGCGATCCGCTCCAGGCCCATGCCGGTGTCGATGGACGGCTTGGGCAGGTCCAAGCGCTGGCCCGGCGACAGTTGGTCGTACTGCATGAAGACCAGGTTCCAGATCTCCACGAACCGGTCGCCGTCCTCGTCCGGGCTGCCGGGCGGGCCGCCGGGGATGTGGGCGCCGTGGTCGTAGAAGATCTCCGAACACGGGCCGCAGGGACCGGTGTCGCCCATCGACCAGAAGTTGTCGGAACTGGCGATGCGGATGATCTTCTCGTCCGGCACGCCGGCGATCTTCTTCCAAAGGCCATGGGCCTCGTCGTCGCTGGCGTAGACCGTGACCAGCAGGCGCTCGGCCGGCAGCCCCCATTCCTTGGTCAGGAGGTCCCAGGCGTGGACGATCGCCTGCTCCTTGAAATAGTCGCCGAAGGAGAAGTTCCCCAGCATCTCGAAGAAGGTGTGGTGGCGGGCGGTGTAGCCCACATTGTCCAGGTCGTTGTGCTTGCCGCCGGCGCGCACCGACTTCTGCGACGAGGCCGCGCGCGGAGCCGGCGGGGTCTCGGCGCCGGTGAAATAGGTCTTGAACGGCACCATGCCGGCGTTGACGAACAGCAAGGTGGGATCGTTCTGCGGCACCAGCGGCGCCGAGGGCACGACGAGGTGGTCCCGCGCCGCAAAGAAGCTCAGGAAGGTGCTGCGGATTTCGTTCAGGCTCGGCATGGCTCTCCGGACGGACGCTCGCGGACGGCTCTTCGCGCCGCACAATGGGACCGGGCCGGTTTACTGAGGCTTGCGCAGCCCCGCAAAGAAAAAGGACGCCCGGGCGGCGTAGACCCGGACGTCCTTCCCTTTTGCGGGCCCTGCGGCGCGGGTCGCCCGGCGCGACGGGCGGCGGGTTGGCGGGCCGCCCTGACGCGCCCCCGAGGCCCGCGGGGACCTATTCTTCCTCGGTCTCGGGACGGGCCACCAGCAGCTCCTCCTCGATCTTGGTGGAGGCGCCGCGCACCGCCTTCTCTATCTGTTCTGCGATATCCTTGTTGTTCTTCAGGAATTCGCGGACGTTGTCGCGGCCCTGGCCGATGCGCTGACTGTTGAAGGAGAACCAGGAACCGGACTTCTCCACGACGCCGGCCTTGACGCCCAGGTCGATGATCTCGCCCAGCTTGGAGATCCCCTCGCCGTACATGATGTCGAACTCCACCTCGCGGAACGGCGGGGCGACCTTGTTCTTCACCACCTTGACCCGGACGTTGTTGCCGACGATCTCGTCGCGCACCTTCACCGAGCCGATCCGGCGGATGTCGAGCCGCACCGAGGCGTAGAACTTCAGCGCATTGCCGCCGGTGGTGGTCTCGGGGCTGCCGTACATCACCCCGATCTTCATGCGGATCTGGTTGATGAAGATGACCAGGGTCTGGGTCTTGGAGATCGAACCGGTGAGCTTGCGCAGCGCCTGGCTCATCAGCCGGGCCTGCAGGCCGGGCAGGCTGTCGCCCATCTCGCCTTCGATTTCGGCCCGCGGCGTCAGCGCGGCCACCGAGTCGATGACGACGATGTCCACCGCGCCCGAGCGCACCAGGGTGTCGGTGATCTCCAGCGCCTGCTCGCCGGTGTCGGGCTGGGAGACCAGGAGGTCGTCCAGGTTCACCCCCAGCTTGTGGGCGTAGGACGGATCCAGCGCATGCTCGGCGTCCACGAAGGCCGCGGTGCCGCCAGCCTTCTGGATCTCGGCCACCACGTGCAGGGCGAGCGTGGTCTTGCCGGAGCTTTCCGGCCCGTAGATCTCCACCACCCGGCCCTTGGGCAGGCCGCCGATGCCCAGCGCAATATCCAGGCCGAGGGAGCCGGTGGAGACCGACTCGATCTCCACGATCCTGCCCTTCTCGCCCAGCTTCATCACCGAGCCCTTGCCGAAGGCCCGATCGATCTGCGCCAGCGCCGCCTCCAGCGCGCGCTGCTTGTCACCGTCTTCTTTAGCCACGAGTTTCAACGCCGACTGAGACATCCCTAAAACGTCCTTATCCCATGATTCCGCCAACCCGCCCGGTCGACTTCGGCCTTTCGGCCCACCGCCTCCGACGCGGATTCCGTCGTACCGGGTTTGTTCTAGGTTCGCAAGATGTTCTTTTTCGGCGCGCGCCCTTCTTCGCAATGATGGTGGGGCGGCTTTTTGAATCTGTCGGCGGCGGCACATACGGATTGTCACTCCGTAAGATCGAACCTTCCGAAACAGCGCGGGAATCGCTGCGCAAGGTTTCGCTTTGGAGCACGTCGAGGTTTCTCGGCTCTGCTGACAAAGGTTCTCAGGAAAATTCAAGCACTTGACCCGTGACGGTTTCGCTCCATTTCGCCACACGAAACCTCGCGCGAACCTTTTCCTCCGAATGAGTATAAGCTCAGCCTAAAACAACTGCTGCATCGGGCTAACACGAGTTCGACATGCGCCGATTTCGTTGAAAGAGGGCCTGTTGAAGCCGTGAGCAGGCCTGATTCACTCCTGCTGAGGCGGGAGGTCGTGGCCATGATGAGCGAGCGGCGGGTCGATCAAGCGGCGCTGTTCTACGAGTTCTCACTCGATCGCCGCGCGCCGCTGGCCCCCTGCTGCGGGCCATCGATCGCTTCGTGAGTCTGGATGGGCTGTGGGCGCACCTGGCGCCGTTCTACAGCCCGATCAGACGGCCGTCGACCGATCCCGAGCTGCTGACGCGGATGCTGCTGCGCGGCTACGTCTTCGGCGTCCGCTCGGAGCCGCGGCTCTCTGAGCAGGTGCGTCTCAGCCTGGCCTATCGGTGGTTCTGCCGGCTGGGCCTGGACGGCGACGCGCCCGACCACTCGACCTTCTCGAAGAACCCTGCAGCGCCCGAGACGAGTTCCTTCGCGCCGGCGATCGCCTGAGGCGCCTCGGCGTCCTGCGCGCTCCCGCCGCCGCTGAGCCAGAAAACCGCCTTCTTCAGCAAAATCCGCCACGAGGGGTGTTGATTCGGCGCCAACAAACGGACATTCAGCCCTCCTTCCCGAGCACGTAGCGCGCTGGAAAGGCCTCACGCCTGCTTCACGGAGGATTCGACGGGGCGAACGCTAGCTCAAAGCGACCGGCGCTGATGACGCTATCGGTTGCGGCCGGCGGTCTTTTTGTTCAGGCGGATCTGTGCTTCCGAATAGCTTGGCTCTCGACGCTTTTGATTTTCTACAGACGGCGGCGCAGCTCCGTCAGCGTCCACCCACTGTCGGATCAGTTCCGCCAATCGGGCGCTGTATAAATGCGCAACTTCGGCGTCACCCGCGAGGATCGCGTTGGTGATGTCCAGACGGAGCGAGACGACCTTTCTAATGCGCTCAGGATGGCCCTCGAACGTTGCGTTCTGAGGGTCCTCTGCGCCAAACTCGAACAATACAGATTCTATGAACTCAAGCGCGACGTTTCCCGCGAGGTGGGTTACGGCGCGGTGCAGTTCAACTTCCGCCTCAAGAAACTCCGGAACAGTAATCTTCGACAGGTCAAGAGCGGCGTAGCGGTCGCGACGCGTCTTTAAAGCTTCACGGCGGTCCCGATCCGCAGACATCGCGGCCAACCTCACCACGCTGTCCCGCATTGATTGCGCAGCGAAGATGTTGCCCGCCAACGTCAAGCCCTGAGAACGCAGGTAGGAGACCGCGGCGCTGATGACGTCTGCACCGTTGGGGCGCGTGACATAGTACCCTCCGCCTGCGCCGGGCTTGACCCTGAGAAGCTGTTGATGCTCGAGGACTCTGGCGGCTTGTCGCAGTGTCGGCCGGCTTACATTGTAACGGCGGCGCATCTCCTCCTCGACGCCCAGGAACGTTCCCGGCGTGAAGCTCAATAGGTCCGCACTCATCTGGCGGATCAAGCTCTTAACCGGAATCCGGTCGGCGCTTTCACGCGACATAGGGGGGCCCGCATTGAGTTGGGTCATGATTTCAAATCCGTACGTGGGCCAAGCGCGGCCCATAGCTCTGCTCCAGCACGCATTCGGCTATGCTTTCACTCGCAGGTATACCGAATTGGCAAACGCCGAAATGGCCGCCAACATCGAGCGGAACTCGCCTTCCGGATGGGCCGCGCAACTCGGCCTCCAGCCGCCCCTCCCCAGCGGCGCCACCCCGCAACGGCGAAGCCGCCCTGACATGGATGATTACCTCAAGGCGCTCACTTTGAGGCTCCGCTCCCACGCCCCGTAGCCCGACTCGCCGTCCCAAACCCACTTCGCGTCGGCAAACGTCATGAAGCGGGCGCCCTTGTCCGTGAGGTCGACACCAAATGCGCCGCGCCCCGAAGAGACACTGACGTTGTTGAGGGTCTCGCCCTCGATCTCAACGATGCGGTCATCGCACGCCAGTACGACCGCAACACGCTCCGCTGAATAGATGAGCCGGTCCCAATCGGTGATTACTCGAACGGATGCCTGTACCAGCACCCCGTCTTCGAAGATGTACCCGTGGCGGGAAGCGTCGCCGGACTCAAGTGCGGCAACCTGAAGCCCGAATGCACGGCCACTGTCGAACAAGACATGGACGAAGTGGTGGCCCGCGATCTCTCTCCCCCACGGCCGCCCGCGGACGTGGTGACGCCATCCGAACCCCCGGAGATCGAATCGGCGGCCGCCAATTTCCATCTGCCCTTCGAATCTCAGGTTCTGGGCGTAGAAGCCGAATATCGGCGACTCTCCGAGCGCCTGAGCTGTGGCGGTGGCGAACACAGTTGAAGGGGGACTCCAGGGCGGGGTTGCGCACTTTGCCCGCAGGTCGAAGTTCAATGTAGCGGTCAACGGATCATCGATGACGCGGCGCAACGTATCTGCTCGCGGCACCACCGCGGCAGGGCCGTCGAATCGATAGCGCCACAGAGAAAACGGCTCGATCTGCTCAAAGGTGAGATGGTTCGACTGAAAGACGGTGTCGGACCGCGCCCCGCCCATATCAAGGGACGTCGCCACCAGACCATCCGGCAGATTGACTGAGACCGTCGCGCGGTTTTGTCCGGCGGCTCCGGCTTCGCCATCCAGAGCATAAAGGATCAGGGTGAAACTCACCTCGCGCCGCGGATCGATCAGATAGACCGCCATGCCCTCGTTGAACATGTCGGTCTTCCGGGGGGCGAATGCATCGTCCGCCGGGTTCCGCCCACCCGAGAGATCAGGCTCCACGAACATTTGCGTCACTCACCGTTGCAGAATTTGTGAGATTCTCGCCGGCCCTCGCGGCCACGGCTAGGTCGCTGCGAAGAAATTGGGCGCCTACGCTCGCGATGACGCTCGCGGCCGACGGAATGCCCGCGATCACATAAAGCAGCGCGAACGCCGCTCCCGTGAGCAGCCCCATCTGGGTGTCGATGGCCCCTCAAAGCTAAGGAGCGAGAATCGGGCCGGGTTCGGCCCCGGCGCGCTGTGGGCTCACGTAATGCTCGACCCACTTGTGGAAATGCTGATTGCCCGGCTCGTTGCGGCCGAAGATGAGCTTCAACGGCAGCGGCGCCTCAACCCCGCGCTGCAGCC
>Ga0070668_100002520_pt1 | contig 13481 bp, 14 predicted proteins | sample KBSS43metaG_FD_64661 | JGI IMG/M metagenome (GOLD analysis project Ga0070668, IMG submission 64661) | Switchgrass rhizosphere microbial communities from Kellogg Biological Station, Michigan, USA - KBS S4-3 metaG | ecosystem: Host-associated > Plants > Roots > Rhizosphere > Soil ... | reverse complement strand
ACTCCCCCGTCGCCTTCGCGATGATTTCCTTCGCGACGTTCGCGGGAACCTCGGCGTAGGAGTCGAACAACATGGAGTAGTTCGCCCGGCCCTGGGTGCGGGACCGCAGGTCGCCGACGTAGCCGAACATCTCCGACAGCGGGACCAGCGCCTTCACGACGCGGATGCCCGCCCGCTCCTCCATGGCCTGGATCTGACCACGGCGGGAGTTGAGGTCACCGATGACGTCACCCATGTAGTCCTCGGGCGTGGTCACCTCGACCGCCATCATCGGCTCCAGGATCACCGGGTGAGCCTTCTTCGCGGCTTCCTTCATCGCCATGGAACCGGCGATCTTGAACGCCATCTCCGAAGAGTCGACCTCGTGGTAGGCACCGTCCAACAGGGTGAACTTCAACCCGACGAGCGGGTAGCCGGCCAGGACGCCGTACTGCATCGCGTCCTGCGCGCCCGCGTCGACCGACGGGATGTACTCCCGCGGCACGCGGCCACCGGACACCTTGTTGTCGAACTCGTAGAGCGCGCCGTCGGTGCGCTCGAGCGGCTCCAGCTTCACGATGACCTTCGCGAACTGGCCGGAACCACCGGTCTGCTTCTTGTGGACGTAGTCGAGCTTCTCGACCGTCTTCTTGATCGTCTCGCGGTAGGCGACCTGCGGCTTACCGATGTTCGCCTCGACCTTGTAGTCGGACTTCATCCGGTTCACCAGCACCTCGAGGTGCAGCTCGCCCATGCCCGCGATGATCGTCTGGCCGGTGTCCTCGTCCAGCTTGACCTGGAACGTCGGGTCCTCTTCGGCCAGCTTCTGGATCGCCAGGGACAGCTTCTCCTGGTCGGCCTTCGTCTTCGGCTCGATCGCGACCCGGATGACCGGCTCGGGGAACGTCATCGACTCGAGCACGATCGGGTTCTGCGGGTCCGCCAAGGTGTCACCCGTGGTGGTGTCCTTCAGCCCGATGACCGCGTAGATGTGGCCGACCTGGGCGTCGTTGACCGGGTTCTCCTTGTTGGAGTGCATCTGGAAGATCTTCCCGATGCGCTCCTTGCGCTCCTTGGTCGCGTTGATGACCTGAGCGCCGGCGGCGACCTTGCCCGAGTACACCCGGATGTAGGTCAGCTTGCCGAAGAACGGGTGCGCGGCGATCTTGAACGCGAGCGCGGCGAACGGCTCGTCGACCGACGCCTTGCGGGACACCACGGTCTCGCCGTCGGGCAGCAGGCCCTCGACGGCCGGGACGTCCAGCGGGGTCGGCAGATAGTCGACGACCGCGTCGAGCATGGGCTGCACGCCCTTGTTCTTGAACGCGGAACCGGCCAGCACCGGGAAGACCTGGCTGGTGATGGTGAGCTTCCGGATGCCGGACTTGATCTCGGCCTCCGTCAGCTCCTCACCCTCGAGGAACTTCTCCATCAGCGTGTCGTCTGCCTCGGAGACGGTCTCGATCAGCTTCTCGCGGTACTCGGCCGCCTTGTCGGCGAGCTCGGCCGGGATCTCCTCGATCGAGTAGTCCTCGCCCTTCTGCACCTCGCCACGCCACGTCAGCGCCTTCATGCGGACCAGGTCGACGACGCCTTCGAAGTCGTTCTCGGCACCGATCGGCAGCTGGATGACCAGCGGCCGGACGCCGAGACGGTCGATGATCGTCTTGACCGTGTAGTAGAAGTCCGCGCCGAGCTTGTCCATCTTGTTGACGAAGCAGATGCGCGGGACGTCGTACTTGTCCGCCTGCCGCCAGACCTGCTCGGACTGCGGCTCGACGCCTTCCTTGCCGTCGAACACCGCGACCGCGCCGTCGAGCACCCGGAGGTTGCGCTCCACCTCGACGGTGAAGTCGACGTGGCCCGGGGTGTCGATGATGTTGATCTGGTGGTCGTCCCAGAAGGTGGTGGTCGCAGCCGAGGTGATGGTGATACCCCGCTTCTGCTCCTCCTCCATCCAGTCCATGGTGGCGGCGCCGTCGTGGACTTCACCGATCTTGTAGTTGACCCCGGTGTAGAACAGGATCCGCTCGGTGGTGGTCGTCTTGCCGGCGTCGATGTGGGCCATGATGCCGATGTTGCGGACCTTGTTCAGGTCGGTCAGCACGTCACGTGCCACGAGAGTGTTCCCCTGTTCTCAAGCTTGGGGCCCGGCATGGCTTGATCGACAGCCGGGCGGTCATCACCAGCGGTAGTGCGCGAAGGCCCGGTTGGACTCGGCCATCTTGTGCGTGTCCTCGCGGCGCTTCACGCTGGCCCCGAGGCCGTTGGACGCGTCGAGGAGCTCGTTCTGCAGGCGCTCGATCATCGTCTTCTCGCGGCGGGCCTGCGAGAAGGAGACCAGCCAGCGCAGCGCCAGGGTGGTGGAGCGACCCGGCTTGACCTCGATCGGCACCTGGTAGGTGGCACCACCGACGCGGCGGCTCTTCACCTCGATGGTGGGCTTCACGTTGTCGAGGGCGCGCTTCAGCGTGACGACCGGGTCGGTGCCCGTCTTCTCGCGAGCGCCTTCGAGCGCGCCGTAGACGATGCGCTCGGCCAGGGACCGCTTACCGTCCTTCAGCACCTTGTTCACCAGCTGGGTGACCAGCGGGGAGGCGTAGACGGGGTCGGAGATCAGCGGCCGCTTGGGGGCCGGACCCTTGCGGGGCATTAGCTCTTCTCCTTCTTCGCGCCGTACCGGCTGCGCGCCTGCTTACGGTTCTTCACACCCTGGGTGTCGAGAGAACCGCGGATGATCTTGTAACGGACACCCGGAAGGTCCTTCACACGACCACCACGCACGAGCACCATCGAGTGCTCCTGCAGGTTGTGGCCCTCACCGGGGATGTAGGCGGTGACCTCGATGCCGCTGGTCAGCTTCACACGCGCGACCTTGCGCAGCGCCGAGTTCGGCTTCTTGGGGGTCGTGGTGTACACGCGAGTGCACACGCCACGCCGCTGCGGGCTCCCCTTGAGGGCCGCGGTCTTCTGCTTGGCAGCCTTGTCCTGGCGGCCCTTGCGGACCAGCTGCTGGATCGTGGGCAATGGACCAGCTTCCTGTCGTGATCTGCTTCTTCGTGTCTTCACCGGCCCCCGCGGTCGGGCGTGTCGGCCCGCGTCACGGTCTGACGACCGGTAACTTCCCGGAGGGATTTCCGTCGGAACCCCGACCTGCCGAAGCCGGTGACCAGGTGCCGGAGCACCCCGCCCATGCGCACGGCACGCGGAGCGGCCCGACGCATGCCGGGCACGGTCTCCAAAGATACCCGCCCGGATCCGGACGGAGCGCGGCGGGGGGTCCGAAGGTCGACGAACCTCCAGCCTACCGCTCAACAGCGACGGAACGTCGGATGTTCCGGAGTCCGGACGCGCCGGTGCGCGGGGTACGGCCCCGGCCCGCGTTTTCCGGGCCTGCCGCACGCGGCACGCCCCTCTACAACACTGCCCGCCTCGGGAATGTTCCCAGGCCGGGCCCGCCTGCCGCGGTCGGCTCGCGTACTCCGACGGTCGGTTCGCGTACCCGGACGGTCGGGTCGCGTACCGGGACAGTCGGCTCACCGGCCGACCCTCCAGGTACGCGAGCCGACGCTCCGGGTACGCGAGCCGACCGTCCGGGTACGCGACCGTGCCGGCGGCAGTGGGTCAGTCCTCGTCCGGCTTCGCGTGGTCCGGCTTGCCCGGGTTCGGGTCGCGCGAAAGGTCGATGAGCGGGTGCACGTCCGCTCCCTCGGGAGCCGCGTGGCTGCCGGTCGACTTCGGCTCTTCGGCGGGCCGCCCGGCCCCTTCGCTGCTGCTCATCACGCACTCCTCGCGCTCGTCCCCTGGTTCCCCTTGCGGCCGGAAACCTACCCATTACCCGGTCGGGTGATGCAGTGGGATCGGATCGGCCGTTCCGTACGTCACATTGCCGCCGAAGGGCCACGATGGGTGGCAGGCATCGGACGATCGGGGAGGCACTAGGACATGTCGGCGGAGTTCGACCAGCTGGTCACCGAGTTCGAACGGTTCCAGTCGAGCATCCGGAACGCCGACGACCGGTTCGCCGGCGTCGGCGCGATGCAGCAGGAACTGACCGAACTGCGAGCGAGCGCGTCGTCGCCGGACGGCGGTGTGACCGTGGTCACCGGCGCGGGTGGCGCGGTCCTGGACGTCAAGTTCACCGACGCGGCGCTCGCGAAGGGCTCGCAGGCGCTGTCGGCGGCGCTGATGACGACCCTGCGGGAGGCGGTCGGCGAGGCGGCCCGGCGGCAGGCGGTGATCGTCCAGGAGCACATGGGCGACGACACCGGGCTGGTCGAGCAGGTGCTCGAAACCCAGGCCGAGGCGTTCGGAACCACCGTCGAAGAAATGCGGTCGAAGCTGGCGGAAGAGACGCCGCGGGAGCGGCCGGCCCCACCGGAGGACTTCTCCGAGGAGCGGGTGCTGCGCCAGGCCGACGGCCCGCCCGCTCCCCCGCCGCCCGCGAGCGGCGGGTCGGCCGGCGACAGCTTCCTGCGGAACCTGTTCGACGAGGAGGACTGATGCCCGACGGTGGTTACCAGGTCCGGGTGGAGGCGCTGCACGAGTACGTCGGCGTGCTCGGCAAGTACAAGGACCAAGGCACGAAGTTCACGGAGAAGGTCGGCCAGGCCGACGTCGGCGACAAGTCCTGGGGCGTCGTCGGGCTGTTCACCAAGCACGGGTACGACGAGACGCTGCACGAGCTGCGCGACCTGCTGAAGTCGATGGCCGACGGCCTGACCTCCGCGCAGGAGAAGTTCACCGACGCGGCGAACGTCTACCAGGGCACCGAGGACGACCACGCGGCCTTCTTCGGGCAGGTCGAGGTCCTGCTCGACGGCCCGAAGAAGCCTTAGGGGGCGACGAGGATGGCGGAGTTCCAGGACGTCGCGAGCGGCGTCACCGTGAAGAGCGACGACCCGAACACGGTGCTCGGGGTGAACGTCGACAACGCGGTCAAGGCGACCCCGTTCGTGGGCAGTGCCGTGACCGTCGGCAAGGACGTCGTCTCGGTGGTCAAGGCCGCGGCCGCGCCGCACCCCGACGGCGTCGACATCGCGCTCGGGATCGGCACGATCGCGACCGACACCACCAGTTTCATCCAGTCCAGCTCCAGCACGATCACCGACATCGCCACCGACCCGCTCGGCTGGCTGGTCGGGCAGGGGCTGAACTTCCTGATCAGCGCGGTCCAGCCGATCCAGGACGCGATCCACTTCGTCAGCGGCGACGGGCCGGCTCTGGGCATCGCCGCCGACAACTTCAACGCGATCGCGACCGGCCTGGACCAGCTGGGGAAGAACTTCGCCGAGGTCGCCGACACCTCGCTGGAGGGGTGGACGGGCGACGCGGGGAACGCGGCGCGGAAGTCGCTCGGCGAGTTCGCGCACGGCATCGCCGGCGTCTCCGCGAAGTCCGGGGACATGGCGCAGATGCTGCAGCTGAGCAGCATGCTGATGAGCTTCATCGAGGACCTGATCAAGGCGATCCTCACCGAGCTGATCACCTGGCTGATCATGATCTGGATCCCGGCGCTGGCGGCCGCGGTGCCGAGCTGCGGGGCGTCGCTCGCCACCGCGGGCACGGCGTCGGAGGTCAAGCTCGGCACGACCACCGCGAAGACGACGCAGAAGGTGTCGAAGGTCCGCGAGCTGCTGCAGAAGATCCTCGGCTGGCTGCAGAAGATGAAGGCCAAGCTGGCGGCGACGAAGCTGGGCAAGGTGTTCGCCGACGGCAAGACCGCGAAGAAGCTGGGCGAGATCGCCAAGCGCGACGCCGGCATGGGCATGGTCGACAAGCTCAAGGGCGCCGAGGGGATGATCGGCAAGCGGGTGGGGAAGAACGCCGCCGCCGAGATCCTCAAGAAGGGCGGCGAGGCCGCGGCCAAGGGCGTGCTCGGGTTCAACCCGGCCAAGCCGGGCGAGAACCCGGCCAAGACGCTGAACGACCATCTCGGCAAGCTCAACAGCCACGTCAAGAACGCCAAGAAGGCGAGCGACTACGGCGAAACGGGCGGGAACCAGTCGGACGCCGAAACCCGCGAGGACCTGGACTTCTGATGCTGGTGATCTTGGTGATCGTGCTGATCGCCGCGGTGTTCGCCGCGGCGGCCGCGATCTGGTGGCGGTCGCACACGAAGTTCGTCGAAAGCCGCAAGGAACACTGGTTCAAGGCCTTCGCTGCCGAGCGCGGCGGCACCTTCAACAGCGGCGTCCCCAGCGACGTGCGGGCGGTACCGACCTTCGGGGTGACCCACCCGCGGGGACAGGCGCTCGCGGACTGGCCGCGGGAGACCTGGGTCGAGTTCTCCCACCGCGACCGGCGCGTGATCGGGATCGACGGGCAAGAGCCGTACCGGCACTTCGACGACCACACGTACTTCCGCGACGTCCACGTCACGCAGGTGCAGGTGCCGCCGTGCCCGGAGCTGCGGATCAGCGCGGGCGGCGGCGTGTCCATGCCGACGCTGCCGCCGGGCTCGGCGCTGGAGAACGAGCTGGCGCGGTGGCTGGCCGCGAACCCGCCGTTCGGGCAGCGGGACGTCGTCGTGGAGCACGGCTCGGCGCGGACGTGGGGCCAGGGCTGCGCGACGCGGCAGAACCTCGTGGCCGAGGCCGGCTACCTCGCCGACCTGGCCGACCGGTTGCCCGCGGCGCTGTGGAGCGTCAGCGACGGCGCGTCGTGAGGTGCGTGAGGCCCGCCGAGAGGGCGAACACCAGCCCCAGACCCACGACGTAGGGCCCGGCCAGCAGGGCGAAGCCCGCGCCGATGTTGGCGTCGGGCTGGTCGGAGGTGGCCCGGAAGCCGATCGCGCCGACCGACAGGAGGATCGCTCCCGCCGTGATCAGCAGGACGGCCACCACCGTCAGGCGCTTCGTGACAGTCGTCATGTCCTCATGGTGCCCGGGGCCGGGCGCGTTCGCCGGACAGCGTCCCCAGGACGGGGGCGTGAACTGGAAGATCACCCAGATCGACGGGGCGCCCGCCGTCGGAGACGCATCGAGGGGTTTCTTGGTTGCGAATGACTCATTCGGGACCTCGCAGGTCCCGAATGAGTCATTCGCGGCCGATGGGTCAGAAGGAAGGCAGGATCTTCCCGGGCACGCCGTTGATCGACTGGATCAGGCCGAGCACCGGGACACCGAGGGGCGCGAACGTCCAGATGTTGTTCAGGCCGCTGGTGTCCGGCTCGTCGACCACGACGACACCCGGGGTGTCGGCGAGCGCCGGCGCCGCCGCGCCGAACAGGGCCGCACCGGCGAGGAGTGCGGCACCGGCCGCGCGGACGAGGTTCTTCTTCATGGTTCGCACCTTTCAGGAGACGGCGGTGATGAGGCCGAAGACGGGGGCGAGCAGGAGCACCGGCTGGCCGAGCGGGCCGATCACGCTGCCGAGGTCGACACCGGGGACGAGCCAGACCGGGCTGTCGGCCGGGGCCGGACTGGCGGCGCCGGCGACACCGGCGGCCAGGCCGGTGAACGCCGTCGCCGCGACGAGCGGCAGCAGCACGCGGGCAGCAAGACGCTTCATACGTTTTCCTTTCCTCACAAGGTTTTTCAGCGGAGAACCGACGTGATCGGCACGATGGTTCCGTCGGGGACCCACTGGCCCGCGTAGTCGCGGTCCATCACCATTCCGGCGGCGTGGGGTTCGGTGGGGTACATCGGCATGGCGTTGACCTGGGCGGCGGCGAAGATCTGCACGTCACCGGCAGCGCGGTCGGCACCCAGCCAGGTCCGGAAGCCGCCGACCGTCGGGCTCTCGCCGCCGAAGCGGTCGCCGACCGCGACGGCGTACCCGACCGCGGTGGCTTCCCTCGGGTCGAACCGCAGCGGCAGCGACGCGCTCGCGACCGCGTTGACGATCGGCCCGTTCAGCAGCCACGGCGCCAGGTAGAGCCCGTACTGGTGGGTGGGTTCGAGGCGTTGCAGCTCGGCGGCGCGCGTCATCGCGGTGTACCCGGCGGCCCAGCCGGAGACGACGACGAGCGCGGTGTCGGGCCCGGCGTCCGGCCGCACGGCCAGCCCGGCGCGCGAAGCCGTTTCCCGCACCAGCTTCGCCGCCGCGACACCGCGCGGCGAGTCGTCCTCGACCAGCGTGATCGCGGACGGCTTCCGCCCGGCGAGGAAGTCGACGAGCTTGACCAGCGCGCCGCTGTCCTCGGGCGGCAAAGCGTCGGACGGGCACGCCGTCAGCACGTCGGCGCGGCCCGCGACCAGGCCGCCGAGCGCCGCCGACGCGCATTCCGGCGCGTCCGCGTCGGTGATCGGCGGGCCTTGCGCGCGGCCCGCGTCGACCTCGACGACGGTCGTCGCGCCGCCGCGGCGGATCTCCAGGTCGCTGCGGCCGGGCGGCAGGTCGACGTCGGCCCACGTGCCCTCGGCGCCGGGCCGCGCGACGGCCTTCGTGATCAGGCCGCCACGGACGCCGGCGGAGAGGTCGTCGCCCGCGCTCGCCGGGAAGTGGACGACGTTGTGCCCCGGCCGCTGCGGGCTGACCAGCACCGGGAACCCCGGCGCGTCGGCCAGCAGCGGCACTCCGGGCACGGGCAGCGGCGGCGGCACCGGGATCGCGCCCAGCGCACTCCACGCGACGAATCCGAGCGCGACGCCGGCGGCGCCGAACCGGTAGGCGCGGCCCCGCAGCACGGCGGCGAGAACGCTCACCACGATCGGCAGGACCACGACCGCCAGCACCGCGAGCCCGAAGAGCGTGCTGTAGAGCCGCCGGTCGAACCCGAGACCGGACACGCCGAACCGCACCGCGCCCGCGAGGACCAAGAGCCCGCCGAGGGTGAGCGCCAGCGGTCCGGGCCGGATCGACGACGTCGGGATCGGCCCGTGCAGCGCGAAGCCGAACCAGACGGCGGCCCCGGCGACGAACACCGAGTCGAGCGCGAACTCGACGCCGGAGCCGCCCAGCGACGTCTCCAGCACCACGAGAGCCAGGAGCGCGAGCGACGCCCCGCGCCCGGCCGACGGCCACCGCAGCAGGATCGGCACGGCCACCGCGAGCACGACGTGGACGGCGAGCGCGATGACGTTGATGTCGACCGCGAACTCCGACACCACGGCGAGCAGCGCCGAAAGCCCGCCGAGGAAGTACAGGGTGAGCTTCGTCCGGCGGGGCAGCTCCCCGGCGAGCGGGCGCAGCAGGCCGCCGCCGGCGAGGAACGCCGTCGAAAGCAGCAACGCCAGCCGGAGCGTGAGCGCCAGTACGTCCACTGTGGACGAACCGGTCACCGGCATGTCGTGGTGATCCATCAGGACTCCCAGCTCGGGGGTCGTGAGTGGTAATTCGGGTTCCAACCCGAATTACCACTCACGACCGGGCTACTTGACGTCCGCGTCCGCGACCACGAACAGCTCGGAGTGCGGCTTGGCGTTGCCGAAGTCCCCGTGTGGCCACGACTTGCGGTTGAAGTTGATGCCGACCTGCCCGGTGAACTCGTCCCGGAAGTTCTGGTCGACCGCGATCTTCCCGTCCGGCCCCAGGTTCAGCAGGTTGACCTTGTGGTCACCGTCCAAACCGGACCGCGCGACGAAGTAGTTCGACACCGCGAGGTGCTGCGGCGACGTGGTTTCGTGGTAGAAGCCGTCGCTGCCGAGCACGAAGTTGTCGTAGGCGCCCCAGTGCGGGCCCGCACCCGGCGTGCCGGCGTTGATCGGGGCCGCGCCGGCGACGGTCGGCAGGTCGCCGCCCCCGCCCTGCTGCGCCTTCGCCTTGGTGTCGATCCGGCCCTGGATGTCCTCGATCTTGTCGCCGGCGTTGACCAGCTTCTGGATGTCGAGGACGTAGACGCCGCCGGTGGTGCCGGGGTCGTCCGCGGACAGCGCCCCCTTCTGCCGTCCCTGGATGGCCCGGTAGAGGTACTTGTCGTCCGGACTGGTCTGGATCCAGCCGCCGTTCGAGCTGCCGCCGTTGGAGTCGTTGTTCGGGTGGATGGCCTTGCCGGCGGCGCCGTCGTCGAACACCTCGATCCAGTGCGGCTCGGCCGCGGTGATGTCCGGCGTGTAGAACACCGCGCCGCCCTGCATGGTCTGGGCGAACGCGCCCTTGTGGCCCGGCAGGTTGGTCACCGTGGTCTCCATGACCGCGCGGCTCTCGGCGTGCAGCGGGTCGGCCGGATCGGCGCGCGGGCCGTCCTGCAGGTACGACACCGACTTCAGCTTCGGGTGACTCCGGTCGGAGATGTCCCAGGTCCGCACGGTCGGCCGGCGCAGGTACGGCGACGGCTGCTTGACCGGGTCGAGGATGATGTTCCGCGGCTCGGCGTAGTCACTGGTGACGAGGGTGTTCAGGTCCTCGCGGGCCTGGATGCCGTGCGGGTTGGCGCAGGTCGGCTTGCCCAGCTGCGGGAGGTTGTCGCACAGCTTGGCGTTGTCGCCCTGCGGGGTCGCCGCCGGGGATTCCGACAGCACCTCGGCGTTCTTCCCGAAGTGGACGACCTCGCCGGGGCTGCCGGCGAAGCCGTTGCCGATCTGGGTGGACCCGTCGGCGTAGGCGTGCGGGCCGGGGACGACCGGGCCGCCCATGTACGTGCCGTACGCGGTGCCGTCCTTCAGCACCCAGTAGGCGTCCGGGACGCTGCCGCCGAGCGTGTTGGTCGGCAGGCTGACGCCCTTGAGCTTGAGCTGCGGCAGCGCGCTGACGTCGAAGGCGTACGTCGCGGCGGCGAACAGCGCCCCGGCGTAGATGGTGTCGCCCTTGTGCCACACGTACTGCATGTGGTGCGGCTCGTTCTCGACCAGCGGGCCGACGGTGGCGGTGTTGACGACCTTGCCGTACGTCGGCGAACCCTGCGTCGCGTCGATCACGGCGAGGAAGTCCGGGCCGGGCAAGGCGTTCTTGAGCTTGTTCAGCCCGCCGCCGAGCGTGCCCGGCAGGTTCTTGATGTCCTTGACGAGCGTGTCGGCGATGTTCTCGTCACCGGCCCAGACCAGCAGCCACTTCTTGGGTGTGCCGGTCGCGGAGCGCGCTTGCGCGGCGAGATCCTTCGACACCAGGTGGTTCTGCACCCAGTACTGCTTGCCGTCGGACGCGGTCTTCGCGTCGGTGACGGTCTGGACGTCGGCGTAGGCGCCGGTGGCCGAACCGGTGTACGTGACCGCGCCGACGGCGAGGGCGAGTGCCGCGGCACCGGTCACCACCTTTCGCCACCGGCCCGGTCGGGACGGGGTTGATCGCATGGTTCTCCCTGTTTCTCTTCTCGAGCGGCTGCTGTTTCTCGGGAAATGGGCGCGCTGAACCGCCGGTTCACCCAGGAACCGTTGGTACACAACGGAAAGCGTGGTCAGGCGGCGTCAGCGGACACGGCCGGAATATTCGCGCCAAGCGGTCAAAGCGTCCAGCCGTGATCAAAGAATGAGACTTGATCCGACCGGGTGACTTTCCCACGAGCCGGACGGAGTTGCGCGGCCCTGTTGCGCCGAACGGGTGAGCGTCGTTACTCCGCGGCTTCTGGACCATCCGGTCGCGTCACGGTTGGTCACAACGGCGCAGCCCCGACGTCCGGACGCCGGGGCTGCTCGTTATGGAGTCGTTATGAAATGCCGGGAACTCTGCTCAGAGTTTTGCGCCGCAGTCCGAGCAGAACAGCGCGCCGGGCTTGTTGCCCTCGCTCCCGCAGCCACCGCAGGCGACCTTGAGCGCCAGCGAAGTGCCACACGACGAGCAGAACTTCCCGCCGTCGGTCTTCAGGCCGCAGCCGGGGCAGGTGACCTTGGCGCGGGTGTCCAGGTCGAGGTCCGCCGTCCAGTCCTTCTCGCGGGCCTTGTCCCAGATCTGGTCGCGCTGCGCCGACGCCTGCGCCCGCGAGACCTCCTCGGCGACGCTCGGCGAACACCGCAGGCACTGACCGATCTCTTCGTTCCAGCACTGGTCGTGGCACATCCAGTCGCCGCAGCCGCGGCACTGCCGGAAGCTCGGGGTGATCTCCTTGACCGCCGCGGCCAGCGCGCGGTCCTTGGCCGGCGAGTTCGTCGCCCGGTCGTAGCGCCACTGGTCGGCCGAGTTGCTCAGGTCCCGCAGCGGGCCGCCGAAGAACGACCCGACGGCGCGAAGCACGCTTCGCCCGGTCTCGACGTTGTCGCGCTCGAAGGCCGAGCGATAGCCGTTGCCGCAGCGCTCGCAGCGGAACTCGAACTGGTACCCCTGCGTGTTGGAGAGGTCCGCGAAGTTGTCCGTGAAGGGCACAGAGTCAGCCACGGCCCATCTTCGCCGGACGGCCCGGCCCGCGGCGACGAGAGATTTGCCGACAACGGCCCGGCTACCGGCCGTCACGGGGAACCAGGAGAGCCAGCGGAAGCAGGGCCAGCACCCCGCCGACGACCGCGACGAGCGCGTACCCGCCGCCGGCGAACAGCTGCCCGGAACCCAGCGCGGCCAGTGCGGACGCCGACCAGACGACCGCGTCGACGGTGCCCTGCACCCGGCTGCGCGTCTCCGGCGCGAGGTCGCGGCTCAGCTGCGCGCTGCCGCCGACAAACACCAGGTTCCAGCCGTAACCCAGCAGGAACAGCGCCACCGGCAGGCCCGAGGTGTGGGCCGTCGGCGCCGTGAGCGCGGTCGCCGTCGCCAGGGCCAGCACGCCGAGACCGGCGTTGACGGTGACGCGCGGGCCCCAGCGGTCGGCGATCCGGCCGGACAGCGGCGCCAGCGCGAACATGCCGAACAGGTGCGCTCCCAGCACCCAGCCGACGACGTCGAGACCGTGCCCGTGGTGCTGCAGCTGCAACGGCGTCATCGTCATCACCGCGGTCATCGTGAGCTGCGCGGCGACCATCGCGACCAGCGGCCGCGCGACGGCGGCCGACCGCACGGATCCGCTCGCGGCGCGCACCGGCTCCCGCGGCGGCGGAACGTGACGCGGCAGGAGCATCGCCGCCAGGGCCGCGCCCGTCGTGGCCAGCAGCGCGACGGCGACCGGGCCAGACAACGACGGCCGGCCGAAGCTCGCCGCGGCGGTCGCCGCCGGTGCCATGAGTGCCGGGCCGGCGAGCGCCCCGACCGTCCCCGCCCAGACGACGTTCGAGATCGCCCGGCCCCGGCGTTCCTCCGGATACAGGTCCGCGGCGACGTAGCGGGACAGCTGCGCACCGCCGTTGCCCACACCGACCAGCAGGATCCCCAGCAGCAACGGCAACACCGACGTCGCCAGCGCGGCGGCGAACGCGATCAGCGCGCCGAGCGCCGCGACGCCGTAGCCGGTCACCAGGACACGGCGGCGGCCGTGCCCCGGCAGCAGCAGCCCGGCGCCGAGCGCGCCGGCCGCGGTACCGAGCACGCTCGCGACGCTCGGCAGCCCGCTCCAGCCGGGACCACTGCCCGCGGCGACGATCAGCGTGGCCGCGGTGCTCAACCCGACCGTGGCCGTGTTGAGCAGCGCGACGCCGGTGAACAACGCCCCCATGGACCGGGTCCGGCCGGTCACCGTCGATGTCCCGGACGACTTCCTGCGCGCGACGACCCCGGAAGGCTGGTCGTGACCCGAACGGATGCCCGGAAGGCGGCTGTTTGCC
>Ga0070668_100002519_pt1 | contig 13482 bp, 8 predicted proteins | sample KBSS43metaG_FD_64661 | JGI IMG/M metagenome (GOLD analysis project Ga0070668, IMG submission 64661) | Switchgrass rhizosphere microbial communities from Kellogg Biological Station, Michigan, USA - KBS S4-3 metaG | ecosystem: Host-associated > Plants > Roots > Rhizosphere > Soil ... | reverse complement strand
AAATGTATAGTTAAAAATTTTTATTAATGCGACTTTAATTTATATTTATTTATAAATTACCTCACTTAACGCCGCTATAAATCCCTCAAAAATTTCAGGTCAAGAAACTACCAGAGAATTTCACAGTTCTAAACAATTATCAGAAGAAATCGCTAGGCAAGAAAAAAACGAAAGAATTAATTTAAGCGAATGAAGAGAGAGATGATTCTTATCTTGTAATGCTAAAGATATAGGGACTTTATACTTAATGTTCGCATTATTCTCAGGTTTAGTGGGTACAGCCTACTCTGTATTAATAAGACTGGAATTATCTGGACCGGGTGTTCAATATCTAGCAGACAATCAACTATATAATAGTATAATAACAGCACATGCTATAGTAATGATATTCTTCATGGTAATGCCAGCTATGATAGGTGGTTTTGGTAATTTCTTATTACCTCTTTTAGTAGGAGGACCCGATATGGCAAACGCTAAAAAATAGGACATGCCGTCTAAAGTGTAAACTTTATGATTACAATTTCACCGTATGCATGGAATTCCTCAAAAAATAAATTTACAATATTATATTAGTTAAATTAATTTATACAGGGGGAGAATATGCAGGAAACTATAATAAATTATTATTAAGATCCTCAGAGACTACACGTGAAACTTCAATATATATTTATATTGAATGAAGACATAGTCCAGTTAAGTAAGAAACTACTTAAGTTAAATTTGATTTCCTAGATTAAATAATATAAGTTTCTGATTACTAGTACCAAGTTTATTATTATTTGTGTTTGCTAGTTTGATAGAAAATGGTGCAGGTACAGGTTGAACACTTTACCCTCCTTTATCTGGATTACAAAGTCATAGTGGACCTAGTGTTGATTTAGCAATATTTGCTTTACATTTATCAGGAGTAAGTAGTTTATTAGGAGCTATGAACTTTATAACTACAATATTAAATATGAGAAGCCCAGGTATAAGATTACATAAATTAGCTTTATTTGGATGAGCAGTAGTAATAACAGCTGTATTATTATTATTATCTCTTCCAGTATTAGCTGGTGGAATAACTATGGTGTTGACAGATAGAAATTTCAACACTTCATTCTTTGAAGTAGCCGGAGGTGGTGATCCAATATTATACCAGCATCTTTTCTGATTCTTTGGTCATCCAGAAGTTTACATATTAATTATACCAGGATTTGGTATAATAAGTACTACTATATCTGCAAGTTCTAACAAAAGTGTTTTCGGATATTTAGGTATGGTTTATGCTATGATGTCAATAGGAGTACTAGGGTTCGTAGTTTGAAGTCATCATATGTATTCAGTTGGTTTAGATGTAGACACGAGAGCATATTTCACTGCTGCTACTTTGATTATAGCTGTTCCAACTGGAATTAAAATATTCAGTTGATTAGCTACAGTATATGGTGGTTCATTACATATGACACCTTCAATGTTATTTGCATTGGGATTTGTAGTTATGTTCACTATAGGAGGTCTATCAGGTGTAGTTTTAGCTAACGCATCACTAGACATAGCATTCCACGATACTTACTATGTAGTAGCTCATTTCCACTATGTATTATCTATGGGTGCAGTATTCGCATTATTTAGTGCATGATATTTCTGAATACCTAAGATAACAGGTTTATCATATAACACAATGTTAGGTAAAGTACATTTCATAATATTATTTATTGGTGTAAATGTAACATTCTTTCCTCAACATTTCTTGGGATTACAAGGTATGCCTAGAAGAATAAGTGATTATCCTGATGCCTTTGCAGGTTGAAATTTTGTAAGTAGTTTTGGATCTATTATTAGTGTAGTAGCAACGTTCTTGTTCTTGTACATAGTTTACATACAATTAGTAGAGGGAGCAGCTACATCTAGATATCCTTGATTAACTCCACAATATTTCAGTGATTTATTCCAAACATTATTTAACAGAAATTACAACTCATTGGAATGAAGTTTAAATAGTCCACCTAAGCCTCATGCATTTGTAAGTTTACCTTTACAAAGTATATTTTTATTAGGAAAACCATTAAAAATAAAATTATTTTCGGTATCTTTAAAAAAATTATTGATTAGGAGCATATCTAGTGATAGTGATAATGATAGTGATACAGTATCAGAGTCATTTCAGGACGCTTCCGTAAGAACCTGAGAAAATTACCAAACTAGTCTAGATTTATATTTTTCTCGCCTTAAAGAAATGTCAGACGGACGAGTGTTTAAATCAAGGATACAATTATTATGAAATCAAAGTGGTAACCTGCTTAGAGAAGCAGAAAATACGCCATGAGTAGATGAAAAACAGAATTTACAAAAGGAAACAGAAACTATACAACAACAATTTAATTTAGTTTCTGAGGGTAATAAACGGTTATCAGATTTATCAGGAGAATCTGCTAGATATAGACAAAAAATTGGCCCATTAAATGCAGCGAAACGTAATTTTTATAATGCGTATTCGGAGCGTTGCGATTTCGAGAGAAAAGTTAAGGAGGATTTTATCCTTGATAGGGAGGAATCTTCCGGAAATTCGGGGGGTCCATCGGGAAATTCGGGGGGTGTATCGGGAAATCCGGGAGGAGACTCTGGAAATTCAGGTAGTACGAATTTACCACCCATATCCGGATCAGTGCAAAGATTTTGAGAGAATACAAATCTTATTGAAGGGTTTGTAACAAGGTTATACCTCTGATCATTATCTTTTTTTGAACTATTAATAGATTTTATATCTCAATATTTTTCTAATATGATTTAATTTTCTTATGTGTATATTAATTTATGTTAATTCATTATAAAGTTTAATTAGTCTATTATAGCCTCATGCATTTATAAGTTTACCTTTACAAAGTATATTTTTATTAGGAAAACCCATTAATAAGGAAAAACCTATAAAATAAAAACACATATACTAGGGGTAGTATAATAACCCATTAACTAAATTTACAAACTAGTTTATTGATAAAATTGTACTATATAAAATCAATGTTTGAGTTTGATGGTGGCTCTGAATGAACGCTGTCCAAATGCTTGACACATGCTAATCGAACGTCATCTCATTTTTATACGAGGTGAAGTGGTGTACAGGTGAGTAAATGATTGTTTAACTACCTTGAAGTAAGGTGAGAAAATCCCTTATAAAATAAAGAAAAAGTAAAATTTCGCTTTAAGATGTTAGATACATTCGCGAATGAGTAATAACAAAGTTAGCTCTTATTTCGCTAGTCGTGACTGAGAGGTCGATCGACCACACTGGGTCTGAAAAAAGCCCAGGGCAGAATTGCACAGCAGTGAGGGATATTGGTCAATAGCCTATGGGCTGAACCAGCAACTTGGAAGAATGTAGAACTAAAGTATAAAATTCTATATATGGACTGATAATGACAATTCATATATATTAGTATTGACCAAATTACGTGCCAGCAGTCGCGGTAACACGTAAAATACAAGTGTTATTCATCTTTAATAGGTTTAAAGGGTACCTAGACGGAAAATCAAGCCTAAATAATAAGGGACTAGTATTCTAGAGTTTTATGGATGAATGTTGAACTATTGGAGTAAAGTCAACATTTTGTGATACCAATGATACGGACAACTGTGAAGACGACATTCCATGTAAAAACTGACGTTGAGGGACGAAGCCTTGGGGAGCGATAAGGATTAGATACCCTAGTAGTCCAAGGAGAAAATTATGAGTGTCATAGGCTAGAATACTCTAGTTTATAAATGAAAGTGTAAGCACTCCACCTCATGAGTAAAGCGGCAACGCCGAAATTGAAATCATTAGACCGTGTCTGAAACCAGTAGTGAAGTATGTTATTTAATTCGATAACCCGCGAATAATCTTACCACGTTTTGAATATATTATTTATTTATTTACAAGCGCTGCACGGCTGTCTTCAGTTAATGTCGTGAGATTTTGGTTAGTTCCTTTAATTAACGAAAGCCCTTGCATTATTTAAATACATTAATGCATTTCGCCGTTATATTGGTATGAATAATAGGGATCAAGACAAGTCATCATGGCCTTAATAACGTGGGCTATAGACGTGCCACATACGCCTCTACAAAGAGAAGCTATATTGTAAAATGGAGCTAATCTTTAAAAGTGGATATAACTACTCAAGAATTGTAGTCTGTAACTCGACTACATGAATAAGAAATTACTAGTAATCGTGAATCACTACGTTACGGTGAATTAAATCTCAGATGGGCACTAACTACTCGTCAGGCGCTGAAAGGGGTTTGCGCAATAAGTTTGGTTATGTATAGGCTAAGTATATTTAAACAGTTTTATAACTTCCTGTGCATAGGTTTCGTATGCGTGACTTCAATTGGTGTTAAGTCGAAATACGGTTCGTGTAATGGAAATTGCACGGGATAGATAACCCTTATATTTTTTTTAGGTAAAAACTTTTGTTTTTACTTAAACCCTTCAACCGGTGTTTAATTATGGTTTTACCATTAAGGTTAAAAATAAGGTTAGGTTAGGATAGAAGTTAATCCCTAAAGCGGGAGCTTCTCTTCGGTATCATTGGTGCTAAGCAGATAAATGGTTTTGGAAAGCGGTAGGCCCTGATATTCTTTTTTAATAAATATATATATGATGATGAAAAACAAAATGATGCAAAGCATGGTTCCAAGTAGCAAGTATACATTAGGTGAAAGGTTTATATTTAACAATACAAATTTAGGTAATATAAATACTATTATTATAGGTCATAATTCTTTAGCAGCTTCATTAGGTTACTCTTTAGGTGATTACTTTGGAAAAAGATTTAAGTGTACACTTTCTAGAAATATTAATACTAATTCATTTATTAAAAACCATTTATCAGAAGTTAATTCATACTCTCTATTAAAAAAGTCACATATTAGATATGTTTCAAATGATTCGGAAAATAGTGATACAGAAACAAATTCTGAAATTGTAAATCCTGACTATCAAGTAGCTGAAAATTGAGAAAAAGTTCAATCCAGTACAGCTGACTATTTTAGATTTATGAACACTATGGGACAAATATTAGAAGCTACTAATATAGAAAGCCTTAGTAATAGAAGTAAACAGCTTGCGCTAGAGTCAGAGAATTCTACATTTGTTTCTGATGAACAAACAATTATTAATGATAGAAATACTATTAACAGACAGTCAGAGTTAATATCTCAAGCTGAAAATAGTCTAGCTGAGAAAGCTCAATTTTCAAATAGGCAACAACAACAAATTTATGATAATTTACAACCATCCATGACAAGGCTTAAAGATAATAGAGATGAAGCTGTTCAAGAACGTAAAACGCTTGAAGAATCATTACAACAACTACTAGTAAATAATACAGAAGGTGAAGAAACAGAAAATGAAAGAAATTTAGAAACTACTACAGAACAAACCAAAAGTTCTGAAAGAAAACGAAAATCAGATGCATCTGAAGAAGAACAAGCCGAATCATCTAAAAAACAAATAACTGAATCTGAAGTACAAAAGTCTGGAAGCATAGTGGATGATTTTGCTGACCCTAGCCAAGAACCTGCAGATTATACTGCAGGTGATGATTAAGTTTTTTATTTAGTATATTATGTTTAGTTTTTAATATGTATTTGTCCTGTTATTGGTTTTAGTTTTTTTTATCATTAAACATATTGTTAATACTTAAAGTATTTAGATAGTATTTTTTAATAAATTTACTATTATTTACTTTTAAGTTTTAAGTAAAACAATTGTTTTACTTAGGTCCTTTTTATATATTCGACTCAAAATAAGCTCTCCATATACACTCGTAAGGGAATAGATATAGAAACGACAAAATATCTTTATAATATTATTTAAAATGCCACAATTAGTACCATTCTTTTTCATTAACCAAGTTGTATTTAATTTTTTATTCTTAGTAATAATAATATATTTATTTACTAAATTTTTACTTCCTAGATTCGTGCGTTTATTTAAATCACGTTTACAAATTAATTCTTTTTAATAAATAGCAGGAATATAATATTGAATAAAGTCCCTTAGTCAAAAATATTTGTGTTTTCTATTATTGGAAAACACAAATATTTTTATCTTAAAGATATTAATCATTGTATATGTAATTATGAGTTTTATGTATACATTAAAAAATTATTAAGGTCTCAAGTTAAGTCTTAAAAAATATTGGGTAGATAAATGAATTATGTAAGTTTACGCAATAAAGCGACTATAGGTCAACTGGTAGACTGTTCGTCTTCCAAACGAAGTATGCCGATTCGAGTTCGGCTGGTCGCAATACGAGTCAGTAATCTTAATGGTAAAGTGTTTCCTTGTCGAGGAAAAAGATGCCAGTTCAAGTCTGGCCTGATTCGTTTTATATTTCTAAATAATTATAGAAGTATATCCTTTAGTGTATTAGCATATAGATAAGGTTAAAAGTTTATTATTGGTACGTCCACTTGTTAAAAAGCAAAAAAAAATTAGAATAAAATAAATAATCTATAGTAAGAAATAGATAATGAGAACATTATTTGTATTTAAACTATAATAAAGATATATAACAATAACTTTCTTAACTAATACCAAGGAAAACCTTTTCAGGTATATTTCCACTACATAAATTAATAAAATTTATAATTATGTGTAATTAACTTAAAGTTTTATTTAGGAAAGGTTGCCATAGGTAAGGCGAGATATTTGCTAAATATTATGTTAATACATTTAGACGTTCAAATCGTCTCTTTTCCGAGATGTTTTATATTAACATCCTTTATTTTAACTTTTTTCTTGAAAATTAATATTATATGTATAAGATCCTTTATTTTAATAAAAAACGGCAAATATTTCGAAACTATGTACAACATATTTATTATAGGTGACAACTTTTCAGGATTTAACCCTCTATTTTTATATGTTATAATTGGTATTTCTTTAATTTCAGGTATTTTAATTATAACATCAAAGAACCCTATAATTTCTGTATTATACTTAATACTTCTATTTGGAAGTATATCTTGTTATCTAGTTCTTGTAGGTTTAAAATTTATAGGTATTTCTTATCTTTTAGTTTACGTAGGTGCAGTGTCTATATTATTTTTATTTATTTTAATGTTAATAAATATAAGAGTATCTGAACTAATAAGTGATACTAGTAATAGTATACCTTTAAGTATAATATCCATAATATCTTTTTATGTACCATTAATAAAACAATTACCTGGTAACCAAAACTTATATACAGATAATGATTCAGTGAATCATGTATCTTCGAACAGTTGAGATGGAACAATTTCTGACGTTTCTGATATAACCAGTATAGGTAATATAATGTATACTAGTCATTCTATGTGATTAATAATAACTTCTATTATTTTATTATTATCGATGGTAGGATCTATAATAATAACTATAAAACAAAAATACTAACAAAAAATGACAAAAAACAAGATAAAATTACAACCAGAAAATCTTTAAAATATGAAAATATTATATAAGTATTGCATCTAAGGATTTAATAGCTATATAATAATAATAATCAAAAAAATTGTGTATTTTTTAATAGCACTAGTATAGATCTATGTATACCTGTAAAGCTTTTAATAACTAGAAAAATAAAAAAGGGACTTTAGTTTAATTGGTAAAACATGCGACTTTTAATCGCCATATTGTGAGTTCAAATCCCATAGGTCCTAAAGGAAGGTTCCGTGTGTTGGTTTGCGGGTTGGGCTGTAAACTCAATAGTTATTAACTATCGAAGGTTCGATTCCTTTTCTTCCTACACACCAGGATAGTTTAATTGGTTAGAACATTAATTTCATGCATTAATAATGAGAATTCAAATTTCTCTCCCGGTTTTAAGGTGGATATAGTTTAAAGGTAAAACAGCTGTATGTGGCATAGCATTTTCTTGTTCAAGTCAAGATATCCTCCCAATATATCAAAAATATTGATATATTTTTCTAATTAGCTCACCATTGCCAATTACCTTACTATTCCCAATTACCTCACCATTGCCAATAATTATGCCGTAAGATTGGCACGACAAAGATTAAAGAAAAAATAAAATATAACTTATATTTAAAGATTAAAGAAAAAATAAAATATAACTTATATATATATAAACGCAAATATGAACAAAAATGACATTATAAAAAAGGCTTTAGGATTAAAAAGTGAGCAGGATAGTTTAACCGAAGATATTAAAAAAACTACAAAACACTTAGAATCATTGAGAAAATTAGAAAAGAATCAAAGAATTACTCCTCAAGAAGATAAAGATATGTCTGATATAAAAGAAGACTATCAAGATTTTTTTGACAGTGATAGCGAAAGTGAAACCAGTGGTAAGACTCCATCTTGAGAAAAAGATAAAGTTAAACAAGTTTTGGAGTATCTTAAAGGCGAAAAATCTGTAAATGTCTCAGAGTATCAGGAAATAGCTAAAAATAACCCAGATATATTTAATGTATTAAAAAATAAAGTAACAAAACAATTACATATTAATATAAAACCTGATGTGCTTAAAGCTTTTAATGATAACCATAATAATACAAATTTGGATATTAATTTACCTAATACAAACGTCCAAGAAACAGGTAAATTAAACTCTGAGACTTTTAAAGATAATGATATTTCAGATTCTAAACCCAATAAGGGTTCAGCAAACTCTAATGCTGAAGAAAAGATTATAAAAAAAGAATCTGTTAGCGAATTTTTAGACAGTCTTCCTTTAGATCATAATCCTTTTGAAGACATAGGTGGGGGTGATTAATATTCTTTATATTGAAATAAAATAATAAAAAAAAGAGTATAGTTCAATTGGTAAAATAAGAAGCTTCAAACTTCATGTTCTCAGTTCAAATCTGAGTGCTCTTGTTACATTAAGTTTAACCTAGTCTAATATCGTTTAAAGAATAGATAATATAATATTTATAAAATTCCTTTACTTAAGTGGTTAAAGTGCATTTTTGATAAGAATGATATCAGCGTTCGAGTCGCTGAGGAATTAAAGCTTACAGAATTGATATATATAAATAATATAACGCAATTAAAGAGAATTGACCGAGTGGTTTAAGGTGGTAAGCTTGAAACTTATTTGATTAATAAATCACATCCGTTCGAATCGGATATTCTCTGTAACCCTTTGTAGCTCAATGGTAGAGCAAAATACTTCTAATATTTAGGCTAGGTGTTCAAGTCATCTCAGAGGATATGTTTATTTATTCACCAAATTATCCTGTAGTATTAAGCAAGTTGTTTTCAATTTTTTTATGCTATATATGGTTTTAACTTTAGATAAACATTATACGTAAGACTTATAATATTCATATTATAAATAGTCCCAATAACACTAAAAAATTATTTATTATTATATGAGATTTGCACTAATTTTGTTTTTAATCGGGATTTTAGGTTTTGTTTTAAACAGAAAAAATATAATTTTAATGCTTATTTCTATAGAAATAATGCTATTATCAGTAACATTTTTAATATTGTTAAGTGCTATAAGCTTTGATGATATATTAGGTCAAACTTTTTCAGTATATATAATAGCGATAGCTGGTGCTGAATCTGCTATAGGACTAGGAATATTAGTCGCTTTTTATAGATTAAGAGGAAGTATTGCAATAGATTTTAACTAATGTATCTAGCTTTAATAGTTTTACCAATATTAGGATCAATAATGTCCGGTTTTTTCGGTAGAAGAATCGGAGTAAGCGGAGCACAAATAATAACATGTAGTTGTGTTATAACAACTACAATACTAGCAATATTTGCTTTCTTAGAAGTAGGTTTCAACAACATACCTGTAACAATACACTTATTTAGATGAATAGATGTAGAATCACTTAACGTATCTTGAGCTTTTAATTTTGACTCTTTAACAGTATCTATGTTAATACCTGTATTAATAGTATCATCCTTAGTACATGTATATTCTATAGGATATATGAGTCATGACCCACACAACCAGAGATTTTTTAGTTATTTAAGTTTATTTACTTTTATGATGATAATATTAGTAACAGCTGATAATTTCTTACTTATGTTTGTGGGATGAGAAGGTGTAGGAGTATGTTCTTATCTTTTAGTTAGTTTTTGATTTACTAGAATTGCAGCTAATCAAAGTTCATTGTCTGCGTTTCTAACTAATAGAGTGGGAGATTGTTTTTTAACTATAGGTATGTTTGCGATATTATGATCTTTTGGTGATATAAATTACTTTTTAGTTTTTTCTTTATCACCTTACTTAAGTGAAAATGTAATAATAATTGTAGGTATATGTTTATTAATAGGTGCAATGGCTAAAAGTTCACAAGTAGGTTTACACGTTTGATTACCTATGGCTATGGAGGGTCCTACTCCTGTTTCAGCTTTAATACATGCAGCTACAATGGTTACGGCTGGTGTATATCTGTTAATGAGAGCTTCACCTATAATAGAATACAGTTCTATTATACTACTTATAATTTTATGAGTAGGTGCTATTACTACAGTTTTTAGTTCCTTAGTAGGTTTATTCCAACAAGATATAAAAAAAGTTATAGCTTATTCGACAATGAGTCAATTAGGTATGATGGTGATAGCAGTAGGGTTGTCTTCATATAATTTAGCTTTATTCCATCTAGTAAATCATGCTTTTTACAAAGCTTTATTATTTTTGGGTGCTGGTGCTGTAATACATGCTGTAAATGACAATCAAGATTTTAGAAAATACGGAGGTTTAAGAAGCTATTTACCATTGAGTTACTCTATAATGTTAATAGCTTCTCTTAGCTTAGTAGCTTTCCCATTTATGACCGGTTTTTATTCTAAAGATTTAATAATTGAATCTGCATTCGGTCAATACAAATTATCAAGCGTTATAATATATTTTATTGCAACTACAGGTGCAATGTTTACTACATTATATTCAGTAAAAGTTTTATATATTACTTTCTTATCAGAGCCTAATGGTCCTCTAGTTTACTATAAAAATGAGACATCTAAGGCTGCTCATGAAGGAGATATTTTTATGAGTCTACCTTTAATTATATTAGCTATATTTTCTATATATTTTGGATTTTTAACTAAAGATATATTTATAGGTTTAGGTTCAGATTTTTTCTCAGATAATGCATTGTTCATACACCCAAGTCAAGAGATAATGATTAATACAGAATTTTCTGTCCCTGTAATATATAAATTGACACCTTTATTCTTTACTATATCTCTTACTGGGCTATCTATACTATTTACAGAATTTTACCCTAGACTTTTAATTAAATTCAAATATTCTAATACTGGTTATAATATATTTAGTTTTTTAAATCAACGTTTTGCAGTAGAATTAATTTACAATAAATATATATCAGGTTTAGTACTTACTTTAGGTGGACAAACTAGCAAAGATATGGACAAAGGAATCGTAGAAACATTTGGACCTTATGGTTTACAAAATAAATTTACAGAAATTAGTAGATCTATAAATAAATTAAGCACTGGATTGGTAACCAATTACGCCTTATATATACTTATAGGTCTTTTATTCTTTTTAAATATATTATTCTTTAGCGAACATACAAATATTAATTATATGTTTATGATTATACTGATAAGTTTAAAATCCTTATCCCTAGTATATAGGGGAAAACCTATTTTTAAAAATTCAATGCTATTAGCAGCTGTACCAGTTGTTTATGGATTGATGCTGGTTGACCTGGCGGATCAAACTGTTCTTTTATATCAAAATCATTTGCCTACCCTTATGGCTTTGGCGGAATATGAAAAATTAAGACAATTAATACTAGCTAGAAATAACCTGCTTTACTATTATAAGGAATTATTGCAAACTACGGTTGACAATCTTAGATCAAATGATCCAACTAGAATTTTCGCAGGCCACGAATTTAAATCAAGCCAAACTCTTTTAAATTTGCGCCAATGTAAAAATAGTTCCGTTTCAAGTACTAGTGCTTTCAATTTGAGTAATTATCCGGATTTACAAGATATGCAAGAAAATACTGGTTTAGAAGGAAAAAACTTGCACCAGTCTATTAAATCCATACATTCTCTTGAAAGCCAAATGTCTTATTGAGCCTCAAAAACAGCCACTATAGCTAGTAACCCAGCTGTTAGATTGGCGTGAATAACATTAAAAAATAGCGTTTAAATTACCTAATAAAAATAAACCTATTGATTTATATATTTTCAACTCTAAATTAATTTTTATAGTTTAATAAACACGTCTAACTCTTTTATAATTTGTATAGTTTAAGTTTTTTATTATTTTTCAACTCTAAATAAAAAAAAAGAATTTTTTTTATTAAGTAAAACTAATATAATTAAGTTTTTTAATGGGAGACTAATTAGAGTTTCCCATTAAAAAAGGGGATATAGTTTAATTGGTAAAACTGCGAATTTGCATTTCGTTATTTCGGGTTCAATTCCTGATATCTCCACACTTGAGTTTTACTTAATAAAACACATAGGAAAAGTTATTTATAAACTAGACTAATTACTACACATTATAATGAATTATTCATCAAGGAGTACTTTCCAATCACATCCTTTCCATCTAGTTTCCCCTAGTCCATGACCATTAAATACTAGTGTATCTTTATTAAACACTACAGTTGGAGCGGCTTTAACTTTTCATCTATTCTATCAAAGATTAATAACTGTTACATTATCTATACTTAGCGTTGTTTATTCAATGAGTTTATGATTTAGAGATGTTATATCAGAGGGAACTTATTTAGGTAATCACACCTTAGCTGTACAAAGAGGTTTAAATATGGGTGTTGCACTATTTATAGCTTCAGAAGCGTTATTTTTTTTGGCTATATTTTGAGCGTTTTTCCATAGCGCTTTATCTCCAACTATAGAACTAGGTGCAAACTGACCACCTATGGGAATAGAATCAATAAACCCTTTTGAATTACCTTTATTAAATACAATAATATTGTTATCTTCTGGTGTAACAGTGACATATGCACATCATTCTTTAATTCAAGGAAATAGAAGTGGAGCTTTATACGGTTTAGCATACACTATAATTTTAGCTATTATATTTACTTGATTCCAAGGAGTAGAATATACTGTGTCATCATTTACTATATCAGATGGTACTTTTGCATCATGTTTTTATTTTAGTACAGGTTTTCACGGATTGCATGTAATAATAGGTACAGCTTTTTTAGCGGTAGGATTATGACGTTTACTTGCCTACCATTTAACAGAAAATCATCATTTGGGTTTAGAATCTGGTATCTTGTACTGACATTTTGTTGATGTAGTATGATTATTTTTATACATTTCAGTGTATTATTGAGGTTCTTAATTTTTATCTAAAATACATACATATAAAATGGAAAACGGTATAATATAGTAATCCTTAAATATTTAGGCTTTATATTTAATTTTTTATTTTAACCAATTATTAAAGTAGGAGTAATATTGAATAATTGCCTTATTTTTTTTGCCGGATTTATTAATAATAATTTGTCAGAAACGTTTATATT
>Ga0070668_100002518_pt1 | contig 13483 bp, 13 predicted proteins | sample KBSS43metaG_FD_64661 | JGI IMG/M metagenome (GOLD analysis project Ga0070668, IMG submission 64661) | Switchgrass rhizosphere microbial communities from Kellogg Biological Station, Michigan, USA - KBS S4-3 metaG | ecosystem: Host-associated > Plants > Roots > Rhizosphere > Soil ... | reverse complement strand
GGCGCATCGAAGGGATATTCGATTCGCTTGGGCCGGCTCGAGGCCGAGTTCATGTTCATCGCACTCGACCGCGAGGAGGATGTCCGCAAGCTGTTGAGCCTCGAACTCACCGGTGCGTTCGCGAACGAGCTTCGCGAGATCCCCAAGAGCATTGTGGACGCGCTTTCGGGTCGGGTCGGGCGCTATCCCCCGATGCGTAGCGGCGGCCCTACGCGGTACGGGATCGTTGCTGACACGAATCCACCAGACACAGAGAGTTGGATCTATCGGCTGTTAGAGGTAGACCGTCCCGAGGGATTCATGCTGTTCAGGCAGCCCGCGGGCGATGGCCCCGACGCCGAGAACCTCGACAACATGCCGCCCGACTACCACGTGGGCTTGAAGATCGGCATGGACGAGGATTGGATCAAGGTCTACGTCCAAGGCCAGTACGGGTTCGTGCAGGAGGGCAAGCCTGTCTATCCGATGTTCCGGGATTCGGTGCATGTCGCGAAGGAGCCATTGGAAGCGGCGCGGGGCAGCCGATACTCCTTGGCGCGGACTTCTTAACGCCCGCCGCAGTGATCGGGCAGCGGCTTGCAAACGGTGCGTGACCATCGCGGTACCAAGGTCTCCATCAATGCACGTGTATGTACCTTCAGCTTGCCCCATTCGCCCGAGTTGAGAGTACGTGCCGGTGGGAGGTGCAAACTTTTCCAGAGTCGAGATCCTGAGTACGTACGGATATTGTGGTTCCGTTCTGGTTGATGGACTCCTGTTCGTCGCATTCCTCAACAACAGGGGCTACACGATCATGCCGTACACCGAAGACGCGAGCTGCTCGAGTCGTACACGCTTGTTCGTATTCGCTCTTGGCCATCTGACCGCGGCGTGGTCGACAGGCGCTGCGCACGCGGAGTCCGTGACGAAATGCATCGGCCCCGACAAGAAGGTGACTTACACGTCGCAGGGGTGTCCGAGCAACGCGGAGCAGACAAATGAAAAACGGCTCGCATTTCTGCAAGCCGTTGTATTGGTTGCGGGGATAGGATTTGAACCTATGACCTTCGGGTTATGAGCCCGACGAGCTGCCAGACTGCTCCACCCCGCCCAAACATAATACCAGCGAACGCCGTCGACGGCAATGCCGTGCTCACGCGCCCGGCGGTTTCGGGTATTTCCACTTCCGATGCACCCATAGCCAGTCGGACGGGCAGGCGCGGATTTCCGTTTCGAGTCGCTCGGCATAACGATCGACGATTTGTTCTTCGGGGTCGACGTCATACGGTGGCTCGGCGAGCACGTGCAGGTGCGCAATGTACACGCCTCGCGCTACGCGTCGCATCGCGACGTAGATAACCGGCGCATCGAGAAAGCGCGCGATCTTGCCGAGCCCCGCATAGAACGCCGTATCCTGGTGCAGGAAGGTCCGCCAATGCTTGACCGCTTCCTTCGGCGGCGTCTGGTCGGCGAGGAATCCGAGCGCCCGCGGCTGATCGGTGCGGAACATCAGCTCGAACAGAAGTTTGTCGATCGGGATCGGCTGCCCGCCGAAGCGCGCGCGCGCCGCGCGAACGTACTCGTCGACGTCGGGCAGCCGCAGCGGCTTGTACACCGGGCAGATCGGAATGCCGAGCTCGGCCCCCGCGGCCAGCAGCAACCATTCCCAGTTGCACATGTGCGCGGCGAGCAGCACGACCGGACGACGATCGGCGATGTAGCGCTCGATCAGCGCGCGGTTGTCGATCGAAACGCGCTGGCGCAGCGCGTCACCGCTCGCGCGCCAGCCCCAGATGCCTTCCGCCAGTATCGCGCCGAGATTGCGATACGACTGCTGCAGCACGACTTTGCGCTCCGCGGGCGACAACTCGGGCAGCGAACGCTCGATGCTGCGCTCGGCGCGCGACACGTGCCAGCGGACGACGTTAAACGTGATGAACGACAGCGTGCGACCGATCGCATAGAGGATCGGAAGCGGCAGCAATCCGAGTGCGCGCAGAAGGAAGGCCATCGAGAAGCCGGTGGACCGGGGATCAACGCGAGGCCGGTCGCGGGGCAGCGTAATGGGTTTTACGACGCCGTACAACCAGACATTCGCGTACGGTACCGAAAGGTGTGGCGATCCCCCTATATAATCACGCCAGCGCAGTGGGGTTTCCGCTGTGCAGCCGCAGATTACTCGGAAGAAGCTTCGTGCACGATCTGCCCAGTCTCGTGGTTGCGACGGTCATCTGCGTGTACTGGACTTATGTCGGCGTGATGGTCGTTCGGCGGCGGCGCAGGACCCGCAAGCTGGCCGGGGTCGTCCCCGAGCAATCGCTCGAGCGCGTGATGGGCTTGATCTGGGTGCCGCTGGTGGCCGCGTGGATGACGCTGCCGTGGCTCGGGTTTGCGCGCGGTTCTGGCGTGTTCTCGCTTCCGGAGTTCGCGCGCGCCGGCGGCTACACGGCGTTGCGCTGGCTCGCCGCCGGTATTGCCGTGGCCGCATTGCTGGCGACGATCCGCTGCTGGCGGCAAATGGGACGTAACTGGACGATGGCCGTGACCCGCGAAGAAGCCAAGGAGTTGATCACCGACGGCATGTTCGGTCGCGTCCGCCATCCGATCTACGCACTCAGCATCCTGCTGATGATCTGCACCGTCGTTGTCGTGCCGACGTGGCCCGTGCTGTTGATTGCCGTCGTGCACATCGCGCTGATGATCACCAAGGCGCGCAACGAGGAGCGCTTCCTGCGCGACGTCCACGGCGCGCGCTATGCGGACTATTGCGCGGCGACCGGGCGGTTCATGCCGCCTTTTGGACGGCGCGTGCGCTGAAAGCCGGCCGGACATGGACGACTCGTTGCGTCGCCGTCCATCGCGGAAGCCCGAGCGCACTCCAGTCAGCAGGTCCGGCCGGCGACGGGTGCTGCGCGCGCTGCCGCTGGTTCCTGTGGCGCTGCTTGCCCCCCAAGGTGCCCGCGCGACGGACGTAGGCGACCCCCCGCCGTCGCTGTGGCGCACGACCGTGGTCGGTCTCGACGCACCGCTCGCCGCGCGGCTGCAGGCACTGCAGCCCGATACGATCACCGCGGACGACGTGCGCTCGGTGCTGCGCGCGGTCCCCGCGCCGCGGATCATCGCGCTGCACGGCAGCGTGCCCCTGGTGACGATGCGCCCGTTCGCTGAATTCCTGGTTGCCATGGGGTATCCGGCCCCGCAGATCCGCAATCCCGCCGACGGCTCGATGTCGTACAGCAGCTTCGTCGACAGTCGCGAACTCGCCGGCACGATTGCCTGGTACTACGAACGCGACGGCATCGCGCCGCTGCTGATCGGACACAGCCAGGGCGGGATGATGGCCGTGAAGGCGCTGCACGAACTGGCCGGCGGCTTCGATCGTCCGGTTCCGGTTTTCGATCCGGTGTCGGGTGCAGCGTTGGCGCGATCGACGATCGTCGATCCGCTCGACGGACGGGCGCGGCCGGTGATCGGGCTGCGCATCCCGTACGCCGCAGCAATCGCGACCGGCAAGGGCATGCGCATCATGCTGTTGCAGTGGGACATGCTGGACCGGCTGCGGCGCATACCCGACAGCGTCGAAGCGTTCGACGGCTTCTTCATACCCGGCGACCCGTTCACCGCGTTCGACGGCGACGACGATCGCTATCGCGCCACCGGCAAGGCAGAAGTCCGTAACGTGGTGCTGCCGGCGACCTACAGCCACGTCGGCGCGCCGTTGTGCGCGCATCTGGCGGAGAACCCTGCCACGCGCGCGTGGATCGACGCGTTCGATCCGCGCGTGGCGCCCGCCGCCCCGCCGGACTGGCCGGGCACGGATACCCAGAACCTCGTGCACGCCGCGTACATCTGGCACAGCGTGAAGCGCCACTGGTGCCGCGGCGCGCAACGGCTGCTCGCGGCCGCTCCGCGCCCTGCCGCGCCAAATTGACATGCGCGGCCGGCTCAATCTGTTCCAGAAGATGATGCTGCGCTGGCGCTCGCTGCATCCGTATAGCGCGATCCACGTGCTCCGCCTCGCAGTCCCGCTGGACGAGCAGGCATTGCGGTCGGCGATCGCCGCGCAACTCGAAGGCTGGGGTCTGACGGGGCTCGTGCTGGACGCCGGCCAGCGGTGTTTCGAGTATCGAGGGGGCAAAGCGGCGCCCGTGCTGGTGATTCTGGACGGCGGCGCGGACGTCGCAGCGACGCTGGACCGGGAGATCGAGCGCCAGCTCAACATGCCCTTTCCCGCCGCTCAGGCGCTCGACCCGTTCCGCTTTTTCGCGATCCGCACCGACGACGGGTTTCACCTGGGCGTTGCATACGATCACTTCATCGCCGGCGGCGATGCGGTCGCGAGCCTGCTGGCGGCGATCGCCTCGCGCTACCACAGCCCGAAAGCGGCGTCCGCTGACACGCCAATGCTCTATCCGCCGACGTACCGGAGCCTGTTCGCGCGCCACCCTATGCTCTTTTTGCGCGCCCTCGCGCAGCTGCCGGAAATGCTCGGCAGCACCAAGCTGGCAGTTCGACCCCGTTACCGCGATCCCGATGACACGTACAATGCGTTCGCCCACGTGCGCCTGTCGCCGCCCGAACTGGGCGCGCTGCGCGCCGCCGCCACTGCGTGGAACGTGACGTTGAATGACCTGCTGATCGCCGTGCTGCTGCTCTGCCTTTCGCCGTTCGCCGCGGAACGCCGCAGCGCGACCAGACGCCGCGAAATCGCCGTTGCGTCGATCGTGAACATCCGGCGCGAATTCGACCCTGCCGTGCAGCGGGCATTCGGGCAGTTCCTCGCCGCGCTGCGGGTTTCGCACCCAGTTCCCGACGATATTTCCGTCGATGCGCTGGCGCGTGCCGTGCACGCCGAAACCGCCCGGGTCAAGCAGCACCGCCTCTACCTGCGAACGGTGTTCGCGCTCGCGCTGGCGGGACTGTACTGGCCATTGCTGACGCTGCGGCAACGGCGGAAGGTTTTTGCCAAGCACTACCCGACCTGGGGAGGCGTGACGATGCTGAACGTCGACGCGCTGTGGCCGCGCGACGGCGCCCCCGCCCCGCATGACTATCTGCGCGGCGTGTCCACCGGGCCGATGACGCCCGTTGTGATGGCCATTTCGACGGCCGCCGGCGCGCTGTCGGTCGGCGTGTCGTACCGGCGCAGCGCGTTCTCGCCGGAGGTCGTGGCCGCAATCAGCGATCAGCTGCGCCGATGTGCGCAGCCCGCCGCGCAATGACGCGCCGCCCATCGCCGTGGGTTGCGCTGGCGGGGCTCGCGCTGGTGCTCGCCGGTTGCGCAACCAAGCCCTCGTACACCGAACCGGCGTACACGCTCGCCCCGGCGCCGCGCGTCGTGCTCGACCGGGTCAGCGTCGACCGCGATGTCCAAGACCGCATCCTCGCGCTCAATCCCGAGCGGATCACCGACGACGACGTACGGATGACGCTGGCAAAGGGACCGACGCCGCGCATCGTCAACATTCACGGTGGCATCTATCCGGTGCATCTGGTCATGGAGTCGTTTTCGAGGTTCCTGATGCGCATGGGCTATCCGGAGACCAAGATCCGCGATCCGCGCACCGGCGAGCTGTCGCAAAGCCCGTACTTGAGCAGTCAGGCGACGGCGGGCGAGGTCGCCTGGTTCTACGAGCGCGAAGGCGTTCGCCCGATGCTGGTCGGGCACAGCCAGGGCGGCATGCAGGCGGTGAAGATCCTGTTCGAGCTGGCGGGCAAGTTCGACGAGAGCGTCCCGGTAACCAACCCGCTGACCGGCGAGAAAGAGGCGCGCACGACGATCGTTGATCCGCTGACGGGGCGCGAGCGGCCCGTGGTCGGCCTCGTGCTGCCGTATACATCGGCGGTGGGTGCCGGCGGGGCCGCGACGCTGCTTCCGAACCAGTGGAACATGGCGACCCGGCTGCACTCGATTCCGGACTCGGTCGAGGATTTCACGGGCTTCACCATCGGGTTCGACCTGATCGCCTGGGATTTTGGCTCGACCAACCTCTATAAGGCGAACGGCACTGCGACCGTGCGCAACGTGAGCCTGCCCTCCGACTATTCGCACGTGTTCGTGCCCAATACCGCGCACCTCGGACGCGAGCCGAAGGTTCGGGAATGGATCAACGCGTATACGCCCGCGATGACCGCCAATCTGCCGCCGTTGCCGGAAGGGGATACCACGAACATCCTGTGGGCCGCAGACGTCTGGTACAGCATCAAGAAACACTGGGCGATCGAGGCGCAGCGGCTCATTCGCGCCCGACGCGCGACCGAGGCTCCCCGCTAGCGAGTAGCGCGGCGACCCGCGGGCCACGCCAGCCCGCTGCTTTTGGTAAAATTTGGCCCAGGCGCCCAACGGCGCACACGTGCCGGGTCGCCCGTCCGCCGTTCCGGCTGATGCGGGGCTTGGTGCACCCGAAAGCATTCCCCAAAACGCCATGGCACCCACGCTCGCAGGCCGTACCGCGCTCATCACCGGCGGCGCACGCGGCATCGGCCGGGCCGTCGCCCGCAAGTTCGCGGCCGCGGGTTGCGACGTGATCGTCAACTACTACAACAGCCACGAGGAAGCCGAAGCGCTGTGCCGCGAGCTGGCAACGGAGGGTCGGCGCACGATGGCCGTACAGGGCAGCGTCGCCGAGCCCGACAGCGTCGACGAGATGTTCGCGGCCATCGGCAAACAGTTCGAGCGTCTCGATATCGTCGTCAGCAATGCCGCCAGCGGGGTGCTCAAGCCGGCTTTGGACATGAAGCTGAAGCACTGGCGATGGTGCATGGAGACCAACGCGTTCGCACTCAACCTGCTCGCGCAGCACGCGGTGCCGATGATGACGTCCGGCGGACGCATCGTCGCGATGACGAGCCTGGGCTCGGAGCGCGCGATCCCCAACTACGCGTTCGTCGGCGCGTCCAAAGCGGCGCTGGAATCGCTGGTACGCGCGCTTGCGCAAGAGCTCGGCCCACGCGGCATCCGTGTCAACGCAGTCAGCGCGGGCGTCGTCGACACCGATGCGCTCGCCTACTTTCCCAATCGCGATCGGCTTCTGGCCGACTACGCTGCGCGCACCCCCGCGGGCCCGGTGCTGACCCCCGAGCACGTCGCCGACGCCGTGTACCTGCTGTGCCTGCCGGAGGCGGACATGGTCACCGGGCACACGCTGTTCGTCGACGGCGGCTTCGCCATTTCGGGTTGATGGCTTAGGATGCCTGCGCTCGATTCCGGACTCGCAGGCCAGGTTGCGCTGGTCACCGGCGGCAGCCGCGGCATCGGCCGCGCGATCGTCGAGACGCTTGCGGCCGACGGCGCGAACGTCACGTTCTTCTACCGCGGGGACGACGCAGCGGCGGCCGACGTCGTCGCAGCCGGCAACGCAAAGGGCTGGACGATCGCCGCCGACCAGGTCGACATTCGCGACGCGGGGGCGTGCGCCGCAGCCGTCGAGCGCGTCATCGAACGCTGCGGCGGGATCCGGGTCCTCGTCAACAACGCCGGCGTCGTTCGCGACGGGTTGCTCGCGATGCTGTCGGACGACGACGTGCAGACGGTGCTCGACACCAACGTCGGCGGCGTGTTCAACGTTACCCGCGCCGTGGTCCCGCACATGATCTCGCGGCGCGCCGGGGTGATCATCAACCTGAGCTCGGTGGCCGGCAGCAAGGGCGGGCGCGGCCAGAGCAATTACGCAGCGAGCAAGGGCGCGATCGAGGCGTTCACGCGCGCCATGGCCGTCGAGCTCGCATCGCGCAAGATCCGCGTCAACGCGGTGGCGCCTGGCGTGATCGAAACCGAGATGTCAAAGGCCGTGCGCGACCTGGCCGGCGACGAGGTAAAGTCGCGAATTCTGCTCAAACGCTACGGCCAGCCGCAGGAAATCGCCAACGCCGTCTGGTTTCTCGCCTCGCGGCTGTCCGAGTACGTCACGGGAGAGGTCCTCCACGTAGACGGTGGATTCAAAATGGAATGAAGGGAAAACGATGGAATTCACAAAAGAAGAGATCGACACCGTGTATCCGAAGGTCGCGGAGACCATCGCCGATGCGCTGGGATGCGAAGTCGACGACGTCAAGCTGAACGCGTCGCTGATCGAGGACCTGGATGCGGAATCGATCGACTTTCTCGACCTCGTATTCCGGCTCGAGCGGGCGTTCAAGATCAAGATCCCGCGCGGCAAGATCGTCGAGGAGGCGCGCGGTGACCTTTCGGAAGCGGAGTTCGAGCAGAAAGGCATCGTCACCGACGCCGGCCTGACGCGGCTGCGCTCGTTCCTTTCCGAGGTGTCGCCCGACAAGATCAAGGCGCCGCTGAAGGCAGCGGAGATCCCGCGGCTGTTCACGCCGGAGACCTTCTGCAAGGTCGTGCTGCGCGCGCAGAAGGCCGCGCCCGCCGCGGCCTAGAGCCTCGCCGATGCGCGGGCAATGAGCGGGCGGTACAGCGCGTTCACGTTCTGCGACCGGATCACGTCCTACGTGCCGGCGCGGCGCGCGAGCGCCCGCTTCGCGATCCCCGCCGGCCTGCCCGCGTTCGCCTCGTGCCTGGTCGCCGAAGCGACCGGACAGCTGGCGGCGTGGGTGTCGATGGCACACATCGGCTTCCGGGGGCGTCCGGTTGCGGCGCTCGCCGGCGAGACGCGCTATACGCACGACGTCGCGCCCGGCGATCTGCTGGAGCTCGACGTCGACATCGAGCATTGCGACGACGAGACCGTGGCCTACTCCGGGCGGGCGACCGTGGCCGGGCGTACTGTCCTCGAGCTCGCCGACTGCGTCGGCCCGATGCTGCCGCAGGACGAGTACGATTCTCCCGACGATCTCGCACGCGAATTCGATCGGTTGCGCGGCGACGGCGAAATGCCGGGGCGTTTCCCCGGCGTGCCCCCGCACGTGATTGATACGACCGAGCAGGTGACCGGGAAGATCCGGCGCGCGACGCTGCAGGTCCCGACGGCGGCGCCGTTCTTCACCGACCATTTTCCCCGCCGGCCGGTGTTCCCCGCCACGCTGCTGCTCGATGCCGCGCTGTCGGTGGCGCGCAAGTTCGTCCACGACGATCCGGCACTTCCGGTGGAGGCCCGCTGGCGTCCGCAACGCGTGACCAACGTCAAGATGCGCGACTTCATCCTGCCGGGACAGACCGTCGAGCTTACGGCCGAGCCGCTGTCCCCCACCGCGGTGGGACCGCGCGCGAGCGTCGTTGCGCGCGTCGGCGAGCGTACCGTCGCCACGGCGCGCGCCGAATTCACGGCGGAGGCCTGACATGCAGCGGCGGCGCGTGGCAATCACCGGTATCGGCATGGTTACGCCCGTCGGCAACGACGTGGCGTCGACGTGGGACGCGTTGCTCGCCGGTCGCAGCGGCGGCGCGCCGATCGCGCAATTCGACGCCAGCGGCTTCTCGACGCGGATTGCCGCCGAGGTGAAGGATTTCGACCTTCGCGCGGTGCTCGACGATCGCAAGCTCGTCAAGTACGCGAACCGCTCGCATGGCTTCGCGCTGGCCGCCGCCGAGCAGGCGATCGTGGACGCCGGCATCCGGCCGACGGCCGAGACGGCGACCCGCTGGGCGCTGTGCGTCGGCACCGGGATGATCGGCGTTCCGTACGAGGAGCTCGAGGAGGTGCACGACCACTGCGTGCGCGACGGAGAGTTCGACCCGAAGCGGCTGCTCGACGACGCCTCGGCCAACGATCCGATGGTGTTCTGCCGCAGCCAGGCCGCGGCGGGTCTCGCTCTGCTCGGACGCCGCTACGACATCCGCGGCTATGCGACGTCGGTCCACACCGCCTGCGCGTCGGGTGGGCAGGCAGTCGGGACCGCGCTAAAAGTCATCCGCCGCGGCGGTGCCGATTTCGCCCTTGCCGGCGGCTTCGATTCGATGATCAATCCCGTCGGGCTGTCGGGATTCTGCCTGCTGTCCGCCGTGTCGCCGGACAACGATGCGCCGACGCGCGCCAGCCGTCCGTTCGACGTCACGCGCAACGGGTTCCTGCTCGGCGAAGGTTCGGGCTTCCTGGTGCTCGAGGAATGGGAGTCGGCACGTCGGCGCGGCGCGCACATCTACGCCGAACTCGCCGGCGACGGCAACTCGCTGTCGAGCTACCGGATCACCGACTCGCCGCCGGACGGCGATGGGCCGATCCAGGCGATGCAGCAGGCGCTCGCCGATGCCGGCATGGCGATCGAAGCGCTCGACTACATCAATGCGCACGGGACGTCGACACCGATGAACGATCGCAGCGAGTCGGCGGCGATCAAGGCAGTGTTCGGCGCGCACACGGCGCGGATCGGCGTCAGTTCGACCAAGAGCTCGATGGGCCACCTGATCGCGGCGGCCGGCGCCGTCGAGGCGATTGCGTGCGCGCTGGCCATCGATCGCAGCGAGATGCCGGTCAACGCCAATCTCGAGACCGTCGATCCCGATTGCGAGCACCTGGCGATCGTCCGCGGGACGCCGCGTCGCGGACTGATCCGCGGCGCGCTGTCGAACTCGTTCGGTTTCGGCGGCTCCAACAGCTGCGTCGTGTTTCGCCATCCCGACGAGACCGACGCGCAGCTCGCGGCGGGACGCTAGGCGACAGGCCGATGCCCGACGCTCGTTCTGTCGTCATCACCGGTATGGGCGCGCTGTGCGCCGTCGGCCGGACGCCCGATGAGATGCTGGCTGCGCTCGGCGACGGCCGCTCCGGCCTCGGGCCGATTCGCGGCTGGGACGCTTCTGCCTGGCCGACACGCGTCGCGGCGGAAATACCGGACCTCGACCTCCGCAAGCTGGTCAAGGACCGCAAGCTGTTGAAGCTTATCCGCCGCACCGATGTGTTCGGCCTCAACGCTGCGGCGCAGGCGCTCGACGCCTCGGGCCTCATCGAATGGCGCGACGCGCTGCCGGCGGACGCGATGCCTGCCGTCAACGACCGCATTGGGCTGTACGTCGGTTCCGGCGGCAGCTTGTGCGAGGACCAGTACGACTACTTCCCGCTGATCTCGGAAAGCGATAACCAGCTCTCGGCATTCGGCGAACAACTGTCGGCGACGGTGAATCCGATGTGGCTGTTGCGTTCGCTGCCCAACAACGTGCTGTGCCACGTCGGCATCCTGCACGGCCTCAAGGGCGCGAACGCGTGCATCACCAACCATGGCGTCAGCGGGATGCTGGCGATATTCGAGGCCACCGAGGGCCTGCGCACCGGCGAAGCGGACCGTGCAGTTGCGGTCGGCCACGATGCGCCGATCGCGCCGCAGAACGTCCTCTACTACCACCGGATGGGACTGTTCTCGCGCGATGCGTTGCGCCCGTTCGATGCCGCGCGCAATGGCAGCCTGTTCGGCGAAGGGGCTGGTGCGTTGGTACTGGAAACACGCGCCGCCGCATCCGAGCGCGGCGCGCCCGTCGTCGGCGAAGTGCTCGGCGGCGGCTACGCGTCGGAGGCGACCGGTCTCGCCGCGATCCGCGACGACGGCGATGGCGTCGAGCGGGCGATCCGCGCCGCGCTCGATGACGCGGGGCTCGCCCCGAACGACGTCGGCATGGTGGTCGCGCACGGCAATGGCACGCGTGCGTCCGATGCATCGGAGGCTGCGGCATTTGCGCGCGTGTTCGGCAGCTCGATGCCGCCGGTCACCGGCTTCAAGTGGTCGTTCGGCCATTTGCTCGCCGCCGCCGGCGCTGTCGAGGTCGTCGTCGCGCTGCGGGCGCTGCACGCCGGCGTCGTGCCCGGCATCGCGACGCTCGACACGCTCGACCCGGCCTGCGCCGGATTGACGGTGTCGCGAGCAGCGAAGCGCCCGAGGTCCGACGTTGGACTGGTAATCTCGCGCGGCTTTGGGGGTACCACCGCCGCGCTCCTCGTGCGCGCCCAACGGTGAACGCGGTGGCGGCGCGCTCTCCGCGCTGCGGCATCGACAGCGTCGAGGTCGCCCGCGTCGAGCGGATGCTGGCCGATACGCCGGCCGCCGACCTCTCGGCCCTGTTCTCCGCCGACGAGCTGCGCGACGCGGGCGACGGCCCCGGACGCGCCGGCAGCCTCGCCGCGCGGCTCGCCGCGAAGGAGGCGTGCCTGAAGCTGTTCCCGCGCGAAACGGCGCTGAATACCATCGCCGCGCCCGATTTTTCCGTAGTCCGCGATGTCTGGGGTGCCCCGGAAGTCGTTTGTTCACCGACCGCCGAGGCGGTGCGCAATCGCCACCGGATCGCTCGCATCACGCTGTCGATGACGCACGATCGCACCAATGCGTCGGCGGTTGCACTGGCCGAGCCCGCCGTCACCGAGGTCACGCTGTCGGGACGGCTGTTCTACCACCTGCTGCCGTTGCGCCGACGCGTGATCATGGCCAACTTGCGGCGCGTCTACGGCGATCATCTGCCGGATGCCGAGATCACCCGGATCGCGCAGGCGCACTACGGGCATGTGCTGAAACTGCCGTTCGAGTTGCTGGCGGCGCTGTGGACGTCGCCGGAGCGGCGCGCCGCGCGCGTGCGCATTGAAAACGAAGCGTTGGTTCTCGACGCCCTGGCGCAGCGCAAGGGAATTATCGTGCTGACCGGGCACTTCGGGAACTGGGAAGTCGCGACGGTCTCCGGCATTTCGCTGTTTCCGGAGCTGCGCGGACACTTCCACTTCGTGCGCCGCCGGATCAAATGGCGCTGGCTCGATGCGCTGGTGGCGCGGCATTTCCGCAATGCGGGATTCGGCATACTGGCCAAGCGCGACACGCTCGACGCGATCCTGGACCGGCTCGCCGACGGCGACGTCGTTGTTTTTCCGTTCGACCAGCACGCGCGCGGCAAGGACGGCATCCCGGTCGAGTTCTTCGGCCATCCGGCGGGAACGTTTCGCAGCCTGGCCGTGATCGCGCTCGCGACCGGCGCGCCGGTGCTGCCGGCGGCCAGCTGGCGCGAGCCGGACGGCTCGCACGTGCTCCGCTTCGAGGAGCCGCTGCCGCTGGTCGACTGCGAGAACACCGACGAGGCGATCCGTCGCAACACGCGCGCTTACAACGCGGCGCTTGAGCGGGCGATACTGCGCCGGCCGGAGCAGTGGTGGTGGTCGCACCGACGCTGGAAGACCGGCTGAACGACTCACCGAAGCGCGACTGAGACCGATGGACGCGCGACCCCACCGTCGCGCGCCGGAATCACCTGCGCAATTCTTTCTTACAGCCGCTCGGTTTCCGCGGTCTTCGGTCGCCACACCAGGAGCCGCGTCTCGATCTTCGACACCGCGAAGTCGAGCAGCAGCGCGAACACCGTCAACACGAGGATGCCGGCGAACACCGTGTTGATATCGAACGTCCCTTCCGCCTGCAGGATCAGGTAGCCGACGCCCTTCGCCGAGCCCAGGTACTCGCCGACTACCGCGCCGACGAACGCCATGCCGACCGACGTGTGCAGGCTCGAGAACACCCACGACGTGGCGGACGGCAGGTAGATGTAACGCAGCAGCTGGCGTTTCGACGCGCCGAGCATCCGCGCATTGGCGAGCACGACCGGGCTCACTTCCTTCACGCCCTGGTAGACGTTGAA
>Ga0070668_100002516_pt1 | contig 13492 bp, 10 predicted proteins | sample KBSS43metaG_FD_64661 | JGI IMG/M metagenome (GOLD analysis project Ga0070668, IMG submission 64661) | Switchgrass rhizosphere microbial communities from Kellogg Biological Station, Michigan, USA - KBS S4-3 metaG | ecosystem: Host-associated > Plants > Roots > Rhizosphere > Soil ... | reverse complement strand
TGGCTGCGGACGTCGGCACTTTCGAGCAATCGCACTTCCTGGGCCGAAGTCGCTGCCGCAGCGGCCAGAACAACGGTGCCCACCAGGCTCTCGAGGCAAATTCGGATCATGGCGACGCTCCCGCAGATTGAAGCGGCAGCGTCGGGTCTGCCAAGGTGCGATACAGGCATTCGGGGAAGCGCTCGGTGACTTCGAAGGCTCGGCACGCGACGTCGGGATCGGTTCTGCCGAGCGCCCTGATCTGCGCTTCGGCGCTGTCGCGGTCGCGGATGCCGACCAGCGCCCACGCCGACGCGAGGACGATTTCGGAGGCCGACGCCAGCGACACGACCGACCAGAGACGAGCCGCGGCGACGTCGAAGACGCGCCACTGGAATCGCTCGGCGATTCGAGTGCTGCCCACGCAGGCCACCGCCCAGGTCCCGGGCGACGGCGCCTCGCGCAGTCGAAAGCGTCGCGCGCGCAGGCTTTCGTAGATGCGGATTGCCGAGAGGTAGCTGAGGGCGATCGCGGCGGGAACCGCCAGATCGAGGTAGACGCGTTCGCTGTGCAGCGACGCATAGCTGACGAGCGCCAGCAACGCCGGCAGACCGAGCGTCGCGAACCGGATCGAGCTCGCTCGTCCGAGGGCGACGATCGCAGCGGCCGCTGCGAGCGCCGCCAGCGCCATGGCGAGGCGAATCGCCGGCGTCACGACAACGAACTGGCGCTCATGCAGGGCGTTGTCGATCAGCGTCGCGAGAATGTCGACGCCGGAATGATTGGCCTTCAACGGCGACGATTCGACGTCGTGAAGCGAGGGTGCCGTCGCGCCGAGGACGATGACGCGGTCGCGCAGGTCGGGGCAGCGATCGTGCTGAACGCCTTCGGCGCAGCGCCAGACGTCGACGAACGAAACGCGCGGGTAGGCATCGACGGCTCGCCGCCACACGATCAGGTGCGCGGCGGTGTCGGCAGCGAGCGAGGCACCCAGGCCGGCGGCGACAGCGAAGGGGAGCGACACGAGGCGCCACGTGCCATGGGGCTCGGCCCAGGCGAACGAGCGGAGCACGCCGTCCTCGTCGGGCGTGACGGTGCTCGTGCCGAGGCGCCGTGTCTCGAGGATCGCTTGCATGAAGGGCAGGATGAGGGCGACGGTCCCTGCCTCGCCGGGACCGGGGACTGCGAGGCCCGGGACATCCTTCGCGACGAGCGCGCTCCGGGCATCGTTCGGCGACGGAAGACGCACGACGGTGAAGTAAGAACGAGAGCTCTTCCGTACCGCCGCCTCGAACGCCTTGTCGCCGCCGGGATGACTGCGATCGGGGTCGGAGAACAGGACATCGAAGACGAGAGCCTGCGCTCCCGCCGCCTCGGCGCTGGTCAGCACGGCCGCGAGCGTGTCTCGCGGCCAGGGCCAGCGGCCGAAGTCGGCGGCGAGCTCGGCGAGCGACCTCTCATCGATGTCGACGATCAGCAGCCGAGGGTCGGGCGCGCTCGCCCACAGGCGGTGGCGCTGCATGAGATCGAAGGTGCTGGTGCGGATGCCGTGAGAACGCGGGCTGCCCAGGCTTTCGATCACTGCGGCGAGGACGAACACCGCGAGCAGGAGCGTGCGGAAGACAATCGATCGCCTCAACAATCTGTGCACGCGGGCCCCTTGCGCGAGCGCATGGGGAGCTCGCCTCGCAGATCTCGCCCGTGGTCGGGGCGCTTCGCAGAGCGGCAAGGCTAGCACCTCGCCGGCACGGCGCGAGCATTCGGCGCTTCGATCTGTGGTCGATGCGGATGACAAGGCGGGTCCGAACCGTCAGCATCGCCGGGTGACACCGACCGTGGCTCGAGGGCTTGTCTGCGCGCTGCTGGCTCTCGGTCCGGCACAGGCGCAGGCGCCGATCGACCTGCGCGTGGCGCTCGTCATCGGCAACGCAGCCTACGTCGCGGCGCCGCTCGCCAACCCGATCAACGATGCCAAGGCGATGGGCGCAGTGCTGCGCGCGATGGGCTTTGTCGTCGTCGAGACGCACGATGCGAGCAAGGCCCAGATGCAAGCGGCCCTGGGCGAAGCAGCGAGATTGTTGAAGGGCAAGAACGCGGTCGGCATGCTGTACTACGCCGGCCACGGCCTGCAGCTGGATTGGCGCAACTACATGGTGCCGGTCGACGTCGAGCTGCGCAGGGCCGCCGACGTGCCGGCGCAGACCATCGAGGTGCAGGCGGTCCTGGAGGCGTTTCGCGCCTCAGGCAACCGAATGAACATCGTCGTCCTCGACGCCTGTCGCGACAACCCGTTTGCCGGCAGCGCCAGCGGTAAGGGCCTGGCGCAGATGAACGCGCCGCCGAGGACCCTGCTCGCCTACGCCACCGCGCCGGGCAATGTCGCCGAGGACGGCAGCGCGGCCGGCGGCAACGGCCTGTACACCCAGCATCTGGTCAACGAGCTCAGGCAGCCGGGCGCCAAGATCGAGGACGTCTTCAAGCGCGTCCGCCTCCAGGTCCGGCGCGAGAGCGAGGGTCGCCAGGTGCCGTGGGAACTCACCAGCCTGGAAGACGACTTCTCCTTCGACCTGAAGGCGCAGCGCCCGCAGCAGGAGTCGTGGGAGAAGTCCTTCGTCGTCGAGAAGGCCGACTGGGATCGGATCAAGGAGTCGAGGCGGCCGGACGATTTCTTCGCCTATCTGCAGAAGTACCCGAGCGGTTCGCTGGCAGAGCAGGCCCAGTTTCGACTCGACCAGCTGCAGCAGGCGAAGGTGCAGGTCGAGCCCGGAACCGACGGGGTCCGCCCGCTGCCGAGCGGCACCCGGCGCTTCGCGCTGGGGGACGTCCTTCGCTACCGGCGCATCGATGGTTTCAGCAAGAAGGCGACCGAGCAGCTCTATCGCGTCACGTCCGCCAGCGCAGACCGGGTCGAATTCAACAACGGGTCGCGCGTGTTCGACCAGATGGGCGGCATCCTGCGAAATCGCTCCGGCGACAAGGATCCGGCCCACTTGCTTGCTCCGGCCGACATCGCGATCGGCAAGCGCTGGCGCACCGCGTTCACCAACACCGACCCGGACGGAACGATTTCCAACAACTTCTGGGAAGCCCGCGTCGTCGCGCTCGAAGACGTCGTCGTTCCGGCCGGCACGTTCAAGGCGTATCGCGTCGAACGGCAGGGCGAGGCCAAGCCCGCCAACGGCGCTGTCATGACGTTCAGGACCGCCACCGACTGGATCGATCCGAATACGATGCAGGTGCTCCGGACCGACTCCTTCTATCGCCAACCGGGAAAGGGCTCCGGAACGATCAGCCGATACCGGACCGACGAGCTGGTTGCCTTCGAGCGGCAGCCCCGCTGAAGAGAGCACCGTGGCAGTCGCTTCCGGGCCGACTCGCGTTTCCCCTGAGGCCCCGTCTGCGATTCGGTTCAGCCGCCGCTTCCCGGAGGCCCAGAATCGGTGGCAAGCGCGCGACGATGACGCCGCTCGGAGCAAGGCGACGATGAACTTCATGCTGCGTCAGAGCGTCTCCGCATCGCACCGGGCCGCCTTGCGCTGGTCGGCGCTCTTGCGCGGCAGCGCGTGCGCGATCCTTCTGAGCCTGGCGAGCGCCCAGGCCCAAGCGCCGCTCGACGTGCGTGTCGCTCTCGTCATCGGCAACTCGGCCTATCTGCTTGCGCCGCTGGTCAATCCTGCCAACGATGCGCGCGCGATGAGCGAAGCGCTCAAGGCGAAGGGCTTCAGCGTCCATGAGGCCCGGGACGCAGACCGCGCTGCGATGCAAGCCGCGATCCTCAAGATGGGAGCCGCTCTCAAGGGTCGCCAGGGCGTCGGCTTGCTGTACTACGCCGGTCACGCCATTCAGCTCGACTGGCACAACTATCTGGTTCCGGTCGACGCGAGGATGAGCGTCGCAGCCGATGTGCCGGCGCAGACCATCGACGTGCAGACCGTGCTCGACGCCTTCAAGGCCGCCGGCAGCCGCCTGAACATCGTCGTGCTCGATGCCTGTCGCGACAATCCCTTCGGCGCTGCGGCCAGCGGCAAAGGGCTGGCGCAGATCGACGCCCCGCCGGGAACCCTGCTGGCGTATGCGACGGCACCGGGCAACGTCGCCGACGACAACCCCGGCGGCAGCAACGGCCTGTACACCGAGTACCTGCTGCAGGAGCTGAAGAGCCCGGGCGCGCGCATCGAGGATGTCTTCAAGCGCGTCCGCCTCCAGGTGCGGCGCAAGAGCGAGGGGCGCCAGGTGCCGTGGGAGAGCACCAGCCTGGAAGACGACTTCTACTTCGACCCGCAGACGCAGCGCGTTCAACGCGACTCCTGGGAGAAGTCGGTGGCGGCCGAGAAGTCCGACTGGGACCGGATCAAGGAGTCGAGTCGGCCGGACGACTTCTTCGCCTACCTGCAGAAGTACCCGAGCGGTTCTCTCGCTGAGCAGGCCCAGTTCAGGCTCGATCAGCTGCAAAAGGCCAGGATCCAGGTCCAGCCCGGACCCGACGGCATCCGCCCGCTGCCGAGCGGCACCCAGCGCTTCGCGGTGGGCGACGTCTTTCGATACCGGAGCATCGATGGGTTCACCCAGAATGCCACCGAGCGCGTCCTTCGCGTCACTTCCCTCGAAGGAGACCGGGTGGTGTTCAACAAGGAGGGGGGCCCGGTGTTCGACCAGATGGGTGGCGTCTTGCGCAACCGCTTCGGCACCAAGGATCCAGCCCATCTGGTCGTGCCGGCCGACATCGCGATCGGCAAGCGGTGGCGGTCTGCGTTCACGAACACGCGGCGGGACAGCGCGCCCTCCAATAACTTCTGGGAGCACCGTGTCGTCGCGCTCGAAGACGTCGTCGTTCCGGCCGGCACGTTCAAGGCGTACCGGATCGAACGTCAAGGCGAAGCCAGGCCCACCAGCGGCGCCGGCATGACGTTCCTGACCGCCACCGACTGGGTCGATCCGCGCACCATGCTCGTGGTGCGTACCGACATCAAGTACCGTCAGCCCGGAAGAGGCGCGGGAACGGTCACCGAATATTTCTCCGACCAACTCGTTTCCTTCGAGCGACAAGCGCGATGAATCATCCCTGGCCTTGCACCGGCGGAGCGAGAGAGATGTCTGCTGCATTTCGGCGCGGGCTCGCGAGCGGCTCGATCGGCCTGGCGTTGGGACTGGCCGCAGCGCCCGCGCCCGGCCAGGACGCTCCCAGCACCCAGACCATCATCGAGGCGCTCAAGCCGACCACCCGCAGCAGCCGCAATCTGGTCATCGTCGAGCGCGCCGGGACGCCGGCTTCTGCCGCGGAGTCGGGCACTGCGCCACCGGGTCAAGGCGCGGCACAGCCGACTGAAGCGATCACGCTCGCTACCAGGCCCAACATCTCGATGGCCATCCGCTTCGACTTCGACTCGTGGCGGATCAAGCCGGAGAGCGCCGAGGCCCTTGAGAATCTCGCCGCGGCGCTGGCGTCGCCCGAACTGCGGGCCAGCAAGTTCCTGTTGGAGGGCCACACCGACGGCACCGGGGGCGCCGCCTACAACCAGCGCCTTTCCCAGCAGCGCGCCGACGAAGTGAAGCGCTATCTCACGGCGCGCGGCGTGGCGTCGGAACGCGTCGCCTCGGTCGGCCGCGGCGCGACGCAGTTGGCCAATGTCGCGGATCCGGGCTCGGCGGAGAACCGTCGCGTGCGCCTCGTCAATCTCGACTGAACCGTCGCATCACAGAACGAGGCGCTTCGCGTAGCCGGTCATCTCGAGGTAGCCGCGGCCGACGCGCCCGCCGGCGCCGTCGACGAGGAGAGCGAGGCCTTCCCAGTAGATCGCGCCGGTGCTGGCGCGGCTGTCGAGTTCCTGGTCGTCAAGGAGGGCGCGAACGCCGAACACGCCGCTCGGCGTCGCCACTTGCCATTCGACCGGATAACGCGTCGAAGAGGCCGCGCTGGTCCAGGCCCGCCCGGGCGTGAAGACGACCTCGCCGTCGGCGAAGTCGCGCTTCGCGCCGCCGACTCGGCGGTGGCTGCCGCCGCTCCAGAGCGTGCTGCCGTCGGCGCGGCGCATGCGAAACGCCATCAGCGCGCTGCCGTCGTCGAGGTTCATGCCGATCCAGTCCCAGCCGACCGCGCCCGGGTCCATGTAGGCGTCGCTCCATTCGTGATCGAGCCAGGCCCGGCCGGCGACCGCGGCCGGTCGGCCTTCGACCGCGAGCGTGCCGCGAACGTCGAGCTGCGGCTCGCTGTAGTAGCGGCTGAACTGCTCGCGCCGCGGGCCCTTGCGCGAGACGCCGTCCTCGCCTTGCAGCAGAAGAGGCTGCGTCGCCGCGAGCTCGAGGTCGAAGGCGAAGCCGGCGCTGTCGCTCGCGGCACTCGCCGCATAGCGACTGGCGCCCGCGCCGCCGCTGCGCAGCAAGCGCCAGTCGCGCAGGGCGAGCGCGGTGTCGGCGACCGACGCCTCGGCGATGCCGAAGCCGCTGCGGGCGATGCGCTGGTCGTGCCGCAGTCGCCTTGCCGCGAGGTCGCTGACGGCGCCGTGCGCGAACAGCAGCTGGCGGGCCGCGAACCGGCTCGCGTCGGTGCCGGCGACGTGGGTGGCGGCGCGGAAGAACGTGATCTGGAAACCCCACAGGCGATCGCCCGTCTGGAGCGCGCCGGTCACGTACCACCATTCGGTGCGGGCATCGAGATGCGCGCCGAAGTCGGAAGGAAAGGCGAGCGGCGCGACGAGCGCCGCGGCACCCGCCGGCGTGCCGGAATCGACGGCGAGCAGCGAGCTCGACGCGGCCTTCGTCGGTCCGACCGGCGCGCCGCTTGCCGGCGCAGCGGGTAGCGCGCCGACGCGTGCAGCAAGGAGCGCGCCGAGGACGGCTCGTCGCGAGGGCATGAGCGAGGGCATGCGCGAGCATCGCACGATGCCGGCGCGCCTGCGCGCGCGGCGCCGGTCGCGCCACCGGGCAACGCCGCTTGAAGGGTCTCGGCGTTTCAACTAGTCTGGCCACACTGCGATCGCGTCATGCCTGCGCGACTGCGTCCCCCGCTTCGAGAAAAAGGAAATTCGATGAAACGCTCGTCCCCTCGCTCCCTCGTCATTGCCGCTTCGTCGCTCGCCGCCATGACCGTCCTGCTCGGAGCCTGCGCCGGCTCGATGATGGGATCCGGCTCGTCCACGGGCCTGAGCTTCTTCATCTCGAGCACCGGCTCGGGGCGCGGCGCCGACCTCGGCGGGCTCGCCGGCGCCGACCGCCTGTGCACTACGCTCGCGACCGCGGTCGGCGCGGGCAACAAGACCTGGCGCGCCTACCTGAGCACGCAGCCCGCCGCTGGTAGCGAGACCGCCGTCAACGCGCGCGATCGCATCGGCAAGGGGCCGTGGCGCAATGCCAAAGGCGTCGTCATCGCCCAGAACGTGACCGAGCTGCACGGCAGCAACAATATCAACAAGGAGACTGCGCTCACCGAGAAGGGCGAGGTCGTCAATGCCAGCGGCGACACGCCGAACATGCATGACATCCTGACCGGCTCCCAGCCCGACGGAACCGCAATCGCCGGTAGCGTCGACACGACTTGCCGCAACTGGACCAGCAGCGGCGAAGGGGCGGCGATGGTCGGCCATCACAACCGTGCCGGCCTCGACGACAGCGCGCCGGCGAAGTCGTGGAACTCGTCGCACCAGTCGCGCGGCTGCAGCCTCGACGCGTTGAAGGCAACCGGCGGCGACGCGCGCATCTACTGCTTCGCGGCCAACTGACGCGGCGCCTGCGATGCCCGCGTTCACGAGCCTCGGCATCGAGCACGATGCCGGGAACCGTCGCATCGCCCGCCTGCGCCTGAACCGGCCCGATCGCCTCAACGCGATCGACATGCGGATGCCGGGCGAGATCCGCGCCGCGGTCGAATGGGCCGAGGCCGACGACGAGGTCCATGTCATCGTCGTCGAGGGCGAGGGGCGCGCCTTCTGCGCCGGCTACGACCTGGTCGCGCTCGCCGAGGAGAGCCCGCGCGGCGGCGCCGTCGACAACCCGCTGCAGCAGGAAAAGCAGCCGTGGGATTCGATGGTCGACTACGCCGTCATGAAGCGCCATACCGAGGACTTCATGTCGCTCTGGCGCTCGAGGAAGCCGACCATCGCCAAGGTTCAGGGCTACGCGGTCGCCGGCGGCAGCGACATCGCGCTCTGCTGCGACCTCCTCGTGATGGCCGACGACGCGAAGATCGGCTACATGCCGACGCGCGTCTGGGGCTGCCCGACGACGGCCATGTGGACGTTTCGCCTCGGCCCGGCACGCGCCAAGCAGTTGATGTTCACCGGCGATCTGATCACCGGCGCGCAGGCCGCCGAGTGGGGCCTGGCCAACATCGCCGTGCCCGCCGGCGAGCTCGACGCAGCGACCGATTCGCTCGCGCGCCGAATCGCCGGGGTGCCGCGCTCGCACCTGGCGATGCACAAGCTGGTCGTCAACCAGGTGATGCTGACGGCAGGGCTGGAGCAGGCACAGACGCTGGCGACCGTCTTCGACGGCGTGACGCGCCACAACCCCGAGGGCGTGTGGTTCCGCCGCCAGGCGCAGCTCGAAGGCTTCAAGTCGGCGGTCGAGTGGCGCGACAGCGGCAAGCCGATCCCGGAAGGCGACGAGGCCCGAGCGCTCATCGCCGAGCTCGAGCGGCGTCTCGGCGAAGCGAAGAAAGCGCGCTGAGAAGCGGCTCGGGAGCGCTCGCCGCGTGCCTCACGCGGCGGCGTCGGTGATCCATTCCGACTGCTCCGCCAGCTCGCCGGGCTGGAGCGCCGCGCCGGCAGCGGTCGCCGTGTCGCGCGCGACGAGCTTGGGGACGCGCGTCTCGCGCCGGCGCGCGAGGATCCGCATCAGCGTCGCCGCGTTGCGCTGTCCCTGGTCCTCGTTGTTGTTGTTCATCACGACGTGCGTCGTGAACGTTTCCGGGGCGAGGCGCTCGACCCGGGCGGCGATGTCCTCGAGCTCGGCGTCGGGGTAGTCGTAGTCGAAGCGCTCGGAGGCGACGGTCGCGCCCTTGATGTTCCAGGTCTCGTGGTTGCGGCCATGCAGGCGGACCAGCGCGAAGTCGATGTGGGTCGATTCCCAGACCGGCGGGACGCTGTTGTGGAAGCCCTGCGGTCCGTCGATCACGGTGTGGACGACGTTGAGCTCGCGCTCGAAGGCGAGCGTCTGGCCGAGGTGCGCGTCATCGAACCAGGTGCGATGGCGGAACTCGACGCTGACTGTGTACTCGCGCATCATCTCGACGCAATGGGCGACGTGCGCATGCCCGGCGCGGTTGCGCAGGATCCAGGGCGCGAACTGGAAATGCACCATGCCCAGCTTGCCGGCGCTGCGCAGCGGCTCGAGCGCTTCCTTGAAGCGCTGCCAGAGCGCCTCGCGCAGCGCCGGGGGAACGTCCTTGAAGTAGAAGTTCGCCTTGGCGAGCGGCGGCAGCTCCGCGCGCAAATCCGGTGGGAGAACCTTCGGCGACGTGGCATGCCCCGTGAAGAGCCGGAACGCCTTCATGTTCATGGTGAAGTGCGCCGGCGTGCGGTCGGCCCAGTTCTGCGCCGTTTGCGCGAGCGGGATGGCGTAGTAAGAGGTGTCGACCTCGACCAGCGGAAACTGCGTCGCGTAGAAACGCAGGCGGCTCTCGGGGTTGCTGACGCCTTTCGGATAGAACTTCTTCGAGGCGACGAGCGACTTGTCGCTCCACGACGCGGTTCCGACCAAGACCTTCATCGATTGCCTCCGGCGGCCTGCACGGCGGCATTGTCGTCTCGCCGAAGCGAGGAAGGGGCGTTGAGGCGGCGCAGTCGAGGTGTTGGTGCGGAGGCTCGCGGCCCTCGCCAGGCGCCGCCTCACTCCACCAGGACGTCAGCGCGCAGTAGCAGCTCCTGCCGAAGCGTCATGCCGATCGCCTTCGCGGTCTTGAGGTTGATGACCAGCTCGAACGTCGTGGGCTGCTCGACAGGCAGATCGCCGGGATGCGCGCCCTTGAGGATCCTGTCGACGTAGGTCGCTGCACGGTAGAACTGTTCCGCCAGGTTCGGACCGTAGCTCATCAACGCGCCGGCCTGAACGGGCTCGCGGGTCGAGAACATCGTCGGCAGACGTTGCTGGACGGCCAGCTCGGCGATCCGGCGTGCCTGCGAGAAGAAGAGGCCATCTCCGGGAACGATCAGGGCTTCCGCACGAGCTTGCTTGATCACGTCGAATGCAGCCTCGATCTGGGCGACGTTCGGCGCCCGGATGGGCAAGATCCGCACGCTGTCGCGGGCCGCCGCCTGGATGTTCCTCAAGTAGTCGGGATGGCCCGGGTGACCCGGATTCATGAGGACGGCGACCGTCGAGAGGCTCGGAATCGCTTCGCGCAGGATGTCCAGGTACTTGTTGCTGAGGTCGCCGCCGACGCTCGACACCCCGGTGACGTTGCCTCCCGGCCGTGACAGGCTCTGGACGAAACCGAAGACGAGCGGATCTCCACTCGCAGCGAAGACGATGGGAACCGTCGTCGTCGCTTGGCGAACGGCCTGGATGGCGGCGGGCCCGGCGGCGACGACGACGTCGAGCCTTTGCTCCAGCAGTTCCGCGGCGAGACCCGGAAGCCGGTCATATTCGCTCTCGGCCCAGCGGACCTCGATGACCATGTTTCGGCCTTCCGCGTAGCCGAGGTCACGCAGGCCGGCGCGGAGTCGATCCAGCCGGATGCTCGCGATACTCGCCGAGCTGGTGTCGAGGTAGCCGATGCGCACCAGCCTCGACGATGGACGTTGCGCGAGCGCGGCGTGCGGGCCACAGGTTGCGCCGATCGCGAACGTCAACAGGATTCCTCTGCGGCGGTTCACTGCGCTCCATCCTCGTTCTTCGCCGGCCGAGTATCGCCGCTCCTCGCGCAACGCGACCGAACCGCCGCGCTACCAATCCTCCTTCACCGCCATGACACTCTGCGCCCCGACCGCGCGCCGTGCCGCGAAGAAAGCGGTGACGGTTCCCGCCGCGACGACGGCCGCACACAGCGCCGCCAGACGAACCTCGGGCAGGAGCAGCTCCATCGTCCAGTGGAAGCTCTGCGGATTGACCACCTTCACCAGGACGACGCTGACGGCGATGCCGAGGACGAGGCCGAGCGCCGCACCGACGCCGGTCCACACCGCGCCTTCGCCCGCGACGACGGCGAGGATCTGGCGCCGGGTCAGGCCGAGGTGGGCGAGCAGCCCGAATTCCTTGCGGCGCGCGAGCACCTGCGCCGAGAAGCTCGCTGCGATGCCGAACAGGCCGATCGCGATCGCCACTGCCTGCAGCCAGTAGGTGACGGCGAAGCTGCGATCGAAGATGCGCAGCGACGCGGTGCGGATCTCGCGCGGCGCGGCGAACTCGAGCAGGCTGGCGTCGTAGCCCTGCGCTGCCGCGACGCGGCGCAGTTCTTCCTCGACCTGTGCCGTGCTCGCGCCGGGCGCGAGCCAGAGGGCGATGTCGTTGACGCGCCGGTCGCCGCCCAGGCGCAGCCAGTCGCCGCGCTCGATCACGATCGCGCCGTACTGGCGTGCATAGTCGCGCCAGACGCCGCGCACGAACACCGTCGCGCGGCTGCCGTCGGGAAGCGGCAGCGTCAGCGTCGTTCCCGGCGCCGCGCCGTAGAGGTCGACGACGGCTTCGCTGACGTAGGCGGCGATCGAACCCGCGGGCGCCGCCACCAGGTCGCCGGTGAGCGGCAGGCTCGTCGTCGGGTCGCCGACGGTGCGCGCCATCAGCGCCGCCGACGGCCGGCGCGGATCGAGCGGGATCGCGACGACGCGCTGCGCCTCGGCGCGAACGACGCCGGCGATCGCGCGCGCCGCCTCGGGCAGGCTTTCCGGCAGCGTCGCGACGTCGCCGCTGGCCGGGCCGACGGTAGCGCGGACGTAGAGGTCGGCGGGCAGGACGATGTCGAGCCAACGCGTCACCGCATCGCGAAAGCTCGCCACCATCACGGTCAGCGCGACCGACAGGGCGAGGCTCGCGACGACGCCGGCGACGGCGATGGTCGCGCTCGCGCGCTGATGGCGCGCGCGCTCGACGGCGAGGAGGGCGAGCGCACGGCGCGGCTCCGGCACGGCAGCGAGCGCGAGGCCGACGCCGCCCGGCACGCAGGCGATGCCGCCGATCAGCAGCAGCGCGACCGAGACGTAGGCGGCGAGCGGAATCTCGAACAGCGGCGGCAACGTCGCGAGCAGCGCGCCGAGCGCGAGCAGGGCGATTCCGACGAAGCCCGGCGCACGCGCCGTCGCCGTCATGCCGAGGCCCTTGAGCGCCTGCGCGGGCGCGATGCGCTGCGCCGACCTGGCCGGCAGCCAGCCGCCGACGAGCGCGGCGACGATGCCGAGCAGGCCGTAGCCGATCGCGCCGGCGACATCGAGGCGCAACGCCGGCGCGACGCCGGGAAAGTAGCCGCCGCCGAGGTCGCCGCCGAAGAGTCGCAGCGCGATCGCGGCGAGCGCGGCGCCGAGGGCGAGGCCGAGCGCGCTGCCGACCGCGCCCAGCAGCGCCGACTCGGCGAGGACGAGGCCGAGCCGCTGCCGCGCCGTCAGGCCGAGAACGGCGAGCAGCGCGAGCGCCTGGACGCGCTGCGCGACCGAGAGGGCGAGGATCGAGAAGACCAGGAACGCGCCGGTGAACATCGCCACCAGCGCGAGCACGGTGAGGTTGACGCGGTAGGCGCGCGAGACGTTCGAGATCCGGTCGCTCGCTTCGCTCGGCGCGGCGGCGCGAACGCCCGCCGGCAGCTGCAGCGCGGCCAGCGTCGCGGCACGGTCGGCGCCGGGCGCGAGGCGAACGTCGATTCGGCTCAGCTTGCCGACGTTGCCGAGCGCCACTTGCGCGCTGGCGATGTCGACGACGGCCAGGGGCGGGCCACCGGCGGCGACCGTGCCGGCGATGCGCAGCGTGCGGCGGCCGGCGCCGGTCTGCAGCACGAGCGTCGTCGCCGCGCCGCCGAGGCGTCGCTCGGCGGCGGCGTTGAGGAAGACCGCGTCGGGATCGAGCACCGACAGGCGCTGCTCGCCCGAGCGCGGGCGTGGCAGCAGCGCCGGCGCGACGTGCGCGACGACAAGCGCGTCGAGGCCGACGAGGCGGATCGGCACGCGCGCGCCGGCCGCATCGAAGGCGAAGGTCTCCGCCTCGACGACCGGGCTCGCGACGGCGACGCCGGGCGCCGCGGCGACCGCGCCGTAGAGCGTTTCGTCGAAGCCACCGCGCGGGCCGACGAGCGTGAGGTCGGCCTCGCCGTTGACGGCGCGAACGGCGGCGCCGAACTCGGCCAGCGCCGAGGCGTTGATGAGGTGGACCGAGAACGCGAGGGCGACGCCCAGCATCACCGCGACCAGCGCTGCGGCATTGCGCCACGGGTGGTGGCGCAGTTCGGGCCACGACAGCTGGCGCAGCAAGCCGATCACGCACAGATCCCGGACGGCGTCAGCGTGACGCTGCGATCAGCGCGCGCCGCGGCCGCGCGCGAGTGCGTCGCCAGCAGGCAGGCGGCGCCGTGCTCGCGCACCTGCTCGACGAGCAGCGA
>Ga0070668_100002515_pt1 | contig 13499 bp, 11 predicted proteins | sample KBSS43metaG_FD_64661 | JGI IMG/M metagenome (GOLD analysis project Ga0070668, IMG submission 64661) | Switchgrass rhizosphere microbial communities from Kellogg Biological Station, Michigan, USA - KBS S4-3 metaG | ecosystem: Host-associated > Plants > Roots > Rhizosphere > Soil ... | reverse complement strand
GTCCGCGGGCGGCTCCGGGTCCGCGGGCGGTGAAGTGCGGACCATGCGGTTCCAGGGCGTGGTCAACTGGATCGCCCGTGGGCTGATGCGCACGCCGTTCGTGTCCCGGGCCGTCGGTCGCGCCCTGGTCACCGTGTATGTCGTGGGTCGCAAGTCCGGCAAACGCTACACCGTGCCGGTCGCCTACACCCGGCACGAGGGCGACCTGCTGATCGGCACACCGTTCCGCTGGGCCCGCAACCTGCGCACCGGCGAGCCGGTGGCGGTGCGCCTGCGGGGCCGGCGGCGGCTGGCGGACGTCCGGGTCCTCACCGACGAGGCCACCGTGGTGCGCGACTACGCCGTCATCGCGCGGGCCAACCACAACTTCGCCGCCTTCAACAAGATCGGGCTGGACGCCGAGGGCAACCCGGACCCCGCCGACCTGCACCGGGCCTGGCGCGGCGGCGCCCGGGTGATCCGGCTGACGCCGCGCTGAGCGGTCACCGCTGCGGGCTGGCCCCGATCGACGGCGGGACGGTCGTCGCCGACGGCGAGACCGTCGATCCGCCCGTGGTGGCGCTGGGCGCGACCGTTCCGGTGGGGTCCAGGGAGGTCGCCTTACCGGTGGGCTTGTTCGTGGGCGCCGTCGGGCGGTGGGTCGCCGCCGTACCCGTACTGGTCGGAGCGGTTGTTCCGGCCGTCCGGGCCGGCGGTTCCGGCGAGCTCGGGACGGGCGGGACCGGGCCGGGCGCCACCGAGACGTTCGAGGCCGGCACACCCCGGTCCGGCCTGCCCTGACCGTCCCCCGGCAGCAGGAACGGCGCGGCGGCCAGCACCGCCGCCGCCACCGCCGCGCCGGCCCACGCCTTCGCCCGGCGGCGCCGGACCGCGCCGCGCAGGGCCTGGTCCGCCAACGGCGTCGGCACCGCCTCGGCGGCGATGTCGTGCAGGATCGATCGAAGCACGTCCTGGCTCATCACATGTCCCCCGAGACGGCCGAGAGGGCGGCCAGCTCCGGCGCCAGGGACCGCAACTTGGTCATGGCCTTGTGGGTCTGGCTCCGCACGGTCCCCACCGACCAGCCGAGCATCGCGGCGATCTCGCCTTCGGGCAGGTCCTCGAAGTAGCGCAGGACCACGACCGCGCGCTGCTTGGCCGGCAGGCGGCGCAGTGTCGCGCGGACCAGCAGCCGCGTCTCGGTGCTCGCGCTGCTGTCCGCGACGGCGGTGTCGAGCAGGTCCGCCTGCGGGTCGGTCGGGGTCTCCCGCCGCCGGAACCGCACCCGCCATCGGTCTACCTGCTGGTGGTACATGACCCGCCGCACGTACGCTTCCAGGTCCAGGATCCGGATCGAGCGCAACCGGGCGGCCGACTTCGTCAGGGCGCTCTGCAGGAGGTCCTCGGCGTCGTGCTGGTTGCCGGTGAGCAGATACGCGGTGCGCATCAGTGCCGGGGTTCGAGCCGCCACGAACTCCCGGAACAATCGCTCGGCCCCGTCGTCCAATCCGTGCCTCCTTGATCCTCAGAAGAGACGGACCGAACGAGACCCGACCATGTCGATTGTGATCAATGTCACTTCTGGCATAGTAGGCGCGCCCTGACCCGTCCTCGGAAGCGATCAAGGAGGGCGGGGGATGGACGAGGATCAACAACCCGGCAGACGGGTGCGGTGGGAGTGGCTGCTGGCCTGCCTCGGCGGGCTTGCGCTGGCCTGCGTGTTCACCTGGCCGACGCTGCGGCACCCGTGGACGACGATCCCCGGCGACATCGGTGATCCCACGTTGCAGGCCTGGCAGGTGGCCTGGGCCGGGCACGCGCTGCTCACCGACCCGTTGAACGTGTGGAACACCAACACGTTCTTCCCGGCGCGCGGGACGTTCGCGTACAGCGACACGCTGCTCGGCTACGCGCCGGCCGGATGGTTCGGCTCCGGCCCCGAGGCCGCGGTGTTCCGCTACAACCTGCTGTTCGTGCTGGCGCACGCGCTCGCGTTCACCGGCGCGTACGCCCTCGTGCGGCAGTTGGGCGCCGGCCGGTGGGGCGCCGTACTGGCCGGCATCGGCTGGGCGTACGCGCCCTGGCGGCTCGCGCACAGCGGCCACCTCAACATCCTGTCCACCGGCGGCATCGCGTTGGCCCTGGCCATGCTGGCGCGCGGGCACGGCTGGTCGCTGCGCGCCGGCCACCGGCCCGAGAAACACCGGCCGGCGTGGGCCTTCGCGGGCTGGGCGGTCGCGGCCTGGCAGGTGAGCCTCGGCTTCGGCATCGGCCTGCCGCTGGTCTACGTCCTGCTCGCCGCCTGCCTGACCGTCGCGGTGGCGGCGGTCCGGTCCCGCCGCCTCCCGATCGGCGGCCGGCTGCTCTGGGCGGACCTCGGCGGCGGTGCCCTCTTCGCCGCGGTGTGCCTGCTGATGGGCAGCGCCTATCTGCGGGTCGTCGACCTGAACCCGCAGGCCCGCCGCGATCTCGGCTGGACCAAGATGTTCTCGCCGCCGCTGCGCGGGTACCTGATCGCGCCGGCCGACTCGTGGCTGTGGGGCGACCGGATGGCCGCGGCCCGGGAGCACCTGTCCTGGCCACCCGAGATGGCGTTGCTGCCCGGCGCGACCCTCGCCGTGCTCGGCGTCGCCGGCCTGGGCTACTCGGTCTTCCGGCTGCGGCACCGGATCGTCCTTGGCGTGGGCCTGCTGCTCAGCCTGGCCCTCGGCCTGGGCAGCACCCTCGGCGGCGACGGCGATCCCGGATACCTGACCCTGTCGAGGCTGCTGCCCGGCTGGGAGGCGCTGCGTACCCCCGGCCGCCTGATGGTCTGGACCAGCCTGCTCCTCGCCGTTCTCGCCGCCGGACTGGTCAGCAAGTTCGGTTCGCGGCTCGGCCGGGTGCTCATGGTGATCCCGCTCGCCCTGGTGTGCGTGGAGTCGGTCAACCGCACACCCCACCCGGACGTACCGGCGGCACCCGCGGCGATGCGCGCCGCGGCCGAGCCGCTGCTCGTCCTGCCCAGCGAGGGAATCCTCGAACTCAACGTCATGCTCTGGTCCACCGACGGGTTCCCGCGGGTCGCCAACGGCCTGGCCGCCTTCACCCCGGCCGGCCAGGACGAGATCCGGCGGGTCACCGCGTCGTTCCCCGACCCGGCCAGCGTGGCCCTGCTGCGGCGGACCGGCATCCGTACCGTCGTGGTCCTGCCGGACGAACTGGGCGGCACACCGTGGGCGGACGTCACCACCCGCCCGGTGGACGGCCTCGGCATCTCCTGGCAGGAGGTGGACAATGCCATCGTCTATCGCCTCTGACGCCCGGCTGTCGATCGTCGTGCCCTGCCTCAACGAGGAAGAGTCGCTGGAACGGCTGCACGACGCGGTCCGGGACGCGATGGCCGCGGTGCCCGGCTGGGAGCTCGAGTTCGTCTTCGTCGACGACGGCAGCAGCGACGGCACTCTCGCGGTGCTGCGCCGCCTCGCCGCCCGCGACGAAACAGTCCGGTACACGTCGTTCAGCCGCAACTTCGGCAAGGAGGCCGCGATGCTGGCCGGCCTGCGGCGCGCCACCGGCGACGCCGTCGTCATCCTCGACGCCGACCTGCAACACCCGCCCCGCCTGCTGCCCGCGATGCTCGAACTCCACCGCCGGGGCTACGACCAGGTGGTGGCCCGGCGGGACCGGCGAGGCGAACATCCCGTACGAAAAATGGCGGCGCACGTCTTCTACCGCGCGGTGAACCGCTGGATCGACGTACGCCTGGACGACGGCGCCGGCGATTTCCGCCTGCTCTCCCGGCGGGCGGTCGACGCGATCCTGGCCATGCCCGAGTACAACCGCTTCGCCAAGGGCCTGTTCTCGTGGATCGGCTTCGACACCGCCGTCCTGCCGTTCGCCAACGAGCAGAGGCGCAACGGCGTCAGCAAGTGGACCCGGGGCAAGCTGCTCAACTACGCGTTCGACGGGCTGCTGTCGTTCAACGACAAGCCGCTGCGCGCCGCCATCTACGCCGGCCTCCTGCTGACATTCATCGCCGTGGCCTACTCGCTGTGGGTGGTGGCAAACGCGATCGCGTACGGCGTGGACGTGCCGGGATACACCACCATCATCGTGGCCGTGATCGGCATGGGCGGCTTCCAGGCGGCCCTGCTCGGCATGATCGGCGAGTACGTCGGCCGGATCTACCACGAGACCAAGCGGCGGCCGCACTACCTGGTCCAGGAGGTGGAGCCGCACCCGGACCTCAACCGAACCATCCACCCACCCCCGCCCATCGGCGACAGCCAGCTACCGGATTCCTCGCACCCCGGCGCAGGCTGACCGACCCCGGCCCCACCCGGCGGCCAGGCAGCGCCACCGAGCCGCGGCCCCGCCCAACCCCCCGGCAAGCCGCTGCCCTGCGCTCTCGCCGTCGCCGCCGCCCGTCGACCGTGCCCTGCGTTCTGGGTGTGCCCGGCGATGGTCTAGTTGCTGCCCTACCCACCTCGGCATGCCCACCTCGGCATGCCCACCTCGGCATGCCCGGCGACCACCGCCATCTGGGGCGCATCCCGGGAAATGGCGAAATGGGGGACCCAGCTGCCTCTTCTGTCGCGAAACTGTCAAACGGACCTCCCGCACCAGTGATCAGACACCTCCGGCCGCAGTGCCGACAGACTGGCAACAGCGAGTGGGCGCGCGGCGGCGTGGCCGGTCATGGCGGCGGGGGGAAGCTGCCTTCGGTGTGTGGGCGGGGGGTCAGGGCCGTGTTGAGGGCCTCGGCGGTGGCGGCGTGGTCGGTGATGGCGACTATGCGTACGAGAGGGGACCGGGCGATCGCCGCGGCGCGGGGGTCGTGGGGGGATGCCGGGTCGGTGGCGGCGGCCGCGATTTGGTCGGCGGCGCGGCCGGTGCCGGCCAGGACCAGCAGCGGGCGGGACTCGGCGAGGCTGCGGGCGGCGTCGTCGAGGCTGATCTCGCCGCCGTTGACCAGGACGGTCACCGAGGGGCAGCGGCCGGCCAGCGCCGACGCGACCCGGGCCAGGGCGGCGGCCTCGTCGCCCCAGCGGGCGCCGGGGACTAGCACGAAGTGGGAATGGTTTGCCTCGAGCGGGGCGGCGTCGGGGTTGCCGCCCCGGTGTCCGGGGAAGTGCACGGTGTCCAGCGCGGCGACGCCGACCAGCGGAAACGGGTCGCCGGCGGCGCGCGCGCGGCCGAGCAGGCGCATGACACCGCTGTCCGTGCCGCCGTCCACCGCGATGGCGCCGTGCGCGCGGATCGCGGGGGCGATCGTGCCGGCGAAGACGGCGCCGATCCGGTCGGCCTGGCCGGCGTCGAGGCCGGCCGCCCCGCCGATCACCGCGACCACCGGGCAGGGCCCGGGCAGGCGGAGGGCGCCGACCGCGCGGGGCACATCGTCCGGGCCGGTGGCCCGCACCGCGACGGCGGCGTGCTGGTCGGACAGCCGGACGAAAATCGGCTCGGCAGCGCCCACGGTTGTGCACCCTACTGGAGATCGGCCCTGGTCACGCGCCTGGATTGGCTTATGATCTCGCGATGCTCGACCGTCTTTTCCGCCGCGGCCCGCAGCTGACGCCGCCGGTGCTGGACACCGACTACGCCCTGGACGACCACGACCTGCGCGCCGCGCGGGACCGGGCCGCGGCCGGCGACTGGGCCGCCGCCCGGGACGTCGTCGCGGCGGCGCGGGACGACTGGGAACTGCGCGGCCGGCGGATCGCGGTCCTCAGCGACTTTCCCGCCGGTGCGGACGGCTGGCTCCACGCCTGGCTCAACGAGGTGCCGGACGACCCGACCGCGACCGCGATCCTCGCGGCGATGCTGGCCACCCGGGCGGGCGAGGCGCGGGGCAGTGCGTCGGCGGCGAACACCACCGACGAACAGTTCCGGGCCTTTGCCGTGTTGTCGCAGCGGGCGGCCGAGGCCAGTGCCCGGGCCCGGGTGCTGGCCGATCCGCGCGACCCCACCCCGTACGCCGAACTGCTCGGCACCATGTTTGCCGGCAGCCGCGCCGATCGCCTCGACATGGATGCCGTCTATCGCGCCGGGGTGACGCGCGACCCGTTCAACTTCGACGTGCACCTCACCTATGTGAGCCTGCTCTGCGAGAAATGGTTCGGCTCGCACGAGGAGATGTTTGCGGTCGCCCGGACCGTGGCCGACGGCGCCCCGCCCGGCGCGAGCGTCGCCATGCTGCCGCATTTCGCCCATTTCGAGTTTGCCATGCGCGAGTTCAGCTGGGATCGCCGCGACGAGCGGACCCTGGCCGAATGCGGCCGCTACTTCGGCCGGCCCGACATCCAGCGCGAACTCGACGCGGGCGTGGCCAAATGGCGCGCCCGTGGCGAGCCGCCGCGGCCCGGCCGGCGAATCACGCTGCGCCACTATCAGGCACTCGGATATGTGCTGGGCGGCCGCCGGGCCGAGGCGAAGGCGGTGTTCGACGAACTGGGCCCCTACCTCGGGCCGGCGTCCTCCGTCTGGGCCTATTTCTGGGGCGACGAGTCGTCCGGCCTGCTCAACTCCTGGCTGTGGGCGAACGGCGGCCGCTAGGCCGGCGGGCCGGGCGGTCATGGCTCGATCAGCTCGACCCGCTGCTTTGCCGCGCCGCCGGTGTGCCAGGCCAGCAGGCGCTCGCCCTCGGCGACCAGCTCCTCGGTGTCGGGCCGGGACGGGCGGGTCAGCAGGGTGATCCGCAAGGTCGCCGTGTCGTCGGCGGGCAGGATGGTCCACACGCCCGCGACCCGGCCGTCGACCAGCAGGAAGCGGGCGCCCTCGACGCTGCGGCCGCGATGCCGGTCGTCGATGATGCGGCTGCGATCGTCGTAACCGAGCACCGCGTTGTCGAAGGCCGGCAGGAATCGCGGCGGCGCCGGTGTCTCCGGGTCGGGTAGCGGGCCGTCGGGGATGTCGAGCAACTCGCGGCCGCGCGTGTCGCGGAAGGTCCGCAGCCGCGGGCGCAGCCGCCGCACCGCCTCGGGCAGGCCGGTCAGGCCGGACCAGGCCCGCAGGTCGGCGCTCGCGGCCGGGCCGAAGGCGGCGAGATAGCGCAGGACGAACTCGTCGACCACGTCCGCGGCGCCGTCCGGCGCACGGCCCAGCCATGCCTCGACGGTGGTGTTGCGGGCCGGGGCCTGCTGACCCCAGACACCCCGCGGCGGCACCTGGACGAGCGGCACCAGGCAGCTCAGCGCATCGCCGAGATCGCGGGCCGGCACGCCGGGCCAGCGGTCGCCGACGGCGCGGCCCACCTCGGTCAGGGTGGCGGGCTGCCGCTCGAAATGCGGGCGGCCGGCGGCGGCGAGCTCGGCCAGGTCGACCCCGGTCAGGCGGCGGCGCAGCACGGCGGCCATCCGCGCCTCGAGCATCGGCTGGTGCAGCGCTCGCAGCCGCAGGCAGTCGCGGGCGGTGACCAGATGCAGCGTGCGGCGCATGAGCAGGGTGCGCACGGCCTCGCGGCGCTCCAGCAGGCCGGCCAGCTCGGCCGGGGCGAAACCGGTCAACCGGCTCCACAAGCCCGCATATGGCTCGAGTGGCTCCTGCGCCTGCAGGCCGACCAGATGGGTGAGCGCGTCGGCGACCGGCATGGTGTGCCGTCGCAGCAGCAGCTGACGGGCCAGCAGCGAACGGTTGAGGGCGCGGTGGTCGAGCACGGTCATGGCGGTGACCGTATCGCCCGCCTACGACAATTCCGCGGCCGGAAATTCGCCGATCTCCGGAGCCAACCTCCTGGCGGGTTGCGCGTCTGGATAGTTGGTGATCATGCGGTGTGCGCGGCGACGGAGGGCGTATTGGTGTTCTGGCGGGCCACGGCGGTCGGCGAGCCGGTTGCGGCCTCGTCGTTCGCCGCCGTCTACCACGCGCAGCGGCTGACCATGGTACGGCTCGCCGCGTTCCTGGTCGGCGACCTGCAGGCCGCCGAGGACGTCGCCCATGACGCCTTCACCGGCCTGCACGCCAACTGGCACCGGCTGCGCGACGAGCAGGCGGTCGTGGGCTACCTGCGGCGGGCCGTGGTGAACCGGTCACGGTCGCTGTTGCGCCGGCGGCGGACCGCCCGCGCGTACATCTGGCCGGTGGCCGGCGAGGAGCCGGGCGCGGACAGCAGCGTGGTGGCGGCCGAGGACCGGCAGCGGCTGCGGGACGCGGTGGCCGGGTTGCCGCGCCGCCAGCGGGAGGTGCTCGTGCTGCGCTACTGGGCCGACCTCACCGAGGCGCAGATCGCCGACACGCTGGGCATCAGCGCCGGCACCGTCAAGTCGACCGCGAGCCGTGCCCTGCAGGCAGTGGAGGCCGCGTTCAGCACTGGTGAGCAGGAGGACAAGCCGTGACCCGGATAGAAGATCAATTGCGCGAGATGATGCACGCCGACGCGGAGCGGATCCGGCACGCCGACCGGCGGCCGGCGGCCGTTCTCGGAGGGCCACGCACACGCCGTACGGGCTGGTTGCGCGCCGGCCTCGCGGCAGCCGCCGCAGCCGCCGCGATCCTGCTGGTCCCACGCCTGTTCGGCACGCCCGGGCCGACCCCGCCGCCCGCCGCCTCCGCCGCACCCGCGCTGACCGTCACCTTCACCACGGGCGGTACGAAGGTGAACCCGCCCGGGGTGACCGTCGCCGTCCCCGAGCCGCACGTCACCGCCGCCGACCCCGAGGCCGCCCGGCGGGTCACCGCGGTGATCCGGCAGACGCTGGCCGACACGGTCGGCGCCTTCCGCAACCGGTCCGCGGAGGCGGTCGGCCTCGGCGCGGACGCCGGGCTCATGTCCGAACAGATCGTCGTCGCGGACGTCGTCGCCTGGAGCCACTACCTGTCCGTACGCTTCGACTCGTCGTCCCAGGTCGACGGGCCGCATCCGACCAACGAGTCGGCCGTGCTCACCTTCGACACCGCGACCGGTGCCCGGACCCTGTCCACCGACCTGTTCGCCGACGTCGCCGAGGCGGCCGCGCTGGTGCGCGGCGCGCTGGTGGCCAAGTACCCGGCCGAGGCGCGCGCCGGCTCCGATCTGGCGGCCCTGTCCCTGCGGCCGTCCGAGGAGGGCTCGACACCGCCGCTGAGCTGCTATCCCACCCCGGCGGGGCTGAGCTGCCTGGTGGATCAGGGCAGTCTCACGCCGTACGCCGCCGGCCGTCTCGAAACGATCGTCGGCTGGGACCGGCTGGCCCCGTTGCTGCGGCCCGGCGTGGCCGGCTGAGGAGGAAACCATGCGTGAACCCGCCCGCGTCGCCCGGCGCGCCCTGCTGACGCTCGGCGCCGCCGCCCTGCTGCCCGGCTGCGCCACCACCCCGGACCCGGGCACCGTGGTGGAGAGATCCGGTCCGCGTCCGCCGAGCCCGTCACCCGCCGCGGTCTGCCCGACCAACCCCGAGGTGATCGCCAAGCCCGGCAACCCCATGCAGTACCTGCCGTGCAAGGGCACCGACATCGCGCTGACCATCGACGACGGGCCGCACCCGGTGTGGACCCCGAAGGTGCTCGAGGTGCTCGCCCGGCACGACATCCGGGCCACCTTCTGCGTGGTCGGCAGCAACGTCGCCAACCATCCCGGCCTGGCCGCCCGCATCGTCGACGGCGGACACCAGATCGCCAACCACACGAACACGCACCCGATGAACCTGTCGACGCTCGCCCCGGCCCGGATCCGCGCCGAGATCGAGCGGGCCGACGACGCCATCCGGGCCGCCGGGGGCGGGGCGAGCCCACGCCTGTTCCGGGCACCCGGCGGCACCTGGTCGGCCGCGATCATCGCGGCCTGCCGGGCCGCCGAGCTGCGGCCGCTGGACTGGTCGGTCGACACCAAGGACTGGACGCGCCCCGGTGTCGAGAGCATCGTCCGGACCATCGTGGGGCAGACCCGGCCCGGCTCGATCATCCTGGATCACGACGGCGGCGGGAACCGGCGGCAGACGGTCGACGCCCTGACGATCGCGCTGCCCCGCCTGCTGGACGCCGGCTACCGGTTCGTCCAGCCTTCTTAGCGGCGCAGGCTGCGGGCCAGCACGCTGACGTCCGGCTGGTCGGTGAACAACCCGTCGATGCCGGTGTTCAGGAAGGCGATCTGTTCGGCGAGCGCCCGCCCGTACGCGTTGGGGTCGGCACCCACCCGGTAATCGGCGGGCAGGAACTGGTTCTCCGCGCGGAACGTGTACGGGATGACCTTGAGGCCGGCCGCGTGCGCGTCCCGGACCAGGCTGGTGGGCGTGCCCAGGCTCCCGTCGGCCGTGCGCGGGATGACCTGTCCCTTCTCCGGCCCGATCCCGTCCACGTACGTGGAAAGCTCCTTGAGGCCGGCCGGGGTCAGATAATCCGCGTACGTCCGGGGATCGTCGAACGGACGGCCCGCGCCGCTGGTCAGGAATACCAGGTTGACCCGCACCTGGTGGTCGTCGCGGAGCGCACGCAGGTTGGCCGCCTCGAAGGACTGGATCCACACCTTCGCGCCGCGCCGGTTGAGATGGTTGCGGTCCAGCGCCCGGACGAGCGGCGTCTCCAGGTCGAGGCCCAGCCCCCGGAAGTAGGTCGGATGCTTGGTCTCCGGGATGACACCCAGGTCACGGCCGAGTTCCCGGGACAGCCTGGCCCGCAGGTCGAGCAGCTCCTGCAGGGTCGGCACCTCGAACAGACCGTCGTAGAGGGTGTTGCGTTGCCGGACGGCGGGCAGCCGCTCGACCGCGCGCAGCGTCTTGAGCTCGGCCAGGGTGAAATCCTCGGTGAACCAGCCGGTCACCGCGACCCCGTCGAGCAGCACCGTCTTGCGCCGGCCGGCGAACTCCGGCCGGGTGGCCACGTCGGTGGTGCCGCCGATCTCCGGCTCGTGCCGGCAGACCAGCACGTGATCCTTCGTGGAAACCAGGTCGGGCTCCAGGTAGTCGGCGCCGGTGCGGGCGGCCAGCTCGTACGAGGCGAGGGTGTGCTCGGGCCGGTAGCCGGACGCGCCGCGGTGCCCGAAGATCTCCGGCGCTCGCCCGCCCCGGCCACCCGCCTCGGCGGGCGCACCGACCGTTGCGGACAGGGCGGGCGCCGCCGCGGCGACGGCGCCGATGCGCAGCACCTGACGTCGGTCTGCCACGAGTTCCTCCACGGGACTCGGGCCCGGCGCCCTTCGCCGGGGGTCCCTGGGGAAGGCAACGGCACAGATCCGTCGGAGAGGCGACCGCACCGTGGCGATCAAGAAAACACCGCGGAAAGGCCCCGCTAGATCTTCAGTTCGGTCCAGTCGAGGAGGCCGTCGCCGAGGTCGCGGACCGTGGCCAGCAGGCCGAGGCGGGCCGCGCGCACGGCCGGGTCGTCGGCCATCACGAAGACGTCGTCGAAGAAGGTGGCGATCGGGGCGACCAGCGGAGCCGTCGCCGCGGTGAACCGGATCAGGTCCGGCTCCGCGGGGATCGCGGCGCGGACGGCCTGCACCGCCTCGTGCAGGGCGAGCTCGGCCGGTTCGGTCAGCGCCGCCGGGTCGTAGCCCGCCGCCGTCCCCGCCGGCACGATCCGCCGGGCCCGGTCGATGGCCGCCGCCACCGCCGCGAAGCCGGGGTCGTCGACCACCTCGGCCAGCTGGGCGAGCAGGGTGTCCACCACCGACGGACGGGACGCGTGCGGCAGCAGGGCCCGCACCCGGTCGACCGGGTGTCCCTCCTCGACCAGCACCTGTTCGAGCCGCCGCGCCAGGAAATCGGCGGCCGCCGCGAGCACCTCGGGCGGCACGGCGACCGGCTGGCGGGACGCCGCCGCGGCCAGGCCGTCGGTCAGCGAGAGCGCGGCCAGCGCCGGGTGCGCGCGGTGCACGGCGATCAGGCCGAGCACCGCCCGCCGCATCGCGAACGGGTCGCTGCTGCCGGTCGGCAGGCCCACCGTGGCGGCCAGGCCGGCCACCAGGTCGAGGCGGTCGGCCAGCGAGAGCAGCGCGCCCGGCACCGACTCGGGCAGGTCGTCGCCGGTCTGCCGGGGGAGTTCCGCCTCGTACACCGCCTGCGCCACCGCCCGCGGCTCGCCGGCGTGCAGCGCGTAGTCGCGGGCCATCACGCCGGCCAGGCTGGTCATCTCGGTGACCAGCTGCGAGCCGAGGTCGAACTTCACCAGCGCGGCCGCCCGGTCCAGGGTGGCCGACGCCAGGCCGAGCGACCCGGCCAGGGCCGACGCCAGCGCGGCGATCCGGTCGGCCCGGTCGGCCATCGAGCCGAGCTTGTCGGTGAAGGTGAGCCGGGAAAGCCGCGACCGCAGCTCGGCGAGCGGCACCTCACGGTCGGCCCGGTAGAAGAACGCGGCGTCCTCGTAGCGGGCGCGCAGCACCGCCTCGTTGCCGGCCCGCACGAGTTCCACGTCGACCGGCCCGTTCGCCACGGTCACGAACATCGGCAGCAGCGCGCCGCCGGCGTCGCGCACCGGCAGGTATCGCTGATGTTTGCGCATCACCGTGGTGAGCACGGCGGCGGGCAGTGTCAGGTAGCTCTCGTCGAACGTGCCGAGCAGCGGCGCCGGCGCCTCCACCAGGTAGGTGATCTGTTCGATGAGGGCGGCCTCGCCGGCCACGTCGATGCGGCCCTCCGGGTAGACCAGGTCCTGCGCGCCGGTGACGACGAGGTCGTGCCGGTCCTCCGGGTCGGCGACGATGCCGGCCAGCGCCAGCGTCTCCATGAACGTCTCGGCGGACGCGATCGGCACCACCGGGTCGGCCGCCGTGCGTAGCACCCGGGTCTGCCGTCCGGCGGCGACGGCGCCCACCGCGACCGGCACCACGTCGTCGCCCCAGAGCGCGGTCAGCCAGCGGACCGGCCGGCTGAAGGCGAGCTGCGGGTCGTTCCACCGCATGTTCTTCGCGGCCCGCAGGCCGGTCACGACCTTCGCGAGCACGCCGGCGAGCACGGCGGGTGCGGCGCCGCCGGCTTCGTGCTTGTCCACCACCACATGCGGTACGCCGTTGTAGTCGGCGGTCCGCAGGTCGTCCACCGCGACGCCCTGCCCGCGGGCGAACCCCTCCACCGCCTTCGGCGCGGCGCCGACCTTCGGGCCGCGCACCGTGCGTACCTGATCGGTCTCGCGGGCCGCGACCGACGGCACCACCGCGACCAGCCGCCGGGGTGTCGCGAACACCCGCACCTCGCCGTGCGCCAGCCGGGTGGCGGCGAGGCCGGCGGTCAGCTCGCGCTCGACCTGCACCCGGGCGGCGCGGCACTCGGCCGGCGGCAGCTCCTCGGTGCCGATCTCGAAGACGAGCGTACGGGGGCCGGTGCGCTCGGCGGGCTCGGCCGCCGGTGCCGCCGGCCGTAGCGGCTCGACCAGGCCGAGCGGATGACCCAGCTCGTCGCGGCGGGCCAGCCACAGCTTCGCCACCTCGCCGGCCAGCCGGCGCATCCGGCCGAACTCGGCGGCCCGGTCCGCGGTGGACACCGCGCCGCGCGCGTCGAGCACGTTGAAGGCCTGCGAGCATTTGAGCACATAGGTGTGTGCCGGGACGGGCAGCCCGGCGTCGATCAGGCGCTGCGCCTCGGCGGCGTAGATCTCCAGCAGCTGCCGGTTGGCGGCCACGTCGGCGTCGT
>Ga0070668_100002514_pt1 | contig 13503 bp, 10 predicted proteins | sample KBSS43metaG_FD_64661 | JGI IMG/M metagenome (GOLD analysis project Ga0070668, IMG submission 64661) | Switchgrass rhizosphere microbial communities from Kellogg Biological Station, Michigan, USA - KBS S4-3 metaG | ecosystem: Host-associated > Plants > Roots > Rhizosphere > Soil ... | reverse complement strand
CTGGGCGTAGATGTTGTTGTAGACCTTCTCGGCGCCCGACTTCACCGCGGCGTAGATCGGGTTCAGCAGGCCGCCCTCGAGCACCGTGTAGTGCAGGGAGTTGGTCGCGCCGACGATGTTCTTGCCCAGGTTGAACAGCTGGTTGCCGCCCCAAGTGTCCAAAGTGGACCCCGCCGGGGTGAGGTTCAGCGCCGAGCAGTTGGTCTCGAACGTGTTCCACACCATGCCGGCGTAGCCGTAGTCGATGTAGGCGCTGTTCGGTTCGCCATGGCCCTCCGGCGGGTCGATCGCGCCGACCATCCCGGCGCCCGGGCGTTCCGGGTTCGGTGCTTCGCCACAGGCCGCCGCGCTCGCCGCGGGGGCGGTGGCGATGGCCTGCAGGCCGAGAACCAGCATGACGGCGAACATGGTCGCCTTGCGGCCCGGGACGCGCCGGGCCCGCGGGCCGTCCTTGATCCGGCGCTTCAGCGCGCCCCATCCGGCGGCCAGCGTCAGCAACACCGCCAGCGTCACAAGGGTGTTCATGCCGCACGCTCCGCGGGCGCCCGCGTCGCCGCGACCAACCCGGCCTCAGCCGCGGGACGGCTGCCCGCGGCCCGGTGACCGGGGCACGCGCCGTAGTCCGTACGCAGGCCTCGAGTCCGGGCCGCGTTCATGCGGCGTCCCGGCCGGTGCCGCCCTTTCCACCCGTTCGGGCGTGCTGCTGGCCGTGGCCGTTCGAACCGTTCGGGGGCTGGACGCCGCCCTCGACTTCGCCCGTCTCCGATGCCAATGGGTCCGGGGCGCCGAGGAGGTTCTCGTCGGCCAGGCCGACCTCCAGTTCCGCCGCCAGCTCGAAGTCCTGCTCCAGCTCGATGTCCTCGGGTGGGGCCGCGACGTACGGTTTCTTCTCGTCCGTGACGGGCAGGGCCAGTTCGTGGCCCGGGCGGGGCTTGGCCGCGTCCTTCGAGCCCGGCGTCGTGTCCATGACCGCGCGCAGGTGCTCCAGGTGCGGGCCGGAGAAGTCGGCGCGGATGCGCTCGACCCCGCCCGCGCCGTCGCCGAAGATGAACTGACGCGGTTCCACGTCCCGCTCCACGCCGCGCTGGGCGCCTGGGCGGCGGCCCAGTGCCGCGACGACCTGCTCGTAACCCACGCCCACCGGGACCTTCAGCAGCCTCAGCGCGTCGGCCTGGGCGTCGTCGTCGTCGAGGCGGCCGACGAACACCGAGTCCAGCAGGGCCACGAAGCCCTGGATCTTCAGGAAGTCCGCCGGGATCTGGGACGACAGCAGGACCCGGACGTTCCACTTCCGCGAGTCACGCGCGAAGCGGTTCATCAGGACGCGCCCGGTCGGCACCTCGGACAGGAAGAACGCCTCGTCGATCCAGACGCCCTTGCGCATCTCCTTCGGCTTCTCGTACACCGACCGCTGGGTCAGCCACGCCGCCAGGTTCAGCATCTCGACGCCGAGGGATTCCGCGTCCGTCCAGTACTCGCGCGGCACGCCGTCCTTCGGCAGGGTCAGCCCCGCCATCGTCAGGACGGTCAGCCGGTCGTCGCGGGTTTCGGCATACGGGTCCGCGTCGGTCTCCGGGATGAGCAGCGCCATCCGCTCGCGCATCTCGTCGAGGAAGTCCGCGACGACGCAGGCGTGCTCGTGGTGCTCGCTCGAATCCCGGCGCAGGGCATCGATTACCTGCCCAGGGTCGGCGTCGAACCGGCCACCCACCAAGCGGACCGCGCGCAGCAGCACGATCCGGGTCTGCGCCATGCGCGAGACCTCGTACGGCAGGACACCGGTCAGGACGTCGAGCACGAGACGTCGCCGCGTCGCGCCGGCGAGGGCCTTCTCGCGGCGCCAGGAGCGCTCGGGGTCGTCCTCGTCCATGAAGTGCTCGATGAGCGGCTCGGCGACCACCCGGTACGGGTTCAGGATCCCGGGCTGGGCGTTGAGCAGGTTGATCGGCCGCGCGTACGGCCGCAGCTCCGGCAGGTCGCACAGCCGCGACAGCGGGCCGGACGGGTCGAGGATCGTCCAGTTCGCCCCGGCACGCAGCGTCTTGTAGACGATGCCGCCGCCGAGGAACGACTTACCACCACCCAGGCCGGCGACCATCGCGGTCAGGCCGGAGCCGTCGCGGATCTCCTGGGCCATCCACGGGTCCCAGGCCACCGGGCGCCGGGTCGCCGTGCACGTCTCGCCGAGCAGGATGCCGCGGCGGTCGCCGACCTCCGCGGTCGCCGTCGGGACCGCCGAGGACGCCCAGACCACCGAGCCGCGGCGCATGTACGCCGCCGAGGCCAGCGGCTCGCCCGGGATGAACTCCCTGGCCAGCGCGTACTGGGCTTCGGGGTGCTCGATGGCGATCTTCGGCTTGTACAGGTCGAGCAGCTGCTGGGCCAGGCGCAGCGCGTCGCGCTCGGTCGGGCCGGACACCGCCAGCCGCCACCACGAGCGCACGCGGGTGGCGAGCGCGGTGAAGCCCGACGTCATCTCGTCGTCGATCTCCAGCACCCGCCCGGCCTGGCGCGACAGCGACTGCGGCGGCTCCAGCTCGTGCTCGTCGGTGTAGTGCTTGACCTGCGAACGCACCTTGTTCATCTGGCGCTGCAGCTCGCTGGCGACCTCTTCGGGGCGCCGGACGTAGATCCGCGCCGACACCTCGACCGCGGCGGGCAGCCGGTCGGCGTGCTGGATCCACGGGTCGTCGACCTCGGGGATCTGCAGGCCGTGCATCTGCCCGACGGTGAGCACGGCCAGGTGCCGCGAGACGCCGGCGTTGGAGCCGGTGCGGCCGCGGACGGTCACCGTCGGCGCGTACGGGTCGGCGTAGTAGTCGGCGGCGTCGGTGAAGCTGGCCAGGTCCTCGGGCTCCCAGGCCGCGCCCGGCACGGCGGGCATGTTCCGCGGCGCGGGCAGGCCCAGCGAGCACGAGCGGTGCATCAGCCAGGACATCTCCTCGGCGTGCGCCGGGCGGCCTTCCAGCCCGGCACTGCCGATGACCTGGTCGAGGTGCTCGACCTCGGAGTCCAGCGCGGTCAGCTCGGCGTCGACGGCCTCGGGCAGGATCTTGCGCAGCACCGGCGCGGCCCGCTCGACCGCGCGGTCGACCATCCGCCGGGTCTGCACCTGGACACCTAGATAGACCTCTTTTTCGGCCATCGAGCGGCCCATCAGCTGCTGCTGCTCGCCGATCAGGTAGTCGTCGAACGACAGCGCGCCCGGGACGTCGCCGGGGCGGTTGTGGGCGTTGTAGACGTGCGCCTCGGCCCACATCCGGATCGGGTACGGCCGGTTCGTCACCCGTAGATGGAGCCAGCGGCCCTGCAGCTCGGCGTACTGGCCGGCGATGGCCGCGATCAGGTCGCGCCGCTGCGAGTCCGAGCGGAACGACCAGCGCTGCGGCGCCAGCCGGTACCAGGCGTAGACCTCGACGCCCGTGCGCACCAGGTGCCCGTCGATGCTTCGCACCGCGATCGACGGGGTATACGCGGGTATCGCCTGCTCACCGGGCAGGCGTGCCTTGTTCCCCGAGCCGTTCCGCGACGCGCGGACCTGCTCGGGCGGCTGCCACGCGCCCGAGTGTGCGTCCCGTCCCCGTTTACCTCGGCTACCGCCGCGACCGAACAACGACTACCTCCCGGCCCGGGCCGCACTGCTGCGGCCCCGGCGCGCTCGTGGTGTTCCCTGGACCGAACCTTGGGCCAACGCAGTGGCGCGGAGCGCCTCCGCCGAGGCGGCCGTGGCGGCGGGCCCGGCACCCGGCGGTGCGCCGTGGTGCTGGTACTGCCGCCGACGTCGGTGCTTCGGCACCGGCCGGGTCGCCCGCACCCGGACGCGGCTGGCGCTGACGGCGCCCCCCGTGCCCGTGGTGCGTTTTCTCGGGGTGTTGAGCTCGCGGCCCGCCATCGCGACCACGGTCCCGAGCGGGCGTTCGTGGCTGATCTTGGCCGTGAGCAGCCGGGTGATCGCGATGGTGGCGATGAACCCCCACGCCGTCGAGAAGAACCCGAAGCTCCACCCCGCCCAGCGTTCGATGCCGAGCACGACGAAGAACGTCGGGATGCCGATGAGCCACGCTACGTACCGGGCTCTCCAGGGAAAAGTCGCTTTCGGCGGGCCGAGCCACACGGCGTCGACCCGGTAGACCTCGTCATCCGTCCTGATGCGCACGCGGCCCCCGCCTCAGCCGGTGAACAGGCCAGCGATCCACCGGCCCACGTTGACGCCGGCGCCGCTGACCGCGAGCCCGATGATGGCGAGTGCGATGACCACGCCGGCGAGGCGGCGCATGACACCGGCGTTGTCGCCCTTGCCGCCACCCAGCCACAGCAGGAGGAGGGCTACGGCCAGCAGCACCAGGGGGATGACGTTGTCGAGCAGCCAGGTGCGCACGTTTCCCGTGCCCAGTTCGCCGGCGGCCAGCGTGTCGAGGGTGGTCAAGGTCGTCATCGCGATACTCCCGGTGCGCGGTGGGGTCCGCGCTGTTCTGGCTCAGGCGGTGCTTCGAACAACATCATGGGGGCTACGAGGGGTAGTGGTCAAAGCGCGCTGCGTAAATGCCGGCTGTGCTCCTCAACCGGTGTGCTGCGCCGGGCACCCGTAATCTCCACGCCCACCATCATCGCGGCAAGGGTCCTCGGGTTAAAGCCCGGCCACCCATACTTCTCAGTGTGCTGACGAACTCACCCCAATGCCCGGGATCTGCTCACTGTGGGTACTGGCGCTCTGGCCGTTGTGCGGCCTGGAACAGTGTGACATGACCCGAACGGCCGTGTCGCACGAGACCACTCCGTGACGGTCCTCCGGCCGGTCCGCACCCATGTCGATCTTGGGCGGCCGCACTGTCCGTCACAGGGCGCTCAGAACTCCCCCGGTTTTTCACTACATAGCGTGATCTTGGTGCTCACGGGCGTCCCTGGGCGAAAACCCCGGCGGGGTAGGCGCCCGCCTCGACGACGCGGGCGCCGAGCCCGCGGCCCAGCTCCTCGAGCCGGGCGGTCTTCTCGGCCCCGAGGTGGTTCCACGGTCCGCGGGCGGCGCTCTCGGTGGCCACCTCGACCCGGTCGCGGACGGCGACGCCTTCTTCGGTGAGCTTGCCGTCGGCGTCGAGGAGCCCGCGGTCGCGGAGGCCGGCTTGGCCGGCCGCCCACTGTTCGTCGCTCCAGCCGCGGGTGAGCTTGGCGGCGTCGACGACGAATCCGCGTCCGGTGGCGACGTGGGTGAGCAGGGCCTCGATCCCGCTGAGGCCGTTGAGCACGAGGGCGGCGATGTGGCCGTCGCCGCGGTACTCGCGGAGCAGGGTCGTGGCGTGCCAAAGGACGAGGTGCGGCTCTCCCGGCCAGGCGAGCCCGGCATGGGCGGCGTAGAGCGGCCGTCCCTCTCCCGTGCACCCGGCCGTGGCTTCACGGGCCAGCTCGGCGGCTTCGGCGACGTCATCGCTCTTGACGTGCTCCCCGAGCAGCCGGGTCAGTGCCTGGTCGACGCCGTCGAGCCGCGCTTCGAGCACCCGCTCCGGCGTCGCGAGGGTCCACGCCCGCGGAATGACCCGGGCGACCACCTCGGGATTGAAGTTGTAGAAGGTGGCGGCCACCACCTCGGGCCCCACGGCGCCCATCGCGGCGGCACGGCCGGCGAAGTACGGCATCCGGCCGGGCCGCAGGCCGGCCCCGGTGAGGGCCGCGTCGACCTCGGGCGCGAAGTACGCGAGAGCGTGCAAGGAATCGAAGGCCGTCTTGAACCGCTTCTCGTCGCCCGCCATCCAGCCACCCTACCCCCGGGTAACCACCGGACGGAACCACGAACCGGCGCAGGCAGGCGTACCGGAAGGGTCGGCTCGCGTACCTGGAGAGTCGGCTCGCGTACCGGAAGGGTCGGCCGGCGAACCGACCGTTCGAGTACGCGAACCGACCACCTGGGTACGCGAGCCGACCGCCGCGGTACGCGGTCGTGGAGAGGCGGACGAGCTGGCATGTAAGCCGGATCCTGTTCCCCGGTCGCCTTGCGGCTCGCGGGGCGGCGGTCATCCATCTCGGCCTGCCGTTGCCGGCAGGCTCCAGCGGCCTACCCGCAGACTCGGACGGGCCGTCCTCGAGCGCCTGCGCAGGAGCTCGCGCTCCCTCTTGGCCTTGCTCCGGGTGGGGTTTACCTAGCCGTCCCGGTCGCCCGGGACGCTGGTGGTCTCTTACACCACCGTTTCACCCTTACCCCGGTCCGCGCGAAGCACGGTCCGGGGCGGTCTGTTCTCTGTGGCACTTTCCCGCGGGTCGCCCCGGGTTGCCGTTAGCAACCACCCTGCCCTGCGGAGTCCGGACTTTCCTCGGGCCGGGTCGCCCCGGCTCGCGACCGTCCTGCCAGCTCGTCCGCGGGTGGATGGTAGCTCAGTAGCCCGCCACCGCCTCGCTGTGGTGGCGGGGCCGGACGGGGGGCGGGGACTGCTGGGGCACGGGCGCGGGGTGCTGGCGGGCGAGCTCGGCCGTCCAGTGGAGGACGGCGGCGGGGCTGTCGAGACCGATGAGGCCGACGAGCTTGCCGTGGCGGACGAAGCCGGTGATGGGGCGGGTGCCCGGGACGGGTGATTCGAGGAGAACGGTGTCGGTGGCGAGCGACGGGCGGCCGGCGACCTGGATGCGGACGCCGTGCTGCTCGGACCAGTAGCGCGGGACCGGCGTGTAGGCCGGCGCGCCCTGGGGGCCGGTGAGGAGGTTCTGGGCGGCGGCGCGGCTCATTTCGACGGCGTTGAGCCAGTGTTCGTCGCGCTGCGGCGTGGCGTCGTAGCGGAGGTTGGGCCAGCGGGCGACGTCGCCGGCGGCGACGATGGTCGACGAGCCGACGACGTGGCAGGTGGGGCCGCAGACGACGCCGTCGTCGAGCGGGAGCTTGGCGCCGCGGAGCCAGGAGACGGCGGGGACGCTGCCGACCGCGACGACGACGCAGGCGACCTCGATGGCGCGGCCGTCGGCGTACTCGAGGCCTACGGTGGTGGGCGCGGGGCGCCAGCGGCGGATCGTGGTGCCGAGTTCGAGGTGGACGCCGCGGGCGGTGTGGAGCGCGGTGAGCCATTCGCCGATGTCGGGGCCGAGGACGTCGCTGAGCAGGGGGCGGCCGCGGCCGATGAGGACGACGTCGCGGTCCATCTCGCGGAGGCTGGAGGCGACTTCGCAGCCGATGAAGCCGTCGCCGATGACGGCGACCGGGCCGGGGTTGGTGGCGAGGGCGCGCTGGAGCGCGATGGTGTCGGAAAGGGTGCGGACGACGACGATCCGCGGGTGGCCGTGGGGGGCGCCGGGCATGCGGCGGGGTTCGACGCCGGTGGCGATGATGAGGCCGTCGTAGCGCAGTTCCTCGTCGCGGAGGTGGACGATCTGCCGGTTGGGCGACACCGCCGTGACGGGGGTGTCGAACCGCCATTCGGCGTCGACTTCGAGCGGGTCGGCGAGGAGGGTGTCGGCGCGGCTGACCCCGCCGGTGAGGAGCTGCTTGGACAGCGCCGGGCGGTGGTAGGCGATGCCGGGTTCGGCGCCGAGGACGACGACTTCGCCGTCGAACCCGAGTTCGCGCAGCCGTTCGGCGGCGCGCAGGCCGGCGAGGCCGGCTCCGGCGATGACGATGCGTTCGCTCATCGGGTGGCTCCCAACAGGTTGATGGCTCTCATGGGGCAGGCACGGGCGGCGGCCCGGACGTTGGGGGTTTCCTGGGCTTCGGGGCGTTTCTCGTACTCGAGCTGCCCGTCTTGGCCGAGCTGGAAGACCTGGGGTGCTTCGGACTGGCAGACGCCGTAGGCGTGGCAGCGGTGGCTGTCGACGTCGACCCGCAGCACGGCCGGTTCGGGGCCGGCGTCGGGTTCGGCGGGCGGGAGTGCGATCAGCCCGGCGCGGGCGAGGACCGGGGCGGGCAGCACCCGCAGGAGCGACAGGAGGACCGGCGGGACGAGCAGGGTGATCCCGGCGAGCCAGACGACGGCGAGGTGGCCGCCGGCGACGGCGCCGAGCCAGGCGTGCACGGCGAGCAGGCCGATGGCGAGGTAGCCGGCCTGGTGGAAGCGGAGCCAGCGGCCTTCGCGGGCGCGGCGCAGGCCGGCGGTGATCGAAACGGCGATGACGAGTTCGAGGCCGACGATGCCGAGCGCGTGCCGCGGGGTGCCGTCGTAGAAGGGGACGAGCAGGTCGGTGACGCCGAACGGGTCGTCTTCGAGGAAGAGGAAGGTCAGCCCGTGCAGGGTGCCGGTGGCGAGGGTGAACGCGGCGAGCAGGACGTGCCCGGTGCGCAGCGCGTCCTGGCCGCTGAACCGGCGGACCCAGCCGGTGGCGGCGAGGACACCCCAGCACAGCGTCAGGCACATGCAGAGGTAGGTGAGGCGGCCGGACAGGGCGGCGACCTCGGCGATGCCGATGTCGTGGGGCGACACCGGCATCAGCGCGGCTGAGGGGGACATGGTGCGGCTTACCTCCGGGTGCGCGGCTGGGTCCTGCCGGGGGTTCCGAGCAGGCGGAGCAGGCCGAACGTGGCGACGGTCGCGGCGGCCACGAGGATGGCGCCGACGGCGAAGTCGCCGACGCCGAGCGTGTTGTCCTCGGTGGCCGAGACGAACAGGGACGTGGTCTCGGCGAGGCCGGTGCTCTCGAGGAGCGTCAGGTGCCCGAGTGCGGTGTCGACGGCGGTCTGGGCGAAGGCGCGGACGTCGTCGTCGCGGGTGCCCGCGCGGACGTCGGAGGCGAGCGCGAAGAGGGTGCCGTACTCGGCGCGGAGCCGGTTGACGTAGGCGCGGTCGAACTCGTCGCCGGAGTCCGCGGCGATCTCGTCGGCCCACTCGCGTTCCTGGTCGGTGGCGTCCCCCGGCAGGGTGACGGCGAGCCGGTCGGCGACCGCGCGCAGGGCGACGTCGAGGCGGGCCTGGTCGTCGGCGATGCGGCCGGCGACCGCGCGGACGCGCCGGTTGGTGGCCCGCTCGGCGGCGAGCCTGCTCGACGGCACGGCCCACAGCGTGTGCTGTTTCAGCCGGGTCAGCAGGGTGCGGTCGATCTGCTGCAGTTCCCCGGCGGATGCCGGGATAACGCAGCCGAGCACGAGCGCGGCCGTGGCGGCCAGCAGCGCCACGAATCGGAGCGGCATCCCCGTTGTCCCTTCCCGAAGGAGTCCTCACCGGGAGTTACGGAGAACAGGCATGATCCGGTTCTCGTCGTCACCTTTTAGTGACTGTGACGTGCATCACAAGACATATTTTGAACCGATCAAGATAAGGCGCCGTGGCCGCCGCCACTAATTGAGCACCGAAACTAATGCATATGGCCTATTAAGTGGTTTTGCGCTACGCTCCGATGGCCCCACGGTCCGCCAGTCAGGTGAGGTTGCGAGCTTTATGGATGAACTGGGCAGAGCAAGTCGCGGCCACGTCGGCTACGCCTCGTCCGCCACCGCGCTCGACGTCGGCCCCGCTTCGACGGACGACCTCGTTCCGTTGTTGTACAAGAACTTCCGCGCCACCCTGTTCAGCCAGGTGTTGGCACTGACCAACCATGACCGGCAGTGGACCGAGGATGTGGTGCAGGAGACCATGATCCGCGCGTGGCAACACTCCGACACACTCGAGCGCGAGCCCGGAATGCTGCGCGGCTGGCTGCTCACAGTGGCCCGGCGGATCGTCATCGACGGCTGGAGGAATCGCCGCGTCCGCCCGCAGGAGGTCGCCCTGGAGCTCCCGGAAACCGCCCACACCGCCGACCGCACGGACAGTTCGTTAGCCGCGCTAACGATTACCCAGGCATTGTTGGAACTGGACGAGAAATATCAGTCGGTCATCTACGAGACGTACCTCGCCGGAAACACCGTCCGGCAGGCGGCGACAATTCTTGGAATTCCCGAGGGAACCGTCAAATCGCGGTTGTACACGGCGATGCGGCAATTGCGGAAGGCGCTCGGGGAAGTGACGGTGCCGTGAGGGGGTGGCACCCGACGCACCGGGACGCCGCGGCCTACGGGCTCGGCGTCCTCGATGATCCGGGGGCGTTCGAAGCCCATCTGAGCGGCTGCGCCCCCTGCCGGGTCCTGGTCGCCGAGTTCCGCTCGGTGACCGGCGCGCTGGAGCAGGCGAACCGGCTCGGCTATCTCCCCTGGGGTCGCACCCCGGATCGCGAAGAAGAGGCCGGCTCACCCGGCCCCGCCGAGAGCTACCCGCCGCCGGGCGAGGGCGCGGCGCGGCGCCGGAAGTCCTGCGCGGTTCGGGACCGGCGGGGATCAGTGGCCGGCCCGCTCCTGCTGCTCGTGCTCGGCGTCGCCGTGACGGCACTGAGCGCGGGTCGGCCGGCCACCGCGAGGATCCGGTTCGCATCCACTGCGTCCATCGTCTCCCCTGCTCAGGTCGTGGCCGGTACCGGCGCCGAGCTGCGGGATCTCCCGTGGCGGGCCGGTTTCAAGTAGTCTGCCCGAACCCAACATGAAAGTCCTTACGGTGGATACCGAAGTAAATCCCGAGCACCCCGCCAGCGGGGCTTCGGTACCGAAGCGTCCCGCCCCGCGGCTCCCCGGCCGCGAGCCCGAGCTCAACCGCCTGACCAGCCTTTTCCCCGTCGCTCTCGGCGGCACGGCCACCAGTGCGGTGCTGGCAGGCGAGTTCGGTATGGGCAAGAGCGCCACGCTGCACACCACGGTGGCGCTGGCCGCCGACGCGGGCTTCACCGTCGCGGTCGCCACCGGGTCGCGGCTGGAGAGCCACCTGGCCGGCGGGCTCGTCCGCCAGCTGGCGGACGCGCTGGAGGACTCGGGCCCCGCGCGCCCGCGCGCCCCGCACCCCGCCGAGCAGTGCGGACCGGCCGGCGAGAGCGAAGCACTCGAGCGCTTCTTCGGGATCGTCCGCGACGCGACCGAGCAGGGCCCGCTCTTCCTCGGCATCGACAACGTGCACCTCGCCGACGCCTGGTCCATGCGGTGCCTGGCCTACATCCGCAACCGCGTCGTCGACCTGCCGGTGATGATCGTCCTCACCGCCCTGACCGGGCACCCCCCGAACAGCGAGGTGGCCCTGCTGGAGATGGCGGGCTCCACGCCGGCCTCGATCACGCTGAACGGTCTCGGCGACGCGGCCGCGGCGGAGATCCTCGGGCTCGCCCCCGGTGAGCTCGCTTCCGCCTGCCGCGAGGCGACCGGCGGCAACCCGTACCTGCTGCAGGCGCTGCGGCCGCGGCTGCTGCCCGGCGCGGACCCGCACGAGCTCGGCTCTTCGCTGGTCGGGCAGGTGCTCCAGACGCGGCTGCAGGAGTTCCCGCACGCGCCGGCGATCCTGCACGCGGCCGCGATCCTCGGCGAGGACGCCGGCTTCGACCTGCTGGCCCAGCTCGCCGGCGTCGACGAGCTCGACGCGTTGCAGGCGATCGACACCATGGTCCGGCTGCACGTGCTCAACAACAGCAACCGGCCGACGCTGACGTACTCGTTCCTCCGCAACTCCCTGCTGAAGGACATGCCGCGGACGACGCGGGCGGTCAGCCACGCGCGCGCGGCGAAGCTGCTGTCGGAGGCGGGCGCGCCGGCCGAGCGCGTCGCCGCCCACCTGCTGGACGCCACGTCGATCCGGATCCCGTGGGGCGTGGACGTGCTGCGGCTGAGCGCGCGCAACGCCGTGTTCGCCGGGCAGCCCGAGCTGGCCGCGCGGCACCTGCGGCGGGCGCTGGAGGAGCGGTTGACGTCCGGGCGCCGGGTGGCCGTGCTGCTGCAGCTGGCCCACGCGGAGTTCCAGGTCGACCCGCCCGCCGCGGCGAAGCGGGTGCGAGAGGCCGTCGACACCATCGGCAGCCGCGAGACGGCCGCGTTCATCGCCACCGCCATGCTGCTGACCCTCTGCGGCGGTCAGGACGCCCGGCTCGCGATCAGCGCGGCGGGCCAGATCGCGGCGCGGCTCGACGCCGGCGGGCCGGAGGCCGTCTGGCCCCTGCTGTGCATGACCTACCTGGCCGAGGCCGGCAGCAGGCTCGGCCCGCCTCCGGAGTTCCGCGACTTCGAGGAGCAGTGGGCACCGCTGACCGACCCGGCGGCCCGGCGGAGCCGCTCGGCGCTGCTGGCGCTCGACGCCGTCCGCAGCGGCGAGTCGGCGCAGGACTCCGTCGCGCACTTCGCGGACGCGCTGACCGGCGACGACGGCGAGCTGTTCGAGCAGCACTACTTCTTCACGCTGGCCACCGCGGTGCTCGCGGACGAGCCGGTGCACGTCGACCGGCTGTGCCGGGTCCTCGACGTCGAGCGCGAGCCGTGGGACGTGCACGTGCCGCACGGCGCGCTGCCCACCCTGGCCCGCGGTATCGCGCTGCAGGCCAGCGGCGACCTCCAGCGGGCCAGCGTGCACTTCGAGTCGCTGCTGCGCCGGTTCGACGAGCGCGGCGGGACGACGACCTGCCCGGTCGGCGTGCTGTGCGCGGCGAAGCTCGTCGAGTGCTGGGTGGACCTGGGCCGGTTCGAGGCGGCGACGTCGCTGCTGGACCGGATGGACTTCGTCGCCAGCCAGGGCCTGTTCACCCACACCTACCTGCTGTACGCGCGCGGCCGCCTGCGCGTCGCCACCGGGTACACCCGCTTCGGCTTCGAGGACCTGCTCAGCTGCGGCCGCCGGCTCGCCCACCACGGCATGCGGTTCCCCGGGTTCGTGCCGTGGCGCGCGCACGCCGCCCGTGCCGCGCTGGCCCTCGGCCAGGCCGACGACGCGGCCCGGCTGGCCGAAGAGGACATCAACGCGTCGGCCCGCTGGGGCGCGACGCGGCCGCTGGGCACGGCGCTCACCACGCTCGGGCTCGTCCGGGAGGACGACGAAGCCGAACGGGCGCTGAGCAAGGCGATCGCGACGCTGCGGGAGTCGCCGGCCCGGCTGCAGCTCGCGACGGCGCTGACCGAGCTCGGCACGCTGCAGGCGCGGCACGGACAGTCCGAAAAGGCCATCGAGACGCTGCGGCAGGCCGTCGAGCTGAGCGAGCACTGCGGCGCGCGGCCGCTCGCCCGGCGCGCGGCGGAGGAGCTGCGGTCGGCGCGGCGCGCGCTGACCCCGGCCAAGGACAACGAGTACGGGCTGACGCGGCAGGAGAACCGCATCGCCGTGATGGCCGCGCAGGGCCTGACCAACCGCGAGATCGCGACAGCGCTGCACCTCACCCGGCGGACGGTCGAGCTGCACCTGTCCGGCGCGTACCGCAAGCTCGGCATCCCGGGCCGCGCGGAACTCGGTGGCGCACTGGCGAAGTCGCAGCGCGGCAGCTGAACCCTCCCGCTGCTCGGTCGTGGGTGGCGGCGGCTGGTCCGATGACATGAAAGAGTCGCTCATGTCGTCGGACGAGGTGAACGAGTCATTCACTACATCGCCGCAGCCGCGGGGCTGCCTCGAACGTCGGGCTTGCCACGCGCGGCCGCTGGGTCCACTTCGGACACCGGGATGAGCAGCCCCGGTTTCCACGCTACCCGGAAGCACCGACAGAACCGTGCGCTCGGCGGAATTGTCGGTGCCCGCCGGTAAAGTGGAAGACGGGGGGCGCCCCCGGCGGCCG
>Ga0070668_100002513_pt1 | contig 13506 bp, 16 predicted proteins | sample KBSS43metaG_FD_64661 | JGI IMG/M metagenome (GOLD analysis project Ga0070668, IMG submission 64661) | Switchgrass rhizosphere microbial communities from Kellogg Biological Station, Michigan, USA - KBS S4-3 metaG | ecosystem: Host-associated > Plants > Roots > Rhizosphere > Soil ... | reverse complement strand
GACGATCTCGAAGTGGTAGGTCTCGCCGCGGATCACCGTGCCCAGGGCCACATAGCCGTCGTAGCGCGCGCGCGGATCGGCCGCCGCCTCGGCGATGGCGATGGCGGCGGGAATCTCCAGGGCGCCCGGCACGCTGATCACGTCGTAGCCGGCGCCGAACGCCTCTAGGGCCGCGGTGGCGCCGGCCAGCAGGGCGTCGGCCAGGTCGGAATAGAATCGCGCCTCCACGATCAGGATGCGGATCTTGTCGTCGGCCATGGGTCTGGTCCTCGCGTGTGGCCGCCCTTTAGGCGGTTTCTCGCCAGCGGGCGAGATAGCGCGCGAGCATGTCGATCTCGAGATTGACGCGCGAGCCCGGTCGAAGCTCGCCCAATGTGGTCACGTCCCAGGTGTGGGGGATGAGGTTGACGCCGAAGATGTCGTCCTCGACCTCGTTGACGGTGAGCGAGACGCCCTCGACCGTGATCGAGCCCTTCGGGGCGATGAAGCGGTGCAGCGGCCGGGGCGCGCGGAAGCGCACGCGGTGCGAACCGCCCTCGGCCTCGACGGAGATCACCTCCCCCACCCCGTCCACATGGCCGGAGACGATGTGGCCGCCCAGCTCGTCGCCGACCCTGGCGGCGCGCTCCAGGTTGACGCGCCGGCCCTCGCGCCAGTCGGCCAGCGTCGACATGGCCAGGGTCTCGCCCGAGACCTCCACCGCGAACCAGCCCGGGCCCTTGTCCACCACGGTCAGGCAGCAGCCCGCGTGGCTGACCGAGGCGCCCAGGTCGAGGCCGGCGGTGTCGTAGGCCGTCTCGATCTCGAAGCGGCGGTCGCGGTTGGTGTCGCGCACGGCGCGCACGCGCCCCACGTCGGTGACGATGCCGGTGAACATTCAGATCCTCTCGTAGCGCTCCCAGAGGTCGGGCCCCAGGGCGCTCACGTCAATCCGCCGGAAGCGCGGGGCGGCGGAAAGCGCGGCCAGGGCCAGGGCGCCGACGGCGGGACGCCCCTCCCCGCCGATGACCATCGGCGCCCGGAACCATTCCAGGCGGTCCACGAGGCCGCAGCGCAGGAAGCTGCCCGCCACCTGGCCGCCGCCCTCGACGAACAGGCTGGAAAGCCCCTCGGCGGCGAGGGCCGCGACCACGGCCTTCAGCTCCGGCCGCTCCTCGCCGACGCCGGGGACGGACAGGACGCGGACGCCGGCGTCCAGCAGGCGCGGCTCCGGGACGGTGGTGGCGACCACATAGGTGGGGACCTCACGGGCGGTGGCGACCAGCCTGCAGCCGTCGGCCAGCCGCTGCCGGGAGTCGAGGATAACCCGGGCGGGCTGCGGGCCGGCGTAGCCCGGCGTGCGGACCGTAAGCTCCGGATCGTCCGCCAGCGCCGTCTCGACGCCCACCACCACGGCGTCGTGGCCGGCGCGCAGGGTGTGGACGGCGGCGCGGGCCTCCTGGCCGGTGATCCAGCGGCTCTCGCCGGTGGCGGTGGCGATGCGCCCGTCCAGGGAGGTGGCGAGCTTGAGGGTGATCACGACAGTTCCTCCGATCGCCGTCTCTCCCCATGAAGGGAAACGAAAGGAGGGCTAGCGCTCTTCCTCGAGCACATCGCTGAGGCCTTCTTCGCCGAGGAAGGTGGCGAACTCGCCGGCTTCGCGGAAGTCGCGGTAGACCGAGGCGTAGCGGACGTAGGCGACGTCATCGAGGGCCTTGAGCTGCTTCATGACCATCTCGCCCACCACCGAGGAGGGGACCTCGGTCTCGCCCAGGCTCTCGAGCTGGCGGACGATGAGCGAGATCATCCGCTCCGCCCGCTCCGGCTCGACCGGGCGCTTGCGCATGGCGATGGCGATGGACCGGGCCAGCTTCTCGCGGTCGAAGGGCGCACGCCGGCCCGAGCGCTTGACGATGGTCAGTTCGCGCAGCTGCACCCGCTCGAAGGTGGTGAACCGGCCGCCGCAATCGGGGCACAGGCGCCGGCGCCGGATCGCCGCGTTGTCTTCCGACGGACGGCTGTCCTTCACCTGGCTTTCGGCATGTCCGCAGAATGGGCAGCGCATCATCTAGTCCTTCGCCGCCCACCATCCCCTATTAGCTGTAGATGGGGAAGCGTTTCGTCAGGGCCAGGACTTCGCCGCGCACCCGCTGCTGCACCGCGCCGGACTCATCGCCCGCCGCCACGGCGTCGAGGACCTCGCCGATCCACTTGCCCACCTGGCGGAACTCGCCGGGGCCGAAGCCGCGGGTGGTGCCGGCCGGCGAGCCCACCCGCAGGCCCGAGGTCTGCATGGCCGGCAGCGGGTCGCCCGGGATCGAGTTCTTGTTGGTGGTGATGCCGGCGGCCTCAAGCGCCACCTCGGCCACGGCCCCGCTGACGCCCTTGGGCGTCAGGTCCACCAGCATCAGGTGGCTGTCGGTGCCGTTGGAGACGATCTTGAACCCGGCGGACTGCAGGCTGTCGGCGAGCGCCCGGGCGTTCTCGATCACCTGCCGGGCGTAGAGCTTGAACTCCGGCCTCAGCGCCTCGCCGAAGGCCACCGCCTTGGCGGCGATCACATGCATCAGCGGGCCGCCCTGCAGGCCGGGGAACACCGCCGAATCGATCTTCTTCGCCAGCTTCTTGTCGTTGGTCAGGATCATGCCGCCGCGCGGGCCGCGCAGGGTCTTGTGGGTGGTGGTGGTGACGATCTGGGCGTGCGGGAACGGGTTCGGATATTCGCCGGCCACGATCAGGCCCGCATAGTGGGCGACGTCGCACATCAGGATCGCCCCCACCTCGTCGGCGATCTCGCGGAACCGCTTGAAGTCGATCGCCCGCGAATAGGCCGAACCGCCGGCGATGATCACCTTGGGCTTCTCGGCCCGGGCGACCTCGGCGGCCTCGTCGTAGTCGATCAGGTGGTCCTGGGCGCGCACGCCATAGGCCACCGGGCGGAACCACTTGCCGGACTGGTTGACGCTCTTGCCGTGGGTCAGGTGGCCGCCGTGGTCCAGGTTCATGCCCATGAAGGTGTCGCCGGGCGTCATGGTGGCCATGAACACAGCCTGGTTGGCCTGGCTGCCGGAATGCGGCTGGACGTTGGCGAACTCGCAGCCGAACAGCTGCCTGGCGCGGTCGATGGCGAGCCTCTCGGCCTCGTCCACCACCTCGCAGCCGCCATAGTAGCGCTTGCCCGGATACCCCTCGGCGTACTTGTTGGTGAGCACCGAACCCTGCGCGTCGAGGACGGCGCGGGAGACGATGTTCTCTGAGGCGATCAGCTCGACCTGGTCCTGCTGGCGGCGCAGTTCGCCGGAGAGCACCGCGGCCACTTCGGGATCGGAGTCGCCGACCCCGCGCGTGAAGAAGGCGTCGGAAGATGGGGCTTGGACGTGGACGGTCACGGGGGCGGCCTTTTCTCAGCAGCGGGAGCGGTTCGCGCGCTTAGTACCCGAGACCGGCGTCCGATCCAACCGCGCCCTCGCGTCGCGCGTTTTGGGCGGGAACCATCCGGCGACCCGGCTCGTTGTGCACTCCAATGGCCACGCGCAGGCGCGCGCCATCGCGAACGCGTTGTCCAGTGTCGTCCAGTAATGGGGGAGTCAGTATGAGCGTGGGACCCGATCCTGAGGTTGTCTCGGGAGACGACCTGATGCGGCTCGGAGCGGATATCGTCGCCGCCTACGTCAGCCGGAACGCCGTATCGGTGGACTCCGTCCCCGAAATCATCCGTTCCGTGCACCACGCGCTGGAAGGCCTGGCGCGGGGCGCGCCGCCGCCGCCCGAAGAACGGGCGAAACCCGCGGTGCCGATCGGCAGGTCCGTGCAGCACGACTACATCGTCTGCCTGGAGGACGGGAAAAAGCTCAAGATGCTCAAGCGCTACCTGCGCTCGCGCTACGACCTGAGCCCCGAAGACTATCGCCGCCGCTGGGGCCTGCCGGCCGACTACCCGATGGTGGCGCCGGCCTACGCCGCCCGCCGGTCGGACTTCGCAAAGAAGATCGGGCTCGGCCGCGGCGTGCGGCGCGGCAGCTGAGCCTCCCGCCAGCTTCGCCATGAGGCCGCCGCGATCCTGCGGCGCCATGGGGCATGATCCTGCGCAGGACCCTGCTCGCAACCAGCCTGGCCGCCCTCGCCGGCTCCGCGCGCGCCGAAACGTCGGGCGAGCGGCTGGCGCGCGCCGCGCGGGCGCAGCTGGGCGTCACCCGCGGCTATGACCCGGCCTATGTGCGCCTGGCCTATCCGGGCGGAGACGTGGCCCGGGCGACCGGCGTCTGCGCCGACGTGGTGATCCGCGCCGCCCGCGACGGGCTGGGGCTCGACCTGCAGAAGCTGGTGCACGAGGACATGGCGCGGGCGTTCGGCGCCTATCCGTCGAAGCGGGCCTGGGGCCTGGCCGCGCCGGACCGCAACATCGACCACCGCCGGGTGCTGAACCTGGAGACCTACTGGCGCCGGCAGGGCGCGGAGGTCTGGCGTGCGCGGGGCGCCGTGGCGGGCCACGCCTTCCCCGAAGCGCTCGTGACGGGCGACCAGCTCACCTGGCTGGTGGCCGGCGGGCGGCCGCACGTCGGGATCGTCTCGGCCACGGGGCCTGGGCCGCGCGTGGTCCACAACATCGGCTGGGGCGCGCAGGAACTCCCGCTCGCGGCCTTCGCGCCGCATCGAGCGGTGGCGCAGTTCCGGTGGCCCGGAGCCTAGGCCGCCACGCCGCCGATGCGCTTGATGTTGCAGTGGGTCCACAGCGTCTCGAGAGCCTGGACGAGGTGGTCCATCATGGCGTCGGTGTGGGCCGGGCTGGGGGTGAAGCGCAGCCGCTCCGTGCCGCGTGGCACGGTCGGGAAGTTGATCGGCTGCACGTAGATCCCATAGTCCGCGAGCAGGATGTCGGAGATCATCTTGCAGTGGACGGCGTCGCCCACTTCCACCGGCACGATGTGACTGACGGAGCTTTCCATGACCGGCAGGCCGGCCTTGGCCAGCCGGGCCTTGAGGGTGGCGGCGCGCTCCTGGTGGGCCTGGCGAACCTCGTCGTGCGACTTCAGCCAGCGGATCGAGGCCGCCGCGCCCGCGGCCAGCGCCGGCGGGATCGAGGTGGTGAAGATGAAGCCGTCGGCGTAGCAGCGGATGGCGTCGACGATCACCGCGTCGGCGGCGATGTAGCCGCCCATGACGCCGAAGGCCTTGGCCAGCGTGCCCTCGACGATGTCGATCTCGGCCATCACCCCGTCGCGCTCGGCGACGCCGCCGCCGCGCGGGCCGTACATGCCCACCGCATGGACCTCGTCGAGGTAGGTCATGGCGTCGTACTTCTTCGCCAGCGCCACGACGGCCGGCAGGTCGGCCATGTCGCCGTCCATCGAGTAGACGCTTTCCAGCGCGATCAGCTTCGGCGCCGCCGGGTCGGCGTCGGCCAGCAGTTCCTCCAGGTGCGCCAGGTCGTTGTGGCGGAACACCCGGCGCTGTTCGCGGCCGCCGGCGCGGATGCCGGAGATCATCGAATTGTGGTTCAGCGCGTCGGAGAAGACCATCAGGCCCGGCAGTATCCGGTAGAGGGTCGAGAGCGACGCCTCGTTGGACACATAGCCGGAGGTGAACAGCAGCGCCGCCTCCTTGCCGTGCAGGTCGGCGAGCTCGCGCTCCAGTTCCACGTGATAGTGCGTCGTGCCGGAGATGTTGCGGGTCCCGCCGGAGCCGGCGCCGGCCTCGTCGATCGCCTGGTGCATGGCGTCCAGCACCACAGGGTTCTGGCCCTGGCCCAGGTAGTCGTTGGAGCACCACACCACCACGTCGTGCTCGGCGCCGTCCTCGCGCGTCCAGGTGGCGCGCGGGAACGTCCCGCGGTGGCGCTTCAGATCGGCGAAGACCCGGTATCGGCCTTCGGCGTGGATCTGATCCAGAGCTGTGCGAAAGGCGTTCCTGTAATCCATCGACTTGACTTCCAGCCGCGCGTCCGAAGCCGTCGCGCGCGCCCCTGGCTCCCCAATTCGGCCGCGCGCGCTTTTCGCACCCACAGCCGTCCTTGTCCACCGACGCCCCGTCGCGCCGCACCTAGACTATGACGACGGCCCAACCACGTCCGCGAGCCGTCACCGTCAATGTCGGATCATGAAACCATGAATTCAACCGAAGACATTGATCTGGCGCAATGATGCCGCCGCAGATTGCGGGCTGATTTCAAGATCGCGCCCGCCAGGCGGGGCCGGGGGTTTGCGGCCTCTTGCGTCGAAGCGGGCGATGGGCCACCACCGCGCCATGAGCAAAGCCCCCCTCGCCGCCTATCCGGCGCTCCGCCTGCGCCGCCTGCGCCAGGCCGACTGGGTCCGCCGCCTGGTGCGCGAGAGCGTGCTGACGCCGGCCGACCTGATCTGGTCGATGGTGGTGCACGACGGCGAGGGCCAGGTCCCGGTGGCGGCCATGCCCGGCGTCTCGCGCCTGTCGGTGAAGGACGCCGCCGCCGCCGCCAAGGAGGCCCGGGCGCTGGGGATCCCGGCGATCGCCGTCTTTCCGCACATCGACGGGGCCGGCAAGGACGCGGCGGGGAGCAAGGCGGCCGATCCGGACGGGCTGATCGCCCGGGCCGTCAAGGCGATGAAGGACGCCGCCCCCGAGGTCGGAATCATGTGCGACGTGGCGCTGGATCCCTTCACCGACCACGGGCACGACGGGCTTATCGAGAAGGGCCGGATCCTCAACGACCCCACCATCGAGGCGCTGATCGCCCAGGGACTCATGCAGGCCGAGGCCGGCTGCGACATCCTCGCCCCCTCGGACATGATGGACGGGCGCTGCGGGGCGCTGCGCCGGGCGCTGGAGGCGGCGGGCCTCCAGGACGTGATGATCATGTCCTATGCGGCCAAATACGCCTCGGCCTTCTACGGCCCCTACCGCGACGCGATCGGCTCGGGGAAACTCGGGACCGGCTCGGTGGACAACCCCGGCGACAAGAAGACCTACCAGATGGACCCGGCCAACACCGAGGAGGCGCTGCGGGAGGTGGCGCTCGACATCGCCGAGGGCGCCGACATGGTGATGGTCAAGCCGGGCATGCCCTACCTCGACATCGTCCGCCGCGTGGTGGAGGCCTTTTCCATGCCGACCTTCGCGTTCCAGGTCTCCGGCGAATACGCCATGCTGATGGCGGCGGCGCAGAACGGCTGGATCGACGAGGAGCGCGCCATCATGGAGAGCCTGGGGGCCTTCAAGCGGGCCGGCTGCGCGGGGGTCATCACCTATTTCGCGCCCCGCGCCGCCCGGGTGCTGGGGGCCTGAGCGCCTCTAGGCCGCCATGTCTGCAGCCTCGGTTCCCGGCGCGAGGTCAGCGCCAGGCGTGCTCTGGGCCAGCACCTCCACGATCGCATCGCGCAATTCCGTCATGTGATACGGCTTCTGCAGCGCGGGAAGCATCCGGTAGCCCTCCTGCAGCCGGCTCGACGCATAGCCGGTCGAAAAGACGAAGGGCACGTGGCGGGCGAGCAGGACGTCGGCCACCGGGTAGCTCATCTGGCCGCCGAGGTTGACGTCGAGCACCGCGGCGTCGGGGAGCTGCGCCGCGATCAGCGACAGCGCCTCATCGACGGTGGCGGCTGGCCCGATCACCACGCAGCCGAGGTCGGTCAGCATGTCCTGGACAAGCAGGGCCACCAGCATCTCGTCCTCGACCACGAGGACGCGCCGGCCGGAGACGGGGCTAGGCATGGTGTGCGGCCACCTGCGTCTTGGACACCGGCATGACGATCGTGCAGACCACCCCGGCCGGCGCGTAGTCCAGGCTGACCTCGCCGTGCAGCTCCTGGGCCAGGGGTCCCTCCAGCAGCCGGGAGCCAAACCCCCGTCGCGTCGGCGCGGTCACCGGGGGCCCCCCGCTTTCGCGCCACTGGAACCGCATCTGTTCGCCGTTGGGCGTCGGCACCATCGTCCAGTCGACGTCGACCTGCCCGCCGCAGCCATTGGAGAGCGCCCCGTGGCTGGTCGCATTGGTGGCCATCTCGTGGAGAACGAGGGCCAGGGTGAGGACGGCCTTCGGCGACAGGCAGACATTGGGGCTTTCGATCGAGACGTGGGGGCGTGGATGCCCGTTCCAGCTGATGGGCCGCAATATCTCGTCCAGGACGTCACGCAGCAGCACGGCGTCCCAGTTGTCACGTCCGAGCAGGCCGTGGGCCTTGGAGAGCGCCAGGATGCGCCGCTCGAGGGTGTCGACCAGACTCTGGTCGGCGTGCCCGCGCAAGGTCTGCAAGACGATGGACTGCACGCTGGCCAGGGTGTTCTGCGTGCGGTGGTTCAACTCGTCGAGGAGGAACCGCAGCCGCTCTTCCTCGCGCTCATGCTTGGAAAGGTCCACCAATGAGATGAAGTGCTGGATGACGACGCCCGTCTTGTCGCTCACCGCGCTGATGACGAGGGCGGCCCGGAACACCTCGCCGTTCTTGCGGCGGTAGTGGCTCTCCGTATCGTCGGCGGCGTCGTTCGCGAAGGCGCTTTCGAGCTGGATCATGCCCTCGGGACTGCCGCTGCGAACCGAGAGGAAGTCGAAGCGCTGCCCCAACAGCTCCTCCCGGGCATAGCCGGTCAGGGCCAGGAAGCTGTCATTGGCGAAGACGATGAGATGACCCGGAGCCTTGGCGTCGGTGAAAACCATGGGCATTCGCGTGGTCTCGGCCGCGACGACGAACGGACCAAGGTCCCTCCGAAAGCCATCGACAGTGGCCTCGGCTTTCTTCTGTCGCGGGGATTTTCTGGCGAGCTTTGACATGCGACAGACCCGATCTTCTCGTCAATAGCCAGACGCTCAGCAGCTGATTCGTCGCTTCGCGTTCATAACTAATACTGGCGGGACATTTGAATCCATCCGTTTTGCTTCAATGCCACGTCGCTCGTTTTAGTTGCAGAAGGAGCAGCGATTCACGGGATCGTGCGCTTACGCCAGCCGCATGGACAGTCTCATCCCCGCCAGATTCCACGCAGCCCGCCCTGCGACGCCTGCGGCCGGCCGCCGCATGTGGGCCTGGTAAAGAATCTGTTTGCCATCGGCGCCTTAGCGTGGGGCGTCCGCAACCCCGATCCTTCGAGTCGCCAATGACGTCCGTGCTGCCTTCCATGCTCGTCGTGCTCGCCCTGGTCTGCTCGCCGCTGGCGATCGGCGCCCTCGTGCTATGGCGCGCGCACCGCGGCTACCTGGCCGGGGACCCGCGCCAGGACGGCTAGCCCGCCGCCCGCCGGTCACGTCCGGTTCATACCTGGTGGCATCCATTGCACGTCCCGCGCGTTTGAGCCGCCTGAGCTGGACGACGCACGGGACCAGTGACCTGGAGGGTGACATGCGACGTATCCTGATGATTTCCGGCCTTATCGCCGCCATCGCGGCGCCGAGCCTGGCCGAGGCGCGCACCGCGTGCCAGCAGCGCAACCATGAACGCAAGGTCACCGGCACCCTGCTGGGCGCCGCCGGCGGCGCCCTGGTCGGCAGCGCGATCGGCGACAGCAAGGGGGCCATCATCGGCGGCCTGGGCGGCGCAGCCGTCGGCCACGAGGTCGGTCGCATCAACTGCGACCGTGGCCGCGCCTATTATGGCGAGCCGGCCCGAAGCCGTCAGCGCGCCAGCGCGCCGCGGCAATATCGCCAGGCTACGGCCCAGTGCCACTATGAGGACCGCGCCTATTACGACGAGCGCGGACGCTTGGTGCGTCACGACGTCCGCGTCTGCCGCTAGCCCCATGCGCTCCGCGACCCTGTTGATGCTGGCCGCGATGGCGGCCGGCCTCGGCGCCTGTGAGGCGCGCGACCAGAAGGCCGCCGCCAATCCGGGCCTCTGCACCCCCTTCCCCGCGGCCCCCGCCGCCTCGGGCGCGGCCGCCCCGGCGCTCGCCGCCGCCGATCCGGCGGGCCCGCTGGACGACTGCCTGCATCGCTGGGGCTATGCGCTGGCTGCGTCGCACGACGATCCGGCGGAGACGGCGGCCCAGGCCGCGGTGGCGGCCTGCCACCCGGCGCTGACCCGCTGGAACCAGGACTCCCTGGCCTCGACGGACGCCGAATCGCGGGCGCCGGCCGAGGCGCCGAGCATGACCACCGGCGAGCCGATGAATCCCTTCGCCGCCCATCACGCCTTCGCCCAGGCCCGCGCGCTGTTCTATGTGGTGCAGGCCCGGGCCGGCCGTTGCGCCGCGCCCGCGTTCAAGGACGGCGCGCCGGCGGCGGCTGGCTAGGCGCGTCCGCGGGCGTCTCAAGCCGCGCGATGAGGCTGGAGGTGTCCCAGCGGCGGCCGCCCATCTGCTGGACCTCGGCGTAGAAGCCGTCGACCAGGCGGGTCATGTCGAGCGCCGCGCCGTTGCGCGCGCCCTCGTCCAGCACCAGCCCCAGGTCCTTGCGCATCCAGTCCACCGCGAAGCCGAAGTCGAACTTTCCCTGCGTCATCGTCGCCCAGCGGTTGTCCATCTGCCAGGACTGCGCCGCGCCCTTGGAAATGGCGGCGTAGACCTCGGCCGGATCGAGGCCCGCGCGCTTGGCGAAATGCAGCGCCTCCGCCAGGCCCTGCACGACGCCGGCGATGCAGATCTGGTTGACCATCTTGGCGAGCTGGCCAGAGCCCGGGCCCCCGATCCGCCGGACCGCCTTGGCGAAGGCGGCGATGACCGGCTCGGCGCGCGCGAACGCCTGCGGCGCAGCGCCGCACATGACGGTGAGCTGGCCGCTCTGCGCGCCCGCCTGGCCGCCGGACACCGGCGCGTCGACGAACGCCCGGCCCGAGGCTTCGGCCAGGGACGCCATCTCGCGGGCCAGGACGGCCGAGGTGGTGGTGTGGTCGACGACGATCCCGCCCGCGGCCATGGCGGGCAGCGCCTCCGTCGCCACGGCGCGCACGTCGGCGTCATCGCCGACGCAGAGGAAGACGATCTCCGCTCCGGCGGCGGCGTCCGCCACGCTGGCGGCGGCCCGCCCGCCATGGGCCAGGGCCCAGGCCTGCGCCTTGCCCGGCGAGCGATTGAACACCGTCACCGCATGCCCCGCCCGGGCCAGATGCCCGGCCATCGGAAACCCCATCACGCCCAGGCCGATGAACGCCGCCTTCATATCCAGCTCCCAAGCTGCAACCGCATCTTAACGCCCGCCCGGCACGGTGCCCTCGTAACAGTCTTAACCGGGATCAACCATGTCGAGCGGCGAACAGCCGATCATCATCAAGCGGATCAAGAGGGTCGCCGCCGGTCACCACGGGGGCGCCTGGAAGGTGGCCTACGCGGACTTCGTGACGGCGATGATGGCCTTCTTCCTGCTGATGTGGCTGATCAACACCACCAGCCCCGAGCAGAAGCGGGGCATCGCCGACTACTTCGCGCCCGCCAGCGTCTCGGAGACCACCTCCGGCTCCGGGGGCATCCTGAGCGGCACCGCCCTGGGTGACGACGGCGCCAAGGGTTCGGGCTCGGCCGAGATCATCGAGGCGAAGGCGCCGGAATCCCCGAACCCCGCCGACGGCAAGAGCGATGCGGCCGCCCACAGCGACACCGAGGCCGCCTCCGAGGCCGCGCGCGAGGCGTTGCAGAAGCGCGAGGAAGCCGCCTTCGCCTCCGCCGCCCAGTCCCTGCGCCAGGCGCTGCAGGACATGCCGGAGCTGGCCGAACTCTCAAAGAACATCATCGTCGACGAGACGCCCGAAGGCCTGCGCATCCAGCTTGTGGACCAGGAAGGCCGCTCGATGTTCAACGAGGGCCAGACCCAGCCGAACGACCGCGCCAAGCTGCTGCTGCGGGCGGTGTCCAAGGTGATCAACCAGCTCCCCAACCGCATCAGCATCTACGGCCACACCTCCACCAGCGCCAACGGCCAGAAGGCCGACGGCGACTGGCAGCTGTCGGCGTCCCGCGCCGACACCTCCCGGCGAATCCTGCAGGGCTCGGGCGTCGACGCCGATCGGGTCTATCAGGTCTCCGGCAAGGCCAATTCCGAGCCGCTTTACCCGGACGATCCCACCCTGCCCGGCAACCGGCGGATCGCCATCGTGCTGCTTCGTGAAGCTCCGGTGCTGCCCGCCGACGCCGGGCTCTGACGGACACCCTTGCGCAGGGGCGAAGCATGACGCCTAATCAAGCCAAGGCTCTTTGGTTCGAGAGCGAACGCAGGTCCGTGACGCAGCATTTTCCGACCCGACAGCTCAGGTTCTTCCTGACCGCTCCCTCGCCGTGTCCGTACCTGCCGGACCGGTTCGAGCGGAAGGTGTTTGCGCACCTGCCGCTGTCGGATGGGGCGGTGGTCAACGACTCCCTGACCCAGGTGGGCTTCCGCCGTTCGCAGAACATCGCCTACCGGCCGGCCTGCGAGTCCTGCACGGCCTGCGTCTCGGCGCGGATCCCGGCGGCGGACTATGTCTTCTCGCGCTCGGAGCGCAAGACGCTGGCCCGCAATGATGACCTGGAGCGTCACCTGGTCGAGGCCGAGGCGACCATGGAGCAGTTCGACCTGCTGCGCCGCTACCTGCTGGCCCGGCACGCCGACGGCGGGATGGCGGAGATGACCTGGCCGGACTACGTGGCCATGGTCGAGGACACCGCGGTCCGCACCCATGTGATCGAGTACCGCCGGCGCTCGCGCGACGGGGGGCCCGGGGACCTGGTGGCCTGCGCCCTGGTGGACCTGATGAACGACGGCCTGTCGCTGGTCTATTCGTTCTACGATCCGTCGCTGACCCGGCGCAGCCTGGGTTCGTTCATGATCCTCGACCACGTGATCCAGGCCGGCCTCACCAGCCAGCCCTACGTCTACCTGGGCTACTGGGTCCGCGGCAGCCTCAAGATGGACTACAAGGTCCGCTTCTCGCCCGTGGAGCTGCTCAAGCCCGAAGGCTGGGTGCTGATGGCGTTGCGCGACAAGGCCGGGCCGAAAGCTTAGAGCGTGACAGCCGAAAGTCTGTGCGGTTTGGGCGCCCGTCACGCTCTATTTTCGAAGAATCGCCGAGCCTGTTTGGTTCGATCTGAACCAAACAGGCTCTAGACGCCCTCCCCGGCGGCCGGCGAATCCCAGGGGCCGGCGGGATGGTCCAGCGCCGCTGGCGCAGCCTGCATCGCCTCCACGCGGCCTCCGGCGAATTTCACCAGGGCTTCGATCCGCTTGTCGATCGGCGGGTGGGTGGCGAACAGCGACATGAGGCCGGTCTCGACGTTGTCGACGAACAGGCCCTGGACGGCTTCCGGCGACGGCAGGGCGGAATGGCCGGAGATCTTCTGCAGCGCCGCGATCATGGCGTCGGGGTTGCGGGTCAGCTCCACCGAGCCGGCGTCGGCCACGAACTCGCGGCTGCGCGACAGCGACATGCGGATGACCAGGGAAAGCACATAGCCCACCGCCGCGATGACGAGGGCGAGGATGACGAAGAGGCCGCCGCCGCCCTTGCGGTCGCTGCGCGACCGGCCGCCCCCGCCCCACTGCACCGCCCGGAAGATGATCTGCGCGATCAGGCTGATGATCCCGGCGAACACCGAGGCGATCACCATGGTGCGCACGTCGCGGTTGACGACGTGGGTGAGCTCGTGGGCCAGCAC
>Ga0070668_100002511_pt1 | contig 13515 bp, 10 predicted proteins | sample KBSS43metaG_FD_64661 | JGI IMG/M metagenome (GOLD analysis project Ga0070668, IMG submission 64661) | Switchgrass rhizosphere microbial communities from Kellogg Biological Station, Michigan, USA - KBS S4-3 metaG | ecosystem: Host-associated > Plants > Roots > Rhizosphere > Soil ... | reverse complement strand
CTCGCCGGCGCCGCCGCGCGCCCACACCTTGCGATAGAAGTCGGCTTGCGTGCGCACGTTCTCGCTGCCCACTGCGAGGATGATGTCGCCCGGCGCCACGCCCGCGCGGTCGGCGGGGCCGTCGGGCGACACGCGCGCGACGACGAGGCGCCCGGAGACTTCGTCCGCCGCGATGCCGAGCCACGGACGTGCCGGACCCTTGCGCCGGCCCGATGCGACGAGATCCGCGAGGATCGGCTTCAGGAGATCGATCGGCACGAACATGTTGCCCGGAACGCGCGGCTCCTCGTCGGTTGCGTCGCGCACGATGAGCGAGCCAACGCCAAGGAGCTTGCCGTCGCGGCCGAACAAGCCGGCGCCGCTCCAGCTCATCATGGGCGGGCTCGTATAGAGCGCTTCGTCGAGCGCGTATTCCCAGTTGCCGGAAAAGGCGCGCTTGCTCACGACGTAGGCGAACGCGATGGTGTCGTCGCCGGAGGAGGCGATCATGACGGGCTCGCGTTGCGAGATCTTGGAAGAGTCGCCGAGCGCGACGGGTGCAACGTCGAGCGGTGCGATCGTGCGTAGGAGGCCGAAGCCGGTGGCGTGATCGTAGCCGACCACGCGCGCCGCGAACGTGCGGCCCTTGCTGTCGGCGACGCTGACATCTTCCGCTTCCACGATGAGGTAGCCGATCGTGAGGACGAGGCCATCGTTGCCGATGACGACGCCCGTTCCCTCGCGCTCGCGTCCGAGCGTTGCCGAGCTGCGAGCGCCCGGCACGGCGTGCGTCGTCACTTTGACGATCGCCGCGAACAGGCGCTCGGGGTCGACGCCGCCCGGCGCGGACTTGGCGGCAGGCGTCTGCGCCTGTGCAATCGCGGCCGTCGCACCGATGATGAGCGCGAGAGCGGCGGCGGCGATGCGCGTTGCGGGGGCGATCTTCATGGAATTTCCGTCACGCGGCGTTTAGGCGAAAGGCCAAAAGTTACTATACGCCTGCCCGCGCGTTCGTATAATCGAGCGCCGTTTCAAACGATAACAATTCACCGGAGGAGAACACCGATGCATTCGCTCGCACGTAGCGTCGCGGCAATGGCGATCGCCATGTTGCCGTGCCTTGCGCATGCGCAAGCGCCAGCGCAGCCGTGGCCGTCGAAGCCGATCCGCTACGTCGTGCCGTTCGCCGCAGGCGGCAGCACCGACATCATGGGACGGACCATCGCCGAGAAGCTGAGCGTCGCGCTCGGGCAGCCCGTGGTCGTCGAGAACAAGCCCGGCGCCGGCGGCGGGCTCGGGGCCGCCGAGGTCGCCAAAGCCGTGCCCGACGGCTACACGATCATGGGCGGCACCATCAGCACGCACGCGATCAACGCGAGCCTCTACAAGGACCTTCCCTACGACCCCGTCAGGGACTTCGTGGCGATCACGCTCATCGCGCGCGTGCCGAACATGCTGGTCGTCAACAACGACGTCAAGGCGAAGGACGTTGCCGAGCTCATCAAGCTCATGAAGGCCAGTCCCGGGAAGTGGAACTTCGCGTCGGCGGGCAACGGCACGTCGCAGCACTTGTCGGGCGAGCTCTTCAAGGGCATGGCGGGCGTCGAGATGCAGCACATCCCGTACAAGGGAAGCCCGCCCGCGCTCACGGACGTGATGGGCGGGTCGGTGAGCATGACGTTCGACAACATCACCACCGCGTGGCCGCTCGCCAAGGGAGGCAAGCTCAAGGCGCTTGCGGTCACCACCGCCAAGCGGTCGCCGGTCGCCCCCGAGGTGCCGACGCTCGCGGAATCCGGCCTGCCGGGTTACGAGGTGGGCTCGTGGCAGGGCGTGTTCGCACCGGCGGGAGTCCCGCCGGAGATCGTGAAGCGGCTCAATACCGAGATCGTCAAGATCATCAACATGCCGGACGTGCAGAAGAAGATGATCGAGCTGGGCGCCGAGCCGGTCGGGGATACGCCCGAGCAGTTCGGCGCGTTCGTCAAGGCCGAGGGCGTGAAGTGGGGCGACGTCGTCAAGAAATCGGGCGCAAAGGTTGACTAGGCGATGAAGCGCTTGCTCGTACTGGCTCTCGCGGCAGGGTTTGCGTCGCTGACATCGGCGCAGCCTTATCCGACCAAGCCCATCAAGCTCGTCGCGCCGAGCACGCCCGGCGACGCGCCGGACGTCATCGCGCGGCTGGTAGCGGACAAGCTTTCGACTGCCCTTGGCCAGCAGGTCGTGGTCGAGAACCGGCCGGGCGCGGGCGGCGTGGTGGGCTCAGACTACGTCGCGAAAGCCGTGCCCGATGGCTACACGCTCATCATGGGGAACGCGGGATCGCACGGGATCAACGCCGCCGTCTACTCCAAGCTGCCTTACGACATCCAGCGCGACTTCGCGCCGGTGAGCCAGGTGGCCGTGGCGCCGAACGTCATGGTGATCAATCCGTCGGTACCGGCAAGCACCGTTGCCGAGTTCATCGCGTACGCCAAGGCGAATCCGGGCAAGCTCTCGTATGCGTCGGGCGGCAACGGCAGCAGCGCGCACATGTCGATGGAGCTCTTCAAGTCGATGTCGGGCATCGACATCCAGCACGTCCCGTACAAAGGGAGCTCGCCTGCGCTGACGGACGTGGTGTCGGGCGAGGTCGTTGCGTTCATCGGCAACATGCCGCCGACCGTGCCGCTCATCAAGGCCGGAAAGCTCCGCGCGATTGCGGTGACGACGAAGTCGCGATCGGCGCTGATGCCGGAGCTTCCGACGATTACGGAAGCGGGTCTTCCCGGATTCGAAACCGTGGCGTGGTTCGGCGTTCTTGCACCAGCCGGGACGCCGCCGGAAGTCGTGAATCGGCTGTCCGCGGAAATCGCGAAGATCGCGAAGTCGCCGGAGATTCGCGAGAAGCTCGTGGCGATGGGCGCGGAGCCGGTTGGCAGTACGCCGGAGGAGTTCAAGGCGGTGATCGACCGCGACATCGCGAAGTGGAAGCCTCTGGCGCAGAAAGTCGGCATCAAGATAGACTGAATGATTGTTGCGTCTCTCGCGCCGGTCGTCGTCAACGTTTCGCCCAAGACGAACTGGACCTTCGTCGCGCTCACGACCGGGGACGGTGCGACAGGGTGGGGCGAATGCTCGCTCAACGGCTGGGAGCCGCTGCTCGTCGCGCAGGCGGAGATGATCGCGCGCGAGGCAGCGGGCCGCGACCTCGATCACGTGCTCGGGCTCGCGAAGTACGTGCCGCACATCGCGGGCGGCCTCGTCACGCACGCGGTGCGAAGCGCGATCGAGCAGGCGGCGGCGGATCTCCTAGCGCAGGCGCGCAGCGTCTCCGTCGCTTCGATGCTGGGACAAGCGCGCACGTCGGTTCGCGCGTACGCCAACATCAATCGCGGTGTGCGCGAACGTACCCCTGGCGGATTTGCGGACGCCGCGCGCGGCGCGACGGATGCCGGCTATCGCGCAGTGAAACTCGCCCCCTTCGACGGAGTGATCAGCCACGACGCGGCCACGACGCCAATCGACGAACGCACGCGCGCCGGGGTCGATCGCGTTTATGCCGTGCGCGATGCCGTCGGCGCCAACGTACAAGTGATGGTGGATTGCCATTGGCGCTTCGATGTTCCGCGCGCGGAGGCATTGCTGCGCGATCTCGAAGCCGCCAAACCGTACTGGGTCGAATGCATGACCACCGAGCACCCGAGCGGCTTTGGCGCGATCGCGCGCCTGACCGAGATCGCGCACGATCGTGGCATGCGCACTGCCGGCGGCGAGGTGATCGCCGGCGCCGACGCGGCCCGCGCGATGTGCGCCGGCAAGCTCTACGACGTGCTGATGCCGGACATCAAGTATTGCGGCGGCTTTCGCGGGATGCGCGAGATTGCGCACGCTTGCGCGGAGCATGGCGTCGACTTCGCACCCCACAATCCCACGGGCCCAATCGCCCATGTCGCGAGCGTCCATGCGTGCGCCGCGGCGCCGGCGCTGCTTTGGCTCGAGCACCAGTGGAACGAGTCGCCGCTGTTCGATACGTTGGCGGGGCCCATGCCGCGGCTCGTGGAGGGCGCGTTCGAGGTTCCGTCCGGCCCGGGGCTCGGTGCGCGGATCGATCGCGGCATCGCAGCGGCGCATCCGGGCATCCTTCTGGATCGCAGCGCCAATCTCGACGAGCGTCTAGGATGACGACCCCCGCGCTCGCGGCAACGACGAATGCGCCGCTCGCTGCCCCCAAGGGGGCGCATCAGCGGCTCGGGGCGGCCCTTCGCCGCTGAAGGATGATTCCATGAGCGAACTCTTTCCAGGCTTCATCGCACAGCGCGCCGTGACCTCCGGCGCGGAGATCCACTTCGAAATGGCCGGCAACGGGCCGCCGCTTCTGCTGCTGCACGGCTTTCCGCAGACGCACGCGATGTGGCACAAGGTGGCACCCTCGCTCGCCGAGTCGTTCACCGTGGTGTGCGCCGACCTTCGCGGCTACGGCGATTCGTCGAAGCCGGCGAGCGACGCCAACCACACGCCGTATTCCAAGCGTGCGATGGCGCTCGACATGGTCGAGGTGATGGACTCGCTCGGCTACGATCGCTTCGCCGTCGCGGGCCACGACCGCGGAGCGCGCGTTACGCATCGCTTGTGCGTCGATCATCCCCACGCCGTCTCGCGCGCGGCGCTGCTCGACATCTCGCCTACGCGACTCATGTACGCGCAGACCGACTTCGAGTTCGCCAAGCTCTATTACCACTGGTTCTTCCTCATCCAGCCCTTCGACATGCCCGAGCGGCTGATCGGCGCCGATCCTGCTTACTACCTGCGGCGCAAGACGGGAAGCTGGGGCTCCGGCAACGCGTTCTTCGACCCGCGCGCGTTCGCGGAATATGAGCGCTGTTACTGCAAGCCCGAGACGATCCACGCGACGTGCGAAGACTACCGCGCAGCGGCGTCGATCGATCTCGCGCACGACGATATCGACGTCGCTGCCGGGCGCAAGGTGTCGTGCCCGTTGCTCGTCCTGTGGGGCGAGAAGGGCGTCGTGCACAAGTGCTTCGACCCGATCGGCGACTGGGGGAGCGTTGCGACCGACGTGCGCGGACGCACGATGCCGACGGGCCACTACATCGCCGAAGAGGCGCCCGAGGAGACGTTGCGCGAGTTTCGTGCGTTCTTCGGCTGAGCCTCTTCGGCGAGCGTCTCCGATTTGTTATAATCGAAGACTTGGCCAAGTAGCTCAGTTGGTAGAGCAGAGGACTGAAAATCCTTGTGTCGGTGGTTCAATTCCGCCCTTGGCCACCAGACAATCGAACGAGTGCGGATAACTGGCGGATAACTCGCCAATGCAGTCCGGAAGCGTCAACGAGAAACGGCCCCAAGAAGGGGCCGTTTTTTCAAAGGCGAATCTACATGGCGACGCACAACAAGATCGTCCTCGCGGCAACGATGTTCACCGAGGCGAACGCCAGATACGTCGAGGCCGCTGGAGACATCGACTATGTGACATCCATCCTCCTATCCGGGGCCGTGATGGGAATCGTCAGCCCTCTTTTCAAAGAGCAGTGTGGCCATACGTCGCACGAATTGCTCGCCCGAATCGAACGGCACTTTGCCGAGCCCGACACGGCTGGAATGGCCGTTTCACCGCCTCCGGTGTCCCGCGTTTTCGCTCCGCCGGTTTCCTAGGCCGCGCGGTAGGTCACGATTCTTTCAACGCTCGCCCGGGGCCTCATTCGGAGGAGTGGCCGATAAAGCGGCCCCGGGGTCATTGCGCCATCCCACCGGAGCCGATAACCGGCGAGATTGAAAACTCAATGCATCGTGCTCCCTGGTGCGTGAACCGGTAGCGGGACAATCGCGTGCGAGATGCGCCCGGCGGTTTCGCCGTCAACGCCCAATTGCGTGAGGCTCACATAGGCCGCGAGGCGAACGTGCACACCGCCGGAAATAATCCCGGCATCGTCCATGCCGGCGGCGCGGCAACGCTCAAGGGTCGCGCTCCAGGCGCCGCGCCTATCGGGTCGTGCGCCTCGATACGGCGCAAGCTTGGAAAGCCCGCGAACTTTGATACCCTGCTCAATTGGATGGGCGTGGGAAGCGGACGGGCCATTGCGCTCGCCCGCTGCAGGTTCCTGAATCGCGACGACAGGCTTCAGTGTGACTGACATCAAGCGGATTGCGGCGCGCGGGATCGCGGGTCTGTGTTGGCTGGTGATGGTGTGCGGCGGGGCATGGGCGCAACCCAGCGTCTGGACGCATCGCTACGACAACGCGCGCTCCGGCGTCAATGCGGGCGAGGTCCAGCTCAACACGTCGAACGTCAATCCCGGCCAGTTCGGCAAGCTGTTCAGCTACGGCGTCGACGCCGACATCTATACCCAGCCGCTCGTCATCGCCAACGTCGCGGTGGCCGGGAAGGGCACCCACAACGTCGTCTTCGTCGCCACCAACAACAACAGCGTATACGCGTTCGACGCCGACACCAATCGAAGCGGCAACGATCTGCCGCTGTGGCACGTGAATTTCAACGGCCCGGGTGTCACCCCGATCCCGGCCACCGACGTCCAAACGCTCAACAGCATCCGCACGCCCGGCCCGATCGGCATCATGGGCACGCCGGTGATCGATCAGGCGACGGGCACGCTCTACGTGGTAGCCCGCACCAAGGAAACCGTCGGCGCCAGCGTGACGTACGTGCAGCGCCTGCACGCGCTCGACATCCGGTCGGGGGCCGAGAAGTTCGGCGGACCGGTGATGATCACGGCTACGGTGGCGGGTACAGGCTACGACAACGCCGGTGGCGTGGTGACGTTCAACGCCCGCACCGCGAATCAACGGGCCGGCCTCGCGCTGGCAAACGGCAATGTCTATATCGCCTGGTCGTCCTACGGCGACGGCGGTTTTTATCACGGCTGGGTGATGGCGTACTCGGCCAGCACGTTGCAGCAGGTCGGCGTCTTCTGCATCACGCCGGACGGCAGCGCCGCAGGGGTCTGGCAGTCCGGGCAACCGCCGTCGATCGACGCCAGCGGCAACCTTTATCTCGCCACCGGGAACGGCACGTTCGACGGAGTGCGGAACTTCGGGCAGACGATCCTCAAGCTCAACCCGAACCTGTCGACGGTGCTCGACTGGTTCACCCCCGGCAACTGGGACTCGTTGAACAGGTCCGATCGGGACCTCGGCTCGTCGGGCGTGCTGCTTGTGCCTGGCACGAACGACGTGATCGGCGCGGGCAAGGACGGCCTGTTCTACGTGCTCGATCGCAACAATCTCGGCCACTCACAGTCAGGCAACGGCCAGATCCTCCAATCGTTTCGGGTCGCCATTGGCAACGTGCATGGCGGGCCGACCTACTGGAATGGCTCTGCCGGGCCGCGGGTCTTTGTCTGGGGAGAGGACGATTACCTGAAGTCCTTTGCGGTCAGCGGCGCGCTGCTCAACACCACGCCGGTCAGCAAGTCGCCGTACGCTGCGCCGCCCGGCATGCCCGGCGGCTTTCTGACCGTCTCGTCCAACGGCACACAGGCGGGCAGCGGTGTGCTGTGGGCAAGCCTGCCGTATGCCGAGGACGCCAATGACGAAGTGGTGTCGGGGGTGCTGCGCGCATTCGATGCCACGGATCTGAGCCGCGAGCTGTGGAACACGCGCATGGTCCCCGCGCGCGACGACATCGGCAACTTCGCCAAGTATGTGCCGCCCACGGTGGTGAATGGGCGCGTCTACATGTCGAGCTTCTCCAACCGGCTCAACGTGTACGGACTCCTTGCCTCGATCCCTGCGGCGAGCGGCGGATCGATCACCGGCGCCGGCGTGCTTTCCTCTGCCGCGGTCGACCTCACGGCCGTGGGAACGACCGACTGGGCGGTGTGGCCGCAATACGAGGGCAAGTCGACCGGCAACAGCCGGATCAGCGACTTTGGCTACCTCGGGGCGTCGGTGGGGACGTTCGCCAACGCAGCGCGGAGGTTCACCTGGAACGACGGCGGGTTGAACCTCTGCTCCGCGTCGGCGAGCGGCGTCTACGCGGCCGGGCTCAACAATGGCTTCCTGCTGACGGTGCCGGCGGGTACGACCGCACGTACGCTGCGGCTCTACCTCGGGGGAAACAACTCGCGGGGCATGCTCACGGCGCGGCTGTCCGATGGCTCGGCGCCGCAATTCGTCGATACCGCATTCTCGAGCACCGGGCAGTACGACGTGGTCTATACGTTGAACTTTTCCGCCGCGGCCTCGGACGAGCAGCTAACGGTGACTTGGAGCCAGTTTTCCGGAGCCGGCAACGTCACGTTGCAGGCCGCTGCGCTCAGTGGACCGGCGGACCCGCCGTCTCCGACCGGATGCATCTGGGTGGACGATGCGACGCCCCTGAATGCCACCCTGACGAGCTCAGGCGGGGACAGTTGGACGTGGGTCGGCAGCAACCCGACGCCGTTCTCGCGCGGGCTTGCGCACCAGTCCGCCATCGCGGCCGGCATGCATCAGCATCTGTTCTCCAATGCGACGACGAAGATGCAGGTCGGCACCGGCGATGACCTGTTTGCCTACGTCTATCTCGATCCGGCGAATCCGCCCACCGAGGTGATGCTGCAGTGGAACGATGGCAGTTGGGAGCACCGCGCGTATTGGGGCAGCAACCAGCTCACGGCGTGGGGCGTGGACGGTACGGCGAGCCGCCGGTACATGGGTGTGTTGCCGCCGCTGGGGCAGTGGGTCAAGCTCTCCGTGCCGGCGGCAGCGGTGGGGCTGGAAGGACGGACGCTGTCCGGGATGGCGTTCACGTTGTTCGGGGGTCGCGCCACCTTCGACTACGCGGGCAAGACATCGGCGGGGGCGACGACCTATCAGTTGAGCGGCACGGTGACGCAGGGCGGGTCGGCCTTGAACGGAGTTGTGATCGCGGCGACCAATGGCGTGACCTGCAGCAGTTCGGACGCCGCTGGTCGCTACGCGTGCACGGTGCCCCAGGGGTGGAGCGGGACCGTGACCCCGTCGAAGGCGGGGTATACCTTCACGCCGGCGTCGCGCACCTACAGCGCGGTCGGCGCGGACCGGACGACGGAGAACTACGCAGCCGCGGCGAGCGCGCAGACCGTCCTGCGCAAGGTGCGCGACTTCAACGGCGACGGCAGGGACGACATCCTCTGGCGAAACACGTCGACGGAGCAGTCCGCGGTGTGGACCATGAACGGCCTTGCGGGGTCGGGCGCTGCGCTGTACGCGGTGTTCCCCTACCTCATGCGCTGGACGGGTGACTTCGACGGCGACGGCAAGACGGACATTCTCTTTCGCAGCAATCAATTCGGTGGCCTCGGCGAGATCGCCGCATGGCTCATGAACGGCACGGCGCCCGCGGGGTCGACCGTTCTGCTCGCCAATCCCGACTGGATCCCGACACACGTCGCCGACCTCGACGGCGACGGCAAGGACGACATCGTCTGGCGCCAGGGCAGCACGAACAACGTCGCGGTGTGGCTCATGAACGGGCTCGCGATCAAATCGTCGGCCGTCATTCTCGCGGGGCAACCCAACTGGCAGGTCGAGCACACGGGAGATTTCGACGGCGACGGCAAGGCCGACCTCGTGTGGCGCAACTTCGGCGGCAACAACCAGACCGCGATCTGGCTCATGGACGGGCTCACCGTGAAGTCGGCGACCACCTATCCCGATCCCAACTACGCCGTGACACGCGTCGGCGACCTCGACGGCGACGGCATGTCGGACCTCGTGTGGGCCGGGCTATCGGGCCGAACGGTAGTGTGGCTCATGAATGGACTCGCGGTGAAGTCGAGTGCCATCGTGCTCGAGAGCCTTAACTGGAACGTAACGCACCTCGCCGACCTCGACGGCGACGGCAAGATGGATCTCGTGTGGTTCAACCACACGACCAACCAGACCGCGGTCTGGCTCATGAACGGCACGGCGTCGACAGCGAGCGCGGTGATCCTGAACAGTTCGCAGTGGAAAGTCACGCACATCGGGGACTACGACGGCGATGGGCGCGACGATCTCCTCTGGTACAACAACGTGACCGGCGCGTCGGCCGTCTGGCTGATGAACGGCACCGCTGCAGCCGGTGCGGCCGTGATATCGACCAACATCAACTGGCTGCCCTATCCGCAATACGGCCTCTGACCTACGCTCGCAAGCGCTTGAACTCGTCGTAGTCGCGGATGTAGTCGTGCTCGTCGTAGAGCGCCGAGGCCAGCACGAGGCACACCGAGCCCGGGTCGAAATTGACTTCCGCCGCCCAGATGAGCGGCGGAAGATGCAACCCCTTCCACGGCCGGTTGAGGTGCACGGTGCATTTGCGGGCGCCGTCATCGAGCGCGACGTCGAAGCTCCCCGACATGCAGATGAGGAACTGGTGCAGCTCGCGGTGCGCGTGCGCACCGCGGCTCTCGCCGGTGGGCACGTCGTACAGGTAGAACACGCGCCGGATCGAGAACGGGATGTGGCGCGAGTCCTCGATGAATGTGAGCTTGCCGCGCGGGTCGTCGATGCGAGGAAGGTCGCGGACACGGCAGTCGTCGATGGTGGGAAGCGTCATGTCGGCCTCGCGCCGGCGAACACGGCGCGTGAGAGAACGTAGGTCAGCGGGATCGTCACGAGCAGCGCGACGAGCGGTGCGAGCCACGCGGGAACCGAGAGCCACTCGACCAGCAGCGAGACGAGCAGCAAGCCCGCGAGGTATTGCGCGAGGTACACGAAAGGAAATCGCAGGAACGATCGCCACGACGTCTGCTTGCGGAACACGAATAGCGCGCTCAACGCATAGCTCACGAGAATCCCCGCGACGTAGGCGAGCGTGAACGCCACGCGGTAGGACACGACCTGCAGCAGCAGGACGTACAAGAGATACGTGAGCGCCGTGTTGAGGACGCCCGCGACTAGGAAGCGCGGAACGCTGCCAGGCGCATGTTCAGTAGACTTCATCGACCACTGCCTCGGGGCGGCCGTTGCTCTCGTCGAAGATGCGCCACAGGTATTCGCCGATCACGCCCAGCATGAGGATGATGAGCCCCAGCAGGAACGTCACCAGAGCGACGAGCGTCGAGAAACCGGGTACCGGAATATCCCCCACCAGCGCCGCCACGACCACCGCGGCGCCGTACAGGAAGCTCACGAGCGAAACGATCACACCCACGGCCGAGATGGCGCGGATCGGCGTCACGGAGAAGCCCAGCATGACGTCGACGAACGCTCGGAATTTCTTGCGCAACGTCCAGCGCGACTTGCCGTGCAATCGCGGCCGCCGCGAGTAGCGGATCACCGACGGCTGGTACCCCAGCCAGTACGCGAGGAGCGGCAGAAACGCGCTCTTTGCGCTGTCGCGCAGCGGCGCGAGCATCGCCTTGTCCATCATCGCGAGATCGAAGCCTCCCGCGGGATAGCCCGGCAGCACGAGTTTGCGCAGGAGGTAGTAGTACACGCGCGAGAAAAGCCGCGACACTGCCGGATCGTCGCGGGTCTCGCGCTCCGCGATCACGAACTTGCTGCCGGCCAACCACCGGTCGGCCATGTCGACCACGAGCGACGGCGGGTCCTGCAAATCCGCCGCGAGAAACGCGAAGGCGTCGCCGCTGATGTAGCGAAGGCCCGTGCGGATCGCGGGCACCGCGCCGAAGTTGCGCGTGAGCTTCACTACCACGGTGGCGGGCCGCGCTTCCTTGATCCGCCGAAGCTCCGCGAGCGATCGATCACCGGACCCGTCGTCGACGAATACGAGCTCGAGGTCGAGTCCGCGGCTCGCGAGCGAAGCTTCCACTTCGCGCAGAGCCTCGAACAGACCCGGCAGCGAGCCCTCGTTGAAGTAGACGGGGACGATGACGGACAGCAGGCGCCGCTGGGGATGTTGGCCCTCCACGCTGCTCATCGTGACGTCCCGTAATGCGCGCGCACGGCGGCGATCACGCGATCGACCTCGTCCGCGCGAAGTCCCGGGAAGCACGGCAGCGAGACGATCTCGCGGCATGCGGCTTCCGTCGCCGGAAGCGAAGGACGCACGGCCGTTGCCTCGACCGGCTGCTCGTGATCGGCAATCGGATAGTGGATGTCCGTGCCGATGCCGGCGCCCGTAAGCGACGCGCGCAGCGCATCGCGATCCCTGCAGCGGATCACGAACAGGTGCGCGACATACTCGTCGTCCTGCCACCACGGCAGCTCGACTGGCAGTCCGGCGAGTCCTTCGCGATAGCGAAGCGCGATCGCGACGCGCGCGTCGTTCGCTTGCGCGAGGCGCGGCAGCTTGGCGCGCAGCAAAGCCGCCTGCAGCTCGTCGAGCCGGCTGTTGCGACCGCCCTCGCGAGCCACGCGATACTTCTGATCCCAGCCGTATTGCCGCAGCGAGCGCACGCGTTGCGCAACGCCTTCGTCCGACGTCACGATCGCGCCGCCGTCGCCCAGAGCGCCCAGATTCTTGGTCGGGTAGAAGCTGAAGCAGCCGACCGCGCCCAACGTGCCGGCGAAACGCCCGCCCCGCCGCGCGCCGTGCGCCTGGGCGCAGTCTTCGACGAGCGGCACGCCCGCCGCATTCGCCGCCTCGGCGATGTCCTCCACCGGCGCCATCCGCCCATACAGATGAGTGACCACGACAGCACGCGCTTGTGCGAGCGTGTCGCCCAGCGTGGCGCGCGTCATCACGAGGTCGTCGCCGACATCGACGTAGACGGGCAGCGCACCGATCGCATGAGTGGCTGTCGCGGCGTAGTAGCCGGCGTTGGCCGTCATCGCGACGCGGTCGCCGCGCTGCACTCCGACCGAGCGCAATGCGAGCTCGAGCGCGTCGGTGCCGTTGGCAACGCCGACGCACTCGCGCGCGCCGCACCATTGCGCGAACTCGCGCTCGAACGCCGCAACTTCGTTGCCGAGCACGAACCGCGAGCTGCCGAGCACTCGCAGCGCGGCGCTGCGCAGCGCCTCCGCCTGCGCGGCGTCGTCGTCGAAGCGGAACACCGGAACGTCCATGCGTCAGCCGGCGCGCCTGCTTGCCACGACGTAGATCTCGCCCGCGATGTCCGGGTAGCGCTCGCCAAGCTGCATGAACGCCTCGAGCATGGTGGGCGTCCACGTCGCCTCGATCTGCGCGTTCGACAGCGGCTTCAGCCAATAGCCGCCGAACACTTCAACCGCAAGCCCGGCCCCGAGGAAGCATTGCCGGAACGATTCGGGATCGAACACGCGGCGGTGCCCGTGATGGACGTCGGCCTCGTTGAGCGAGGTCTCGCTCGGCAGCAAACCCATGATCACCGCGGCCTGACGATGGAGCGAGCGGCAGTTCGGCACGGCGGCGAGGACACGGCCGTTCGGCGCGAGCCACGCCGCCGCGCGCTTCACGATGTCCGCGGGATCGGCCACGTGCTCGAGCACGTGGCCCAGCACGATGTTGTCGAAGCGCTTCGCGGGCGCGTAGTCCTCGAACAGGCCGTGCACGACCTCGACACCCGGATGGCGCGCCGCGATCGCGTCGCAGAACGCGCGGCTTCCTTCCACCACGGTCAGCGCCTTGCCAGTGTCGACCAGCAGGCGCGTCATCACGCCCTCGGCCGGCCCCATCTCCAGGATCGACGT
>Ga0070668_100002509_pt1 | contig 13522 bp, 9 predicted proteins | sample KBSS43metaG_FD_64661 | JGI IMG/M metagenome (GOLD analysis project Ga0070668, IMG submission 64661) | Switchgrass rhizosphere microbial communities from Kellogg Biological Station, Michigan, USA - KBS S4-3 metaG | ecosystem: Host-associated > Plants > Roots > Rhizosphere > Soil ... | reverse complement strand
TGGGCGCCGATGCAGTCGCGGCTGGTCGATCAGGCGGTGCTCGCATCGCCCGAGGCCAAGGCGCTCCCGGCGACCGAAATGCTGCGCGATTCGATCTTGTCGGAAGCACGCGAGATCGCCAGCGGCGATCGGGAACAGGGGTTCAACGCCGAATCCACCACCCTCGCTCCGCGTATCGCCAAGGAGCAAAGCCGGTTCGCCTTGATGGGCGGCGCGGTCGCGCTGCTGGTCGCGTTCGCCGGCGCTTTCTTCGCCGCGAGGCGCAGTTCGCCCCAGTTCCGGGCGCGCACCGGGGTCGAACGCTGGTTCATGGTCCTGTTGTTTTCCGCCTCGCTGATCGCGATCCTGACCACGCTCGGCATCCTGCTCTCACTGATGTTCGAGAGCCTGCGCTTCTTCCGGCTCTATCCGGCGACCTCCTTCATCTTCGGGCTCGAATGGAGCCCGCAGACAGCGATTCGCGCCGACCAGGCGGGGTCGTCGGGCGCATTCGGTTCGATCCCGTTGCTGTGGGGGACGTTCTTTATCGGCGCGATCATCGCGATGGTCGTCGCCATCCCCTTGGGGCTGATGAGCGCGATCTACCTCACTCAATATGCCCACCCCAGGGTCCGCGCCTGGCTCAAGCCGATCCTCGAGATTCTCGCCGGCGTGCCGACCGTCGTTTACGGTTATTTCGCCGCGCTGACGGTCGCCCCGATGGTCCGCAGCCTCGGCATCTCGCTTGGCGTGACCTCGGCGAGCAGCGAGAGCGCGCTCGCAGCCGGCTTGGTCATGGGCATCATGATCATCCCGTTCATCAGCTCGATGGCCGACGATTCGATCGCCGCGGTTCCGCAGGCGATGCGCGACGGCAGCCTGGCGATGGGCGCGACCAAGTCCGAGACCATTCGCCGGGTGCTCCTGCCCGCCGCCCTCCCGGGCGTCATGGGCGGCATCCTGCTCGCGGTCAGCCGGGCGATCGGCGAGACGATGATCGTGGTCATGGCCGCGGGACTTGCCGCCAACCTCACCGCCAACCCCTTCGCCAGCGTCACCACCGTGACCGTGCAGATCGTCCAGCTGCTCACCGGCGACCAGGAATTCGACAGCGCCAAGACGCTCGCAGCCTTCGCGCTCGGCCTCGCATTGTTCCTGATCACGCTCCTTCTGAACCTCATCGCGCTGCACATCGTGCGGCGATACCGGGAACAATATGAGTAGCACCGTCCCGACCCGCTGGACCGACGCGGAAATGCACAAACGGGTGCGCCGGCGCTACGCGTCCGAACGCCGTTTCCGTGCGCTTGGCTTCGGCGCGGTCAGCATTTCGGTGCTGTTCCTCGCCTTCCTGCTCTACAGCATGGGGGCCAAGGGCCTCGGCGGGTTCGTCCAGCATCAGGCGGCGCTGCCAATCGATTTCGCCAAGTCGAGCCTGTTCCTCGATCCGACGACGCTGCGCGGCCCGGACGCCGCGCAAACGATCGCCGGGGCTGACCTCGAAACCGCGATCTCGCAGGCGGCCACCGCCGCCTACGGTCCCGACGCGACGGAGATGTTCGGCGATGCCGCGGTCAATGTCCTGACCCGCAAGATCGTCGCCGATCCCAACATCCTCAACGGCACGCCGACGCTGTGGCTGCCGGTCAGCAGCAAGGTCGATGTCGCGGCCAAACACGATGCGGACGCCAAGAGCGAACACCTGGTCAATTTGCTGAAATCCAGAAATGCGCTGCGCGCCGGGTTCAACATGGAATTCCTGACCCAGTCCGACTCGACCGATCCGTCGGCCGCCGGTGTGTGGGGCGCGCTCAAGGGCACCTTCCTCACCATCCTGGTGACCATCGGCCTGGCTTTCCCGGTCGGCGTCCTGGCCGCTGTTTACCTCGAGGAATTCGCGCCGCGGAACCGCTGGACCGACGCCATCGAAGTGTCGATCAACAACCTCGCTGCGGTGCCCTCGATCATCTTCGGCCTGCTCGGCCTCGCCGTGTTCCTCAACGTGATGAACCTGCCGCGATCGGCGCCGCTGGTCGGCGGCCTGACGCTGGCGCTGATGACCATGCCGGTCATCGTCATCGCCGGGCGCAACGCGATCAAGACGGTCCCGCCGTCGATCCGCGACGCCGCGCTTGGCGTCGGCGCGTCCAAGATGCAGGTCGTGTTCCACCATGTGCTGCCGCTGGCGCTGCCCGGTATTCTCACCGGGACGATCATCGGCATGGCGCGCGCGCTCGGCGAGACCGCGCCGCTGCTGATGATCGGCATGCGCGCGTTCATCGCCGCCCCGCCGACTGGAATCGCCGCGCCAGCGACCGTGCTGCCGGTGCAGATTTTCCTGTGGTCCGACGAGGTCGACCGCGGCTTCGTCGAGAAGACCAGCGCCGCAATCATCGTCCTGTTGCTGTTCATGCTCCTCATGAACGGCCTCGCAATTTACCTTCGCAACCGCTTCGAGCGCCGCTGGTGATGGATATGAAAGAGAAGAGCCCAATGACTCCGACCACGACGGTGCCGCAACCGGAGCTGCCGCCCGAGAGTACGGAGCTGCACGCGCCCAGGATCGATGTCTCGGCGGAGGCCAAGATCGAGGAAGAGCAGGTGCTTGATCCGAACCGCGAGCCGAAGATGCGCGCCGATGGCGTCGACGTCTTCTATGGCGACAAGCAGGCGCTCAAAGGTGTGTCGATCAAGATTTACGAAGACCTCGTAACCGCGTTCATCGGTCCGTCGGGGTGCGGCAAGTCGACCTTCCTGCGCTGCCTCAACCGGATGAACGACACCATCCCGACGGCGCGGGTGACGGGGAAGATCACGCTCGACAATGAGGACATCAGCAGCTCGGCGATGGACGTCGTCCAGCTCCGCGCTCGCGTCGGCATGGTGTTCCAGAAGCCCAATCCGTTCCCCAAGTCGATTTTCGAGAATGTCGCCTACGGTCCGCGCATCCACGGCCTGTCCAGCTCCAAGGCGGATCTCGCCAACATCGTCGAGAAATCATTGCGCCGCGCCGGCCTGTGGGATGAAGTGAAGGACCGGCTCGAGGAAAGCGGCACGGCTTTGTCCGGCGGCCAGCAGCAGCGGCTGTGCATTGCCCGCGCGATCGCCGTCGATCCCGAAGTCATTTTGATGGACGAGCCGTGCTCGGCGCTCGATCCGATCGCGACTGCCAAGATCGAGGAACTGATCCACGAACTGCGCGGCCGCTATTCAATCGCCATCGTTACGCACAACATGCAACAAGCAGCGCGCGTGTCGCAGCGCACGGCCTTTTTCCACCTCGGCGAGCTGGTCGAGTATGGCAAAACCAGCGAGATCTTCACGAACCCGCGCCAGCAGCGCACCCAGGACTATATTACCGGCCGCTACGGCTGATCGGAGCAAGACAATGCAGCAATCCAGCGGACATACGCTCAAAGCGTTCGATGAGGACATCGACCGGCTGCGCGCGCTCATCAGCGAGATGGGCGGCCTTGCGGAGCATGCGATCGGCGAGGCCATGCGCTGCCTTATCCAGCGCGACGTCGAAGGCGCGGAACGGGTCGTCGCCGACGACAAGAAGCTCGATCTGCTCGAGATCGAGACCGAGCGGCGGGCGGTCCAATTGATCGCGTTGCGCGCGCCGATGGCCGGAGACCTGCGCGACGTCGTCGCCGCGCTCAAGATCTCCGGCGTGGTCGAACGCATCGGCGATTATGCCAAGAACATCTCCAAGCGCGTCCCGTTGCTCGAGAACGTCGCCAAGATCGAACCCTTGTCGCTGCTTCCGGAAATGGCGCGGATCGCGACCAGCATGGTTCACGACGTGCTCGATGCGTTTGTCGCGCGCGACGCCGAAGCGGCGATTCGGGTGTGCGAACGCGACGATGCGGTCGACGATTTCTACGATTCGATCTTCCGCACCCTGCTCACCCACATGATGGAGAATCCGCACAACATTGGCACGTCCGCGCACTTGCTGTTCGTGGCCAAGAATCTCGAGCGAGTCGGCGATCACGCGACCAACATCGCCGAGATGGTCTATTATGCGGCCACCGGCCAGCACATGGCGGATCGGCCGGGCAAGTCGGCGAAGTGAATGTCATGACCAACCTCAAGCGCCTCCTGCTGGTCGAGGACGACCGCGCGCTCGCGGATCTCGTCACCTTCCATTTCGAGCGCGCCGGCTATTCCGTCACGCGCACCGGCGATGGCGAGGAAGCGCTGATCCTGGTCGACGAGGTCAAGCCCGACATCATCCTGCTCGACTGGATGATCGAAGGTATTAGCGGGATCGAGGTCTGCCGCCGGCTGCGCCGCCGCGCGACCAGTGCCAATACGCCGATCATCATCCTCACCGCCCGCGGCGAGGAAAGCGACCGTATCCGCGGCTTCGAGACCGGCGCCGACGATTATGTGACCAAGCCGTTCAGTCCGCGCGAACTGGTCGCGCGGGTTGGCGCGGTCCTCCGCCGCGTCCGCCCGGCGCTGGCCGGCGAGCAACTCGCTTATGCCGATCTCGAGATGGACGTCGCCGCGCATCGTGTGCGACGCAGCGGCGAGCAGGTTGCGCTCGGCCCGACCGAGTTCCGGCTGCTCAAGCATTTCCTCGAACATCCCGGGCGGGTGTTCTCGCGCGAACGGCTGCTCGACGCGGTCTGGTCGCATGATCCGGACATCGATACGCGCACTGTCGATGTACACGTCCGTCGCCTGCGCCAGGCGCTCAACGGACCCGACCGCGCGGACCTCATCCGGACCGTCCGTTCGGCCGGTTATTCGCTCGACGCCGACGCTTGAACCGTCACGAATCTGAAACAATAAAGTCAATTCGCTGTCGCTCGCGGCCTCTAGCAGATGAGTCGCTGGACGGCCTCCTCCCGTCCGTCATTTCGGGGTAGCAACGATGTCTTTCAAATCACTTGGCCTCGCCGCAACCGCGGTGATGGCACTTGGCGTTTCCACACAGGCCGACGCCCGCTCGCAAATGCGCGCGGTCGGCTCGTCAACCGTTTATCCGTTCGCCAAGATTGTCGCGGAGCGCATTGCGCGCGCCAATCCGCGGCTCGGCACGCCGATCATTGAATCGACCGGCACCGGCGCCGGCATGAAGCTGTTCTGCGCCGGAGTCGGCGAGCGCTTCCCCGACGTTGAGAATGCCTCGCGCCGGATGAAGGCTTCGGAAGCCAAGCAGTGCGCGGCCAATGGGGTGAAGGCGGTCACGGAGATCCAGGTCGGCCTTGATGGCGTGACCCTGGCGACCGCCAAGAACAGCCCGCTTGCCAACGTCAGCCAGCGCGATGTCTACATGGCGATCGCCAAGACCCCATTTGGTAAGCCCAACCGCTCCAAGACCTGGAAGGACGTCAACGGCAGCCTCCCGGCGATCCCGATCCGGGTTTACGGTCCGCCGCCGACGTCGGGCACGCGCGACGCCCTCGGCGAACTGTTGTTGACGCCGCCGTGCGAAGCGAATCCCTCGATGGCCGCGCTCAAGAAGAGCGACGAGAACAAGTTCAAGGCGATCTGCACGGGCGTGCGCGAGGACGGCGCCTACATCCAGGCCGGCGAGAACGACAATCTCATCGTCCAGAAGATCGAGGCCAACCCGGGCACGGTCGGCATCTTCGGCTATTCCTACCTCGAAGAGAATACCAACAAGCTGAAGGGCATCGCGATCAACGGCGTTACGCCGACCTATGACTCGATCAGCAGCTTCAAATATCCGGGTGCGCGGCCGCTCTACATCTACATCAAGAATGCGCATGCCAACGCTATCCCGGCAGTCCGGGCGTTTGCCGCGGAATTCACCAAGGAGAGCGCGTTCGGGCCCAACGGCTACCTGCGTCGTCAGGGCGGCATGATCGCCGCGCCGAACAATGTGCGCGCGCGCAGCCAGCAGGCAGCGCGTGGACTGGTTCCGCTCAACCTGGCGAGCATCAAATAGCGTCCAGCATCAAGCGACAATGAGTAAGCGCCCGTCTCCCCGATGGAGGCGGGCGTCCAGGGCCTCAAAACGAGGCGGGGGATAAGGATTAGAACATGAAGTTGAAGCTCGTCTCCGCGCTCCTTGCTGGCAGCGCACTTTGCATTTCCGCTCCTGCCTTCGCGCAGACTCCGGAACCTGCTCCACAGGCAACGCCAGAGGCGACCGAGCCTGATCCGTCCGACGCGGCGGCCGACGCCACCATCGCCAACGCCCAGCCGGTCGACGACGCCCAGGCCAAGATCGAACTGATGCAGCAGCAGATCGAGGCGCTGCAGGAATCGATCGAGCAGATGAAGACGCAGATGGTGAAGACCACGCCCTCGTGGAAGGGCGCGCCGGAATATGCCGACAAGGACGCCGGCTTCACCTTTAAGCCCAAGGGCCTGCTTCAGTATGACGCCGGCTATGTCGGCTTTCCGAACGGGGACGAGCGTCGCGGCACGGTCGCTGGTCTCAACTTCGGCAACCTCGGCTGGAGTACGCGCGCCCGCCGCCTGACGCTCGGCGCGGACGGCTCGCTGCCCGGCGGCTTCCGTTACAGCGCGGAGTTCAACTTCGCGCAGTCGACCGTCGACTTCGAAGACGTCCTCCTGGCGTACGACTTCAAGAACTCGCCGCTCACCGCCCAGGTCGGCTATTTCTATCCGTTCGCAAGCCTCGAGACGATGACCAGTTCCAAGTACACGTCGTTCGTCGAGCGCGCCGGCATCACCGATGCGTTCAGCCACAACCGCCGCATCGGCGCCGCGCTGGTCGCCAACGACAAGAAGGCGGACCAGTGGGTCTTCCAGGCGGGCATCTTCAGCGAGGAAATGAACAACGCCGATCTCAACCGCACCGGTTGGGTGGCGGCCGCGCGCGGTGTTTATTCCCCCACGCTGGGCAAAATTCGGCTGCACCTTGGCGCGAACTTCGAGCACCGCGTGAACAAGAAGGAAGCGCAAAGCCGCAACTATCAGTCACGCCCGATGACCCAGCTCACCGATCAGCGCTTTGTCAGCACCGGCGCGCTGTCGGCCAAGGGTGACGACATCGCCGGCCTCGAGGTCGCCGCGATCATGAAGCAGTTCCACTTCGCTGCGGAGGCGCAGAAGGTGTGGGTCAACGGCACCTATACGCCGGCCGAACAAGCCGCCCTCCTGCTCGATCCAACCACGAACACGACTCCGAACGGGACCGCGCTCAATGGCGATCCGAGCTTCTGGGGCGGCTATGCGGAACTCGGCTTTTATCTCACTGGAGAAACCCGCGCCTACAAGGGCGGCAGCTTCGGCCGGGTGAAGGTCCTGCATCCGTTCACCGATGGTGGCTGGGGCGCCTTCCAGATCAATGGGCGAATCGATTATCTCAACCTCAGCGATGATGTCGACGGCAGCTCTGCATCGCTTTCCGCGCCGTTCTACGTCAACGGCGGCAAGCAGATCGCATATCAGGTCAGCGGAATCTGGAACCCGACCGATTACCTGCGCTTCATGGCCCAATATTCGCACCTCAACGTGACCGGCGGACCGCGCAATGCGCTCAGCGAGGACGTGCTCGACCCGGCCAACAAGCGCGAATTCGACAGCGACGTGTTCACCATGCGCGCCCAGGTCGACTTCTAGCGTTGAAGCACTAGCCAGGCCTTTCGGTCCCTCTCCCCACAGGCTCGAAAGGCGGCCCCCTCGTTGCAGCGACGAGGGGGCCACTGGCTCCCCGGATATGGCTCTCGCCCACCAATCGGCTAGGGAAGGCGGCATGCCGGACCCAAGTTCCTCTGTGCGCGCCCTGGTCGACGCCATCGACGAACCGGCCATGATCGTCGAGCGGGGCATCGTCCGTCTCGCCAACCCGCCCGCTCTCCAGCTGCTCGGCAATCGCATCGAGGGCCGCGATGTGCGTCTTGCCATTCGCCATCCCCAGGCGCTCGAACACATCCAGTCCGCGCGCGCTGGCGAAATCGATGTCACCGGCATCGGCGAACCAGGGCGCTCGTGGCGCCTGATCGTGCGCCGGCTCGAGGGGCATGCCGTCCTGTTGCGCTTGATCGACCGCTCCGCCGCTGTCTCGGCCGAGAAGATGCGGGTCGATTTCGTCGCCAACGCCAGCCACGAATTGCGCACGCCGCTGTCCGCGGTGATCGGTTACGCCGAGACCCTGGCCGACCAGGGCGACCTGACGCCCGAGCTCACCGCACGCTTCGGCTCAACCATCCGCGACGAAGCGCGGCGCATGCTGCGGATCATCGAAGATCTGATGAGCCTGTCGCGGATCGAGGCCGACCGGTTCGTCGTGCCGGGTGAGACGGTCTCACTGACCGAAACTATCGAAGTCGCGGTTGCCGGCGCCGGTTTGGTGCGCGGTGCGGCCGGGTGCGAATTCATCGTCGATCTGCCGCCCGAGCTGCCGACGGTCCGGGGCGATGCGGCGCAGCTCGCCCAGGTGTTCGACAATCTCCTGACCAACGCCGTCCGCTATGGCTGCGACAAGCCGGAATCAAAGGTCCGGGTCTCGGCCACGCGCAAGAACGGCTGGGTCGCAATCACCGTCGCCGACCGCGGGCCGGGCATCGCACGCGAGCATTTGCCCCGTGTCACCGAGCGTTTCTATCGCGTCGATGCCGCGCGCAGCCGCGAATCCGGCGGCACCGGGCTCGGCCTCGCGATCGTCAAGCATATCGTCGAGCGCCACCGCGGTACGCTCGAGATCAAGAGCATCGTCGGCGAAGGGACCAGCGTAACGGTCAGGTTGCCCGCGGCGCCCTAGTCGACGTTTAGTGGACGAACCGCGCGACCACGTCGCGATAGCTGCGCGACACCTTCACCTGCGCCCCCGAATCGAGCACCAGGAAGCATTCGCCGTTGGTGTGCGGCTTGACCTGGCGCACCAGGTCGAGGTTGACGATGGTCGACCGGTGCACCCGCTGGAAGCGGCGCGGGTCGAGCCGTTTCTCCAGATCCTTCATCGTTTCGCGCAGGATGAGCGTGTTCTCACCTGTCTGGATGCACATGTAATCGCCGGCCGCGTCGATCCGCTCGATGGTGTCGACATCGACCCGGAAGATCTGTCCCTGGTCCTTGATGTTGATCATTTTTTCGAAGCGGTTGGCGGCATGTCCCTCGGGCGCCGCGTCGGCGAGTTCTTCGGCAGCTTCGGGCGCATGTTCGGCCAGGGCTTCCTTGAACCGTTCGGCCTCGTCGGCGCTGCGCCGCTCGGTGAGCCGCTGGCGAACCCGGTCGAGCGTCGCCGCCAGGCGATCCTCTTCGACCGGCTTCATCAGATAATCGACCGCCTGGGCGTCGAACGCGCGCAGCGCATGGTCGCCATAAGCGGTGACGAAGACGAACAACGGCGGCTCGACGTCCATCAATCCCTGAATGACCGAAAACCCATCGAAACCCGGCATCTGGATATCGAGAAAGACCAGGTCGGGCTTGTTGGTCTTGATCTGGCGGATGGCCTCTCGGCCGTTGGCGGCGGTCCCGACGACCTCGACGTCCTCGTGCGCCTGCAACCGAAGCTGCAAACCCTGGGTGGCGAGGGGCTCGTCGTCGACCAAAATGGTCCGGATGTTCATCAGGCGGTGTCTCCGGTTTCGAATGGAATTTCCACGATAACGCTGAACCCACCCCGTTCGTTCTGTTTCGTCTCGAATCGATGCGATGCGCCATAGGCTTGCGCCAGACGGTCGCGAATGTTCGCCAGTCCGACGCCGGTCGAGGGGGTGGCCGCCAATTCGGCGCCTTCCCCGTCGCCATTGTCGGCGACTTCGATGCGCACTGCCTGGCCCTCGCGCTGGGCCGTAATCCAGATGTCGCCGCCGTTCTCTGCCGGAGTCACGGCATATTTGATGGCATTCTCGATCAACGGCTGGAGCAGCAATGACGGGAGCCGGGCGCCGATGGTCTCGGATTCGATCCGGAAGTGCGGCCGCAAGCGGTCTTCGAAACGCATCTTCTCGATCTCGAGGTAGAGCTTCAGCGTCTCGACCTCCTGGGCCAAGGTCACTTTGGCGGTGGGTTCGTTGGCCAAGGTGTAGCGGAGGAACGAGGACAGCCGCGCGAGCATCGCATTGGCCCGTTCGGTCTGCTTCAGCAGCACCAACGTCGAGATCGAATTGAGGGTGTTGAACAGGAAGTGGGGGTTCAACTGATAGCGCAGCATTGCCAGTTGCGCGGTCGAGGCCTGGCTTTCGAGCCGCTCACGCTGCCGGATCTGCTCTTCGAGCAGCAGGAAGTAATTGATTCCATAGTATAAAGCGGTCCACGCCGCGAGCAATGCGAAGTCCAGCAGGATCGCCCCGAGATATTCCACGCCTTCGGGCTTGAAATTCGGCTTGAGGAAGGTCGCGACGCTCCACGTTTCGATGATTGAGAAGGCCGAAGCGGCGAGGACCACGGCGGCGAGCGAAAGCGCCAGCGTCAGCGGGGGCCTCAAGGTGATTAGCCGCCGGAACAGCGACGCCATCAGCAGGGTCAGCGAATAGCCGGTGGCTGTAAGCAGCAGCGTGTGGACGAGGAAAATCCACCCCTGGCTGTTGGCGAAGCCATTGATTGTACGTAGGAAAAAGTAACCGCTCCAGCCGATTGACTGGAGGATCCAGAAGGCGCGATTCTTGTCGTCGAAGAACGGCTGGTCGAGCCCGATGCCACGGGCGATCGGCGCTGCCGGCGACTGGATCTCGGGAGATTCCGCCGGGGCTGCGCGTCGCCGTGTCGTGGCCCGCTCGTCGAGGGTCGCGCTATCCGTCGCCATCACCCGGGATATAGGCGAGCGGTTAGCGCGCTACCACCCTTCGTCCAGCGCCCGCTTCGCGCCATACGCCTGGAGGCATTGCATGTAGCGAGGATAGAATTCGAGGGGGCGGCTGGCCTCATCGTCGAGCTGATACCAGCTCTTGATCCCATCCTTGGTCACGCGTCCCTCTCCGCTCCCGCAGCTTCGTCCCTGAAAAGGGAAGTCCGGCGCGTCCGGCCGCATGCGGGCGAAATGGAATCCATCCGATGTGCGGTAGGCGAGCCGGTAGTTGAGGAAGATCGATTGGGCATTGGCCCGATAGACCTGGTTGACCAGCACATCGACCGAGCGCAGCCCGGTCGTCGCCAGCGACCATTGCGGCCGCTTGGGCGGGGTCACGGTGGGGTCGCCGACGACCTTGTCGCAAAAGCGGTCCTGTTCGGCCGACGGCCCGGCGGGGGCGATCTTCGCTTTCTTATAGGCTCCGCAATCCGGGCCCATTTCCTGAGTCCCGTTGACCAGCAGGTACAATTTTGGCGCCGATCGGACCTGTTCGTTGGCCGCGGCTGCGACGTCATACAATTGCTTCGACAATTGCCACCCGAACATGCCGTTGCGCGCCCCTCCATCGACGTACAGCCGCCCGTCGATGAACACCGGAAGAGCGGCGAGGGGGACCGAGGATGAGGCAAGGATCGCGTCGGCGTAACAATCGATGATGGTCGCGTCGATTTGGTGCGGCTGCCTGCCTTTGACATAGTCGGACAGGTCGAAGGCGACGAACTCCCCCGAATCGAGGTCGGCAGCGCCGACGAACAGCTTCTTGCCGGCATCTGCGCGGGCCGCGACCTCATCGATGACCCGCGGTCCTCCGGCAGTTCGGCTGCTGCGCAAATATTCGACGAGCATGGCACGCATCGGCGCGAGGTCGGCAGCGGCGCCGTGTTTGGCGATGCTGATGTAGGATTGCACGCCGAAGTCGCCCTTGGAGTTGCGCTTGGCGAAGGCCTTGAGCACGCGCGACTCCCGATCGATCCTCGCGAACTGGTTGGCGGCCCCGTGGCCATCGCCGATGAACGCCGCAGTCGACAGGATCGCCCCGGCGCTGACTCCGGTCACCAGGTCAAATTCGGGAAGCGGTTGCGGCGGATCGCTCCAACCCTTCAGGAATCCAGCGCCGAATGCCCCTTTCTGGCTTCCGCCGGACAGAAACAGCAGGTTGGGCGGCCGATCGGCCGCGGCGAAGCCGGCGGGATTGGCGACCGGCACCTTGGCCCCGGGCTCGAGCAAAGTCCGCAGCGAGCCCTCAAAAATGCCGTCGGAGCCCAATGCACCACCATCGGGTTCGTCGGGCTGCGGCGTGCGCAGGACTTGCTTGGGGATTTTACACATCGCGACAGGCTGTGACGGCGGCGTCAGCTGACAGGCTGAAAGCGGGACGGCCGCTGCGATGGCGGCGAGCGATAAGCGATGCATTGTGCCCCCCTCGACCGAGGATCCGGAACATTGCCCGTTTACACTATCTCAGGTTAAGCGGCCACGATTTCGCGCTTTCGCCGATGCGACGAACCGAAGCGATTAAATGCGTGACCTTAACCGCGCTTCAACTCTCTTTGTCTAATCCGCTCTCCATAGGTGGAACAGTGGGCGGATGTACGAAGCTCCAGATCGTTATAAACGCTTGATTTCAGCCCGACTTCCGGGCGGTGAATCGGCAGGCCTCACAAACCGGGAGGCCGAAGCGGAAAGTTCGCCCTTGCGCGACGTCCAGCTGATTTCGCGCGCCCAGCTCGCGCCGTTCTTCGCCGCCGCCAATATTGTCGCCTCGTTTATGATGCTGGCCAACCTGTGGGGCGTCGTCGCTAACGAGTTGCTGCTTCCCTGGGTTTTCGCGGTCGGCGGGGTCAATTTGGCCGCGCTGCAGCTGGCCCGGCACCAGTCCATCACCTGCGTCGGCCGGTCGGGTCGCCGAGTGCCGACCTGGATGCTGGTCGGCGAAGTCGCTGTCCGAGGCGCCATCTGGCTCAGCCTCCCGCTCTACTGTTTCGTCTCGCTCGATCCGGGGACCCAGGTGATTGCCGCCTCGATCATGGCCGGGCTTGGGATCGGGGCGCTTGGCCTGGTCGTGATCCCGGTTTGCGCCACCACCTGGATGATCGCCTTCACGGTCGGGGTCGGTGGATCGCTATTGCTCGGCCACAAGACGGTTCCGTTCCAGCATATGCTGTCGATCCTGTTCACCCTCGGCGTAGCCATTTTCGGCGTCCTCGCGGTCGCGCGCTGGGCCTTCCACCAGCTTAAGACCAATGCCGATGTCGGCAGCCAGAGCGAGAGCGCGAGCCTGCTGCTGCAGGAATATGAACAGCGCGGCGTCGGCTGGCTGTGGCAGGTCGATGCCGATAACCGCGTGACCTACATCAGCTCGCGCATGAGCGCGTTGCTCGGCAAGCCCGCCGGCCAGCTCATCGGCCACTCGCTGCCCGCGCTACTCGGCGGCCACGCCGAACTCGGCCGCGTGCTGCTCGAGATGCAGCCGTTCAATTCGCTCGAAATGGAGCTCAACACCGCCCGCGGATCGCGCTGGATCTCGATCGCCGGCGACCCGATCGTCGACACCGCCGGCCGCTTCGAGGGATTCCGCGGAGTTGGCTCGGACGTCACCGAGATCCGCCAGACGCAGGAACGCCTGACCCACCTCGCCAACGTCGATGTGCTCTCGGGGCTGCCCAACCGCGGCCGCGTCCGCCAGTTGCTCGGTGAAGCTTTGCGCCTGGCGACAAGCGGCAATGTGCCGTGCGCGATCATGTTTCTCGACCTCGACGGGTTCAAGCCGGTCAACGACACGTTCGGCCATCCGAA
>Ga0070668_100002505_pt1 | contig 13527 bp, 10 predicted proteins | sample KBSS43metaG_FD_64661 | JGI IMG/M metagenome (GOLD analysis project Ga0070668, IMG submission 64661) | Switchgrass rhizosphere microbial communities from Kellogg Biological Station, Michigan, USA - KBS S4-3 metaG | ecosystem: Host-associated > Plants > Roots > Rhizosphere > Soil ... | reverse complement strand
CCGACCCTGCTGTCCGGCAGGATGAGGTTGAACTGGCCGTTGCTGATGTCGATCGTGGCCGAACTCGACGCGCCGGCCGGGCTGGCCGAAGCGACCGTTCCCCCCGCGGTCAGGGCCATGACACTGGCCGCGACAACCACGGCGGCCCGGGCGCAGACTTTCCATGCATGGCGGTGCATGTCCACCTCTTTCTTGTACGGTGCTCAGGGCAGGCCGCTATGGCCGGCCGCGCTGCGCCATTCGATGAAGGAGGGAGCGCAGGGCGGGCGGCCCGATAGGGGATTGCCATCGACGGACTCGAATGTATTGGCCGAGGACGACAAGCGTCCAGATCGGCCACAATCGCCTATCCGATAGATCGTCGTCAATTAATGAAACCCGATGTTTCAAATTCTCTGCTTGTTTCCGCAGTGGGTCGACCCGTTCGCTCCGACAATCGGCGGCCATCTTATGTCCACATCGCCGCTTTGCGGGATTCCGGAACATTCACGGCTCATGTCTTGATATGAGCGGCGGTGGGCCCGCCGGGGAGACGGCCGGGCGGACCGGAATGGGGCCTCGACCACCGCCGCGAACACCCGGGCCGCTACCAGGCAGGCCGGCACCGCCAGGGCCAGCGTGACCCAGAAGGCCGGCAGGCCGGCCGCGATCCGGGGCGCCACGAGCTGGCGGCTGACCAGTGCGGCGATCGGCAGATGGATCAGGTAAAGGCTGAACGAGAAGTCGCCGAGCGCGCGGAGCGGCCCGCTGTCCAGCAGGCGGGAGAGCGCGGCCGGCCGGCGGGTGGCCACGGCGGCCAGGAACATGGCGATCGCCGGGCCGGCGGCGAGGTCGATCCAGAAGTAGTGCCGCACCGTCCAGACCGGGCCGCGGACGGCGATCAGCAGCAGCACGGGCGCGGCGGCCAGGGCGGCCGGCCCGCACCAGGGCAGGCGGCGGATCCGATCGCGGGCGGTGACGATCCCGGCGGCCAGCGCGCCGAGCGTGAACAGCGGGGCGAGTTCCAGCACGTACCCGGTCGCCTTGGCCGAGGCGGACACGCTCGGGCAGACCAGGCCGAGCACGACGACCGGCACGGCGACGACGGCGAGCGTCACCGCGGCGCCGGCCCGCCGGCGGAGCAACACCAGGAGCGGGAAGACCAGATACAGGCCGGCCTCCACCGCGATCGACCAGAAGGCGCCGTTGGGTGCCGGCGCCGCGACGACGTCCTGCAGCAGCAGGCCGTAGACGACCACCGACCGTACGGTCGGCGGCGCGCTCATCGGCAAGGCCGGCACCGCACTCGCGATCAGCAGGCTGAGCGCCAGCGCCGCCCAGTACGGCGGCAGGATGCGCCGGGCCCGCCGCCGGGCGAACCGCAGAGTGCCGCCGAGGTGCCACCCGTGCCGGGCCGGGGAGAGCGCGAGCGAGAAACCGGACAGGACGATGAACGCGACGACCGCGAGGCGTCCGTGGGTGAGCCAGCCGAGCCAGCCGGGGCCGGTGTTGGCCGGATAGCCGGGGAAGCTGAGCAGCCAGCAGTGGTGCACGACCACGTAGAGCGCGGCCAGGCCGCGGATCCCGTCGAGGCCCGGCACCTTGGGATCGGCGGCCGGCGTCAAGACATCCTCCTGTCGAGGGTGCGGGCGCACGCTGACGCCCGGGCACGGCGAAGGCAGCCGGCCCGTTGCAAAAGGCTGGGAGGTGTGGGAACGATCGCCGCTCAGCGCGGCGGAAAGTCACCCACCGCGAGGGTCAGGGTGTGGCTATCCGGCGCCAGGTCCAGCCGTCGTCGGAGAGCGCGAGGTCGGGGGTCGAGGACACCAGGTAGCGACCGGCCGCCTGGTGCGACACGGATTGGGTCAGTTGCAGCAGGCGAGCCGGGTAGCCGGTCAGGGTGACCCGCGCGTAGCCGCCGTCCCCGCGGCCGGCCAGGAACTGCCGCCCGGCGTCGACGACGTGGGCGCCGTCCGCGGTGACGAAGCCCGCGTCCGGGATCTCGGGCAGCACGGTGCCGGATTTCCAGGTCGCCCCGCCGTCGGCGGTGCTGTGGGTGTCCCGGCGGATGTCCTCGCGGTAGGTCAGGACGTACGCCGTACCGCCCGGGCCGGCCGCCACCGTCGGCAGGTACTTGGCGGCGGTCCACCCGTCGTTCGCCACCGCCGGCACCCCGTCGGCGAACACGTGCGTACGCCAGGTCCGGCCGCCGTCGCCGCTCGACGCCACGGCCGGCTTGCGGGTGACCGGATCGAGCCCGGGAACCCACAGCCGGGCACCGAGCGGCACGTTCGTCTGGCCGGCCCATCCGGACTCGATGTCGATCCCGGTGGGTTGGTCGGCGAGCGGCGCGAACCGGCCGGTCGCCGGGTTGACCGCGTAGATCCGGCACGGCGACACCGGCCCGGCCAGGCCGCAGTCGACCGGCCTGGTGCCGGGCGGCACGGCGGCCACCGGTTTCGGGTCGATCCCGGCCCGGCGCCACGTCCGGCCGCCGTCGACCGTGATCCAGAGCCGATCGTTCGGCCCTTTCCACGGCGCCTTCGCCTCAGTCCGCAGGTCGGTGATGCTGAGTACGCGTCCGTCCCGCCAGGCGAGTATGCCCGGGCCCAGCGAGACGATCGAGGCGATTCGCGGGACGCCGGCGTCGGCGGGCGCGGGCGGCTCGGTGCGGCGCCGCCAGGTGGTGCCCGCGTCGTCCGAGGCGGACAACTCGGGGGCGCAGCCGGAGCAGCGCGCGACCAGGGCGTACAGGTCGTCGGGCCCGGTGGCCGCGACGGCGGTCAGCTGAGGCGATTCGCCCGGCTTCGCGACGGCCGCGTGCGGGCCGCGATCGGGGTGCGACACGGCGGCGTATCCCAGTCCGCTCGCGGCCAGCACGGTGGCCACGACCGCGGCACCGGACGCCAGGACACGGCGCCGGCGCACCCGGCGAGCCCGCTGCCGGATGTCGGCGAAGTCCGGCTGCCGAACTGCATTTCCGGCATAGTCCCGCAATTCGTCGAAGAGCGGCTCACGCATGGCGTACCCCCTCGGACAGCACGACCGGATCCGCATCGGTGAGAAAGCGCGCCAGCGCGATCCGGCCGCGCGCCAGCCGCGCCTTGACCGTGCCCACCGGCACGTCGAGCGTGGCGGCCACCTCACCGACCGGCAGATCGGCCAGGTAGTGCAGGACCACCGCCTCGCGGGTCGGCGGCGCCAGCCGCCGCAGCGCCGCGAGCAGCGCCACCCGGTCGGCGGACAGCCCCGGCACGGCCGCCGGGGCCGGCTCGATCCGGCCGGCGCGGACCAGCCGGTCGAACAGCCACCGGCGGCGATAGCGGGTCCGGGCCACGTTGAGGGCGACCACGCGCAGCCACCGCTCCGAGTCGTCGGCCGCGACGAACGACCGCGGCGAGGCCAGCACCCGGGCGAACGCCTCCTGCACCGCGTCCTCCGCCTCGGCCAGGTCGCCGATCAGGCCGAACACCTGCGCCACCAGCCGCCCGTAATACGCCTCGTAGGCCTGACGCACCGATTCCTCGGCATCCACAGCTCTCCCCGGTCGACGGTCGTTTCGGAAAGGACCAACGGCGCGCCCGTACGGTTGCATCCGCTCAAAAAATTGATCAAGTCCCATATCGAGTCGGTAAAGAAATCGACTTGCGTCACTTCACCCGGCGCCGCCGAGCCTAGGTTTCCTGAGTGGCCCCCGTAGGGGCGACGATGACGGCCGCCCACCCCGCGGCCGGTTCCATCCATACCGGAGGTACCTCGTGCGCAAAGTCGCAGTGGGCCTGCTCGGGCTGTCGTTGACAGCGGCGTCCGGCATCGCGTGGGGCGTACCCGCCAGCGCGAAGCCGTCGACCAGCATCTCGAGTGCGGTTCCCTCGGCCACCGAGCCCAGCCATTCGTCCGACGAACTGCCCAACCCGCAGGAAGACAAGCGAAGGGCACTTCGCGAGGAGGCGGTCAAGGAAGTCATCGAGGGCCGGGCCAAGCCCGTACGGCTCAATGGCAGCACCGTCCTCAAGGTCGGCCGCACGGCGGCCGCCGGCCAGCGCCGCCAGGACCAGTATGTCGAGCTCGCCCGCGAGAAGACCGACCGGATCTTCGTGATTCTCGCCGAATTCGGCAACGAGCGGCACCCGAACTACCCGGACCAGGACACCGACCCGCAAACTGCCGGGCCGGCGCGCTTCGACGGCCCGCTGCACAACCAGATCCCGGCGCCGGACCGGGCCGCCAACAACCGGACGGTGTGGCAGGCCGACTACAACCGCGCGCACTACCAGCAGCTTTACTTCGGCACCGGCCGCGGCGACGAGTCGCTCAAGCAGTACTACGAGCGGCAGTCGTCGGGGCGCTACAGCGTGGACGGCACCGTCACCGACTGGGTCAAGGTGCGGTACAACGAGGCCCGCTACGGCCGGTCCAACGGCTACCCGTGCCCGGACACCAACTGCAGCAACGTCTGGGAGCTGGTCCGCGACGCCGCCAACCAGTGGGTCGCCGACCAGAAGGCGGCCGGCCGCACCGACGCGCAGATCGCCGCCGACCTGGCCACCTTCGACCAGTGGGACCGCTACGACTACGACAACGACGGCAACTTCAACGAGCGCGACGGCTACATCGACCACTTCCAGATCGTGCACGCCGGCGGCGACCAGGCCGACGGCGATCCCTACCAGGGTGAAGACGCGGTGTGGGCGCACCGTTGGAAGGCGTTCCAGAACACCGGCCAGGGGCCGGCCGGCAACCCGGACGGCGGCACCCAGATCGGCACCACCGGCATGTGGATCGCCGACTACACCATCCAGGCGGAGAACGGCGGCCGCAGCGTCTTCTACCACGAGTTCGGGCACGACCTCGGACTGCCCGACCTGTACGACACGCAGGGCGGCGGCGGTGACAACGCGGTCGGCTGGTGGTCGATCATGGCGCAGAGCCGGCTGTCCGCGGCCGGCGAGCCGGGCCTCGGCACCCGCGGCGGCGACCTGGGCCCGTGGGAGAAGATGCAGCTGGGCTGGTTCGACTACGAGGTGGCGCTGGCCGACCGGGCACGCACCCTCGACCTCGGCCCGCACGAATACAACACGGCCAAGCCGCAGGGCGTCGTCGTGGTGCTGCCCAAGAAGTCGGTGACGACCCAGTACGGCGCCCCGGCGGAGGGCCAGCGGCAGTGGTGGTCCGGCCAGGGCGACAATCTGGACAACTCGATGGCCCGCAAGGTCACGCTTCCCGCGGGCGCGGCGACGCTGACCTTCCAGGCCCGGTGGAACATCGAGGACTGCGCCGCGGACCCGTGTGATTACGCGTACGTGCAGGTCAGCACGGACGGCAGCACGTGGACCACGATCCCCGGCACGATCACCAAGCCCGCCGAGGGCAACGGCATCGACGGCCTGCAGTCCACCTGGACGCCGGCCACGTTCGACCTGTCCGCCTACGCCGGCCGGGAGATCGGCCTGCGGGTCCGTTACCTGACCGACGGCGCGACCCAGGGCACGAGCTCGGCGGTGCCGGCCGGCATCTTCGTCGACGACCTGCGGATCACCGCGGGCGGGCAGACCGTCCTCGCCGACGGCGCGGAGAACCCGCCGAACGGCTGGACGCTCACCGGATTCACCTCGGTGGGCGCGAGCGTGACCACCCTGCACGACAACTACTACATCGCGTCGAACCGTGCGTACGTCTCGCACGACCAGTATCTGCGCACCGGCCCGTACGACCTCGGCAGCGGCCCGGCCCGCCCCAACTGGGCGGACCACTTCCCCTACCAGGACGGCCTGCTGATCTGGTACTGGGACACCTCGTTCGACAACAACGACGTGGGCCTGCACCCGGGCCAGGGCGAGATCCTGCCGATCGACGCGCACCCGCAGCCGATCTACAACCTGCAGGGCGCGCCGTGGCGGGGCCGGATCGCGTTGTACGACGCCACCTTCACCCCGCAGAAGGCCGACTCGTTCACCCTGCACGTCAACGGCCAGCCCAGCTACATCCGCGGGCAGGCCGGCCAGCGGGTGTTCGACGACAGCCGGTCGTACTGGTCCACCGAGACGCCGCTGGTCGGCGTCAAGGTGCCGAACACCGGAACCCGGATCGAAGTGGTGTCGCAGGACAACACCTCGATGCGGATCCGCATCTCCTGACGGATCGGGCGGCGCCCGGAGGGAACCCTCCGGGCGCCGCCCGGCGTCCGACCATCATGGGATCCACCCGACGGAACATCGCGGCCGCACTGCTGATCGCCGCCGCGCTCGGTGGCGGCTGCGCCCGTACCGGAACGGCGTCGCCGGCCACCGACCCGCCGGCGCCGATGTCGCCGGCCATGCCCACGAAGACGCCCAAGCCGCCGAAGACCCCCAGCGACCTGGTGCCGCACGACGTGATCGCCGGGCGGGTCACCGCGGGTGGTTCCGGCCCCTGCTACCGGCTCGTCACCGACGAGGGCACGGAGTACGCCCTGCACAGCACGGCCGGCATCGATCTGCGCGAGGGCGCGTACGTGCGGGTCAAGTTCACCCCGCTGACCGCGGATCCGCACTGCGGCCCGGGCCGGCCGGTCGCCCTGGTCACCGCCACCGTTCTCGGCTGAGCCGGGCGATAGCCGAGCGCACGATCGGCTCCGGCACTAGCGTGAATCCCGAGGTGGGGCCATGAGTCTGGAAAAGGTGATCTTCGGGTTCTTCGTGCTGTTGGCGGCGACGCTCAACTTCGGGTTCTTCATCGGTGACCTCGCCGACCCCGCGCTGCACAACGTGTACGAGCTGTTCGCGGCCATCGTGGTCAGCCTGATCGCCACCGTGCTGAAGTTCGGCGACCGCACCCAGATCGGGGCCGTGCACCTGGCCACCAGTCTCGTCGCCGACCTGCAGCTGATCGCCGCCGCGCTGACCTGGGCGATCGCGTCCCAGGTCTCGGCGACCGGGCTGGACCGGCACACGACCGCCAGCGTGGTCTCGCTCTCCGGCGGCGCGCTGCTGGCCAACCTGGTCTCGGTCGCGTTGCTGGTGATCGAGACCGTGTCCTTCCACCGCCGGTGACGGGTGGCGTCGTGGGTGGATCGGCACCACGGGTGCGGCGCCGGCTGATGGGTGGTCCCGCGCGGACCGCGGAGACCTCGTCGACCATCTTCCTCATCCTGCGCCGCATGCGTGCGCCGCTCATCGTGCTGATCGTGATCTTCGCGGTCAGCGTGCTCGGCCTCACCCTCATCCCCGGCCGGGACGCGGCCGGCCAGCCGGTCCGGATGGGGTTCTTCGACGCGTTCTACTTCATGAGCTACACGGCGACCACGATCGGGTACGGCGAGCTCCCGCAGCCGTTCACCGGCGCGCAGCGGCTCTGGGCGATTGCCACCATCTATCTGACCGTGATCGGCTGGGCGTACGCCATCGGGTCGCTGCTCACCCTGCTGCAGGACCGGGCGTTCCGGCAGGCCCTCGCGTTGCGCCGGTTCACCCGCACGGTGGCCCGGCTGCGCGAGCCGTTCCTGCTGATCGTCGGGTACGGGCAGACCGGCGAGTTGCTCGGCCGGTCGCTGGACGCGCTGGGCCGCCGCCTCGTGGTCGTCGACGTCGTGCCGGAACGCGTCGACCGGCTCGACGTCGAGTCCTACCACGCCGACGTGCCGGGGCTGGTGGCCGACGCGGCCAACCCGCACACCCTCGGCGTCGCCGGGATCGAGCACCCGCACTGCGCGGGGGTGCTGGCGCTGGCCGACAACGACGAGGTGAACCTCCTGGTCGCGATGACCGCGGCGCTGATCCGGCCGGAGCTTCCGGTGATCGCCCGGACCGTCTCGCCGGCCATCGAGCACCGGATGCGGGCGTTCGGCTCGCCGACCGTGGTGAACCCGTTCGACCGCTTCGGCGACCACCTCCGGCTGGCGTTGCGCGCGCCGGCCTCGTACCAGTTGATGTCCTGGCTGGTCCGCGGGCCGGGCGCGGAACTGCCGGTGCCGGACCCGCCGCCGACGACCGGCCGCTGGGTGGTCTGCGGCTTCGGGCGTTTCGGGCACGAGCTCACCGAGGACCTGCGCGCCGACGGCCTCGAGGTGACCGTCATCGACCTCGATCCGGGCGACCCGGGCGAGCCCGGGGTCATCGCGGGCGACGCCTCCGAGCCGGAGGTCCTGGCCCGGGCCCGGCTGGCCGACGCGGTGGGCTTCGTCGCCGGCACCGACAACGACACCACCAACCTGTCCCTGATCGCGGCGGCCCGCCAGGTGAACCCCGGGTTGTTCCTCGCCGCGCGGCAGAACCGCCCGGCCAACGCGCCGCTCTTCGCGGCGGTGGACGTGGACTGGCTGCTGGTGCCCGCCGAGGTGACGGCCCGGGAGATCTACGCCCAGCTGAGCACGCCGCTGCTGTGGCGCTTCCTGCAGGACATGCCGGCCCGCGGCGACGACTGGGCGGCCCGCCTCATCGAGCGCCTCCGCGGCGAGTGCGGCGCGCGGCTGGGCAGCGTCTGGAAGGTCACGCTGACCGACCGGGAGGCGCCGGCCGTCGTCCCGTCGCTGCGGGCCGGCCGGGTGCGGCTCGGTGACCTGCTGAACAGCCCGCAGGACCGGAGCCGGCCGCTGGCCGTGGTGCCGCTCCTGCTGCTGCGCGGCACCGAGGCCGTGCTCGCCCCCGGCGGCGACGCCACCCTGGCCCCGGGCGACCAGATCCTGTTCACCGGGCGCTCGCCGGACCGCCGCTACCTGCTCGACACCATGACGAACCGGGCGGTCAGCGAGTACGTCCTGCATGGACGCACCGTGCCGGCCGGCTGGCTGTGGCAGCGGCTGACCGGCCGCGTCCCGGACCGCGGTGAGACGTAGCTCCGTCGCGAGTTCCGTTCGGAAGGCGGGAAGGCGGGTACCCGACACAGGTTGCCACCGAGGGAGGCCGGCGTGTTCGGAAAGAAGCAGACCGTGGCGGATCAACTGGTCGAGGTGCTCGTCCAGGCCGGGGTGAAACGGATCTACGGGATCGTGGGCGACAGCCTCAACGCGCTGACCGACGCGATCCGGCGCAGCGGCGAGATCGACTGGGTGCATGTGCACAACGAGGAGGCCGCGGCGTTCGCGGCGTCCGCCGAGGCGCAGCTCACCGGCCGGCTCGCGGTGTGCGCCGGCAGTTGTGGGCCGGGCAACACCCACCTGATCCAGGGGGTGTTCGACGCGCACCGCTCGGGCGCGCCGGTGCTGGCGATCGCCTCGCACATCATGTCCACCGAGATCGGCACCGGCTTCTTCCAGGAAACCGATCCGAAACGGCTGTTCGACCAGGCCAGCCACTGGGCCGAGCTGGTGTCGGCCGCGGACCAGATGCCTCGGATGGCGCGGGTCGGCATGCAGACCGCGGTCGGCCGGCGCGGGGCGGCGGTCCTGGTGGTGCCGGGCGACGTGCTCGAAGCCGAGGCTGCGCAGCCCACCGGCACCGGCCATCCACCGGTCGGGCCGGTCCTCGCCGCGCCGCCGGCCGGCGTGATCGACGAGCTCGCCGAGCGGATCAACCGCGCCGAACGGGTGGCGATCTTCGGCGGGATCGGGTGCGCCGGCAGCCGGGCCGAGGTCCTCGACCTCGCCGCGCGACTGAACGCGCCGGTCGGGCACAGCCTGCGGGGCAAGGAGTCGCTGCAGTACGACAACCCGTACGACGTGGGCATGTCGGGGCTGCTCGGCTACGGCGCCTGCTACGACGCGTGCCACGAGGCCGACCTGCTCCTGCTGCTCGGCACCGACTTCCCGTACCGGCAGTTCCTGCCGCAGAAGAACACCGTGCAGATCGACCTCGACCCGTCTCGGCTCGGCCGGCGCACGCCGCTCGAGCTGGCCGTGGCCGGCGACGTCGGTGCGACGATCCGGCAGCTGCTGCCGAAGGTCGAGCCGAAGGACCGCACGTTCCTCGACCGGATGCTCGCCAAGCACGCCGGCGAGCTGGAACGGGTGGTCGGCGCGTACACCCACGACGTCGAGCAGATGACCCCGATCCATCCGGAGTACGTCGCGGCGATGCTCGACGAGCTGGCCGCCGACGACGCGGTCTTCACCGCGGACACCGGCATGTGCTGCTCCTGGATCGCCCGCTACATCACCCCGAACGGCCGGCGCCGGCTGCTCGGCTCGTGGGTGCACGGCTCGATGGCGAACGCGCTGCCGCAGGCGGTCGGCGCGCAGCTGCTCGACCGCGGCCGGCAGGTGATCTCGATGTCCGGCGACGGCGGGCTGGCCATGCTGCTCGGCGAGTTGCTCACCCTGCGCACCCACCGGTTGCCGGTCAAGGTGGTCGTCTTCAACAATTCCAGCCTGGGCATGGTGCGGCTGGAGATGATGGTGGCGGGCGATCCGCCGTTCGAGACCGACCATGAGAGCGTCGACTTCGCCGCCATCGCGCGGGCGGCGGGCCTCTACACCGTACGGGTGGAGAAGCCCGCCGATCTGCGTGACGGCCTGCGGTCCGTGCTCGACCACGACGGCCCGGCCCTGCTGGACGTGGTGACCGACCCCGACGCGTTGGAGATCCCGCCGCACATCACCAAGGAGGAGGCGGCCGGCTTCGCGCTCTCCGCGGGCCGGACCGTGCTGGCCGGCGGCGTCGGTCAGACGCTGCACGTGGCCCGGGCCAACCTGCGCAACCTCCCCGGTTAGGAGTTGCGCAGGTCGGCGCCCACCTCGTGCAGGTGGCGCAGCGCCTGGGCGTACGAGTCGGTGAGACTGGTCATCTCGTAGCCGACCCCGATCTCCGCGCAGTACGCCTGCACGATCGGCTGCGCCTTGCGCAGGTTCGGGGTCGGCATGGCCGGGAACAGGTGGTGCTCGATCTGGTAGTTGAGGCCGCCCAGCGCCGCGTCGGTGAGCCACCCACCGCGTACGTTGCGGGAGGTCAGCACCTGCTTGCGGAGGAAGTCCCCGGTGCCGTCCGGATGCGGCATGCCCTTGTGGTTGGGGGCGAAGGTGAGGCCCAGGTAGACCCCGAACAACGCCTGGTGCACCACGAGGAAGGCCAGCGCCTGCAGCGGGCTGAGCACGAGCAGCAAGGCCGCGAGGTAACCGGCGAGGTGGATGCCGAGCAGCGCCGCCTCCAGGCCGCGGTGCTTCATCGAGCCGGCCCGCAACGCCCGGATGCTGTCCCGCTTCAACGACAGGCCGAGCAGGGTGAGCAGCGGAAAGAAGAAGTACGCCTGGTAGCGGGCGAGGAAGCCCTTGCCGCGCGCGGCCTCCCGGCTCCACACCAGCACACCCGGCCCGACATCCGGGTCGAGGTCGTCGTGGTTGGGGTTGGCGTGGTGCTTGGTGTGCTTGTCCATCCAGTAGCCGTAGGACATGCCGATCGCCAGATTCCCGGCGATCATCCCGGCCCGCGCGCTCGGCTTGTTGGTGCGGAACACCTGCCGGTGCGCGAGGTCGTGGGCGACGAGCGCCACCTGGGCGAACACCACCGCGAGGAAGGCGGCGACGGCCACCGTCCACCAGGACGCGCCGATCAGGAAGAACGCGGACCAGCCGAGGACCAGCGCCGCGGCGACGAGGCTGAGCCGTACGGCGTAGTAGGCCGGCCGCCGGCGCAGGAGGCCGGCCGCGTTGATCCGCCGATTGAGTTCCGCGAAGTCGCTCCCGGCCGTCGCACGCGGCCGTTCTGCCGTTGTCGTCATGCCATCCAGGCAACCGGACCGGCGCGGAAAGATCAGGAGTCCCAGGACCCCCATCGACGGTGGGGATAACACTACTGAGTTTTCCGGCCGAGCCAGCGAAGATGGGGCCATGGAGACACGAGACTGGGTACGTGAGGGGCTGCGAGCGACGGCCGGCGGCGTACTCGCCATCGCACTGTCGATCACGAACATCCCGCTCTTCGTGCTCTTCGTGCTCGCGCTCGTCCTGACCCCGGTGCTGGGTCTCGGCCTCGTGCTGCTTCCGTTGGTCACGGCCCTGGTCCGGGCCCGCGCCGACCTGTCCCGCCGGCTGGCCGCGGGCTTCGGCGTGCCGATCGCCCGGCCCTACCGCCCGCGACCGGAGCAAGCCCGCCTGGGCGGCTGGCGGCGCTACCGGTGGATCATCACGGACCCGGCCACCTGGCGGGACTTCGGCTGGCTGCTGCCGGGCGCGGTGATCGGCCTGGTGCTCGGGGTGCTGTCGCTGGCCCTCCCGCTGTACGGCGTCGAGGGCATCGTCCTGCTGCCGCTGTGGATCTGGCTGGCCACCGACTCGTACGGGTACGGCGCGATCTGGCCGATCGAAAGCGTCGGCGACGCGTTCCTGTCGCTGCCGCAGGGTGCGCTGATCCTCGGCATCGGCCTGGCCGCCGCGCCCTACCTGCGCCGCGTCGACGCGCTCTTCGCCCACCTGCTGCTCGGCCCCACCCGCAACGCCGAGCTGCGGCTGCGGGTCACCCAGCTCACCGTCACCCGGGCCGACACGGTCGACGCGCAGGCCGCCGAGCTGCGCCGGATCGAGCGTGATCTGCACGACGGCGCGCAGGCCCGGCTCGTCTCGCTGGGCATGACCATCGGGCTGGCCGAGGAGATGGTCGACCGCGACCCGGACAAGGCCCGCGAGCTGCTCGCCGAGGCGCGCGAGGCCAGTTCCACGGCCCTGGTCGAGCTGCGCCATCTGGTCCGCGGCATCCACCCGCCGGTGCTCGCCGAACGCGGCCTGGACGGCGCGGTCCGGGCGCTCGCGCTCAACCTGCGGATCCCCACGAACGTCGAATCGGACGTCACCGGCCGGCTGGAGACCCCGGTCGAGTCGGCGGCCTACTTCGCGGTCGCCGAGGCGCTGACCAACGCCACCGTGCACAGTGGCGCGACGTTCGCCTACGTCACCCTGCACCGCGACGGCGACGTGCTGCGCATGGAGGTGGGCGACGACGGCCAGGGCGGCGCCGACCCCGGCCGCGGCACCGGCCTGCGCGGAATCCAACGCCGCCTCGCCGCGTTCGATGGCACGATGGCTCTGTCCAGCCCGCCGGGCGGACCGACCATCGTGACCATGGAGCTGCCGTGCGTGTTGTCATCGCCGAGGACCATGCTCTCCTCCGGGACGGATTGACCCGGCTGCTGGAGGCGTTCGACTTCGACGTGGTGGCCACCGTCGACGACGGGCCGTCGCTGCTGCCGGCCCTGCTCGCCAACAAGCCCGACGTGGCCGTGGTCGACGTGCGGCTGCCGCCGACCTTCACCGACGAGGGCCTGCAGGGTGCCATCGCGGCCCGCACCCAGGTGCCCGGCCTACCGATCCTGGTGCTGTCCCAGCACGTCGAGCCGTTGTACGCCCGGGAGCTGCTCTCCGACCGCCGCGGCGGAGTCGGCTACCTGCTCAAGGACCGGGTGTCCAATGTGGCGCAGTTCGTGGACGCCGTGCACCAGGTCGCCGGCGGCGGCACGGTGATGGATCCGGAGGTGGTGGCCCGGCTGCTGGACCGCAGCCGGCCGCTCGACGTGCTGACCGTGCGGGAACGGGAGGTGCTCGGCGAGATGGCGGCGGGCCGCTCGAACGCGGCGATCGCGACCAGGCTCTTCGTCACCGAAAAGGCGGTGAGCAAGCACATCAACAACATCTTCAGCAAGCTCGGG
>Ga0070668_100002504_pt1 | contig 13529 bp, 12 predicted proteins | sample KBSS43metaG_FD_64661 | JGI IMG/M metagenome (GOLD analysis project Ga0070668, IMG submission 64661) | Switchgrass rhizosphere microbial communities from Kellogg Biological Station, Michigan, USA - KBS S4-3 metaG | ecosystem: Host-associated > Plants > Roots > Rhizosphere > Soil ... | reverse complement strand
TGCGCACCTCGAGCCGCAGGGGCTTGCGGATTCCAGACTCGGCGCTCACGACAACGATGCTAGCGCCGTGCGGCCATCGAGGGCGTCACCCACCGCGTCGGCCACCCGGTCCGCGACGTCGTCGCACGTGATGCGCCTGCCGAGCTCGGCGGTCAGCGACGTGACGCCGGCATCGGCGATTCCACAGGGCACGATCTCGGAGAACCCACCCAAGTCGCAGTCGCAGTTCAGCGAGAACCCGTGCAGCGTCGTCGCGCGCGCCACCCGGATGCCGATCGCGGCAATCTTGCGGTCGGGCCGGCCGTCCTGGCCCGGCACCCAGACCCCGGACCTGCCCTGCACCCGACCCGTCTGCAGGCCGAAGCTGGCACACACCGCGATCAGTGAATCCTCAAGGCGCCGAACGAAGTTCACCACGTCCAGTGGTTGCGCGAGCCCGATGATTGGATAGCCAACCAACTGGCCGGGGCCGTGCCAGGTGATCTTGCCACCACGGTCGGTGTCGACGACTGGCGTCCCGTCGACCGGTCGCTCGTGGGGTTCGGTGCGCTTGCCCGCGGTGTATACCGACGGATGCTCGAGCAGCAGCAGCGTGTCTGGCCCGCCCGCGATGCGAGTCGCCGCGACTTCGCGCTGCAACTCCCAAGCGTCCTGGTAGTCGACGGTGCCGAGACGCCGCACGTCCAAGGGCGTCGCCACGGATCTGATCGATGTGCTCGCCACGATTCGACGCTACGCGGCTACGACGACTTCGGCGTGGTGGCGTACGACAGCGCTTCACCGATGGTGTTGTGGTGGAACTCGAAGCCGGCCCGCTCCAGCGCAGCGGGGATGGCCCGCTGTCCGCCGAGCAGGCCTTCCTCAGCGAACTCCCCGAGCAGCGCGCGCAGCGCGAACCCCGGCACGAACAACGGCGTCGGCCTGTTCACCGCCCGGCCCATCGCCGCGGTGAACTCGGCGTTCGTCACGGGCGCTGGTCCCGTCGCGTTGACCGCGCCGGCCAGTTCGTCGCGCCCGATCGCGAACAACAGTGCCCGCACCTCGTCCTCGAGGCTGATCCACGGGATGTACTGGCGGCCATTGCCTAGGCGTGCGCCGAGGCCAAGGGCGAACAACGGCTTGAGCCGGCTCAGCAGCCCGCCCGTCGCCGAGAACACCAGGCCGGTGCGCATCAGCACCACGCGCACGCCCGCCTGTGCGGCCGAGTCCGTCGCCGCCTCCCAGTCCTCGCACAGCGACGCGAGGAAACCGCGGCCGGCCGGCGCCGTCTCGTCGACGACGCGGTCGCGGGTGTCGCCGTAGTAGCCGACCGCGCTGGCGTTGACCAGCACGGGCACCTTGGCCTCCACGACGGCGTGCGCCAGCACCTCCGTCGGCCCGATGCGGCTGTCGCGCAGACTCTGCTGGAATGCGCCCGACCAGCGTTTTCCGCCGACGTTGACGCCGCACAGGTTGACGACGGCGTCGGCGCCGCGCAAGGCGCTCGCGTCGAACTCGCCGATGTCCGGATTCCAGAACACTTCGTCGGGATTCGACGGTGCGCGGCGGACGATCCGCAGCACCCGGTGATCGGACGCGCGCAGGGTCGACGTCAACGCAGAGCCGATCAGCCCCGACGAGCCGGCGATCGCAATGACGGAGTTGGCCACGGGCTCTACAGGCCGAGATCGGCCTCGAAGGCTCCCTCTTCGAGGCGCCGCTTGATGGTGGTGAGGAAGCGGCCTGCGTCGGCTCCATCGATCAACCGGTGGTCGTACGTCAGCGGCAGGTAGCAGACCGAGCGGACGCCGATCGACTCGTTGCCGTTGTCATCGACCACCACGCGGGGCCGCTTGACGATGGCGCCGGTGCCCAGCATCGCCGCCTGCGGCGGAACCAGGATGGGCGTGTCGAAGAGCGCGCCCTGGCTGCCGATGTTGGTGATGGTGAACGTGCCGCCGGAGAGCTCGTCGGGCTTGAGATTGCCCGACCGCGCGCGGGCGGCGATGTCGGCGATGGCGCGGGCCAACCCGCCCAGCGACAGGTCACCCGCGTTGTGGACGACGGGGGAGAGCAACCCCTGCTCGGTGTCGACGGCGAAGCCGAGGTGCTCGGCGTCGTAGTAGGTGATCTCCTTGGTGTCCTCGTTGTAGCTCGCGTTGACGTTCGGATGCGCCTTGAGCGCGTCGACCACCGCGACCGCGAAGAACGGAAGGTACGTCAGGTTGACGCCCTCACGCTCGGCGAAGCTGGCCTTGGCCCGCGTGCGCAGGTTGACGATCTTGGTGAGGTCGACCTCGTGGGTCTGCGTCAATTGCGCTGTGGTCTGCAGGGATTCGCGCGTCTTCTTGGCCGTGAGTTGACGGATCCGGTTGGCCTTTTGCGTGGTTCCGCGCAGGTGCGCCAGCGCGGGGGCGGGCGCAGCAGCGGCCTTGGCCGCCGGGGCCGATGCCGCCGCGGGCGCTGGCGCGGCGGGAGCCTTCTTGGCCTCCTCCTTCGCGCTGGCCGCGGCGAGCACGTCCTGCTTGCGAACCCGGCCGCCGATTCCGGTGCCCTTCACCGACGTGAGATCCACGCCGTGCTCGGTGGCCAATTTGCGCACCAGCGGCGTTACGTAGGGGCTCGCACCGTCGTCTGGGCCCGACGGCTCGGCCGCCGCGGCTGGCTCCGGTGTGGGCGCCGGCTTGGGCTCGGGCTTCGGTTCCGGCTTGGGCTCGGGCGCTGCGGCCTTCGGTTCGGGCTTGGGCTCCGGCTCGGGTTCCGGCTTCGGGGTGGGCGCCGGCTCGGGTGCGGCCGCGGGGGCGGCACCGGCTGCGCCGATGGTGCCGAGCTCACCGCCGACGGGCACGACGTCGTCCTCGGCGGCCGTGATCGACAGCAGCGTTCCCGCCACCGGCGAGGGGATCTCGGTGTCGACCTTGTCGGTGGAGACCTCGACCAGCGGATCGTCGACCTCGACGCTATCTCCGACCTTCTTCAGCCACCGCGTCACCGTGCCCTCGGTGACCGACTCGCCGAGCTCGGGCATCTTGACCGACGTCGACTCGCCACCCGATGCGGCGGGTGCCGGCGCGGGCTCGGGTTCCGGCGCGGGCTGCGCCTCCGCGACGGGTTCTGGCTCCGGTTCCGGGGTCGGCTCGGGCTCTTCGGCGGCGGGCGCCGCATCGCCGGCGCTCTCGCCCGCCTCGCCGATCAGTGCCAGGTCGCCGCCGACCTCGACGGTGTCGTCCTCCTGGGCCAGGATCTTGGTCAGCACACCCGCCGCGGGCGACGGAATCTCGGTGTCGACCTTGTCGGTGGAGACTTCGAGCAGTGGCTCGTCGACCGCGACGGTGTCACCTTCTTGCTTCAGCCATCGCGTGACGGTCCCCTCGGTGACGCTCTCACCGAGTGCGGGCATCTGGACGGAGATGGCCATGTGTATTGACTCCCTCGAACGGTCGCTCGGCACTGGTCGAAACTCGGTGTCCATCCTGTCATGTCCACGAGCGTCGGTCGCCGCAGACCGGTGGACTATTCGCTCTGGCACTATCGAAAGTGAGGTTCCTGCGATAGCGGGAACGGCATCGAAGGGAGTCCAGTCCAGGTGGGGCTGTTCGACAGGTTTCGCGGGCGCGGTTCGCGGCGCTCGTCTGCGGTCCGCGATCCGGCCGCCGACCTTGCGTACCTGCATCAGTGGGTTGCCGAACACGTTGGCGTGGAGGCCTACGTCGAACCAGAGACCACCGTCACCGAGGTCACCGTCGTCCTGGTGGCCGCCGACGGGGAATGGACCCGCCGCCGCGCGGGCGGACATGCTGGCGCCCGACGGCTGAGCGACCAACTTCACATCCCCGTCTACGACGTACAGAAGGTGGGCTACCCGCAACGAATGCGCGACTACGACGCGCGCCGTCGCATCGAACGGGAACGGGAGCTTCGTCGTGAATTCGACTGAACGGTTCGTCGACAGCGCCGACGGTGAGCGCATCGCGGTCTACGAGCAAGGCAACCCGGACGGGCCCGCGCTGGTCCTGGTGCACGGTTGGCCCGACTCCCACGTGCTGTGGGACGGCATCGTCCCGCTGCTTGCCGAACGCTTCCGGATCATCCGGTACGACAACCGCGGCGTCGGCAAATCCTCAGTGCCGAAATCAGTTTCGTCCTTCACGATGGCGCGCTACGCCGACGACTTCGCCGCGGTGCTCGACGCCGTGGCGCCGGGCGAGAAGGTGCACGTGCTCGCCCACGACTGGGGCTCGGCGGGAATGTGGGAGTACCTGTCACGTCCAGAGGCGGCCCAGCGAGTCGCGTCGTTCACGTCGTCGTCGGGACCCAGCGCCGACCATCTCAACCGCTACATCCTCGACGGGCTGGCGCGCCCGTACCGGCCCGGCCGGTTCCTGCGGTCACTGGCGACGATGCTGCGGTTGAGCTACATGGGCATGTTCTCGATACCTGTCGTCGCGCCGTTGCTGGTGCGGACGTCGCTGAAGGCGAGCATGAAGCGGACGCTGCGAGTACGAGATGGCATCCCCGCCAACCAGATTCACCACTCCGACACCTTCGTCGACGACGCCGTCGCAAGCATGAAGGTGTATCCGGCCAACTTCTTCAAGAACCTGGTGAGCGCGCGGACCGATCACTACGTCGACGTTCCCGTGCAACTCATCGTCAACACCACGGACCCGTTCGTGCGGCACCACGTCTACGACGACATCACCAAGTGGTGCTCGCGGCTGTGGCGGCGCGACGTCAAGGCCGGCCACTGGTCGGTGTTCTCGCATCCGCAGCTCATCGCGCAGTCGGTCAGCGAACTCGTCGACCACCTCGAAGGTGCGCCCGCCAGTCGGCAGCTGCTTCGCGCCCAGGTGGGACGGCCCCGCGAACCCTTCGGCGACACCCTGGTCTCGGTCACCGGCGCGGGCAGCGGCATCGGCCGCGCAACCGCGTTCGCGTTCGCGCGCCAGGGCGCCGAGCTCGTGGTCAGCGACATCGACGAGGCCAGTGTCAAGGAGACCGCCGCGCAACTGACCGCCCGCGGCAGCGTTGCGCACGCCTATGTGCTCGACGTCGCCGACGCCGACGCCGTCGAAGCGTTCGCCGAGCAGGTCTGCGCCGCGCACGGGGTGCCCGACGTCGTGGTGAACAACGCGGGCATCGGGCAGGCGGGCGCGTTCCTCGACACTCCGGCCGACGAGTGGGACCGGGTGCTCGACATCAACCTCGGCGGAGTGGTCAACGGCTGTCGGTCGTTCGCCAAGCGGCTCGTGGCGCGCGGCGCCGGTGGGCACATCGTCAACGTCGCCTCGATGGCCGCGTACGCGCCGCTGCAGGCGATGAACGCGTACTGCACCAGCAAGGCCGCCGTCTACATGTTCTCCGACTGCCTGCGCGCCGAACTCGACGCCGCGGGCATCGGGCTGACCACCATCTGCCCGGGCGTCATCAACACGAACATCGTCGCGACCACCAGATGGGATCCACCGCCGGGCAAGGCGGGGCAGGTGGCTGGGCGCCGCAAGCAGGTGGAGGCGGCGTTCGCCGCGCGCCGCTACGGGCCCGACAAGGTCGCCAAGGCCATCGTATCGGCCGTCACCAAGAACAAGGCGATTCGGCCCGTCGCTCCCGAGGCGTACCTGCTGTACGGGACGTCGCGCATCGCGCCGCAGGTGATGCGCAGCACCGCCCGCGGCAAGTTGATGTAGCGGCTAACCGTTGGCGGCGATGTCCTCGAGCACCGCGAACATGGTGCGCGTGGGCACGCCGGTGCCACCCTTGGGCGTGTAGCCCCATGGGCCGCCCGTGTTGTAGGCCGGCGCCGCGATGTCGACGTGCGCCCATTGCACGCCCTCTGCGACGAACTCGCGCAGGTACACGCCGGCGACCAACATGCCCGCGTAGCGCGAGCTGCTGACGTTGGCCAGGTCGGCGACCGTCGACTTCAGGTCGTCCTTGAGTTCGTCGGGAAGCGGCATCGGCCAAGCGTTCTCGCCGACCTCGTGCGACAGGGCCGCCACCCGGTCGCGGAAGTCGTCGCTGCCCATCACGCCGGGGGTGCGGGCGCCCAAGGCGACGGTCTGCGCACCGGTCAGCGTCGACGTCTCGATCAGATAGTCGGGCTCGTCCTCGCAGGCGCGGACGATGGCGTCGGCCAGGATCAGCCTGCCCTCGGCGTCGGTGTTGAGTACCTCGACGGTGATGCCGCCGTACTGCGTCAGCACGTCGCCGGGCCGCTGCGCCGTGGCCGACGGCATGTTCTCGGCCATCGGCACCGTCGCGATCACGTCGATGGGCAGCTGCTGCTTGGCCGCCAGCACCACCGTGGCGATCACCGCCGCCGCGCCGCCCATGTCCGACGTCATGTGGTGCATGTTGGCGGCCGGCTTGATCGAGATGCCACCCGTGTCGAAGGTGATGCCCTTGCCCACCAGCGCCACCTTCTTGGCCTTCTTCGCGCCGCCCCGGTGGATCAGCCGCACCAGCCGCGGGGGCCGCGCCGAGCCCTTGCCAACGCCGACCACGCCGCCGTAGCCCGCCTTGTCGAGCGCCTTGTCGTCGAGTACCTCGACCTCCAGCCCGGCCGCCTCGCCCAAAGCCCTTGCCCGCTTCGCGAATTCAGCGGGGAACAAGTGGCTCGGTGGCGTGTTGACCAAGTCGCGAGCAGTGGCCACCGCCGCCGCGACGTCCGCGGCGCGAGCGGCCGCGGCCTTGGCACCCTTGGCGGTGGACAGCGCGATCACCTTCGCCAGGCCCGGTTCCTTGGGCGCCGTCTTGGTGCTGCGGAAGTCGGTGAACCGGTACGCGCCGAGGATCAGGCCCTCGACGGCCGCCTCCACGTCGAGCTCGCTGAGCGTGGTGATCGTCGTCTCGGTGCCGTTCAGCGATCGAGCAGCCACTCCCGCGGCGCGCCTGATCGAGTCGGCGGGCCATTCGTCGCGTGGCTTGCCGAGGCCGATCGCCAGCACGCTGGCCACCGGCAGCGACGGCACCACCACCCGCGTGACCTGCTCGGAGGTTCCCTTGGCGCCGAGCGCCTTCAAGGCGACCTCGATTTCGCCGACGGCCTCCGCGTCGAGGAAGGGGTTCGCGACGACCGTCGCCTGATCGTCGTCGCCGGTGACGACGGGCACGATCAGGACCGCCGAGCCGAGGCCCTTCTTCGGAAGGGTGGCCGAAACGGTGACGGTGGGGGACTGGTAGCCAGGTGTGGTGCTCACGGGTGACAACCCTAGCTATATGGCTAGGGTGACGTCGTGACTGATGACCTGTTGCAAGGCCCACTGGCGGACCGACACCGCGAGCTGGGAGCGAGCTTCGCCGAATTCTCCGGCTGGTCGATGCCGGTGTCCTACGCGGGCACCGTCAGCGAGCACAACGCGACCCGCAACGCCGTCGGCCTGTTCGACGTCAGCCACCTCGGCAAGGCGCTGGTGCGCGGACCCGGCGCGGCGGAGTACGTCAACTCCGCGCTCACCAACGACCTGCGTCGCATCGCGCCGGGCAAGGCGCAATACACGTTGTGCTGCAACGACTCCGGCGGAGTCATCGACGACCTGATCGCCTACTACGTATCCGACGACGAGATCTTCCTGGTACCCAACGCCGCCAACACCCCAGCCGTCGTGGCCGCGCTGGTCGAGCGCGCGCCCGCGGGGCTGACGATCACCGACGAACACCGCTCCTACGCCGTGCTCGCGGTGCAGGGGCCCAAGTCGGCCGAGATCGTGGGCGGTTTGGGGTTGCCGACGGACATGGACTACATGGGCTACGCCGACGCCGAGTACGGCGGCGTTCCCGTGCGGGTCTGCCGCACCGGCTACACCGGCGAGCACGGCTACGAGCTGCTCCCCACCTGGGATCGTGCAGGCGTGGTGTTCGACGCGCTGGTCGAGGCCGTCGCCGCGGCCGGTGGCGAGCCCGCCGGCCTTGGCGCGCGCGACACGTTGCGCACCGAAATGGGTTACCCGCTGCACGGTCACGAACTGTCGCTCGACATCTCGCCGCTGCAGGCCCGCTGCGGGTGGGCGATCGGGTGGAAGAAGGACGCATTCTGGGGCCGCGACGCGCTGCTCGCCGAGAAGGCGGCCGGGCCGCGACGGTTGCTGCGCGGGCTCAAGGCGACCGGCCGGGGCGTGCTGCGAGCCGACATGACGGTGCTCGACGGCGACAAGCCCGTCGGGGTTACCACGTCGGGAACCTTCTCTCCGACACTGAAACTCGGCATTGCGCTCGCGCTCATCGATGCGGACGCAGGGGTCACCGACGGTCAGTCGGTCGCGGTCGACGTGCGCGGCCGGGCACTGGAGTGCGAGGTGGTCGCACCACCGTTCGTGGAGGCGAAAACTCGCTAGTCGCGGGTTATACAATCGGGCTATGACCGATGGCCCCCTCGAGTTCACGCTTGCCCGCAACACGAGCCCGGCAAGCGACGAGGTACGTGCCGGGATTCTGCGCGAGCCCGGGTTCGGTCGCTTCCACACCGACCACATGGTGTCGATCGACTACACCGAGGGCAAGGGCTGGCACGGCGCCACGGTGATCCCGTACGGCCCCATCACGCTGGACCCCTCGGCGATCGTGCTGCACTACGCGCAGGAGGTCTTCGAGGGGCTCAAGGCGTACCGCTGGGCCGACGGATCGATCGTGTCGTTCCGGCCCGACGCCAACGCCGCGCGGCTGCGTCGTTCGGCCCATCGGATTGCCATCCCCGAACTGCCCGATGAGGTGTTCCTCGAATCGCTGCGGCAGCTGATCGCAGTCGACGGCGACTGGGTGCCCGCCGCGGGTGGTGAGGAGTCGCTCTACCTGCGGCCGTTCATCTTCGCCACCGAACCGGGGCTCGGAGTGCGGCCCGCCACGCAGTACCGCTACATGGTCATCGGATCGCCTGCCGGCGCGTACTTCAAGGGCGGCATCAAGCCCGTGTCGGTGTGGCTGTCCACCGAGTACGTGCGGGCCAGCCCTGGCGGCACCGGCGCGGCCAAGTTCGGCGGAAACTATGCCGCGTCGCTGCTGGCGCAGGCCGAGGCCGCCGACAACGGCTGTGACCAGGTCGTCTGGCTCGACGCCATCGAACGCCGCTTCGTCGAGGAGATGGGCGGCATGAACCTGTTCTTCGTCTTCGGCAGCGGTGGCACCGCGCGGCTGGTGACGCCGGAACTCAGCGGCTCACTGCTGCCGGGCATCACCCGAGACTCGTTGTTGCAGTTGGCCACCGACGCGGGTTTCTCGGTGGAGGAGCGCAAGATCGACGTCGACGAGTGGCAGAAGAAGGCCGCCGCGGGGGAGATCACCGAGGTGTTCGCCTGCGGCACCGCGGCCGTCATCACGCCGGTGTCTCACGTCAAGTCCGGCGATGGCGAGTTCATGATCGCCGACGGGACGCCCGGTGAGGTGACGATGGCGCTGCGCGACACGTTGACCGGCATTCAGCGCGGCACGTTCGCCGACACGCACGGCTGGATGACGCGGCTCGGCTAACGCACCGCCAGTCTCGGTGAATTTTCAAAACTCTTCTGTCACTTCAGTTTCAGTGGTCACATTGTCGAATTCTTGTCGGTGCTCGAACGTATGTTCGAGTCATGTCGGGGGACAGCGGTCGGGGAAGCGGTGGCAGCGTTGCGTGCCGCGCTGGCCGACTGCGACCTCGACCGGCTGACCGGTCCCGAAGTGGTCGAATTCCTCGATGAGCTCGAAACACTGTCGTGCGAGTTGCCGACCCAGTGGCACCGTGGGCTGGCTCGCCTGCAGATCGAGACGACGGCCAAGGAGATGGGCGCCAAGTCCTGGAACGAGGTGCTGCGGATCCGGTGGCGCATCTCCACCGCCGAAGCCGGTCGTCGGCTCGCCGAAGCCGCGGTGCTGGGCCCGCGCCAGGCGCTGACCGGACAGCCGTTGGCACCGGTGCTGGCGGCGACGGCGGCGGCGCAGGGGGCGGGACTGATCAACGCCGAACACGTGGACAAGATCCGCGACGCGATGGGCCGGATCCCGGCATTCGTCGATGCACCCACCCGCGAGCAGATCGAACTCGACTTGGTGCGGGTCGCCGTCGGCGTCGGCCCCAAGGAACTCAAGGACTCCGCCGATCGACTACTGTTCCTGCTCGATCAGGACGGCCCCGAACCCGACGACGCCGAACGCGCGCGCAAGCGCGGAATTGCGATCGGAAAACAAGGTTCCGACGCCATGACGGCCTTCACCGGCGACTTGACCCCGGAAGCGTGGGCCACCTGGGAGGTGATCTTCGCCAAGTACGCCGCCCCCGGGATGTGCCACCCGGCCGACGATCACCCCTGTACCTCCGGCACCCCGTCGCAGGCCCAAATCGACAACGACCACCGCACCCTCGCCCAACGTCGGCACGACGCATTCGTTGCGGTCGGGCGCATCGCCCTGATGAGCGGTGAATTGGGCAAGCTCAACGGGCTACCGGTGTCGGTCATCATCCGCACCACGTTGCAGGACCTCGAATCCCGCGCCGGAGTAGGCGTCACCGGCGGGGGCACCGTCGTGCCCATCGCCGATGTGATCCGGTTGGCCGGACACGGCAACCACTTTCTGGCGGTCTTCGACGGCGCCACCGGCTCGGCGCTGGAGCTATTCCGCACCAAACGCGTCGCCTCCCCAGCCCAGCGCATCATGCTCATCGCGAGCCAGGGAGGCTGCACCAAACCGTCCTGCGCCGTGGGCGCCTACGGCAGCCAGGTCCACCACGCGCTCACCGACTGGATCGACGGGGGCAACACCAACGTCGACGAACTCGCGCTGGCCTGCGGGCCAGACAATCGAATGGTCGGCGGCCCGGACGGATGGAGCACCACCATCAACTCCCGCGGCGAAGTCGAATGGACACCACCCCCACAACTCGACACCGGCCAAGCGCGGATCAACTACTACCACCGCCCCGAACGACTACTAAGACCACCCGACGACCTGAAACCCCAGCGAGACAACGACACCGGTGAACCAGGCGGCCCCGCGCCACCGGAATGGCCATGGGACTAGCCCAGGACTAACGCACGGCCAGCCCCAGCGCGGCCAGCGTCGTCGTCAATTCCAGTGCGGCGCCAAGCACGTCTCCGGTGACCCCGCCGAAGCGGCGCACGCAATGCCGCACCAGCACGGCCGCGACGGCGAACGCGACCAGCACGGCCACCGGACCCTGCCACGGCCGGGGCGTTGCGAGGACCGCTGCTCCAGCAGTGACGGCGATCCACGCCACGCCAACCCACCACGGCTGCGTACCCGCGACGCGTGTCGCCAACGTGCTACCCGGCGCCGCGGGCACCGACCGCAGGCAGGCCAGCACCACCGCGACGCGGCCCGCGACGACCGCGACGACGACTCCGAGCAGGCCCGTCGTCGAGAACGACAGGCCCTGAAGCACCAGGGCCAGCACCACCGCCGCGACGCCGAACGCGCCCGTCGACCCGTCGCGCATCACCGCCAACGCCCGTTCGGGGGGCCCGTAGCAGCCCAGCCCGTCAGCGGTGTCAGCCAAGCCGTCGACGTGCAGCCCCCGGGTGAGCAGCACCAGCAACGCGACGGCGAGCAGCCCGGACAGTGGATTGCCCTCGCCGAACGCGCGCTCCGCCACCCACATGGTGCCCGCCGCCACGGCGCCAAGGGCCGCACCGACCACAGGCAGCGCGGTCAGCGCACCTCGCCCGAACGCTTGCCGCGTCGGTATCGGCAACACCGTCGCGAACGCGAAGGCGCCGGCCAACGACCGGATCACCCGGTGCCGTCGTTCACTGCCGCCTCGCCGAACGTCGCCATCGCGGCCAGCGTGGCCACCGCGGCCCGCAGGATCGGGAGGGCGACGGCCGCGCCGGTACCCTCGCCGAGGCGCATGCCGAGGTCGACGATCGGGTCGAGCCCAAGGCGCTGCAGCGCCAACGAATGCGCGGGCTCGGTCGACCGGTGCCCGGCCTGCCACCATTGCCGGGCGCCAGGGGCCATCCGGTCGGCCACCAGTGCGGCCGACGTCACGACGACACCGTCGAGCAGCACCGGCGTGCGCCGTACGGCGGCCTGGGCCAAGAAACCCGCCATCGCAGCGAGGTCCGCGCCGCCGCAAACGCGAAGCAGCGCAACGGGATCCGCGACGTGTGCGCGGGCGCGGTACAGCGCATCCCGGATGGCGGCCGTCTTTCGCATCCAGCCTTCGTCGTCGACCCCGGTACCGCGGCCGACGACGGCGACGGGCTCGGCATCGGTGAGCGCCGCGATCAACGTCGTTGCCGCAGTGGTGTTTCCGATGCCCATGTCACCCGCGATCAGTAGATCGGCGCCCGCGTCGACCTCCTCGTCGGCGATGCGGCGGCCGGCTTCCACCGCGGCGACGACCTCGTCGGGTTGCAACGCGTCTTCGACGGCGATGTTCCCGCTGGCGCGACGTACCTTGTGGGCGGCACTCGCGGGCGTCAATGCCGCGTCGGAGTCGACGGCGACGTCGACCACCCGCACGCCAGCTCCCGCGAGTTCGGCCAACACGTTGATCGCCGCGCCGCCCGCCGCGAAGTTCGCGACCATCTGCGCCGTCACCTCGGCCGGAAACGCGGACACGCCCGCCGCGACGACACCGTGGTCGCCCGCGAAGACGACGACGCGCGGGCGCTCGAACTGGCGGGGCGGACAGGCGCCCTGACAGGCGGCGACCCACACCGACAGCGGTTCGAGGCGGCCAAGCGCTCCCGGCGGTTTGGTCAGCGTGTCCTGGCGAGCCAGCGCGGCGGCCCGCGCCTGCTCGTCGGGCGGCTCGACGGCGGCGAACATCGGGGAGGCTTCGGTCACTGCGACTCCTTCACGATCAGCGCCTGACCGGCGATCACCAACACGACGCGGTCGCAGACCGCCGCCAGCCGCTGGTTGAGCTCGCCAAGCGCGTCGGCGAACAGCTGCCCCGACTCCGTTGCGGGCACCACCGACAGCCCGACCTCGGGGCTGACGACCACGAGCGGCGCCCTGAACGCGCCCACCGCGTCGACCAGTCGGTCGACGTCGCCGCCCACCGAGCCCCCGGTCCACGCGTCATTGCGGTCCATCGCCGCCACCAGCCACCCGCCCATGTCGTCGACCAACGTGGCCGGCCCAGCGGCGTTCAATTGGGTTGCGACGTCAGCACTTTCGACCGTCGTCCAATGCTGGGGCCTGCGCTCGCGGTGACCCGACACCCGCGCCGCCCACTGCTCGTCGGCACTCGGCGCGCCCGTCGCCACGTAGCGCACGGCAGCGTCGGGTCCGGCCAGCGTGGTGATCGTCGCCTCCGCCCACGCCGACTTACCCGACCGAATGCCGCCGAGCGCGAGAACCCGTAACGGACGGCTAGTCAACCTTGTCGCCGCGGTTGACCTGCGGGCGCGGCGCCCGCATCCGGCGCAGCTGCGACGCCCGGCTGGCGGCGTACATCCCCAGTTTCCAACCACTTTCGACGTTGTCGGGGAATTTCGCATCGACGAGCTTGTTGACCCGACGGCCGAGCCAGAGCGCGTCGCCGGCCATGATCACGATCAGCACCAGCATCGCGGGCGTCACCGCCTGTTGGACGGCTAGCGACGGGATGG
>Ga0070668_100002502_pt1 | contig 13536 bp, 15 predicted proteins | sample KBSS43metaG_FD_64661 | JGI IMG/M metagenome (GOLD analysis project Ga0070668, IMG submission 64661) | Switchgrass rhizosphere microbial communities from Kellogg Biological Station, Michigan, USA - KBS S4-3 metaG | ecosystem: Host-associated > Plants > Roots > Rhizosphere > Soil ... | reverse complement strand
TGCGGGCGCGAGCACCCCCACCTGGGCGTAGGTCGGCAGCAGCCCGAACGCCGTCGTGGCCACCGTCATCAGCAGCAGCGACGCGGCCAGCGCCGACCGGCGCCCGACCCGGTCGCCGAGATGCCCGAAGATCACCGCGCCGACCGGGTTGACCAGGAAACCCACCGCGAAGATCGCGAACGTGGCGAGCAGGGCCGCCGTGCGTTCCTGCGCGGGGAAGAACTGTCCGGCCAGAACGGTGGCGAAGTACCCGTACAGCACAGCATCGTAGATCTCGATGAAACTTCCGATGCTCGCGGCGACCATGACCTTGCGGTAAGCGCCGGCGGACACCGGCGGCCGGGCATGCTCCATCGACGCTCGCCTCCTCGACAACGGGCTTGAACTCTTGTCGGCGAACTTGTGATGGCTGCGGCAGCGCGCCCAACCCTACGTCGCCATCCACGATGCGGGACGCTCTGTCACCCGTTCAGCGGACCGCTGAGGCCCTGCTCCGACCCCTGATCGCGAGCAGTCAGCCGCCGGGGACACATTCTGCTTTCCGGCGTCCTGATCGGGGCAGGTTCCGAGGATCGTGGCTGGGTTGGTGCACCATAGGTCGATGCCGACTGCTTTGATCATTGGTGGGACCGGGCTGATCGGCCGGGCGGTGGCGCGCCGGCTGCTCGTGGCGGGTTGGCAGGTCACGGTCACCGGCCGGGATCCGCGCCGCATGCCGGGCGATCTGGCTGCGGGCGGTGCGCGCTTCGTGGCCGCCGACCGTGACGATCCGGGCGGGCTGCCGCGTGGCTGCGACCTTGTCGTCGACTGTGTCTGCTTCACCGCGGCGCAGGCCCGGCTGGTGCTGCCGCTGCTGCGCGATGTCGGCTCGGCCGTGATGATCTCGAGCAAGGCCGTGTACGTCGACGACGCGGGCCGCCACGTCAACTCGGCGTCCCCGCCGCACTTCCCCGGCCCGGTCACCGAGGAGCAGCCCACGATGCGGCCGGGCGACATGCCGTACGACTCGCCGTTGGGTTATGGCGCCAACAAGGTCGCGGCGGAGCACGTGCTGCTCGACAGCGGCCTACCGGTGTCGGTGCTGCGCCCGTCCAAGGTGCACGGACAGGGAGCCGCACCGCCCCGCGAGTGGTATTTCGTGAAGCGCGCCCTGGACCGCCGCCCGGCGTTGCTGCTGGCCGGGCGCGGCCGGGGCGCCGACCATCCGTCCGCGGCGGCCAACATCGCCGCGCTCGTGCAGGTGGTGGCGGAGCGCCCCGGCCGGCGCATCCTCAACGCCGCCGACCCGGACACCCCGGACGGCCTGGCGATCGCCCGCATCGTCGCGGCGGCCGCCGGCCACAAGTGGCGCGAGGTGCTGCTCGGCGACGACGCCCCCGCCGAACTGGGCCGGCACCCGTGGGACAGCCGGCCGCCCATTGTGCTGGACACCAGTGCGGCGCGGGCGCTGGGATACCGCCCGGCCGGCGACTACGCCACAACGGTCACCGAGACCATCGACTGGCTGCTCGGCGAGGCGCGCCGGCAACCCGATTGGACACCGCCCGGCGTCGACGACGAGCTGGCCGGCCACTGGTTCGACTACGCGGCCGAGGACGCCTGGCCGGCCCGGTAGCGGGCGTTGCCGGTGACCTGCGCTCATGCGCTTCGCCCGGATCAGTTCACGCAGAGGCAGAAGGGGTGGCCCGCCGGGTCGAGAAAGACTCGGAAGGTCGTGCCGGGCTGGTGTGCGTGTTTGGTCGCGCCGAGATCGAGCACCGCCGTTTCTCCGGCATCGAGGTCGTCGACGATCACATCGAGGTGCATCTGCTGGGGCATTTCCTGGGTTGGCCACACGGGCGGGGTGTACCTGTCCACCTGCTGGAAGGAGATGCATTGGCCGTACTCCGCACGGACCTCAGCCCACTCGGCGGAGGCGTCGACCTTCCAATCCAACATCGCGCCGTAGAACCTCGCGAGCGCAGCCGGATCGGAACAGTCGATGACGATGCTGGGGAAACGAGCGATGGCCATGCTGGTCATGCTATGGCCGAAAGCGGACGATCGGCGTCCGGATTGCGGTTTGGAGAGTCGGAGGGCAACGGATTGTGCCTGGACCTCGGCTGCGGTACCGGGCACCGTACGGCATCACCCTCGCGGACCAGGCGTCGCCGCACTGAAAGTGGTGCAGGCGTTCGTGACGGTCTTGGTCCACACCTCGGGGTGGGTGAACCAGAAGTCGTGCGGCACGCCGGGCACGGTGGAGAAACGCCCACCCGGAACGAGTTCGGCGAGCTGCGCGAGAGACCAGGACGGGCGGATGTCGGCGCCGGCCGCGATGAAGTGCATCGGCACGTCGCAGGTGGCCAGCCGGCGCCACAGATCGGGCCGATGGATCCACTCGGTGAACGATTCGCCGAGAGCCGCGTGGACCTCGGGCACCCAGTCAATGGCGACGGCGGGCTCCTCGGCCTTACCGGCCTCGTACGCCTCCGACCACGTACGGTCGCGTTGCGGGCCCCTACCGGCAACGCCGACCACCGCTTCCACCGACGCCGGATGGTCGACCGCATAGCGCACCGCGAGATCACAACCCCACGAGTGACCGACGACGATCCAGGTGGCGACGCCGACCGCCGTACGGATGCTTTCAAGGTCGTTGATTGCCTGCGCCATGCTGTGCGGACCGCCGCTCGACCGGCCGACGCCGCGCGGCTCGGGGTACCAGGCCCGGTGGCCCAACGGCGAGATGTCGTCGCGTTCCAGGTATTGCACGCAACCGGGACCGCCGGTCAGGACGACGACGTCAGGCCCGTGACCAGTGACCCCGACGTGCAGTTCGGCATTTCCTACCTGGATCAACCGGGATTCCATGTCCGGGAACGCTACGGTGTCGCCGAATCGATGCGAGCCCGAGATGCCCGATCAGGGTTGGACCCAGCCCAACACCTCGCACGCGATCGGCCACCAATGCCGCCGACGCCGCGCAATTTGCCGGAGTCAGAATCGAGCGCTCGGGCTCAGCCATGACCTACCCCGGCAATGCTTGATCGGCATTCGGTGCACAGCTGGACTCCCGGCATAGGAAAGTCGCGGCGGAGCCTGCGACGTCTACGCTCCCGTGCATGACGGCACATGATCGCCAATTGGCGGCAGGGTCCGACAGCGACCGCGCCCGGAACCCGAGTCAGGCGTGGCAGGAGCTCACCGCGGACTACGAGCAGGCACGGGCTCGGGAAGACTCACTGGACCAGCTGGTCGAGTGGCCAGCCGAGCGGGGCCTTCTCGGCGATGTCACCGGTCGCTCGATTCTCGACTTGGGCTGCGGCAACGGCGGCAAGCTCGCGGCGCTCGTCCGCGATGGCGCAGTCGACTGTGCCGGTGTCGACATCGGGGGAAACTTCATCAGCCCGCCACCGGCCGGTGCCGAGCTGATTCAGGGCGACCTCTCCAGCCCGGACTCGTTGCCGGAGCTGAGTGGCCGCACGTTCGATCGGATTCTGTTCCTGCAGTCGTTCGGCTACGCCAAGGACCCGGTGTACACCTTGCGAGCCGCGCGAGCGATGTTGAACCAGGACGGATTCATCCTGCTCACCAGGACTCAGCCGATCAGGTACGCCCTCGAACGCGCCGAGCGGAACGGGACCACGTTGGGCGAAGAATACTTTTCCAGGGCCGACTACACGTACCGCACTGCCTGGAATGAGCACATCGCGCTGACGAAACGCACCTACACCATGTCCGGCCTGCTCAACGTGTTCAGTACGGCAGGACTGTGGATCGAGACCACCATCGAGCCCCAACTCAGCGAGGAAGCCGCGCGCCGCTACCCGCACAAGCAAGCGTGGATGAACAAGTACCTGGGCATCCTGATCTTCAAGCTACGCCCCCTGACCACGCATCGAGGCGACCCGCCGGGATAACCAGGCACCAGCAGAGGGCAGTCGGGGTTCTCCCGCTACGTCAGCCGGGCCAGGATCGCGGCCAGGTGGGCGGGCGTCATGCCGGAACCGATCAGATACTCCGCGACGCCGCCGTACCGCGCTGCCAGATGGGTCAGCGTGTTGACCATCGTGGCCGGCGAGCAGTTGTCGCTGAGCGCATAGTCAGTGGCGATCGACTCCGCTGGGACGCCGGCGAGGCTGAGCGCAAGCGCCACCACCACGCCGGTCCGATCACGGCCGGCGTGGCAGTGCAGGACGACGCCGCCCGGGGGAGACTCGGCGATGGCGGTGAGCGCGGCGGCCAGGCGGTCCCTGCTGGCATCCACCATGAGCCGGTAGCTGTCCGGCGGGATGTCCTCGTCGCCGGTCGGATCGAAGCACGCCGGCACCAGGCGGTAGCGCTCGTCGGCCGCCAGCGGGCTCGGATACTTTGACGCCTCCCACTTCCAGCGAAGGTCGATGATGCGACTGACGCCATAGGACCGGATGGCGGCAACGCCGGCCGCGTCCAGTCGGTCGTGGTTGTCGGTCCGGATCAGAGTGCGTTCGCGGATCTGCCCACCACAGATGGTGGCGATACCGCCGAGATCCCGAGCGTTGCGCAGGTCGGGCCAGCGGAGTCGGGGCATCGCGCGACGGTACCCAGGTGTCACAGGAGAGTTGTCAGCAGGGTATCGGGCCCAACGGTCTCCAAGCCGAACTCGAGTTCCTCCCGTACGCCCTCCACCGTGTCGTCGTGTCCCAGCACCTCAGGCACGTCGTTGCTGAGTTCCAACTGCTCAAGCATGTCGTACGCCTCGCCCAGCGTCGTTGCGCCCGACTCGGACGCCCAGCGCAAGGTGTTCCGGGCGCCGGCCGAAGGGGCGAACTCCTCATCCCACGTGTTGACCACCCGCCGAATCTAACCGGTGTCGCTCGCCACCGTGGCGACTCCAGCGTCCGGATCCGCCGCGTATCGCGCACCTTGGCGGGTGGCGGAAGGCGCGCCAACGCCGACGGCCCGTGACCCGCACTCCTACGAGCGCTGAACGAGCGCGCCTTCAACGACGTTGAAGGTCGTCCGCCCGTCCTGGTCCTCGAGGTGGAAGTGCAGGCGGATGCGGGCGGTCCGCGTGCCGCCCTGGCCCACGGTCCAGTCGAGCAAGCACACGGGATTTCCATACCGATCGGGAGATCGGATCCTGGTTCCAACCGATCGTCGGCGACGAAAACCGGAATCTTGTCGACGAGTCAATGGATCAGCTGTCGTTGGGCGGGGCAACGACCGGCCTGATGAGGCACGCCTCGCCGACGGCACGACAACGCGGGAATTGTCGTGAGACGTTGGGCCATCGCGCTGCTGAGCGGCCTGTTGATGACGGTGGGGCTGCCCGCCGGGGCCCGGGCGGCAGCACCGGCCGCCGCCGCGGCGAACTGTGTTTCCGTCGGTGATCAGGGCCTGTTCACCGATGCCCCTGCGCGGTTCGTTCAGCACGCCGGGCGAGACGCATTGCCTGAAGGTGACGAGCGAGCCGGGCGCCACGATCACCGTGATCCAACCGGCCCGGGCGAGCGGTGCCGCCCGGCCGTACTGGACCCTGACCAACGGGGACGGTACGGATCTCTGCGTGACGAACGGCTGCGTCCTCACCGGGCCGGCGCCCTACCGCATCCTGCTGACGGCACCCCGTCAGGCCGTCGGTGACTACCGGCTGGCCGTACAGCGGATGGATCACCTCGACGGCTGCGCGACCGCGCCGCTCAGCGAGTTCGGCGCCGAGGCCCCGGTCACCGCGACCTCCACCGCCGACCGGTTCGCCACCTGCTACGCGATCCCGGCCGGCCGGCATGCCCGCACCGAGGCGTGGAGTGTCGTCCCGACCGGCGTCGGCTACTTCCGAACCGTTGCCAACGACGCCGAGATGAGCGGTACGGGACCGTGTGGCACCAGCTGCCCCGTCTCGTCCTATGTGGGATTCTGCCGCCTCCAGGACGGCCGGGCGTACACCTTCCTGGTGACCGCCGACGCGACCGACGCGCAGTTCCGGGTCACCCGCCGGGACGCCGGCGCGACCACCGCGAACTGTACGACCCCCGCGTCCACCACGCTCGGCGGGCCGGGCATCATGGGCCGGATCCAGGCCACGGACGACATCGACTGTTACCGGGTCACCAGTTCGGCGACCGACTCGACCTGCGACACCGGCCGGCCCGCGGTCATGGCGTCGGCCAGGGCACGCAGCTCCGCCGGTGGGAGCCGGTCCATGCTGCCTCCGCCGAGCGACAGCCGCACCCGGCGGCCGCTCGCCGGGTCGCGCGTCGCCAGGATGGGCACCCGGCGATACCGGTTGTGCTCGCCGGTGTGCGTGACCGTGCCGACCGTGACCTCCGCGGTGGTGAGGTCGACCGTGCGGGACCGGAACGCACCCCGTACCCGCAGCGTGGTTCCCTCGAGCCAGGCCGCCGCGCGCAGGCTCCGCAGCGCGACGGACAGGCCGAGCAGCGCCAGGCCGCCACCCAGCACCAACCCGGCCACCCCGAGCGGCCCGATGTGGTCCGGCAGCCACCCGGAGCAGCCGGTGACGTCCGTCGGCAGCGCGTCAGCCGGCAGGCCCGCGATGTCGCCCGGATCCACGCACTGGTCGACGCCGCCGAAGCCGTCCAGGAACCGGTCCCCGGCCACCGCCATCGCGGCGAAGAACAGCCCGCCCGCCGCGAACACGACACCGAAGACGGCCCCGATGACCCGCCCCGCAACGCCCGGCCCGTTTGACAACCGCAGCGATTGTTCGCCCATGCCAGGAGGGTACGGCGGACCGGCAACCTCCCCGCCGGCCACGAACCGCACGAGTTCGCGCCGCCCGGGGCGCTAGCGTTTCCGGCTCAGCAGCCTGAACAGGGTCAGCCACTGCTCCGGCCACACGGCGCCGACCGGCATCTCCGGCCCGAGCCGGGCCGCCCGGCAGGCGCCGGACACCCGCCGCCCACCGTACCGTCGGGCCAGCGAGGCCTGCAGCGATCCGCCGACGCCGGCGAAGCCGCACTCGACCAGCTCGCGATAGGCGGGCATCAGGTCACGCCGGACCAGCGGCACCGCGCGCCGGTCCAGCCGCAGGATGCCGCCGTCCACCCGCGGCACCGGGCGGAACGCCGTCCGCGGCACCCGCCCGGCCAGCCACCAGGAGAACTCCGGCCAGGTGAGCACGGTGAGCCGGCTCCACCGGCCGTAGTCGCCGGTGCGCTTGCGAGCGTATTCGAGCTGGGTGAGCAGGGTGGCGCGGCGCAGCGCCGGGGCGCTCAGGCACCAGTCCACGATCGCCGACGTCAGCCCGTACGGGATGTTGCCGATCACCGCGAAGGTCTCCGGCGGCGCCGCGGCCGCCAGGAAATCCTCGGTGCGTACGGTGAGGCGGTCGGCCGCCGGCAGGGCGGCGGCCATCGCCTCGTCGGTCTCGTACGCGACGACGCGCGCGCCGCGCCGCAGCAGTTCGGTGGTGAGCCGGCCGCGGCCGGCGCCCACCTCGTACATCAGATCACCGCGAGCGAACTCGGCGGCCTCGACCACGCGCCGCACGGCGGCCGGGTCGGCGAGGAGGTTCTGCCCGGAGACGCGGCGTACGCGGGCGTGCTCGCGCCGGGGAAGGAAGGAGGCTGGCGCCATGGCCGTGGATCCCGTCTGCCGCCGGACGGCGGCGAACACGGACAGGCCTCATCGCGGCCCGTCCGGAGCGGAATGGACTCGGCTGGGCCCTGGCGGCGCGTGCTAGGCGTCTGCTGTCAGGCGGCGACCAGGGCGGGACGCCCGGCGCGCAGACGGATCGCATACAGCGGTCCCCGCGCGGGCGTCTGCGCCACGGCGAGGAGAGCGTGCGTCGTGATCATCCGGGGACGGTAGCCCGGCGTGCCGGACGGTGTCATGCGATTTACGCGTTGTAGCGCTTCCTGCGACGGTTTGCCGACAAGCTGGTGGCGTGAACGCCTACCGGACACGAGTCTGGCTCGCATGACATCGTTCGATCGCGACCTCGCGCGGGGCAGCGCCGAGACGCTGCGCGACAAGCGGCTCCAGCTGTCCGCCCTGACGATCCCGGCGGGCCGCGGCTGGCATCCGTTGCAGGACCGGATCGGCGAGGTGCTGGGCGAGCGGCCGGCCACCATCGGCCGGGTGATCGAGATGCAACGTACGATCCAGGCGATCCTGGACGAGCTGCCGCCCAGCCCGGCGAAGAACCGGGTGTCCGCGTTCAACGCGCTGTACCTGAAGATCACCCGGCGGGTGCAGGACGCCCTGCGTACCGGGGTCAACACGCCGGAGTTCCTGGAGCTGCTCGACATCGAGTTCGCGAAACGGTATTTCGCCGCGCTCGAGCTGTGGAACCGCGACGACGAGGACACCCCGGACGTCTGGGAGGTGCTCTTCAAGCGGGCCGGTGACCTGCGGATGAGCCGGCTGCTGGCGGCCATGCTCGGGGTCAACGCGCACATCAACCACGACCTGTCGCTCGCCCTGATCGCCACCTGGAACGAAACCGGCGCCCCGGTCGACGACGTGATTCATCCGGACTACCTCCTGGTCAACGAGATCTTCTACGAGGAGATCCCGCCGCTGCGGCGCGGCTTCTCGGACGCCTGGCAGCTGGAGATCGACGAATTCGTGGGCCCGCTGGACGACTGGAGCCAGCGGATCCTGGTCACCGTCACCCGGGCGCGCGCCTGGGACCGGGCCCGGGAACTGTGGGAGCTGCGGCACGACGACGACGACTTCGAGCAGGCCCGGCGCACCATGGACCGGGCCGCGTCGCTGCTCGCCGAGTGGGCCATCGTCGGCGACCGGCTGGTCACCGGCACCGGCAACGGCTGGCGCGCGCTGCGCCGCGTGCTCGGCCGCGGGGAGCGGGTCACCACCCGCGTCTGACCGCCGGCCGCCCCTGGTCGATGATCGGCTGATGACCAGGACGGCCCGGGGACTCGCGCTGCTGGTGGCGGGCGCGCACTTCATGGAGTTCCTCGACGCCACGGTGATCGCCCCGGCGGCGCCGCACATCGCCGCGGACCTGGGCGTGCCGCCGGTCGCGATCAACGTGGCGATCACCGCGTACGTACTGACGCTGGCCGTGCTGATCCCGATCAGCGGCTGGCTCACCGACCGGTTCGGTGCCCGCCGCGTGTTCATGGTCGCGCTCGCCGTGTTCACCTTGGCGTCGGCCGGTTGCGCGGCCGCGGCCGACCTGCCCACGCTGATCGCGACCCGGGTGCTGCAGGGGGCCGGCGGCGCCATGATGGTGCCGGTCGGCCGTCTCGTGGTGATCCGGACGACGGCGAAAACCGATCTGGTACGGGCGATCGCGTACCTGACCTGGCCGGCGCTGGCCGCCCCGCTGCTGGCGCCCGCGCTGGGTGGGCTGCTCAGCACGTACGCGTCGTGGCGTTGGATCTTCCTGATCAACCTGCCGCTCGGCGCCGCCGGCCTGCTACTGGCCCGGCGCCTGGTCCCGGAGATCCGCGCCGACGACCCGGGCCGGCTCGACCGGTTCGGCTTCCTGCTGGCCGCGGCCGGCGTCGGCGCCCTGGTGGCCGGCCTGGAGAGCGTCGCCTCGCCGCATCCCGCCGTGCTGCCGTCGGCCGTCGCCCTGGCGGTGGCCGTGGTGGCCCTGGCCGCGTTGGTGCGCCACCTGCTGCGGGCCCGGCGGCCGCTGCTCGACCTGCGGATCGTGCGGATCCGCACGTACCGGGTCACCGCGCTGGGCGGGTCGATCTTCCGCGCCGTGATCACGGCGATCCCGTTCCTGCTGCCGCTGTTCTTCCAGCTGGGCTTCGGCTGGACCGCGGCGCACGCCGGACTCGTGGTGATCGCGCTGTTCGCCGGCAACATCGGCATCAAGCCGGCGACCACGCCGCTGATGCGGCGCTTCGGCATCCGGGCGGTGATGGCCGCGTCGGTCGCCGGGTCGGCCGCCTGCCTGGTCGGGATGGCCTTCCTCCGGCCGGGTACGCCGTTGCCGGTGGTGCTCGGGCTGCTGCTGCTCAGCGGCGTCTTCCGGTCGGTGGGCTTCACCACGTACAACTCGATCGCCTTCGCCGACGTCCCACCGGAGCGGATGAGCAGCGCCAACACGCTGATGTCGACGGTGCAGGAGCTCGGTGCCGGGCTGGGCGTGGCGGCGGGCGCGCTGCTGGTGCGGCTCGGTGCGCCGTTCGACGGTGCCGGCGCGCCGTTCCGGTTCGCGTTCGTGGCGCTGGCGGTCGTGCTGGTCGCGCCGGCCGTGGAGGCGATCGCGCTGCCCCGTACGGCCGGCAACGTGGTCACCGGCCGGTGAACCACCTGGCTATGCTCCTGAGGTGCAGACCCGCCGGGTGACGTTGAACGACGTGGCCCGCGCGGCCGGCGTGTCGCCGATGACGGTCTCGTACACGTACAACCGGCCCGAGCGGGTCTCCGCGGAGAGCCGGGCCAAGGTGTTGCGGGCCGCCGCGGAGCTCGGCTACGCCGGCCCCGATCCGAGCGCCCGGTCCCTGCGGTACGGCGCGACGCACACCCTCGGCGTCGTGCTGGGCGAGCACCTCACGTACGCCTTCGACGACCCGCAGGCCGTCCTCTTCCTCGCCGGGCTCGCCGAGGTGTGCGCCGAGCGGGGGTACGGGCTGCTCATCGTGCCGACCGGCACTGGCGGCCAGGATCCGGCGCGGGTGACCGCCGCGGCGGTGGACGCCTACGTGGTGTGGACGACCACCGACGACGATCCCGTGCTGGCCGCCGCGCTCGCCACCCGCCGGCCGGTCGTGATCCACGGCGGCCCGGACCGGGACGGTACGACGACGGTGGGCATCGACAACCGCGCGGCGGCCCGGGTGGTGGGCGCCGAGGTGTTCGCGACCGCCCGGCGGCCGGCCGTGCTGAGCTTCCCGGTCGACCGGCGCCGCGAGTCCTTCGTCCGGTTCGGCCTGGAGCCGGACGCCGTCGCCTACCCGGTCACCCGGGACCGACTGGCCGGCTACCGCGACGCCGCCCGGGATCTCGGCATCGACTGGTCCGGCGTGCCGGTCGGCGTGTGCCGCAAAAACGACGAGGACGACGCGCAGGCGGTCATGCGCGAGCTGCGGGCGGCGGCGCCCGGCCTCGACGCGGTCGCCGCGATGGGCGACCGGCTGGCGCTCGGCGCCCTGCGCGAGGCCGGCGGCCCGCTGCGGATCAGCGGCTGGGACGACTCGCGGATCGCCCGGGAGCACGACCTCACCACGGTGGCGCAGTCGCTGCGCGAGCAGGGGGCGGCCTGCGCCGCCGCGGCACTCGGCGATCCCGTGCCGGATCACCGGAACGCCTGGGGGCTGGTCCGGCGCGCCTCCACCGGCGGTTAGCACGCCCATCGATGTTCTCCGGACCGGCGGGCGCGAGCCGGCGCCGTCCTCGTCCGATGTGGAAGTCGTGCTGGCGCGGATCCGGGCCGTCGTTTAATGTGATCACAGGACCTCGCCTGGTGCGAATTGTTCGACTCTCAATTCATCTCAGCAAGCGCGACGAGAGGGATGGAAATGCGGGGCAGGTTCAAGGGTTTCCTGGTCGCTCTGGCCCTTTCCGTGACGACGATGATGGGCGCGGTTGTCGGGGTCGCCCCGGCGCGGGCCGCTGCCGCGGATTGCCCGACCAACTATTTCTGCCTGTTCCGCTGGGTCAATTACGGCGCCGGCCGCTGGCAGATCAACCCCGGGGCCATCTCGGTGAACTCCTGCGTGAACCTGAACACCAGCCGATACACCGACGGTTCGGTGGTCAACAACAGCTCGGCCAGCTATGTCGACAACGCGAGTGCGAGTTACACCATCGTCTTCTACGACTGGGTCGACTGCAACGAGGCCGGCGACCGGAACCAAATCTTTTTGGGCGGCGGCCGAAACCCCAACCTCACCACCCAAGGGTGGTATCACCGGTACACCAGCTTCAAGTTCATCTGGTGATCGACGGCTGAGTCCGGCGGCGCGAGAAACGGCCTGGTCAATTCTCCGGCGTCAATGAGAATGCGGCGATCGCGTCACCTGCGGTGCAACGCCGAACTCGGGATGCGCCGCCTGCCACGCGGCGTAGCGCGGCCGGCGCCGCACGATGTCCCGGTAGGCGTCGGCGGCCAGCCGCGTCACCTCGGCCGCGTGCCCGGCGGCCGGGCCGGCCGGGTCCCAGCCGAGCAGGTGCCGCCAGCTCAGCGGGCTGCCGCGCAGCGGCACCGCCACCGCGCCCGGCACCGAGCGCACCGTGCCCTGGCACAGGGCGACCGCCCGGCCGCCGGTCACCAGGTCGAAGACCCCGCCGGCATCCATCTCGTACGGCATCAGCGGCGCGAAGCCGGCTCGCAGGCAGGCGGCCGTGAAGCAGTCGTTGAAGCAGCCGTCGCCGGGCGCGGTGATCCACTGCTCGGCGGCCAGGTCGGCGAGCCCGACCTCGTCGCGGCCGGCCATCGGGTGCCGTTCGTCGAGCAACACCCACACCGGGTCCACCGAGATCACCCGCCATTCGAGGCCGGTGGCGGCCGCCGGCACCGCGGTGGCGCACGCGCCGACCAGCGCGTAGTCGAGCCGGCCGTCGAGCACCATCCGGACGACCTCGTTCTCCGACCACGTCGAGTGGATCGACACCCCGCCCTCCGGGTGGGCGTCGCGCAGCCGCTGCACCAGGCCGCCGGTGATCGGGCCGTTGGTGGCGCCCAGCCGGTAGCGGGCCGGTTCCCCGGCGCCGAGCAGCCCGATCGCCTCGTCGCGCAGGCCGCTCACCGCCGGCATCAGCACCCGGGCGCGAGCCAGCACGAGGTCGCCGAGCGGGGTCGGCCGTACGCCGCGCCGGTCCCGGACGAACAGCTCCCCGCCGAGGATCTTTTCGATCCGGCGCAGCTGGGTGGTGAGCGCGGGCTGGGCGAGACCGAGCGCGGCCGCGGCCTTGGTGACACTGCCGGCGTCCGCGACGGCGCAGATCAGGCGCAGGTGGCGCAGCTCGAGCTCCACATCGAGAACCTAGATCCACAACCGCGCGAAATGAACTTCCTCGATGTTAAATTTCGCTTATCCGCGAGTTCGCCCCGGCCACCCAGCCGGGGCGAACCGCCACGCCGGGAGGTTTCAGTTCTCCCGGTCGAGGAAGGCCAGGGCGGTCGCCGCGAACAGCGGGGACTCGCCCACGTCGTAGTGGGTGAGGCCGGGCAGGATCGCCAGGGCGTGCCCACCCTTCGGGCGGCCCTCGCCCATCCAGCCGCCGTCGCGCACCCCGCCGTCGAGCAGCTGGAAGATCTCGACGTAGTGGCTGGGCGGCGCCATGTCGGCGTCCGCGCAGGCCACCAGGGTCGGCACCGGCAGGCCGCGGACCTCCTCGGTGAGGTCGAAGTCGACGGCCATGAGCGCGCCGAGCTTGTCGAGCAGCCGCGGGAAGTCCTCGGGCCGGGGCGCCACCCGCTGGTACAGCTCGTACATCGGGGTCTCCTTCATGAACTCGGCCGCCGCCGCGTTCACCTGACCCTGCTGTCCCAGCATCTCCGGGTAGATGGCGTTGCGGCGGATGTTCGCCGACAGCGCCACCAGCCGGCGTACCTTCTCGGGGAACTGGAACGCGACCTGGAAGGCGACGCCGCCGCCCAGCGAGTAGCCGACCACGTCC
>Ga0070668_100002499_pt1 | contig 13539 bp, 6 predicted proteins | sample KBSS43metaG_FD_64661 | JGI IMG/M metagenome (GOLD analysis project Ga0070668, IMG submission 64661) | Switchgrass rhizosphere microbial communities from Kellogg Biological Station, Michigan, USA - KBS S4-3 metaG | ecosystem: Host-associated > Plants > Roots > Rhizosphere > Soil ... | reverse complement strand
CACCCGCAGCTCGGACCCCACGACCCGCACCCGGCCGCCGGCCAGCAGCGGCGCGAACATCTGCCACACCGAGATGTCGAACGTCAGCGGCGCGTTCTGCAGCACACCGTCCACAGCGGACAGATCGAGCTCCTCGACCTTGGCCCACAGGTGGTTCACCATGCCGCCGTCGCACACCACGACACCCTTGGGCCGCCCGGTGGAACCGGACGTGAACAGGACATAGGCCGCGTCGTCCGCCGTCCGTGGCCGCACCGGGAAGCCGGTGGGCGCGCCGCGCTCGGTCACCACCCGCAGGCCGGGAACGGCCGCGGCGATCTCGTCCGCGCGGGCGCGCCACCGCGGCGTGGTCACCAGGAAGCCTGCCCCGCAGTCGGCCAGCATCCCGGCGACGCGCTCGACCGGCGCGTCCGGGTCGACCGGCGCGTAGGCCCCGCCCGCGCTCCAGACCCCGAGGACCGAGCCGACGAACTCGCGGCCGGGGCCGGCGACGATCCCGGCGATGCCGCCCTGGCGCAGGCCCGCGGCCGCGAGCCCGGTGCCCACGGAAGCCGCGAAGTCCCTCAACTCGCCGTAGGACCACGTGCCGTCGTCGTCGGTCACCGCGACGGTCTCGGGCGCGACGGCGGCGAGGTCGTCGATGCGGCCCAGCAGCTCTTCCGCGCTGGTCACCTCGTGGCGGGCCCCGGCGGGGCGCCCGGCCGGGGGCACGATGTCGAGCCGGGCGAGGGGCTCGTCCGGCTCGAGACCGGCGAGGTCCGCCAGGAAGCCCACGAACCTGGCCGCGTGCGCGGCCAGCTCTTCCTGGCTGTACAGCGCGGGATTGGCGTTGATGTGGATCGAGACTTCCCCGGCGGGCGTTTCGCCCGCGATGAACTCGATGTCGTCGACGGGCCCGGTCGACAGCTCCTCCGCGGTCGCGGTGCAGCCGCCGAAGACGCGTTCGGCGTTGAAGCCCAGGATGTTCACGGTCGGCCCGAACGGGCGCAGGTCGCCGGGCAGCCCCATGTGGTTGCGCACCCACTGCCCGCGGTAGTGCTGGTGCCGCACGGTGCGCCGGATCTCCTCGGCCGCGTGGACCACGAGGTCGGCCAGGGTCATCGCGGGCAGGATCGTCACCGGAACCGGCAGCGAGTTCGCCACCATGCCGGGCACGGACCGCATCAGCGCACCCTTGCGAGCGGTGGTCAGCAGGTTCAGCAGGACGTCCGTGGTGCCCACCATCCGCTGCACGTACGCCGCCGTCGCCGCGATGAGCATCTCGGGCATGGCGACCCGGGCGTCCCACGCGGCCGCCTTCAGCTTCGAGGTGGGCTCGCGGGGCAGCATCACGGCCTCGCGGATGAAGTCGGTGGCGGGCACCTGCGGGTGGGCGGACAGGGTGGTCAGCTCGGGCGTCCGGGGAAACCGGTCCGCCCACAGCGCCCGGTCGCGCTCGTGCCGGACGGGCTCCGCGTGGTAGGCCAGGTCGGCCTCGACCAGCCGGCGCAGGGGTGGCAGCGCGCCCTCACCGATCGGACGCCCTTCGGTGAGAGCGTCGTAGATATCGGTGGTGCGCCGGTACAGCACGCCCTGGCTGAAGCCGTCGGACACCACGTGGTGGATGCACACGTAGTACAGGTGGTGCTCGGGACCCACCTTGAGCAGCGCGGACCTCGGCAACAGCGGCTCGGTGAGGTCGAACGGCGTGCGCAGGTCCGCCCACATCCACGCCTCGGCCGCTTCGCGGCTCAGCTCGAGGAGCGGGACTTCGGGCACGATGGGCAGGACGACCTGCCGCGTCTCCCCGTCCTCGACCACGAACCGGACCCGCAGGCTCTGGGCCTCCTCCATCGCGGCCTGCACGGCGGCGGTCCACCGCCCGGTGTCGAGCGGGCCGCGGATGTCGTAGAACCCGGCGACGTTGAACACCGCATTGCCCGGCTCGCTCAGGCAGCGCTGCCACAGTTCCGACTGTGCGGCGGTCAGCGGCAGCGCGGTTTCCGGCATCACGGCGCTCCTCTCGGGGATTGCGGGGGCCGCCAGTATCGGCAGCGGCCGACTGGCAAACCGCAAAGGCGGCGTTGGCGCCATGCCAGTGGGACGCCGGGGAGGATCCGGCCTAACCGCCACAGGAAGGGGTCCGAAGTGGACGCGGTCGTCGAGACCCATCAGCTGCGCAAGAGTTATCCCGGCCACGAGGCCCTGCGCGGCGTCGATCTGCACGTGCCGGCCGGAACCGTGCTGGGCCTGCTGGGGCACAACGGCGCCGGCAAGACCACCACCGTCCGCGTCCTCGCGACCCTGCTCGATCCCGACGGCGGGTCCGCGCGCGTCGCCGGGTTCGACGTCGCCCGCGAGCCGCACGAGGTCCGGCGCCGGATCGCGCTCGCCGGCCAGTACGCCGCGGTCGACACCCTCCTCACCGGCCGCGAGAACCTCGTCCTGCTGGGCAAACTGCTGCGGCTGGGCGGGCGGGGCGCCCGCGCGCGGGCCGGCGAGCTGCTGGACCGCTTCGGCCTCACCGCCGCCGCGGACCGCCCGGCGGGCACCTACTCGGGCGGGATGCGCCGCCGGCTGGACCTGGCGTGCTGCCTGGTCACCCGGCCCGCGGTGCTGTTCCTCGACGAGCCGAGCGCCGGCCTGGACCCGGCCAGCAGGCAGCTGCTGTGGGCGGAGGTCCGCGAGCAGGTCCGCGACGGCATCACGGTGGTGCTCACGACGCAGTACCTCGAGGAGGCCGACCAGCTGGCCGACCGGATCACGGTCCTCGGCGCCGGCTCCGTCGTCGCGGAGGGCACCCCGGAGGAGCTGAAGCGGAAGGTCGGCGGCGAATGGCTGGGCGTCACGCTGGCCGACCCGGCCGACGTCCCGGCCGCGGCGACCGCTCTCGGCCCGGCGGCTTCGGACGTCGACCGCACGGCGGGCCGGCTCTCGCTCCCCCTCGACGACGGCATGGCGACGGTCGCCGCCGCCGCGACCGCGCTCAGCCGGGCCGGGCTCGAGGTGGCCGACTTCGCCGTCCGCCGCCCGTCCCTCGACGACGTCTTCCTGGCGCTGACCGGCAAGGAGAAGGCCGCATGATCCTCACCGAAACCGCCGCCCTCACCGGACGGCGGCTGCTGCGGCTGCGCCGGTCTCCGGGCGAGCTGCTGGCCGTCACGCTCATGCCGCTGACGATGGTCGTGGTGATGGGCTACCTGCTCGACAAGACGATCGTGATGCCGGGTGGCGTCGGCTACCTCGACTTCATGATGGCCGGGATCGGCGCCCAGGTGGCGCTCACCGCCTTCGGCACGAGCGCCGTCGGCATGGCGGACGACCTGCGCGGCGGGCTCGTCGACCGGTTCCGGTCCCTGCCGATCGGCCGGGTCCCGGTGCTGCTCGCGCAGTCGCTGTGCGACCTGCTGCTCACCGCCGTCGGAATGGCCATCTCCGCGGCCGTCGGCTGGCTGATCGGCTGGCGGATCCACACCGGGATCCTCCCCGCGCTCGCCGGGTTCGGGCTGCTGCTCGCGCTGGCGTTCCTGCTGGCGTGGACGGGCATCCTGGCCGGGCTGTGGTTCCGCAGCACGCCCGCGGTGAACTCGATGTCCGGCCTGGTGCTGGTGGTGGGCTCGTTCCTGTCGACGGCGTTCGTCCCGCCCGACGGCCTGCCCGGCTGGCTGCACGCGATCGCGTCGTGGAGCCCGGTGAGCACGGTGTCGACGGCCTGCCGCCGCCTGTGGGGCAACCCGGTGGCCGACACCGGGACCAGCTTCGCCGTCGTCCACCCGGTCCCGGTGGCACTGGCGACGATCGCCGTCCTGCTGGCCGTCGTCATGACGGCGGCTTGGCGGCTCTTCCGTTCGGCCGCCGAGAAACCCCGCTGAATTACCCGAGGAGAGCATGATGAACCACATCGAGTCCACTGTGGACACGGCCGAAACCCCGGAGCCGCTGGTGCTCGGCCGCCCGGAACAGCCGGTCGCGGCGATCTGCGACCAGTTCTTCGCCGACGGCGGCGCGACCCGGGCGGTCCCCGGCGCCCGGGTCGCGCCGGGCGGGCAGGCGGAGCTGTCGGTCGGGCAGCTGCTCGGGCTGGTGCTCGACACGCTCTGAGGCACCCGCGGGTCGGGCCGCGCCGCGCCCAGCGGTGACGGCCCGGCCCAAGCGCCCCAATGTGGCGTTCGGTGCGTCCAACGCACCCAACGCCACATTGGGGCGCTTCACACCCGGCCGGAAACCGCCCGGCCCACCGGCGTGAGCCTGGCCGGGGCAACGTTAGCGCTAACAGTCAGGCAGTTCCGTTGCGGTCGAAGCCGGACACCGTCAGGCGGCCCTCGATGCTGGCGGTCGCCAGATCGAGCCGCGACCGGCAGCCCGTCTTCGCGAACAGCCGCGTCAGGTGGCTCTCCACCGTCTTCTCGCTGATCCGCATCGCCCCGGCGATCTGCCGGTTCGTCAGGCCCTGCCGGATCAGGTCGATGATGCGCAGCTCGGACTGCGACAGGTCGTCGGAGGCGAAGTGCCGCCGGGGCAACGGCACCCCGCGCTCGCGCATCCTCGCCTTGATGGTCATGCGCAGCAGGTCGCCGCCCAGCCGGCGGGCGATGTCGTAGGCCTCGTGCAGCCACGGCCGCGGCTCGTCGGCGATGACCGACGCGATCAGGCACGCCCGCATCAGCTCGCTCTGGTTGTCGTGGGTGCGCACCGCCTCGACCGCGGTCCGGGCGGTCGCGAAGTCCCGTTCGGCGAGGCCGGCGATCATCAGCTCGGCCATCTCCAGCCGGCTGCCGCCGTACCGCGCGTACCACTTCCGGGTCATCGACCGCAGTTCGGGCAGCTTGCCGGGGTCGTCCGACTCGGCTTCCAGCATCGCCAGGCGCACGAGCAGCCAGTGCAGCCCGATCACGTTGCCCCGCTCGGCCGCGTCCGCGGCCCGCTCGTAGCCCCGCCAGCCCGCTTCGATCGCCTCGGGCACCTGTCCGTTGCGCCACATCAGGCCGATTTCGGCCCAGGTCTCCAGCGCGGGGAACGGGCACGCTTCGCCGGCCGCCAGCCAGGCGGCCGCCAGCTCGAACTCCCCTTCGCAGGACTGGATTTCGGCGGCGAGCAGGCGCGCCTGGGAGTGGCCGGGCGTGCTCGGCCGCCCGCTCAGCTCGAGCGCGCGGCTCGCGGACAGCACCTCGGCCCACTCGCCGCGGTGGTAGCCGGTGATGATCCGGTGGTACAGCGCGAGCGGCCCGTCGTCCGGCACGCCGTATTCGTCGCCCAGCAGGTACCCGAACAGGGGGACCAGGTCGTGCCGGCCGCCCCAGATCTCGAGCCGGTCGCGCGTCGGCGCGGGATCCGGCGCCGCGCCACCGAGCCGGAACGGCCCGAAGGCGCACAGCAGCTCGTCGAGGCACATGGGCTCGCGGCCGTCGAACCACCGCGCGGTGAACTCGAGCGGCGCGCGGCTCGCCGGATCGGCCGCCAGCGCCGCCGCCGTGGCCGGGTGCACCGGTACGCCCGTGTGCAACGCCGCCAGCGCCGCCGTCACCGCCAGTTCGTACTCCTGTCCCGCCGGCACGCCGGCGGCGATCGTTTCGGCGACGACTTCGCCCAGCCAGTCGTAGCGGCCGATCCGCACCAGCAGGCGCAGCAGCGACCGCGTCAGGTCCGGCACGCGGCCGGGGTCGTGGGGCCCGCAGTGGGCCAGCGCGGCGCGGTACCAGCGGGCGGCCGACGCGGGATCGGTGGGCAGGACCCGTTCCGCTTCGCGGCACAACAGCGGGACGACGGCCGGGCCGGCCCGCAGTTCGGGACCGGCCAGCGCGACGTGGTCCGCGACGAACGCGGGCTCCTCCGTCCCGCGCAGCAGGTGCTCGGCCAGCAGCGCGTGGAGCACGCGCACCCGCCGCTCCCCCAGGGTGTCGAGCACCGCGGCGACCAGGGCCGGGCAGGTGACGACCAGCGCTCCCCGCTCGTCGCAGTCCAGCACGCCGGCGGCGACGAGCCGGTCGGCGACCCGGCCGCAGGCGGCCGGCTCCCACCCGGCGGCCTCGGCCAGGACCAGCAGGTCGTCCACGCGGAAGCGCCCGGCCGTCCCGACGAGCGCGACCAGCGCCGGGCCCACCTCCGGCAGGTCCGCCACCCGGCGCACGAAGCCGTGGCCGGACGGCAGTGCGATCGGCGCGGCGGGCTCGGCCAGGCACAGCACGCCCCGTACCGGGACGAGCCGCCCGTCGCGCCGGAGCCCGTCCCAGATCGCCAGCACGGCGCCCGGGTTGCCGCGCAGGGACCCCAGCGCGTCCCGCACGGCCGGGGCCACGGCAGGGTCCACTGGCCCGCGGGCGGCGATCAGTTCGTCGACCTCGCCGTCCGACAGCGGCCGCAGGTCGACGACCTGGTCGGCGAGCGCGCTCAGCAAGGTGGGTTCGACGGTCTCTTCGTCGTTGCAGGCCGCGACCACGGTGCAGCCCGCGTAGCGCGCGGCCGCGACGGTGAAGCCGGGGTTCGGCACGGCGTCGAGGTCGTCGAAGACCACGGCCGCGAGCCCGGCCTGCCGGAGCGCTCCGAACAACCGGGTCAACTCGGTGAACAAAGCGGTAAATTCAGGTGAACAACCGGTGTCATCCAGCCGGGAAAGCCGATTCAGCGCCCCGGCCTTGACGTCGAACCGTGTCCCGAATTCGCCGCGGAAGGCGGCCAGTACAGCCCGGACGCCGAATTCGTCCCCCTCCGGGACGCCGGCGGAAAAGCAGACATGAATAATCTTCATTCCGCGGTCGCGCCACTTCTGCCGCACCGCGCCGAGCAGGGCCGTCTTCCCCGCCCCGGACGTCCCCCTGACCACCACGAGAACGGGGCGGCCGGCGGCCTTTTCGATCGAGGCGATCTCGTCACTCCGCCCCGGCAAGGCATCGCAGTCCCGGACCATCGACCGCCTCCTTCCCGTTCGCCGTCCGACCAGCCCGACCGAAGTCCGTGGTCGCCCTGTCCTCGGGTGACGAGAGTGCGCCACGCCCATTACGCCGTTCGGCGCAAAGTGGAATGAGATGTACCCCATTCGGGGGCCTCAGGCAAATAGTGAGACACGCATATGAACGAAGAGTGACGCCACAGCGCCCGGACAAGGGTCGTTCCGGAAGCGAGGTGACACCGGCCACGCCCGTCCGGGTGACCACCTTCACCGAGCGTGCGAACGTCCACGACGGACGGCTTGCCGAACGGAGCGAAGGACTCGTTCACCACGCCGGACGACACGAACGAGTCATTCACCGCGTCGTCGCGCCGTCGCTTTCGAAAAAATCGAATCCGCGCCCCGGATCCCTCCCTTCTGTCGCGCGACAGAAATGCGCGTCCGGACAGTTGCCGGACCGGGTCCGGACAGGATCACCCACCCCTCGGCCCGGCGCAGGCCTTCCGCGGCGGCCGGCGGGCACGCCCGTCACCGGCAGAACTCCGCGTCCGGACAATCCGAAAAGTGCGGAAAACTTTCGCGCTGTCAGGCCGGCTCGACGGCTCGGTATGCTCCGGGCGATCGCGAGAAACGCATTCACACTTTTGAATGATGCCGCCGGACTTGGCGCGGTCACCCCGTCGTATCCACCTTTCGTGGGAGGTCCCTGATGCGGTTTCCGAAACTCGCGGTGGCCGTCATGGCCGTCGCGGCCCTGCTGTCCCCCGTACCGGCCGCGGCGGCGCCGGAAGCGGCCGACGACTACGTGAGCTTCAGCCCGGTGACCGGCGGGTTCCCCCTCGCGGCGGACGGCGCGGCCGCGCCGCTGGTGGTCGACGGCGGTGACCACCCCGGGGTGGTCCGGGTGGTGAACGACCTGCGGGACGACGTCGAGCGGGTCACCGGGCTCCGGCCCGCCGTGTCGGTCGGCACGGTCCCGCGGAGCAGCCAGGTCGTCCTGGTCGGCACGCTCGGGAAGAGCCCGCTGATCGACAACCTCGTCGCCGCGGGCAAGCTCGACGTTTCCGGCATCGCCGGGAAGTGGGAGACCTCGCTCCAGCAGGTGGTGACCGACCCGCAGCCCGGTGTGGACAAGGCACTGGTGATCGCGGGCAGCGACCCGCGCGGCACGATCTACGGCGCCTACGACGTCTCGCGCCGGATCGGCGTCTCGCCGTGGTACTGGTGGGACGACGTCCCGGCCCGCCACCACGACGCCCTCCACGTCCGGCCCGGCCGGCACACCCAGGGCACCCCCGCGGTGCGCTACCGGGGCTTCTTCGTCAACGACGAAGACCCGCAGACCGGTACCTGGGCACGCGCGATGTTCGGCCAGGGCAAGGCCGCCGGCTTCCCGCAGGGGCTCAACCACCTGTACTACGAAAAGGTCTTCGAGGCCGCCCTGCGGCTGAAGGCCAACTATCTGTGGCCCGCGGTGTGGGGGCGCGCGTTCGCCGAGGACGATCCGGAAAACCACGCCACCGCCAAGCGCTACGGCGTGGTGATGGGCACTTCGCACGAGGCGCCGATGATGCGCGGCATCGAGGAGTGGAACCGCCACCCGAACGCCTACGGCGGCACCGGCGAATGGAGCTTCGCCCGCAACGCCGACGCGGTCAAGGCCTACTGGCGCGACGGCGTCCGCCGGATGCGGCAGGAGGACTTCGAGGGTGTCGTCACCCTCGGCATGCGCGGCAACGGCGACACCAGCCTGCCCGACGGCGACGGTGTCGACCTCATGAAGCAGATCATCGCCGCCCAGCGCCAGATCCTCACCGAAGAGGCGGGCAAGCCGGTCACGCAGGTGCCCCAGGTGTGGACGCTGTACAAGGAGGTCCAGAAGTACTGGGACGAAGGCCTGCGCGCGCCCGACGACGTCACGGTGGTGTTCACCGACGACAACTGGGGGAACATGCGCAAGGTGCCCGACCGGAGCCTGCCGGCCCGCGCCGGCGGCTACGGCCTGTACTACCACTTCGACTACGTCGGCGGCAGCCGCAACTACAAGTGGGCCGACACCGCGAACCTGGCCAACACCTGGGAGCAGCTGCACACGTCCTACGCCTCGGGCATCGACCGGCTCTGGGTGGCCAACGTCGGCGACCTGAAGGACAACGAGCGGGCGACGCAGTTCTTCCTCGACTACGCGTGGAACCCGGCCGCCCTGCCCGCCGACGGGATCGCGGACTGGGAGCGGCAGTACGCCGCGCAGAGCTTCGGCACCACCGCGGCTCCGGCCGTCGCCGGCCTGCTGCACACCTACGGGCAGCTGCAGGCCCGCCGCAAGCCGGAGTCGACGAACCGGAAGATGACGCGCAGCTCGACGGGCGCCGTTTCGACGGACGACACCACGACCCCGTTCAGCATCGAGAACTACGCCGAACTCGACCGCGTCACCGCCGAATGGCAGGCACTGGCCGCGCGGGCGGAGTCGGTCCGGGCGTCCCTGCCCTCGGCCGACCAGGCCGCCTTCCACCAGCTGGTGCTCTACCCGGTGAAAGCGACCGCCAACCTGTACGCGCTGCGGCAGGCCCAGTTCCTGAACCGTCGCTATTGGACACAGGGCCGGGCCGCCACCAACGACTTCGCCGCCACGGCCGAAGCCCGGTTCGCCGACGACAAGGCCATGTCGGACTACTACAACACCACGCTGTCGGGCGGCAAGTGGCGTGGCTGGCAGACCCAGACCAAGTTCGGCTACGGCGACAAGGACCGGTACGGCGGCAACGCGAGCTGGCAGTCGCCGCCGGCACCGGACCAGATCTACCCGGCGGTGCACCGCATCACCGTGCCGAGTGCGGCCGAAATGGGCGTGGCCATCGCGGGTTCGCGGGACTGGTGGCCCAACTCGTCCGCGACGGCCACGCTGCCGGCGTTCAGCCCGTACCAGACGCAGGCGGCCCAGTACATCGACGTCTTCAACCGCGGCACCACCGCCTTCGCCTACCGGATCGCGTCCCCGGTGCCGTGGCTGAAGGTCTCCACCTCCGACGGCAGTGTCGGCAAGCAGGTCCGCGCGACCCTCACCGTCGACTGGGCGCAGGCGCCCCTCGGGACGACCCGGGTGCCGGTCACCGTGACCGGCGCGGGCCGCACGGTCACGGTCGACGCCGTCGTGGACAACCCGGCCACCCCGCCTTCGCCGCTCCCCGGGTTCGTCGAGGCGAACCGGTACGTCTCGATGGAAGCCGACCACTACACCGGCTCGGCCGGCGGCACCGGCGTGACGTGGCAGCGCATCCCGGACATCGGCCGGACCGGGTCCGGCATGACGCCGTCGCCGCCGACCGCGCCGGCCCAGACCGCCGGCTCCGGCCCGCGGCTGGAGTACCGGATGAACCTCACCACGGCCGGGCCGGTCACCGTCTGGACGTACCTTTCGCCGCGCAACAACGTCCTGCCCGGCAGCGGCATCCGGTACGCGGTCTCGATCGACGACCAGCCGCCCAAGACCGTGAACACCACCGCGGGCGTGGACGACATGGCCATGAACGCGCTGTGGGGCATGGTCACGGCCGACGCCGTCAACCGCACCTCGGCGACCTTCACGGTGGCCTCGCCCGGCGTCCACACCCTGAAGTTCTGGATGGTCGACCCCACCGTGGTGGCGCAGAAGTTCGTCGTCGACACCGGCGGGCTCGCCGACAGCTACCTCGGCCCGCCGGAGAGCCACCGCGTCGGCTGACCCACCGGCAGGACCACCGCTCCGAGATCACCCGCACGAGTGATCTTCTGACCGCCGGAACCGTTCGATCCCGTCGAATTCCCTTGTGCCCCAAGCAAAGGACCCTCCGGGCGCGCTGGCACACTTCCCGCGGCTGCGGTTAACTGACCGGACCCACTCGCCGGCGGCGTCGTTCCCGTGACCCGACCCCGCCACCGGCGGACCGAAGGAGCCCCTCCGCGGCCGCGCGGTGCCCGGAACGAGCAGAGCGAGAAGCGTGCAGCCTGACCGATTCGTCCCGCCGTCCGAACGGGTCGCCCTGGAGGTCGCCGAGGCGCTCCGATCGCCCGACCGCCCGGTGCTGACCGTCCTCAGCGGACCGGTCGGCGTCGATCTCACCGCGGTCGAGACCCAGCTCTGCCACCACCTGACCGAAGACCAGCGGGGGTTCGCCCAGGTGCGGACGACCGACCTCGCGTTCGCCGGCTCCTCGTCCGGAGCGGCCCTGCTGGAGCGGATCCCGCCGGCGGCGGTGCTGCGCGCCACCGCCGGCACGCTGCTGATCCTCAAGGACGTCCACCTGATGCCGACCGACGGCGTCGGCTCGCTGGACGCGCTGGCCCGGCAGCTGGCCACGACGAAGTCCGCGTGCGTGTGCACGGTCGCCCTCCCCCTGCCCGCCGCGACCCGCGCGGCCTTCCACGCGAGCGCGGCACGGCTGAGCCGCGAAGGCCTGCTCCACCACGTGAACCTGCGCCCGCTCCCCCGCGCCGGGCTGCCCGCGCTCGTCACGGCCCTGCTCGGCGCGGTGCCGGAGCCGGATCTCCTCGACCGGCTGTGGCGGTTCACCCGGGGCTGGCCCGCCGTGGTCGAGGCGGCCCTGCGGATCGGCCAGGCGCGCGACATGCTCCGCGTGGTGGACCGGCACGCCTACCTGGCCCGGTCGCCGGTGGAGCCCCGGCTGACCGAGCACCACGAACTGCTGGCGCCGGTCCGGCGCCGCGGGACGACAGCGTGGGCGGCGGCCAAGGCGATCGCGGTGCTGCGCCCGCTCGGCCCGGCCGCCGCGCGGCTGGTCGCCGAGGCGCTCGGGACGTCCGAGGCCCAGGCCCGCCACGAGCTGGACCTGCTGACGCAGGCCGGGCTGCTGCGCCGCTGCCGGTCCGGGGACGGCTGGACGTTCCGGCAGCCGCTGGTCGCTTTCGCGCTGACCTGGGCGCTGGGCCCCTACGAACGGCGCAGGCTCGCGCAGGTCGCCGTCCAGGCGCTGTGGTCCGGCGAAGCCCGCAGCAGCGAACCCCACTACCTGCCCGACCAGCTCGTCAACGCGGGACGGCTCGTCGATCCCGCCCGGGCGGCCGCGGAACTGCTCGCGCGCGCCCGCGCCACGGCACCGCGCGACGGGGAACGGGCCCTGCCCTGGCTGCGGGCGGCGGCCGAGCTGACCACCGACCGGGCCGAACGTGCCGAGATCCTGCTGCTGCACGCCCGCACCAGCCTCGCCCAGGGCGACCCCGCGCGGGCGCTGGAGTCCGCCCAAGCCGTGTTGTGCTCGCACGCCGGGGAAATCCCCCCGGGAGAGCTGCTCGACGTCGGCTTCGTCCGCCTGACGGCGCTGTCGGAGTCCGGCCGCCGGGACGAACTGGCCGACCTGGCCCGCGACGACGCGTCGCCCCTCGGCTCGGGGACACCGCTCGAAAACCGGGTCGCGCGCGCGTTCGCGCTGACCCTGCTCGGCCGCTGGCGCGAGGCGCACGAGCTGGTGCGGCAGATCCGCGACGATCCCGGCGTGGCCGGGGTGGCGGGGGCCCTGCGCTCGTTCGGCTCGGTCGTGGAGCTGTGGCTGGGCGCCCGGACGGAGTTCGACCACGACGTCGCCGAGCTGCCGCGAAGGGTCGCGGCCGGGGAACGGCCTGCCCGGGAGGTGGCCTGCCTCGTCGGCGCCTTCGTCGCGCTGAATGAACTGCAGGAGGCGGAGCAGCTGCGGAAGGCCACGCGGGCGGTGCCGGTCCGGCTGAGCACGCCGGACCGGATGATCGTGGCGACGGGCGCCGGGCAGTTCGACGACGCCATGGAGCTGGCCCGCCGGCACATCGCCGACGGCGCACCCGGCGCGTGCGATCCGGGCCAGACCGCCATGTTCCAGCTCGCTTCGAGCATCCAGCTGTGCCGTGGCAAGCTCTCGCGGGCCCGGGAGCTGGTCGCCACCGCCCGCGCACGCGGGCCGGCGATGCCGCACCTGCTGGCGATCACGGAGTCGCTCTACGAGCGGGCGCACGGCGAATTCGAGCGGTCGCGGTCGGTCCTGCGAACGGCGTTGCACCAGGCGGAAGAAGACGGCGTCGTGGCACAGACCGATCTGCTGTGGATCGCGCTGGCCGACCTGGACGTCCGTCTCGGACGGACCGAGTGCCTGCGGGAGCACCTGCGGAAGCTGACCGAGGTGGCGGTGCGCATGGGCACCGAGCGCGCCGAATTCAACCGCCTCACCCTGCACGCGCTCGTGCACGACGACCCCGCCGCGGCGAAGGCGGCGATGAGCCTGCTCCGCCACCGGGACCACGCCGTGGAGAAGGCCGTCGGCCTCGAACGGTTCGTGCGGTACGGCATCGGCGAGCCGGCGGCGCTGCTTCCGGAGTCCTACGCCCTCTTCGGTGACATGGACGGCCTGATGAGCCGGTCGTGGTCGCGCACGCTGATGCGCCACCACGGCGTGCAGGTGCCGGGCCGGCAGACGACGCTCGCCGAGAACGAGCGCCTGCTGGCGGTGCTCGTGGCCGAGGGGCTCGGCAACAAGCAGATCGCGACCCTGCTGGAGACCGGTGAGAAGAGCGTCGAGGGCCGGCTTTCCCGGCTGTTCCAGCGCACCGGCTACCGGTCGCGCGTGGAACTCGCGACCGCGATCCTTTCCGGCCAGTACTCGGCGGGCTGAGCGCACGCGGAGTTCTTCCGCGCCGCGGAATTCCGTCAG
>Ga0070668_100002495_pt1 | contig 13546 bp, 14 predicted proteins | sample KBSS43metaG_FD_64661 | JGI IMG/M metagenome (GOLD analysis project Ga0070668, IMG submission 64661) | Switchgrass rhizosphere microbial communities from Kellogg Biological Station, Michigan, USA - KBS S4-3 metaG | ecosystem: Host-associated > Plants > Roots > Rhizosphere > Soil ... | reverse complement strand
CGCCGGAGCCGCTCACCGCCCGGCGGGTGCTCACGTCGCTCGCGGTGCTCGTGGTGATGGTCCTGACCGTCATCGTTCCGACCTGGTACACGATGACACCCGCCCAGCCCTGAGCCGTCGGTCCGGCGCCGAACGCCCGCCTCGGCGAACGCCGGCAACCGGGCCGCCACGAGCCTCCAGCAATCGTCAGCCGTACGGAATCATGCCGGCCGCATCCGCCCGGGGCGGCCGGCTCGTGACCAGAAACCCGAACCCGGAACCGCCTGAGCTCCGCATTACTGAACCGTCCGAGGCGTGGAAACGTGCTCGGTATACCAGCCATGACCGGCAGCAGCACAGCCGCCGGCGTGAAGGAGAGCGATGAGCCATGAACACCACCGCCACCACCGATCCCGTCACCTCGGCCCGCGCGGCAGCCCTCTTCGTGAGTGACCTCTCCGCCGCCGGCCGGCCCACCCGATCCCAGGCGATGAACGCCATCGTGTGCTCGATCCGGTTCCACGGCGGCAGCCGCGGCTGCCTCGCTGACATGGCGGCCTACTACGGCGACTACCCCGAACTCGCGGCGGCGCGCATGGCCTGGGCGCGTACCTTGGCCGAGGGCCTGCGGCACCGCGCCTCCGTGTCGCGGCGCAGGCGCCCGACGCCGCGAACCGAGCTGGCTCTAGCTGCCTGAGCGCCCGCGCCGGCCCCGCGGCCCGCGACGACCATGATCGCTGCAGGGACCGCGACTTCGCGAACCACCAGCGAGCAGCGCGATGATCAGGGTGGTAGAACCGGCTGCGGCAGCGCCTCGTCGATCCCCTGGGACAGGGTGCGCAGGATGCCGCCGACCGGGGCGTAGGGGTCGTACGCGTTGTTGAAGGTGCTCGGCAGCTCCACCACCCGGCCGTCGTGGGTGCCGAGGCGGTAGCCGACCAGGCTGGCCCCGGCACTGTCCTCGTGCGGGCTCCACTCCCAGTCGACCCGCTCAACCTCCGCCCAGCGGACGCTCTCCCGCACCCGCCCGCGGTAGTCGAGCGCTGCGAATCCGCCCTCGAACAGGTAGAGCCACCAGCGCCGACCAGGCCGGAAGAACGAGCGCCCGAGCAGGACGATCGCGACCAGCAAACCTCCGTCGATCGCCCACCCGAACCACATCGGAGCGGCCCCGGTCTCCTTCACCCCGATCGGCACCACGCACAGCGAGAGGATCATCCCGATCAGCAGTATCCCGAGAGCCGTCTGGCCCGGCCCTTGGGTCTCCCGGACCTACAGGTCGACGACCGGTCCCAGCCCGAGGCCGCGTCCCACCGACCCGGCGTGTTCGCGTTGCGGCGCCATCTCTTCGTGACGCTCCCGCACCCGCCGCTCCCCGGGCCCGTTCGGCATACCTAGACTTTCGCAACAACTGTCAAGCGGTCCGAACCTTGGCGTTGAAGCGGTCAGAACGACGGGGTGCCGGACGGGTCAGGCGGACTGCCACCGTGATCGATGCCAGGTAGGCCAGGCCGAGGATGATGCCGTGCCGACGGGTGCGGCGTTGACCGCGGAACAGCATCACCCCGGCGACGAGCGCACCCGACACCATGACGGTGATCATTACGGTCTCGCCGTGTGTTCGTGCCGTGAGCGTAGGTCGTTCTTTTCAGCTTTCGGTACGGCTGGTCGCAGGAACGAGGAGCAATCAGCGACGAAGGGCGACGGAGCCGCTGAGCGCGCCCACCGCACCGTGGGGTATCCGGGGGTCGCCCCGGAGAAAGCATGGTGGCGCCGCCGGGACTCGAACCCTGATCCAAGGAGTTCGGAGCCGCCGCCGTCGCGGATTGGTTCAGGACGGGAATCTCACAGTCGCCAAGCCGGGCCGCGTCCGGCGGCGAATCCGTGCCGAGAACACATCCGGCACGGAAGGACACCACCATGACGGCCAACCCCACCCCGGCGCCAGCCGGCCGGCTCCGCCTCGGCCCCCGTGGCCGGCGCGCGGCGGCCGCCCTCGGCGTCGGCGCGGTGCTCGCCGGGTCGCTTTACGGCCTCGGTCCCGGCAGCGCCACCGCCTCCAGCCACCGGGAGGCTCCACTGATCGCCGCCGACCCGGCGGTCGACAACACCGACCTGTACGCCTTCGTCAGCCCCGAACGCCCGGGCTACCTCACGTTCATCGCCAACTGGCAGCCGTTCTCCGAGCCTAACGGCGGCCCCAACTTCTACCCGTTCGCGACCGACGCCACGTACCACATCAAGGTCGACAACGACGGCGACGCCAAGCCGGACGCCGAGTTCCGCTGGAAGTTCAAGAATATCGACAAGCGCGGCACCAACACGTTCCTCTACAACAACGGCCCGGTCACCTCGCTCGACGACGAGAACCTGCTGTTCAAGCAGACCTACTCGCTGGAGTCGTCGTTCAACGGCGAGCCGTTCAAGGTGCGCGTGGCGGACGCCCCGGTCGCGCCGTCGCGGATCGGCCCGGCGTCCATGCCGGACTACGGCACGCTGCGCAACCAGGCCACCAAGACCCTGCCCGGCGGCTGGAAGATCTTCGCCGGCCAGGCCGACGACCCGTTCTTCCTCGACCTGCGGGTCTTCGACCTGCTGTACGGCGGCGACCTCAGCGAGACCGGGCAGGACACGCTCGCGGGTTACAACGTGAACACCATCGCGCTGCAGGTCCCGTTCAAGGACGTGGCGCTGAAGGGCGACGCCACGCGCAACCCGGTGGTCGGCGTCTGGACCACGACCGAGCGCAACCGGGTACGGATCACCGGCGGCCCCTCGTACGGCGGCAAGGTTCAGGTGTCCCGGCTCGGCAACCCGCTGGTCAACGAGGTGGTCGTGCCGGCCGGACTGAAGGACACCTTCAACGCCACCAAGCCCGAGCAGGACGCGAAGATCCCGGCGCTGGTCAAGCGGGTCACCGAGCCCGAGGTGCCGAAGCTGATCGAGAAGATCTACGGGCTGCCCGCGCCGAAGACCCCGCGCAACGACCTGGTCGAAATCTTCCTGACCGGGATCACCACGAAGGCCGGCGGGCCGATCAAGGCCGACCTGAACTCGCAGCTCAACAACGCCGACGTGGCGGCCGGCCGGTTCACCCCGTCCGAGCAGCTGCGGCTGAACCTGTCGGTGCCGGTCGCGGCCAAACCCAACCGGCTCGGCGTGCTCGCCGGTGACCTGCAGGGCTTCCCGAACGGCCGGCGGCTCACCGACGACGTGGTCGACATCGAGGTGCAGGCCCTGGAAGGCGCCGCGCAGACCGGCAAGATCGTCGACGCGCTCGCGGCCGGCGACAAGGTGAACGCCAACGACCAGGGCTTCGGCGGGTCCTTCCCGTACGTGGCGCTGCCCAACGGCGTCGGCGTCAACACCGCGGGCAAGTCGTCCGCCGCGGCCACCACCGGCAACAGCGCGCCCTCGCCGGTGGCCTCGGACGCGCCGGACACCACCCAGGAGACGGCGGGCGCGGCCGCCCCCGCCGGGAGCGACAGCGACGGCGGCAACGGCCTGATGACCCCGGTGGCGTACGCGACCGGCCTCACCGGCCTCGGCGCGCTGCTCGTGGCGTTCAGCCTGTTCGTGTTCCTCCGCTGGCGGCGTCGCCCGGCCCGCCAGTTCGACGACCCGAACCGTACGGCTCAGCTGTAACCCGCCCCGGTGGGTGCGCCGCCCGGCGCACCCACCGGTGTCTTCCTGGAGGATCACCATGCGCCGCACTGCCATCCGGCTGGGCCTGCTCACCGCGCTCGCCGCCGCGCTGCTCGCCGCCGCCGGGATCGCCGGACGGTGGCCGGCCCCGCCGAGCGTCCCCGCGCCCGCGGCCGCCGCCCGCCCCGCCGACCAGCTCGCCGCCCGGGTCGCGCGCACCCAGCAACACCTGCGGGACGTCCCCGGCGACTGGACCGGCTGGGCCGCCCTCGGCGGCGCCTACCTCGAACAGGCTCGGGTCGGCGCCGACCCGGCGCTCTACCCGAAGGCCGAGCAGGCAGCCGGCCGGTCCCTCCAGGTGCGGCCGGCCGGCAACGGCGAGGCGCTCGTGGTCCTCGGCGCGCTGGCCAACGCCCGGCACGACTTCGCCGCGGCCCGCGGCCGGGCCCGGGCGGCGCTGGCGGTCAACGACCACGACGCCGACGCGTACGGGGTGCTGGCCGACGCCCTCACCCAGCTCGGCGACGCGGCCGGCGCGACCGCCGCGGTGCAGCGGATGCTCGACCTGCGGCCCGGCCTGGCCGCGTACGCGCGTGCCTCCTACGACCTCGAACTGCGTGGCCAGGTCGCCGAGGCGGCCGGCCTGATGCGCGACGCGCTGGCCGACGCGGTCGACCCGCACGACGTGGCGTTCTGCCGCACCCAGCTCGGCGACCTCGCGTTCGCCCGCGGCGACCTGGCCGCGGCCGCCGGGGAGTACGCCGCGGCGCTCGCCGCCGACCCGGCCACCCTGGCGGCGCAGCGCGGGCGGGCCCGGGTGCGGGCCGCGCAGGGCGACCTGGCCGGTGCGCTGGCCGACTACGCCGACCTCACGGCGCGCCTGCCCGGGCCGTCCTACCTGCTCGAATACGCCGACCTGCTGCGCCTCGCGGGCCGTGCCGAGGAGGCCGCCCGGCAGCTCGAGCTGGCCACCGCCGCGCAGGGCCTGTTCGCCGCGAACGGCGGCTCGGACGGGCTCGCCGCGGCGGCCCTCGCCCTCGCCGCGAACCGCCCGGCCGACGCGGTCGACGCCGCCCGCGCCGAATGGTCCCGCCGCCGGCATCCGGACGTGGCCGACACCCTGGCGTGGTCGCTGCACGCGGCCGGCCGCGACGCGGAGGCGTTGCCGTACGCCCGCCGCGCGGTGTCCCGGGGGTCGCGGGCCGCCGAATACGCCTACCACTTCGGCATGATCTACCTCGCGCTCGGCGACCGGGCCGCGGCGCGGACCGAACTCGCCCGGGCGCTGGCGGTCAACCCGCACTTCTCGCCGCTCGACGCCCCGACCGCCCGGCGTGCCCTGGCCGCCCTGCCCCATTGACCCGCACGCCCGTCCCACCTCGCCCGCCTCGCCGCTCCGGCCGACCGCCTGCCTTGCCCGTTCCGCCCGCCTCGCCTGTTCCGTCCGCCTCGCCGAGGAGTGAATCGATGAGCACCCAGCGCCTTTCCCTTCGCCTTTCCGGGCGGCGCGTCCGGCGGCGGCTCGCCGTGGTCGCGGCCGGCGCGTCGATCGCGGTGGGCTGGCTGGTCGCCGGCCCGGCGCAGCCCGCCCAGGCGCACCCCCTGGGCAACTTCTCCGTCAACCAGTACGCCGGGCTCACCCTGCGACCGGACCGGATCGACGTGACGGCCGTTGCCGACTTCGCGGAGATCCCCACGCTCCAGGAGAAGCCGGCGGTCGACACCGACGGCGACGGCACCCTCTCCGCGACCGAGCGGGCCACGCACGCCACCGCCGAATGCGGCCGCCTGGCGGCCGGGCTGACCGTGTCGGCCGGCCGAACGAGTCTGTCGTGGACGGTCACCGAGTCGTCGTTCGACCTGGCGGCCGGCGCGGGCGGGCTCGCCACGAGCCGCCTCGGCTGCCGGCTCACCGCCCCCGCCGACCTGGCCGCCCCCACCACCGTCACGGTCGTCAACGACTACCTGTCCGGCCGGATCGGCTGGCGGGAACTGACCGCCGCCGCCGACGGCGTGCGCCTCACCGGCTCCCCGCTGCCGGCCGAGAGCATCAGCGACCAGCTCCGGTCCTACCCGCGCGACCTGCTCAGCTCGGCACCGAACGTGCGCTCGGCGACCCTGCAGGTCGGCGGCGCCGGCAACGGCGGCGGGGCCGCTGCCCCGGCGGCGACGCGCGGCGGCCCCGAGATCGCCGGTCCGGGCTGGCTGGTGGCCGCCCAGCGGCGGGTCGAAGAGGTGGTCGGCGGCCGGCTCACCCCGGTGGTGGTCGCGCTGGCGTTCCTGCTGGCGCTGCTCCTCGGCGCCGGTCACGCGGCCCTGCCCGGCCACGGCAAGACCGTGATGGCCGCGTACTTCGCCGGCCGGCAGGGCCGGGTCCGGGACGCCCTCGCGGTCGGCGGGACGGTCACCCTCGCCCACACCGGCGGTGTGCTGGTCGTCGGCCTGCTGCTGAGCACGTCGACGGCGCTGGTGGGGGAGCGGCTGCTGGGCTGGCTCGGCGTGGCGAGCGGGGCACTCGTCGTGGCGGTCGGCGTCGGCATGCTGGTGTCGGCCCTGCGGGCCCGGCGAGCGGGCGCGGCGACCGGCCATCACCGCGGCCACGCGGCCGGTGAACACCGGCACAGCACCGCCGCCCACAACCACGACCACAGCCACGAACAAGGCCACAGCCGCAGCCACGACAAAGGCCACAGCCACGACAGAGGCCAGAGCCACGGCCACGACCAAGGCCACAGCCACGACCAAGGCCACGACCACGGCCAGGACCAGAGCCACGATCACGATCACGATCACGATCACGTTCATGATCACGACCAGAGCCAGAGCCAGAGCCAGAGCCAGAGCCAGAGCCACGGCCACGGCCATGGCCACAGCCACGGCCACAGTCACGGCCACAGTCACGGGCGGCTCGGGCTGGCCGGGATCGGCCTTGCCGGCGGTCTCGTGCCGAGCCCCTCGGCGCTGGTGGTGCTGCTCGGCGCGATCGGACTGGGCCGGGCCGGCCTCGGCGTGCTGCTCGTCATCGCGTACGGCATCGGCATGGCCGGCACCCTCACCGCGGTCGGTCTTCTGCTGGTGGTGGCTCGGCGTCGCCTGGCCCACGCCGCCACCCGCGGCGGTCTCCTGGCCCGGCTGAGCGGCCGCCTCTCCCACGTCGCCGGCCGCGTCTCGGCGAGCGCCCCCACCGCCACGGCCGCGCTGGTCGTCCTCGTCGGGCTGGGCATGGGCGCCCGCGCCTTCGCCTGAACGCCGACAGAACACACCGACGGGACACACCGACGACGACGGCTCGTCGAGGGGAGGCGATTTGTCTTTGGAGTTCCTTAAGAATGGAGATGCCGGGACATTTGACCCTGTCGGCGGGCAACGGCGATCAGCAAGGTTCTCCCCGTCCACGAAGGCGCAGAGATGGGGTTGAGTATGGGCTGGCACAGGAGTCGGCGGTCCCGGTTCGGTCGCAAGGTACTGCTGGGCGGCGCGATGACGCTCGTGGTCGGTGCGGGCTCGGCGGTGGCGCTGGCCGCCAACGCCGCCGAGAACGAGGTCTACGACCAGAAGCAGCTGCTCGAGGCCTGCCAGCAGGACACCGACATCTACGGCAAGGCCGACCGGTGCCGGTTCGAGGCAACCACCTACGAACCTTTCGTCGCGCCCGACAAGCCGGTGTCCCCGGAGGTCACCAACTGCGGCGTGGCCGACGCGACCGCGGAACAGCGGTGGACCCAGTCCACTTCGGAGAGCAACAGCATCGAGGTGTCCGCGAGCGTCGAGGCCGGCCTCTCCAAGATCTTCAGCGCCTCGGTGTCCACGACCTTCGGCCACACCTGGGAGCGCACCGAGGGCGCCGAGGCGGCCGTCACCATGACCGTTCCGGCCAAGCACGTCGGCCGGATCCTCCGCGGCGCGCCGATGGCCAAGGTGACCGGCCGCATGGTGATCAACTTCGGCTCCCGGCGGCAGGGCCACTTCGAGTGGTACGCCTACCCGACGCTCACCGTGCCGGCCGAGGATCAGCCCGACCTGGCCCGCATCGTGGTCAACACGGTCCCGATGACCCAGACCCAGCTCGACGCGTGCCCCAAGACGCCGGGCTCGAAGCTGGGCACCGCCGTCGGGCCGGCCACGGCGACCGTGATCCAGGAGCCGGCCGCCGGCGCGCCCGCCGCCAACGGTTCCCTCAACACCGCCGAGCAGCACGCCGCCGACTGACCGCGGACAGCGGCCGCCCGCCGGATGCCGGCGGGCGGCCGATATCCGGAAGATCACCTGATGTGGCGGTGCGGCCCGGCCCCTAGCGTGTCGGGATGATCCGTCGCGTGTTACTGACCGTCGTCGGGGGCTCCGCAGTCGTGTTGCTGCCCTGGACCTGGTATCTGGCCGCCACCCTACCGAGCAACCACCACACCGACCAGTGGCGGCTGACCTGGGTGGGGTTCGACCTGGCGCTGATGGTCTGTCTGGCCGTGGGGAGTTGGCTGGGCTGGCGGCGGCGCCGTGCCGCCGTTCCGGTGCTGGCCGCGACGGCCGCCCTGCTGTGCTGCGACGCCTGGTTCGACGTGCTGCTCGAATCGGCGGTGCCGGATCGCTGGGTCAGCGTCCTGACTGCGGTCCTGGTCGAGATCCCGCTCGCCGTCGTCCTCCTGATGCGGGCTCGGGCGCTGCTCGTCGGCGGGCTGCCGAGCCGGGCCCTGACGCCCGACGACATCGCGATCCACCAGGACGCCGGACATCAGGCCCTGCTGAGCCGCCTGTCGGCGATGGGACCGACCGGCGGGCCCGCGTTGGCGTCCGCGCTCGACCGTGACCCGGACGACGTGGCGGGCGCGTTGGCGCTGCTGGCGCGGGGTGGCTTCGTGGACCGTGACCGGCGCGGCCGCTGGGCCACGAAGCCGCAGTCGTTGCGCATGCCGGGGGCCGACGAGTCCTGGGCGCGGCCGTTCCTCGACCGGAAATACGACAACGAGGTCCGTACGCTGGCCAACGCCGCCCGCAACCATGCCGCGATGGGCGATTGGGGCAAGCGGGAGGCCGCGGCGATCCACCTGACCGCCGCGGAACTGGCCCGCTTCAACGCCGAGTATCTCGATCTGCTGACCCGCTACTGCCTGCTGCGGCGCCGCCCGGCCGACGGCACCCGGACCGTCCTCGTGCGGTTCTACGCCTTCCCGCGTGAGCTCGCCGAACCGATGCCCGCCCGCTGAGAAGGCGAGTGGAGCGCGCCGCGTTTCCCGCGTCCGATTGATACGCGACGGCCATCGATCCGTAGAGATCAGTGCCGGTGATCGCGCGTCGATGCGTACGAAGGAGACCTGGGCATGGGAGAGGATCGGCTGGCGCACAACGGGGTGTGCATGGTCGAGGAGCCGGCGGTGCCGGAGCCGTTCTCGGTCGCGCTGGTCAGCCACGACGGCCGCCAGCCGCCGAGCCTGGGCCCGCTGCGCCCGCGGGTGACCGGCAACCTGCTCGCCGTACGCCCGACCGACGACGTCGTCGTCTGCTACAGCGACTCCCCGGCCGCGGACGTGGTGGGGCTGCACCGGCTGCTCGGGAGGCGGATGCCCGCGGTGCTCGCCGCGGCCCGGGGCTTCGACGGGCAGGACGTGATCACCGCGTTCGACTACGGCGCGACCAGTTACCTGGTGCTCAGCCAGACGCCCGAGTTCTGCCTGGCCAGCGTCGCGATCGTCACGGCTCGCGGGGAGAGCTGCCTGAGCCCGAGCGCCGCCACCACGCTGTTGCGCCACGTGCACCGGGCCACCTACGGCCCGCCCGCCGAACCTGGCCCGACCGGCGACCTCACCACCCGCGAGCGGCAGATCATGGAGCTGCTCGTGGTCGGCCACACGATCAAGGAGATCGCCGGCAGTCTCGCGCTGACCGGCAAGACGGTACGGAACAATCTCAGCCGCATCTACGCCAAGCTGCAGGTACGCCGGCAGTCCGAGGCCATCCTGCTGTGGCTCGACCGGCCGCGGCCGGGCGGTGCGGCTGCGCGAGAATCACTGCCATGATCATCAACATCACCCCGCTGACCGACCCGCAGCGCGGCCCGTCGAGCTACCGGCTCGCCTGGCTCGCCGCCGGGGCCGACGGCCGCCCGCTCGGCACCGCGTTCCTCCGGGTCCCGGCCGTGGGCGACGCCGCCGAGGGGTCGCTGCACGTGCACCCCGCCGAACAGCGTGCGGGTGTGGGCACGCGGCTGCTCGAGTCGGTCACCGAGGCCGCGGCCGGACTGGGGCTGCGCGGGGTGCTCGGCGAGGCGGTCCGGGAAGGGTCGGCGGGGGAGCGGTTCTGTGTGGCGCGCGGCCTGCGGCGGGTGCTGGCTCTCACGTACACCCGGTTGGAACTGGACGGCGCGCAACCGGTCGCCGACCCGGTGCCCGGCTACCGGCTGACCCACTGGGCGGGCACTGTCCCGGACGAGCTGGCGGAGACGTACGCCCGATCGAAGCGGGCGATGGACGACATGCCGATGGACGACGCCGGCTACGTGCCGCAGCCGTGGGACGTGGCCCGCCTGCACTTCGTCGCGGACGCGGTCGCGCGGCGCGGCGATGTCCTGCTCACGGTCGCCGCGGTGGCCGCCGACGGCGAGATCGCGGGCTTCACCGAACTGGTGGTGCAGGGCGACGGCACCGGGGACGGCCAGCACTACGGCACCGGGGTGCTGCCCGGGCATCGGGGGCACGGCCTGGCCCGCTGGATGAAGGCCGACCTGATCGTCCGCGCCCGCGCCCGTTTCCCGCGGCTCGCCGGGCTGCTCGCGGACACCGCGGACAGCAACGCGGCGATGCGCCGGATCAACGACTCGTTCGGCTACCGGCCCACCCACCGCAGCGCGCTCTACCGGCTGGACCTGGGATAACTCTAGCCCTGCAGGTAGCGGATGACGGCCAGGACGCGGCGGTGGTCGGTGTCGGAGGGCGCGAGGCCGAACTTCGTGAAGATGTTGGTGACGTGCTTCTCCACCGCTCGCTCGGTCACCCGCAGCGCCGCCGCGACGGCCGTGTTGGTGCGGCCCTGGGCCATCAGGGCCAGGACCTCCCGTTCCCGGGCGGTGAGCTCGGCGAGCTGGTCGCGGTGCCGGCTGCGGCCGACAAGCTGGGTGACCACGTCGGGGTCGAGGGCGGTGCCGCCCGCCGCGATCCGGTGCAGCGCGTCGACGAAGTCGTCCAGCTCGACGACCCGTTCCTTGAGGAGGTAGCCGACCCCCTCGGAGCCACCGGCGAGCAACTCGGCCACGAACGCGGTCTCCACGTACTGCGAGAAGATCAGCACGCCGACGCCCGGGTTGTCCCGGCGCAGCCGGATCGCCGCACGCAGGCCCTCGTCGGTGTGGCCGGGCGGCAGGCGGATGTCGATGATCGCGACGTCCGGCGGTTCCCGGGTGACGGCGTCGAGCAGCGCGTCGGCGTCGGCGACGGCGGCCAGGATGTCGTGGCCGCGCACGGCGAGCAGCTGAGCGAGGCCCTCGCGGAGGATCGCGGAGTCCTCGGCGATGACGATGCGCATGCCTACCGCCTCTCCGCCGGGGCGGGGCCGGGAATCTCGACGGTGACGGTGGTCGGGCCGCCCGCCGGGCTGTCGATCACCAGGCGCCCGTCCACGGTCCGGACCCGTTCGGCGAGCCCGGCCAGGCCCCCGCCCGGGCGCGGATGAGCGCCGCCGCGCCCGTCATCGCGTACCCGCAGGCGCAGGATCTCGTCGTCGAAGGACAGGCTCATCTCGACGCTGCGTGCTCCACTGTGCCGGTTGGCGTTGGTGAGCAACTCGCACGCGGTGAAGTAGACCATGCTCTCGACGGCCGGCGGCGGCCGCCGCGCCAGCTCGACCGTCGTCGTCACCGGCAGTGCGCTGCCGGCCGTCACGGTGGCCAGGGCGGCCGCCAGCCCCCGGTCGAGCACCGGCGGGTGGATGCCGCGGACCAGGTCGCGCAGCTCGGCGACCGCCTCGGTGAGGGCGGCCCGGGCCGTGTCGATCTCGGCCCGGAGGCGTTCCGGTGACGCCTCGGCGGCGAGCAGTTCCCGGGCCATCGTCAGGTGCATGCCGACCCCGATCAGCCGGGCCTGGGCGCCGTCGTGCAGGTCCCGTTCGATCCGCCGCAGCGTCGCGTCGGCGTCGATCACCGCGCGGTCCCGGGTCTCCCGCAGTTCGGTGATCCGCTGCGCGGCCCGGCTCGGCCCGAGCAGCCCGCGGATCAGCATCCGTTCCACATTCAGCACCGGGCGCAGCAGCCACGGGGCGAGCACCAGCAGCGCCAGGCCGGTCAGCCACCGGGCCAGGGCCAGGCCCCAGGAGCCGAACCGGTGTTCCTGCAACGGGAAGTAGGTGAGCGCGGTCAGCCCGTACACGTAGCCCAGCGTGCCGGCGAACAGGGACAGCACCGAGACCGGGAGCTTCGCCATCGCGTACGCGAAAGCCCGCCACCCGGCCGGATCGGTGAGCACGGCCCGCCGCCACCGAAGAACACCGCCACGATCCTGCGGCCGGGGCGGCGCCGGCACCTGCTCGCCCAGCAGGCGGGCCGCCAAGCCCCGGCGCCACCCGCCGAGACCGTTCGCGGCCCGCAGCACGAGCGCCAGCACCCACAGGCCCAGCGGCGTGATCAGCAGGGCGGCGCCGAGCAGGCCGCCGGCGAGCAGCACCAGGGCGGCCACCACGTCCAGCGGCAGGGCCAGCAGCAGATAGGCCAGGCCGGTCCAGGTGCGGCGGGCGGCCGGCGCGCTCATCGTCACCCCGCCAGCAGCCGGCGGGTGACCCGGTCCTGCACGCCGCACAGGCCGCGGAGCACGACCGCGCAGACCACCTGGATGCCGAGCGCGACGCAGGCGTGGACCAGCCAGGCCCCGGCGAGCGTCGGGCCGCCCCAGGCGCCCGGCAGCACCCGCAGATCCGGGGTGAACGGATGGCCGAGGGCCGCGATCGTGTCCGGCCGCAGTGGATACAGGTAACCCGAGTAGGCGACGAAAAGCTGCATGAGCACCGCGGCGAAGGCCACGGTGGCGGGAACCAGCACCAGCATGCTGTGCGCGACGACCCGTACGGCGCCGGGGCGACCGGCGGCGGCGGGCCAGGGTACCGGGCTCGGGCTGAACCGGCGGGCCAGCCGCGACTGCAGCCGGCCGATCGGGGCGGCGGCGCCGGCCAGCGCCATCGGCACCGCGGCGAGCGCCAGGGGGAGCCCGGTGAGGCCGCGGACGGCCGGGGCGACGACCCACCGTCCCGTCAGCTGCCGCCGGGCCGGATCGGTCGGTCGAATGAGCGAAGTCTGCATCGGAGCCTCCTCGGCACGGCGAAACTGGCCACGCCAGCGTCTCCCGCGGGCGCGGGCGGGCGCGATCGTGGCAGCACGCCGCCGATGGTGCGGGTAGCCGTACCACCCGTACGGAACCGAAGCTGAACGTTTACTGGTGGCTGGGAGGCCCCATTTCACAGCCCATTCTTATCCGTCCGGTCGAAGCTTCTGAGCAAGGCCAGTACGCCGAGACGAGGAACCGGACAGATGAGCGACGAAGAAACTCCCACCGAGGAGCACCACAACCCGCCCACCCAGCAACCGCAGGCGCCGGCGGCGGCGCCCGGCCGGATCCGCCGGTCGTTCGGCGGCCTGCGCGGCCGCCGGGTCTCGCTGCCGGTGACCATCGGCGCCGCCGTGCTCGCCGCCGTCCTCGGTGCCGGCGCGGCCGGTTTCGCCGTGGCGGCGGCCGACGGCCGGCCCGGCCGCGGTGACCAGCGCGCCGAGCGGTTCGGCGACCAGCGGCCCGACCGGTTCGGCGGCCGGGGCGACAACCGGTTCGGCGGCCGCGACGGCCAGCAGGGACCCGGCCGGCGCGGGCCGGCGAACCCGGCACCGTCGGCCACCGCCTGACCGGCGGCGCGGCCCAGTCCCCAGGCGGCTCAGTCCCCAGGCGGCTCAGTCCCC
>Ga0070668_100002493_pt1 | contig 13551 bp, 13 predicted proteins | sample KBSS43metaG_FD_64661 | JGI IMG/M metagenome (GOLD analysis project Ga0070668, IMG submission 64661) | Switchgrass rhizosphere microbial communities from Kellogg Biological Station, Michigan, USA - KBS S4-3 metaG | ecosystem: Host-associated > Plants > Roots > Rhizosphere > Soil ... | reverse complement strand
CGGGCTCAAGGGCCGCACCCGCCTCCTGCTCGAATTCGTGATTGCTGGGGTCGCGACCTGGATCATCGTCCGCAACGGCTCGACCGAGCTCTACATCCCGTTCAAGCAGGGGCCGCTGCTCGACCTCGGCTATTTCTACATCTTGTTCGGGGCGTTCGTGATCGTCGCTTTCGGCAATGCGGTGAACCTGACCGATGGGCTCGACGGCCTCGCAACCATGCCGGTGATCATTGCCGCCATCGCCTTCCTCCTCATCTCCTACCTCGTCGGCAACGCCAAGTTCGCGACCTACCTCGGGATCCCCCACATTCTTGGCGTCGGTGATCTGACCGTGCTGTGCCTGGCAATCGTCGGGGCCGGGCTCGCCTTCCTGTGGTTCAACGCGCCGCCTGCGGCCGTTTTCATGGGCGACACCGGCAGCCTTGCGCTCGGCGGCGCCCTCGGCGCGATCGCGGTGGCGGCGCACCATGAATTCGTGCTGGCGATCATCGGCGGGCTGTTCGTGCTCGAGGCCCTCAGCGTCGTGATCCAGGTCGCGGTCTACAAGCGCACCGGAAAGCGCGTGTTCCTGATGGCCCCGATCCACCACCATTTCGAGCATCTCGGCTGGTCCGAGCCGACCGTCGTGATCCGCTTCTGGATCATCAGCTTCGTGCTCGCGCTGGCGGGCCTGTCGACGCTCAAGCTCAGGTGATTACGGCCAGGGCCTTCGCCGGCAAGCATTATGCGGTCTACGGCCTTGCGCGGTCGGGGCTGGCGACGGTCGAGGCGCTGCTGGCGAGCGGCGCCAAGGTAACGGCGTGGGACGGGAAAGAAGAGGCGCGGGCGAAGGCGCCGGCTGGCGCCGAAGTCGCCGACCTCGACACTGCCGGCCTCGCGCAATTCGACAGCCTCGTCGTGACGCCCGGTCTGCCGCTCAACCGACATTCGATCGCGCAGCGCGCGCGGGAGGCGGGGGTCGAGATCATCGGCGACATCGAATTGTTCGCCCGCGCCCGGCCCGAACTGCCGCCGCACAAGGTCGTCGGGATCACCGGCACCAACGGCAAGTCGACCACCACCGCGCTCATCCACCACATCCTCCAGACCGCGGGCGTGCCGAGCGAAATGGGCGGCAACATCGGCCTGCCGATCCTCGCCCAGGACCCGCTCCCCGACGGCGGAGTCTATGTGCTCGAACTGTCGAGCTACCAGATCGACCTGACCCAGAGCCTCGATTGCGACGTCGCGGTGCTGCTCAACATCACCCCCGACCATCTCGACCGCTATGAAAACTTTGAAGCCTATGCGGCATCGAAGGTCCGCTTGTTCCAAATGCAGTGGTACGGTCGTTCGGCTATCTACCGCCTCAGCGACACGCTCGAATTCGGTTTCGGGCTCACCGACAACCTCGAAACGTATTTCATTGAAGACATCATCGATTTTCGCGAAAAGCCTTACCTCAGTGAACGGCAGAAGGCGTGGCCGGCTCTCCAGGGGCCCCACAATCTTTACAACGCGGCGTCCGCGGAACGCGCCTGTGAAATCCTCGGCCTGAACGAAGATCAAATCGAACACGGATTCCGCACTTATCCCGGCCTGCCGCACCGAATGGAGCGCATCCGCGATCGTGACGGCGTCCTCTTCGTCAACGACAGTAAGGCGACCAACCCGACGGCGACCGCGCCAGCGCTCGCGGCGTTTGAAAAGATCCGCTGGATTTGTGGCGGGCAGGCGAAGACCGACAATCTCGACGTATGCGCGCCGCACTTCGGCCATGTCCGCAAAGCCTATACCATTGGTGAAGCGGGCGAATTGTTCGCTTCGCTCTTGTCGCCGCACATGGCAGTGGCACAGTGCGAAACGCTCGAGCGCGCGGTAGGCGAAGCGGCGGCGGAGGCGGAGCGCGGGGACACGGTCCTGCTCTCCCCGGCCTGCGCCAGTTTCGACCAGTTTCGCGATTTCGAGCAGCGCGGGGATGAGTTCCGGCGCCTGGTGGAGGGGTTATGATCGGCAGCATCTCGGGCAAGATCAAGGAGAAGGCGGCGCTGGTCGATCCGAGCCATTACGGCCGGTCCGACACCTCGCCGATCGGCCGCTGGTTCTGGGAAGTCGACAAGGTCCTGCTGCTGCTGGTGACGGTGCTGATCGCCATCGGCCTGATCGCCGTCGCCGCCGCTTCGCCGGCCGCCGCGCAACGCTATTCGGGCGGCAACGTCCGCTTCAACGAGCTCTATTATTTCTGGCGCCAGCTGGCGTGGATCGCGCTCGGCGTGCCGGTGATGATCGGCATTTCGATGATGCCGCGCGAGCGCGCTCGGCGCTTGTCGCTGTTCGGCGCGGCGTTCTTCTTCGTGCTGCTGGTGTTCGTGCCCATCATCGGGCCCGAGCATAACGGGGCCCGGCGCTGGATCGAATTCGGCCTCGGCCAGGTCCAGCCGTCGGAGTTTTTGAAGCCGTTCTTCGTCATCGCCATGGCGTGGCTGCTGAGCCTCAAGGACAGCGACAAATCGCTGCCGGTCTATCCGTTGTCGGCGGCGCTGACCGGGGCGATCGCCGTCCTCCTTATGAAGCAGCCGGACTTCGGTTCGACCATTATCTTCTGCTCGGTCTGGCTGGCGATGCTGGCGCTCGCCGGGGTCAACATGCGCATCCTCATCGGCCTCGGCATTGCCGGGATCGTCGGTGTTGTCCTCGCTTATTTCTTCTACGACGTCGCGACCGCGCGCATCGACGAGTTCCTGTTCGGCACCGGCGATAATTTCCAGACCGAGAATGCGATGCGTACGCTGACCGCCGGCGGGTTGTTCGGCATGGGCCCGGGTGGCGGCACGCGGAAGTTCGGCCTGCCCGAGCCGCACACCGATTACATCTTCTCGGTCATCGGCGAGGAGTTCGGGCTGATCGCCTGCCTCGCCATCGCGGCCCTCTATCTCGGTATCGTGTCGCGGGTGTTGATCAAGCTCCTCGACGAGGACAACAGCTTCGCCATCCTGGCCGGCGCCGGGCTCGCCATCGAGTTCGGGCTGCAGGCGCTGATCAACATGATGGTCAACGTCCAGCTCGCCCCGTCCAAGGGCATGACCCTGCCGTTCATCAGCTATGGCGGCAGCTCGATGCTGGCGCTGTCGATCGGCATGGGTTTGCTGCTCGCCTTCACGCGCCGGAACCCGTATCTGACCCGCTCACCGTATGTCGTGAAGTGGAGCGGGGAGAGCCTGACGGCATGAATTTCGTATTGGCGGCCGGCGGGACCGGCGGTCACATGATACCGGCCCACGCGCTGGCCGCGGAGCTCAAGAGCCGCGGCCATGGCGTAATGCTGATCACCGACGACCGCGGCACGCGCTTCCCCGGCCTGTTCGACAACGTCCCCGTGCACATCCTGCCGGCCGGTCGGCTTGGCGGCGGGCCGGTCGGCTGGCTGAAGGCGCTTGGTGCGGTGGCCAAGGGCCGCGGGCAGGCCAAGAAGCTGTACCGCGAGCACAAGCCCGATGCCGTGGTCGGATTCGGCGGCTATCCGGCGTTCCCGTCGCTGCTGGCGGCAAGCGCGCTGAACATTCCGACGGTGTTGCACGAGCAGAATGCGGTGCTCGGGCGCGTCAACCGGCTTCTCGCTGGCGACGCCGAAGCAATCGGGACAGCCTTCACCGAGGTCGAGCGGTTGAAGCCGAAGTATAAGGACAAGACGGTGCTGGTCGGCAACCCGGTGCGCGAAAGCGTCGCCAAGCTCGGCGAGCTGCCGTTCCCGCCGTTCGACGAATTCGCACCGCTGAAGATTTTGGTCACCGGCGGCAGCCAGGGCGCAACGGTATTGAGCGACGTCGTTCCGGAAGGACTCGGCCTGCTCCACCCCTCGCTCCGCCGCCGTCTGCAGATCGTCCAGCAATGCCGTCCGGACGACATCGACCAGGTCCGCGTGCGCTACGCCGACCTCGGCATTCCGGCCGAGCTCATGACCTATATCGAAGACATGCCGGATAAGCTCGCCGACGCGCATTTGGTCGTCGGCCGTGCCGGTGCCTCAACCATCGCCGAGCTGACCGCCGCGGGGCGCCCGGCAATCCTGATTCCTTATCCCGCTGCGACCGACGACCACCAGACCGCCAACGCCCGCGACATGACCAAGGCTGGCGGGGCGCGGACCATCCAGCAGACCAATTTCACGCCGAGCGTCCTGGCGCGGCAGATCGAAGCGATGGCCGCCGATCCAGTCGCGCTCAACAATGCCGCGGCGCGAGCCCTGTCGGTCGGACGCCCACACGCCGCGCGCGACCTCGCCGACCTGGTCGAGCGCATCGGCAACGGCCTCGCGCCGCTCGATGTCGGCCCGGTGCTCAGCCCCCGCGTCCAGTCCGCCCCGGCCAATGGAGTCCCGGCATGATGAAGGCGTTGGGCACGGACCTTGGGGTCATCCATTTCGTCGGCATCGGCGGCATTGGCATGTCGGGCATCGCCGAGGTGATGAACCAGCTCGGCTACCAAGTGCAGGGCTCCGACGTCGCCGACAGCTATGTCGTCGAGAAATTGCGCAAGGCGGGCATCCCGGTCAGCATCGGTCATTCGCCCGACAATCTCGGCGATGCGGCGGTGGTCGTCATCTCGTCGGCGATCAAGGACAGCAATCCGGAAATGGTCGCCGCCGCCGAACGCCGGCTACCCCGCGTTAAGCGCGCCGAGATGCTCGCCGAACTGATGCGCATGCAGAAAACCGTCGCGATCGCCGGCACGCACGGAAAGACGACGACGACGTCGATGGTCGCGGCGTTGCTCGACGGCGGCGGGCTCGACCCAACGGTGATCAACGGCGGCATCATCAACCGTTACGGCTCCAACGCCCGGCTCGGGAAGGGCGACTGGTGGGTGATCGAGGCCGACGAAAGCGACGGCAGCTTCCTTCGGCTCGACGGGACGATCGCGGTCGTGACCAACGTCGATCCCGAGCATCTCGAACATTACGGCACCTTCGACCGAGTGAAGGATGCGTTCGTCGAGTTCATCGAGAACGTGCCGTTCTACGGCCTCGCCGTGCTGTGCGTCGATCATCCCGAGGTGCAGAATCTGATCGGCCGCATCCGCGACCGGCGGATCGTCACCTACGGCTTTTCGGCGCTGGCCGACGTCCGCGCCGACAATGTCTCGGCGGTCCAGGGCGGCAGCCAGTTCGACGCGGTCATCCTCGGCAAGGACGGCGAGCGCCGCGTGATCGAGAAGGTCCACGTGTCGATGCCCGGTCGGCACAACGTCCAGAATGCGCTGGCGGCCATCGCCGTCGCAATCGAGCTCGGCATCAGCCACGAGGATATCGTCAAGGGCTTCGACAAGTTCGACGGGGTCAAGCGCCGCTTCACCAAGGTCGGCGAAATCGACGGCGCCATCATCATCGACGATTACGCCCACCACCCGACCGAGATCCGCGCGGTTCTCGCCGCCGCGCGCGAAGGCGCCGAGCAAAGGGTGATCGCGGTCATGCAGCCGCACCGTTACTCGCGCCTGCAGGCGCTGATGGAAGACTTTCAGAACGCCTTCAACGACGCCGACGTAGTGATGGTCACGCCGGTCTATGCGGCTGGCGAGGAACCGATCGAAGGCGCCGATTCGAGCGCGCTCGCCGACGGGCTGCGCGCCCACGGCCATCGCATGGTGCGCGAGGTCGCCGACCTCGACGATTTGTGCCGCGCGCTGCGCGATCTCGCGGCGGAGGGCGACATGGTCATCTGCATGGGCGCCGGCGACATCACCAAGTGGGCGGCCGGCCTTGCCGACGGCATTTGCAAGGCTCGGCAGCGCAAGTGAACGATGTCGCCGCCATGCCCGCCGTTCGCGGCAAGCTCACCGCCGAGGCACCGCTGGCGCCGTTGGTGTGGTTCAAGAGTGGCGGCAACGCCGAATGGCTGTTCGAACCCAGGGACGAGGCTGACCTCGTCGAGTTCCTGCGCGAGCTTGGCCGCGACGTGCCGGTGATGGCGCTCGGCCTCGGCTCGAACATGATCGTTCGCGACGGCGGCGTCCCCGGCGTCGTCATCCGCCTCGGCAAGGCGTTCGCGAAAATCGACAGGCTCGACGAAGTCAGGATCCGCTGCGGCGGCGGCGCAAGCGGAATCCTCGTCAGCTCGACCGCCCGCGACGCGGGGATCGCGGGACTCGAATTCCTGCGCGGCATTCCCGGCACGGTCGGCGGGTTCGTGCGCATGAATGGCGGCGCCTACGGCCGCGAAGTCCGCGATATCCTGGTCTCGGCGCGGCTGGTCCTGCGTGACGGGACGGTGGTCGACTGGCCGCTCGACAAGTTCGGCTACACTTACCGCCACAGCGACGTGCCCGACGGCGCCGTCGTGGTCGAAGCAACCTTCCGGGGCACGCCCGGCCAGCCCGAGGCGATCGGCGCGGAGATGGACGCGATCGCCCGCGCCCGCGAAGAATCGCAGCCGCTCCGCAGCCGGACCGGCGGCTCGACCTTCAAGAATCCGGACGGCCACAAGGCGTGGGCACTGATCGACGCGGCGGGTTGTCGCGGTCTTCAACATGGCGACGCCCAAGTCTCGGAAAAGCATTGCAATTTCCTGCTTAACCTCGGTAGCGCGACAAGCGCGGACATCGAGGAATTGGGTGAGGAAGTCCGCCGTCGGGTGGTGGCGAAAACCAACATCAGCCTGGAGTGGGAAATTCAACGCGTGGGAAATGCCGAGTGAACAAGGACGTCCATGTTGTCGTGTTGATGGGCGGGTGGTCGTCCGAGCGGGAAGTGTCGCTGACCAGCGGCAAGGGCGTCGCCGCGGCTCTGCGCGAGCGCGGCTGGTCGAATGTCACCGAGCTCGACATGGAGCGCGATGTCGCTGCGCGGCTCGCCGAGCTGAAGCCCGACGTCGTGTTCAATGCACTGCATGGAACGCCGGGCGAGGATGGCACCGTCCAGGGCATGATGGACCTGATGGGCCTCAAATACACCCACAGCGGCCTCGAAACGTCGGTCATTGCGATCGACAAGGAACTGACCAAGATGGTCCTCGTCCCCCACGGCATCCGCATGCCCGCGGGCAGGATCGTCAGCAGCGAGAGTCTCCACCAGGAAGACCCGATGGCGCGGCCGTATGTGGTCAAGCCGGTGAACGAAGGGTCGTCGGTCGGCGTCGCCATCGTCACCGCGGAGGGCAATTACGGCAACCCGATCGGCAAGGATGTTGCCGGCCCGTGGCAGCATTTCGACCGGCTGCTCGCCGAGCCGTTCATCAAGGGCCGCGAACTGACCGTCGCAGTGCTCGGCGACGAGCCCCTCGCTGTCACGGAGTTGAAGCCCAAGGCCGGCTTCTACGACTATGACGCGAAATATACCGACGGCCTGACCGAGCACGTCTGCCCGGCCGAGGTTCCGCCCGAGATCGCCAGCGCGATGATGGACATGGCCGCGCGGTCGCACGCTTTGCTCGGCTGCAATGGCGCGTCGCGCTCCGACTTCCGCTGGGACGACGAGCAAGGCGAAGCTGGTGTCTATTTGCTCGAGGTCAACACCCAGCCGGGCATGACCCCGCTGAGCCTCGTGCCCGAGCAGGCCCGACACAGGGGCATCGCTTACGGTGAGTTGGTCGAGCGCCTGATTGCGGGGGCGCTTGCATGAGCGCGGCGCACGTTCGGCGCGGGGGCGGGGGCCGCGCCAACGCGCGCAAGCCCGCGCCCAAGGTCACGGTGCCCAAGAAGTTCGCGAAGAAGCTGCCGGTCAGCCATGCCCGGGCCAACAAGCTCGCCGGGCTGGCGCTCGGCGGGTTGTTCCTGGCGATCGGGGTGGTGGTCATAATCGCCATGGATATTCCGGCGAAGGCGGAGCGCTCCGCGGGCGCGGCGATCGGCCGCGCCGGTTTCACAGTCAGCGGCTACCAGATCGTTGGCCTCAAGCACATGGATCGCCGGCCGATCGATGACGTCGTCGGCGAGGAACTGCACCGCGCCGCCGAGGAAGCCGAGAGCAACAAGGCGCCGCAGCCATTGGTCGATGTCGCGCGCATCCGTGAGCGGCTGCTCCAATTCGGCTGGGTCAAGGACGCCCGCGTGTCGCGGCGCCTGCCCGATACTTTGGTGGTGGACATTGTCGAGCGCACGCCCGCCGCCTTGTGGCAGGATAGCGGACAGCTCGCGTTGATCGACGCCGAGGGCGTCGTGCTCCAACGCGTGCCCGTCGACAAGATGCCCGACCTGCCGCTGCTGATCGGGCCTGGTGCCAATCGCCAGGCGCGTGGGCTTGGCGCGCTGATGACCGACGTCCCGACTTTGAAGCCGCAGCTGGCATCGGCGACCTGGGTCGGTGGACGGCGGTGGGACCTCAGCTTCCAGTCGGGCGAGACCGTCGCGCTGCCGGAAGGCGATGCCGCCCGGACCGCGCTCCAGCATTTCGCCAAGGGCGACAAGGAGAACGGCCTGCTCGGCCGCGGCTTCGTCCGCTTCGACCTGCGCAACTGGGCCCGCGACCACAAGATGACGGTGCAGTTGCCAAAAGGCGCGCAACAACCCGCTGCGTCCCAGAATCAGGTAGGCTAGAGCAAGGCGTGGCCCAGCCCAACGAACAGCAGTTGATCGCCGCACTCGACATTGGCTCGTCCAAGGTCAGCGCGCTGATCGTGACGCCCGGCGAGGACGGCCGGCTAACCGTGCTCGGCACCGGCCAGCGCGAAAGCCGCGGGGTCAAGCGCGGCTACATCACCGACATGGCAGCGAGCGAGTTCGCGGTGCGCGAAGCAGTCGAGCTGGCCGAACGCATGTCGGGCGTGACGGTCGACGACGTCTGGGCAAGCTATGGCGCCGGCGGCCTCGTCAGCGATGTCGCCAACGTCGAGGTCGAGCTCGGCGGACATGCCGTCGAACAGTCGGACATCGACGAGCTGCTGGCGGGCGGCAAGGCGGCCATCGACCGCAACGGCCAGGTCGTGCTCCACGCGCACCCGGCGCTCTACACGATCGACCGCGCGCAGGGCGTGCAGCAGCCGATCGGGCTCCACGCCAACCGGCTTGGCGTCGACATTCACGTCATCGCCGCCGATCCCGCGCCGCTGCGCAACATCGATACGGTCATTCGCTCGGCGCATTTGGGCGTGAAGGCCATCGTTGCTTCGCCGATTGCGGCGGCCCTCGCCTGCCTCAGCGATGAAGAGCGTGAGCTTGGGGTCGCGCTGGTCGAGCTTGGCGCCGACGTCACCAACGTCTCGGTGCACCTCGGCGGGATGCTTGTCGGGCTGCGCTCGATCCCGCTCGGCTCCCACGACATTACCAACGACATCGCCTGCGCGTTCGGCGTCCAGCGGCGCGACGCCGAGCGCCTCAAATGCTTCTACGGATCGGCGATGACCAGCCCGCGCGACAATCACGAGATGATCGAGGCAAGTCAGATCGGTGCCGAAGCTGGCGCCGAGCCGATGAAGATCACCCGCGCCCAGCTGATGATGGTCATCCGCCAGCGCGTCGAAGAGCTGACCAACGAGATTGAGGGTTCGCTGAAAGGCCTCGGGTTCACCGGCCCCGTCGGCCGCCAGGTGGTGCTGACTGGGGGCGGCGCGGAGCTGAAGAATATCGCGGACTACATGCAGGGCGTGCTCGGGCGCGCGGTACGCGTCGGCCGGCCCAAGCAGATTACCGGTCTGCCCGACGCGCATAGCGGCCCCGCTTTCTCGACCCTGGTCGGTCTGGCGTTGCTCGCCGGGTCGGGCCGGGGCGATATTCGCGATATCGGCCCGATCGCCCGCGCGACAGCGCCGCGCGGCATGTTCGGGCGGTTGATGACGGCCATGAAGGGCGGGTTCTAGCCGCCCGGTTGGCATGCTAGGCTGCCTGTCTGGCAGGGGGAGCTGGACATGGCGACGATGGTGCAAGGCCGACGAAATCTCGGCACATTGTTCATCATCCTTCTCGGGACCGCAGTCTTCCTCAACTACGTCGATCGCGGCGCCATCGGCATCGCCGCGCCGAAGATGAAGGACGAGCTCGGCCTCTCGCCGGAGACCTACGGCCTCGCTTTTTCCGCCTTCTTCTGGATTTACGCGCCGGTCCAGCTGTTCGCCGGTTGGCTGTGCGACCGCTTCTCCGTCTACAAATTGCTGGCGATCGGCATCCTGATCTGGTCCGCTGCAACCCTGCTGATGGGCTTTGCCGGCGGCTTTCTGTCATTGCTGACTCTGCGCGTCATGCTTGGCATCGGCGAGAGCATTTCCTTTCCCGGCAGTTCGAAGATCATTGCCCGCCACGTTCCGGCCGAGCGGCGTGGCATCGCCAATGCCGCAGTTGCCGCCGGTATCGCGTTCGGTCCCGCGGTGGGCACGCTGGTCGGCGGGATGATCCTCGGCTCGCTCGGCTGGCGCTGGATCTTTTTCGGTTTCGGCACGGTCACCCTGTTGTGGCTCCTGCCGTGGCAGCGGACCATCCGCGACATTCCCACGACCGGCCATCACGACGAGGGTCCGCGCGTGCCGATGGCCAGGCTCCTGACGCATTGGCCGCTGTGGTCGATGTCGATCGTCCATGCGCTCGGCAATTATTGCTTCTACTTCCTGCTCGCCTGGCTGCCCTTGTTCCTGACCAAGGCGCGCGGCTTTTCGATTGCAGAAATGACGCTGCTCGCGACGCTCGGTTACGCCGTGCAGGGCCTGTGCTGCTTCGCCTACGGGCATTTCTCTGACTGGTGGACGCGCTCGGGCCGGTCGGAGGCATTCTGCCGCCGCTGGATGATGGTCGCCAGCCAGTCGCTCGCAGCGATTGCGCTCTGCGGGCTCGCGTTCGCCCATTCCGCCTGGTCGATCGGCATTCTTCTCTGCCTCGCGGGCGCGGCGTCCGCATCGCTGTCGATGAACCTCTATGCCGTTGCCCAAATGTTTGCCGGGCCGCGCGCGTCCGGGACCTGGGTCGGCTTCCAGAACGCGCTTGGCAACATATCGGGCATCATCGGCCCGCCGATCACCGGCCTGATCGTCCAAAAGGATTTTTCCGGTTTCGGTCTCGCCTGCATCGTCACCGCGGCCATTGCCGCCGTCGGTGCGCTATGGTGGGCGGTGGGCGTCCCCAAGATCGAGCAGGTTAGGCTCGATTGAACATGGTTCGCATCTGGTGAACTCGATGTTAGGATGTCTGCGGGAAGAGGGGCGCGATGGATAACGATGCCGTACGCACCAGTGGCGATCGAACGCTCGTCGACATGTGGATCGACGGCAAGTCGCGCACCGTGTCGGTAACGAAGGCGGCGATCGAGGCGCATTTGCGCCTGTCGCCCGAACGCGCCGAGAACATGTCCCCCGAAGACCGCTGCGAATTCGTTCGCGCCAATTTGCGGATGCTGGCGGCGACTGCGACCGACATTGTCCGCCAGGGCGACCGTGAGGCAACAGCGGTGGTGATCGAAGCGGAGCATCTCGGCGGTGAAGCGCCGAAGTCGACCGTCGACCGGCGCCAGTCGGGCGATCGTCGCCGGGGCGGAGATCGGCGCAAGGCGAACGCGGGGCCGCCGCCGACCGGCGAGCGCCGCCGGGGCAGTCGCGACCAGCGCAGCTAGGGGTTGCTGGCGGCCTTTCGAAAGAGCGCGGCCGAAGCCAGGAACAACGCCGCGAACACAGCCGTCCCGATCAACTCCGGGCCATGCGGGACGAACGGCTCATCGGTTGGCCCGCTGACGGCGATCACGAACGCAACGCTAAGCGCGGCCGCCGTCGCGACCATCACTAACGCCATGCCGTTCGCCTTGCCGCGAACGAGGATCGTGCCGACGATGCCGACCAGCAGCGCGGCGAAGAACAGCAGGTTCGCCGAATTGTGCTCGCTGCCGACGATGCCGACGGCGAGGTTGGCCCAGACGGTTAGGAACGCGCCGAGCAACGCCAGTGCGGCAGCGCCGCGATAGTACCAGTTCGAACTGGCGCGCGCGACCAGTTCGAGCGGAAGCCCAACCGCCAGCAGCATCACGCCGAACGCGATGAAGTCGCTGGCCGTCCAACTGACCTCCCGCGTCACCTGCATCGCCACGAACGGGAGGATGAGCAGCGCCGCCGCAGCACCCCAACCGAGCGGACGCCACGGCACTCTTTTCAGAACCTCGCTTGCCATACACCGGCCTCCATGCATCAATGTCGCTCGACCCTGCCAGCGGGGCAGATGAGGGTCATGAGCAAGGCGTGAGGTTTCCCTGAAAAGCTACAGTTTCGACCTGTTCACGCTTGATCCGGCCGACCGGCAGCTGACCCGTGACGGCGCGCCGGTGGAGCTTAACGCGCGTTATTTCGATGCGCTGGCGCTGCTGGTCGGGGAGCGGGGGCGGCTGGTCTCCAAGGACCGCTTCATGGACGAAGTGTGGCGCGGCATCCCGGTCACCGACGAGGCGCTGACCCAGTGCATCCGCACCTTGCGCAAACAGCTCGGCGATGATGCCGCGCGCCCGCGGTTCATCGAGACCGTGCCGAAGCACGGCTACCGCTTCATCGCGCCGGTCGGTTCGAGCGCCGTTGGCGAGGCCGCGTCGGCGGCGCGAAGCGTGCCTTGGCGCGACACGCTGTTCCTCGCCTCGGCGGGGACGATCGGCGGCGGGATCGCGGGGTTCATCGGCGGCCTCGTCTACGGCTTTGCCGGCGCCTCGCAGCCGCTCGCGCCGGGCATGGGGGCAGTCTCCGTCCTGCTCGTCCTGCTGTGCGTCACAGTGCTGGTCGCGGTGATGGGCGGCATCGGCGTTGCGTCGGGCATTGCCATCGCCGCCCGGCGGCCTGGGACGTACTGGCCCATTGCCGGCGGAGCACTCGGCGGGCTGGTCATCGGCGCGGTCGTGAAGTTCCTCGGGCTCGATGCCTTCAACCTGCTCATCGGCCGCTCGCCCGGCGATATCACCGGGCCGTTCGAAGGGTGCCTGGTGGGCATGGCGGTCGGCATCGCTTACGTCATCGCCGGCTGGCTGGAGGCGGGGCCGCGCTGGCAACGCATCGCCGTCGCGATTGCCTGCGGCGCTGCTGGCGGCCTCACCGTCGCCGCGCTTGGCGGGCACATGATGGGCGGCAGCCTCGACCTCCTCGCGCACCAATTCCCCGACTCGCGTCTGCGCCTCGATCGCATCGGCGCCTGGTTCGACGAGGACGGGTTCGGGCGCATCAGCCAGCTCGTCACCGCCACCCTCGAAGGCGGGCTGTTCGGGGCCGGCGTCGTCACCGCGATGCGCCTCGCGCGGCGGAATCTGGAGGAAAACCGGTGAAGCTGAGGCCGTTCGCCTTCATTGCCATTGGCGTCGGTCTTTATTTCGTCGGCCAGCAGGTCGGGCTGCAGGGGGACGCGGCGCCGCTGTATCCGGGGCAGGTGTCGCCCGAGCGGCTCAAGTTTCACTTGATCGCGCTGCTGCTGACCGCCGGTGCGCTCGGTTTCTTCATCGCTGCCGGAATCAGCATCTATCGCGGCTGGCGGCGCTAGATTCGCCCGCCGATTGATTCACTTTGGAACAATCTTCGACCGGTCTGTGGATAAGTGAGTCTTTCCGGCCACGTTTTCCCCAGTTTCGTCGCATCCGTTAACTTTTTTCCTTGGCAGCGGACTCGCGATGATTCAAAGATTCCCATTGAGCGTTCAACG
>Ga0070668_100002491_pt1 | contig 13552 bp, 9 predicted proteins | sample KBSS43metaG_FD_64661 | JGI IMG/M metagenome (GOLD analysis project Ga0070668, IMG submission 64661) | Switchgrass rhizosphere microbial communities from Kellogg Biological Station, Michigan, USA - KBS S4-3 metaG | ecosystem: Host-associated > Plants > Roots > Rhizosphere > Soil ... | reverse complement strand
GCCGGCCGTGAGCGTTACGCCCTCCAGGTCATACACCTGTTTGCCGAGCCGGCTGGTAGCCAGGCGCTGCAGGCTGACCTTGTCGCGGACCGGCGGGACGTCGGCGATGAGCGCGTTTGCCGCGTCGATCCGGAACTGGGGCTTGGAGGTGCGCGCCGGCGGGCCGCGGCGCAGCCAGGCGATCTCCTTGCGGAGCAGGTTCTGCCGGCGGGCCTCGAGGACCGCGGCGACCCGTTGCCGTTCGGCGCGGGCCAGCGTCCAGGCCGCGTAGCCGCCCTCGTAGATGTGCACCTGCTCGTCGACGACCTCCCAGGTCGCCGTGCAGACCGCGTCGAGGAACCAGCGGTCGTGGGTGACCACGACCAGCGCCCCGCGGCGGCCGAGCAGGTGCCGCGCCAGCCAGTCGACGCCGGCCACGTCGAGGTGGTTGGTGGGCTCGTCGAGGATCAGCAGGTCGCTGTCGCGCACCAGCAGCGCGGCCAGCGCGACCCGGCGGCGCTCGCCGCCGGACATCGGCCCGACCGGCGTGTCCAGGCCCAGGTAGCCCATGCCGAGGCCGTCGAGGATGGCCCGCACCCCGGCGTCGCCGGCCCACTCGTGCTCGGCGCCCATGCCCTCGGGCAGCCAGGCGGTGCCCAGCACGACGTCGCGCACGGTCGCCTCGGCGGCCAGGGCAAGGGTCTGCGGCAGCGACGCGACGCGCAGGTCGCGGCGGTGGGTGACCCGGCCCGAGTCGGGTTCCTCGGACTTGGCGAGCAGGCGCAGCAGGGTTGATTTGCCGGCGCCGTTGAGGCCGACGATGCCGACCCGGGCGTCGTCGTCGAGCCCCAGTGAGACGTCGGTGAGCAGCTGTCCGGCGGCGCCGTATCCCTTGCCGACCCGGTCCAGGTTGATGATGTTGGCCACGATGCGTCTACGTTACCCGCGCGCCCGGCATCGGCCCGCGGGCGGTGACCGCCTCGCGGCACACGCCGGCCGTGTTGAGCGCCGCCGCGATCCGCTCGGCGTGGGCCGCGTCGGTGGCCAGGAAGACGCAGGTCGGGCCGGAACCGGAGACGATGCCGGCGACCGCGCCGGCCTGGTGGCCGGCCTTGAGCACGTCGGCGAGCTCGGGGCGCAGGGCGAGCGCGGCCGGCTGCAGGTCGTTGCCCAGGGTCGCGCCGAGCACCTCGGGTTTGCGCTGCCGCAGGGCGGCCATCAGGTCGTCGGCCCCGCCGAGCGCGGCCGGCGGCCACGGGCCGTCCCGCAGGGCGTCGAGCTGGCGATAGACCTGCGGGGTGGACAGGCCGCCGTCGGCGATCGCCAGCACCCAATGCCAGGTGGTTGGCCGGGCCAGGATCGGACTGACCGCCTCGCCGTGCCCGGTGCCCAGGGCCGTGCCGCCGTGCAGCAGGAACGGCACGTCGGAGCCGAGCGTGGCACCCACCTCGGCCAGCTCGTCGCGGGACAGCCCGGTGCCCCAGAGCAGGTCGCAGGCGATCAGGGTGGCCGCCGCGTCGGCGCTGCCGCCGGCCAGGCCGCCCGCGAGCGGGATGGACTTGCGCAGGTGCAGCCGGGCATAGGCGGGCACCCGGGTACGCGCGGCCAGCGCCCGGGCGGCCCGGATGATCAGGTTGGTCTCGTCGAGCGCGAGCGTGCCGGTGCCCTCGCCCTCCATGGTCAGGGTGAGCGTGTCGCCGGCCCGCGCGGTCAGCTCGTCGAACAGGCTGATCGCGTGGTAGACCGTGTTGAGCTCGTGGAACCCGTCGGCGCGCAGCGGCCCGACCCCGAGATGCAGGTTGATCTTTGCCGGCACGCGGACCCGCACCGGGCCGTGGTGGCGACGCGGTTCGTCGTCGTCCGGCCCCCACGCCTCGGTCACGGAGTGATGTCCCGGATCGGCAGCTTGATCTCGAACGGCGCGCTCAGCACCAGCTCCGTCTCCGAATCCGCAGCCAATTCGTACTTCCCGTTGACAAGGTCGTAGGCATAGATGCGCAGCGGCCCCTGCTCGACCCGCCAGTAGTGCGGGATGCCGGCGGCAGCATACTCGGCCGGCTTCTCAAGACGGTCGCGCTTCTTGGTCCCCGGTGACACCACCTCGACGACGAGCGTGATCTTGTCCGCCAGCGAGTAGTGGCGAGCCCCGTTCACCTCGGCATCGACCAGGAGGACGTCGGGTTCAAAAGTCGTGTCGAGCGACACCGCGACGCCGGTCGCCAGGCTCGCCCGAAACTCCCGCGGCGCATGTTGCCGTAGCCAGACCCAAATGAGCCCAGCGACGTCTTGATGATCATAGGTTGGGGAGGGGACCACGATCATGACTCCGTCGCGAAGTTCGACGCGGGGGGCGTCGTCGGGGAGGCTGAGCACATCCTCGATGAAGTAATTTGCCAGGCGCTGCCTGACCGGGTTGGGCGACCACATGACATGACCCGTTGGTTCCGCGGTCATGAGTCCACCTCCTCGGGCTGCGCGCCGGACGCGCTGAGCTTACCGCCGTCCCCCGACAGTTTTGCCGCCGCCGCGATCGCGGCGAACTCACCAACGGTGAGCGACTCCCCGCGAGCCTGCGGATTGATCCCCGCCGCCACCAGCACCTTTTCGGCCCGGTCCGGCCCGCCGGCCCAGCCGGCCAGGGCCGCCCGCAGCGTCTTGCGCCGCTGCGCGAACGCCGCGTCCACGACGGCGAACACCAAGCGCCGATCGAGGTCAGCCGGAGGGGTACGCCGGGTGAACGCCACCAGCCCCGAGTCCACGTTGGGCACCGGCCAGAACACCGCCGGCGGCACCTTCCCGGCCGGGCGGGCCGCCGCGTACCAGGCCAGCTTGACGGACGGCACGCCGTACACCTTGGAACCCGGGCCCGCGGTGAGCCGGTCGGCGACCTCCTTCTGCACCATCACCAGGCCGCCGCGCAGCGTCGGCAGCTCGGCCAGCAGGTGCAGCACGACCGGGACGGCCACGTTGTAGGGCAGGTTGGCGACCAGCATGGTCGGCGCCGGGTCGAAGTCGGCACCGCGGACCCGCAGCGCGTCCGCGTTGTGCACGGTCAGGTTGGGCACCGCGACCGTCTCCGGCAGGGCGGCGGCGAGCTTGGGGTCGATCTCCACGGCGTGTACGAGCCGGACCGCGCCGACCAGGCCGAGCGTCAGCGACCCGAGCCCCGGCCCCACCTCGAGCGCCACGTCCTCGGGGGCGAGCCCGGCCGCGGCGACGATCCGGCGGATGGTGTTGGGGTCGTGCAGGAAGTTTTGGCCGAGCTTCTTCGTCGGCGCCACGCCGAGGCGGGCGGCCAGCTCCCGGATCTCCGCCGGGCCGAGAAGTGTCGCAGCCATGAGATCAGAGCCTACGGTCACCTCGAGCCGTCCTGGACGGGACGGGGTAGAAACGAGGACGTGAGCGAGTTGCTCGTGCTGCGCGCCGTGGTGGCGGCCGCGCCGGACGCGGTGGCCGCCGTCCTGCTGGACGTGCGGCCCGGCGGCCGGTCGCCGCTCGCCACCGACGGCGAGATCGAGGAGACCGGTCCCGGCGGAGACTTCGTGGTGGTGCGCGACGGCAGCCGGATCACGGTGACCGTCGACCGGGACGCCCGGTCGGTCGCCCTGCAGGGCGAGTGGTGGTATCGCGGGGTCACCTCGGTGGAGCCGGACCCGAGCGGCAGCCGCGTCGTGCACCGGATCTTCAACGTGGCTCCGGGGCACGGCTGGGCGGTGCGGTTCGTCTCCCGCGGCCCGCTGCATGCCGCACCCCGGGTGTTCGCCGGGCAGGTCCACCGGCTCGGCGAGATCCTCGGCGTGCCGGCCCGGGTGACGGACTAGCGCCAGGGGCCGAGGACCCGCTCGCCGGTGGCGGAGATCGCGGCGCAGAGTTCGTCCAGGTCGTCGGCGCGGGTCTCGGCGAGCGACCGTACGGTCAGCGGGATCAGATATGAGGCGTTCGGCCGGCCGCGGTGTGGGGTGGGCGTCAGGTACGGCGCGTCGGTCTCCACCATGAGCTGATCCCGCGGCGTGATCGTGGCCGCCTCACGCAGGGCTCCGGCGCTGGCAAAGGTGACCGTGCCGGCGAAGCTGAGGTAGAAGCCACGCCGTACGCACTCGGCGGCGAACTCCGCGTCGCCGGAGAAGCAGTGCAGGATCACCGTCTCCGGCGCCCCCTCGCCGTCGAGCACCCGCAGCACGTCGGCGTGGGCGTCCCGGTCATGGATGATCAGCGCCTTGCCGTACCGCTTGGCGATCGCGATGTGCGCCCGGAAGCTCTGCTCCTGCGCGTGCCGCCCCTGCTCGCCGGTGCGGAACGTGTCCAGGCCGGTCTCGCCGATGCCGCGTACCCGAGGTTGCGCGGCCAGCGCCTCGATCTCCCGCAGGGCCTGGTCCAGATCGGACAGCCGGGGCGCCTCGTTCGGATGCAACGCGACGGCGGCCAGCACCGACTCGTGCCGAGCGGCCAGTTCCGCGCTCCACCGGGAGGACGGCACGTCGACGCCGACCTGCACGATCCGGTCCACGCCGGCCTTCGCCGCGGCGACGATCAGCGCCTCGACCGGGTCGGTGTGCTCGCCGCCGGGCAGTCCGGCCTCGGAGATCGTGAGGTCGAGGTGGGTGTGGCTGTCGAAGACCGGAACGGCGAGCGGCTCGGGGGCGCTCGGGAACTCGCCGGCCCGCCGGGCGGCTCGGGCTTGGCGGGATTCGGATGGAGACGATGGCATGTGAGACATTCTGCACTTCGACCCGTGCGCAACCATTTGTTCACCTGATATCCACCAGTGTCGCTTAGGTTGCGCGGGGTGACCGTCACTGGTGAGGACAGTGCCGTCGGCACTGACCCGCTCGAGCCCCCACTGTCCGCGCCGCTGCGCCGCGACCTCGGCTGGACCCAGGTGCAGCGGATGAGCCAGTCCGCGGCACATCGCGACGATCCCACCCTGCGCCGGATCCGGGCCACGGCCGCGATCCGCCGGGGCACTCGCATGATCAAGGTGCTGTCCGCCGCGCAGGTCTCCGGACATCTCGGCGGCTGGCTGCCGTACGGCTTCTGCTACCGGGCCTGCGACCTCGCGCACCTGCGGGATCCGCGCGACGTGGCGCTGCTGCGCACCGATGGCGCCGCCGACACCGAGGTGGCGTACGCGCTGCGCTGGCGCGCCGTCGACCCGCTCGACTACGAGGTGCCGTCCGGGCCGGCACAGCCGGGCCTGGCGATGCTGCCGGCCCACTCGCGGGTCGGTGCCATGGTGCTGGGCACCGGGTTCAGCCCCAGCACGGACGAGCTCATCCCGGAATTTGTGACGGCCGGATTCGCCGACCTGCCGATCCCGGCGAACGCGCAACTCATCGCGTACGTGCCGGGCGGTGAGGAGGTCGTGCTCTACACCTACCAGCCGGAGCAGCACGGCTGGTTGCGGCTGGCCGGGCCACGCTGGCGCGCACTGCTGGACAGCCTGCCCGGGGTCACACCCGACCGCGAGTACGTGCCGTGCACGACGCCCGGCTCCGCGAAACTGGTCGGGCTGATCAAGGACCGGGAGTACGAGGCGGTCGCCGACCCGCCGGCCGAGTTCCGGGTGCGGGCGCTGACCCGCGCGGCCCGATACCCGGTGACCACCCTGAGCCGGCGCGCCGAGCAGGCCATGTGGCGCGGCGTGCCGTGCTGGGTGCTGCAGCGCGACGAGTCCTGGGCCCGGCTGCGGCTGGTGCGTCCCGACGCCGACGGGCTGGCCCAGACCGGCGCCCGCTGCTATGAGCGCGGCGTCTACGAGAGCTGGGCGCCGCTCGGCGAACTGGCCGACCACCACATCGCCGACATCCCCTACGTCCTCTGATTCTCCGCCGCGAATCGGCCGGGTGAGAATGGCCGCCCGGGAACGGCTTGCGCGCGCCGGGACGGGCAGCTAGCGTACCCGCGATATTGACGCCTTTCACGCACGCAACAGACCACGAATGGCATGTGGCGCGGAGCGGGAATTGTGTCCGGCCGATTACTGAAGGCCACCTGACCATCTAGCAACAACGGGGAAAAGGTACATGACCTCAATTAACCACGCCGCTTGGCAGCGGCCACTGCTGGCTGCCGGAATCGCGATGACGGCGGTGACGGCGGTAGCGCCGAGTGTCGCTCAGGCCACACCTTTGCCGTCGGCGTTGGCCATGGCCGCGGCCAGTCAGGCGACGTACGAGGACAAGCTCAAGGTTGCGGTGAAGTTCGGTCTCGGCGACGATTCCGCGTTGCTGGAACGCGCGGACCGCGACTTCGTCATCTCGATCTGGAACCACGTCAAGAACAATCCGGACGCCATCGAGGTGCGAATCGCCGCCGAGGCGGCGTTCACCGCCCCGGACGCCGAGGCCGACCAGGCCAGCTACCAGTTCATCGTCGCCGACGTATTCACCGCCTTCGACCGCGACGTCCAGCGGGAGAAGCAGGAGGCGGACGCGAAGCGACAGAGTGACCTGGCCCGGACCGCGGCCGCGGCCAGCATCGACGTCGTCGCCGACGCGGCCCTGCTCAACGAGACCGACGAGGACTTCATCCGGCTGATCTGGGAGCGGGTCGCCGACGACGCGAAGTGGCCCAAGGTCAAGGCGGCGGCCCGGGCGGCCCTCGACGGCACCGCGGAGCAGCAGCGGCAGTTCATCGCCGCCGGTATGGCCGAGGCCGCGAAGCGGGACATCGACGACCGCATCGCCGCCGACGAGGCCAAGACCGAGGCCGAGAAGCAGGCCGAGTTGGCCCGTGCCGCCAAGAAGTTCGCCGCGAACCGGATCGGCCTCGCGGTGACCACCGAGCGGCTCAACATGCCGGACCGCGACTTCGTCGTCGAGGTGTGGAACAACACCCCGGACGGGAGCGAGGTGCAGGCCGCCGCCGTCGCGGCTGCTCGCAGCCTCAACCCGGCCGACTGGAAGGCGTTCATCGACACCGGGATCCACCAGGCCAAGGACCGCGACATCCAGATCGCCCTGGACAAGCTGTACCAGGCGGACCGGGCGCTGGCCACGCAACTGAAGGCAGTCGCCACCAAGAACGGCGACCTCAACCTGGTGCAGGCCACCACGAAGGCGCTGGCGGGCACGCCCACCCAACTCAGCGACTTCCTGCGCATCGGCCAGTTCGACCTTGAGCTGCGCACCGGTTTCGAGGCGAACGACGTGCCGCTGAACGGGCCGCACATCCTGGCCTGGAAAGACGCCATCCTGAACGTCAACGGCTGCGCGCACGCCGATTTCGTTGCGGCCAACGCCGACGTCCGGAAGGCCAACGCGGAAAAGGCCTCGGCCACTGCCGCCATCGCGGCCGCTCGGGTAGCGGTCGCGGCCGCACGCACCGCCGCCGAGAAGGCCGCCGCAGCCGCCAGGCTGGCCGCCGCCCAGGCCAGGCTGGAAGCGGCCGAGGCTCGGAAGCACGCGGCGGACCTGGCCGTGGCCGCCTGTGCACGCCGGCCCGCCGAACACTCGGTGGTCGCGGAGAAGGCGCACACCGGCAGCAAGGCGATCCGCTACTTCGGCGTCGACCACGACACCGCCAAGTCCTACAGCTACCACCACGCCATGACGGTGAGCCGGGTGGTCGTCAAGCCGGCTACCACGCTGTCCTACTGGATCTACCCGGAGGCCAACACCACCGTCAGCCATGTCGTCGCGCGCAACAGCACCTGCGTCGCCATCGACCTCACCTTCAACGACGGCTCGTTCCTGCGCAACTCGTCCGCCACCGACCAGCGAGGCAACCGGGCCCACCCCGCCTCGCAGTGCGGCACGCTGACGGTCGGCCAGTGGAACCAGGTCGTCGTGAAGCTCGGCCCGCAGTTCGCCGGAAAGACCGTCACCGCCGTCAACGTCGGCTATGACCAGCCGGCCGGCACCGGCGGGTACCGGGGATACATCGACGACGTCGCCATCACCAACGGCGCGCCGTAACCAGCACGCACCTTCGACGACGCCGTGCGCGGGCATTGCCCACGCACGGCGTTTTCGTACGGTCAGAAGTTGCTCAGTCGCTCCATCGCGCCCGCAGGTCGCCGCGGACGACCATGATCGACCCGGCTGGAAGGCGACTCAGCCGAATCCGAGGCGGGATCGGTAGGCTCGCATCCGCTCACGTACAGCTGCCCGGGCGATGGGATCGTCGTCGAGCAGCACTAGCGGAGAATCACCACTGGCACAGACCCCGTATATCTGGTCAGCCACGCTCTCGGTGAGCAGATGGTCGAAGTGAAATGAGCCCTCGAAGGCAAGCCAAGCTACCGACCCGGCGCGCTCGCAGGCGACCCGCAAGCACGATTCCAAGTGCAGCTTGAGATCCGCGGGCAGCAACTCGAACTCAAAGTCATGCTCGTAGACCAGTGGTGAATTGGCTCCAGGACGATCATCCACCAAGCGGTAGGTCTTGATGCGCCGCGGAACCTGGTCCCCCCAGACGCCGGCGAAATCGGTAGCTCCCTGAGCCGAGGAGACAACGAAGAGGCTGACCATCGGGGTGGTGCCGTCCCAATGAATTGCGTCCACTATCCGGCTCATCCGAGACCCCACTTGACCATGTTCTCCGGACTGGGCACCAACGCCGACAGTACGTTGCCCTGGTAAGGCCCTTCCTTCGCCACGAACACAACGACAGTACGACCATCGACCGACCCGGCGAAGGCCTTGGCGGGTGTTCCACCGATCGTCCAGTTGAAGGCCTTGGTCGGCCTCGTCAAGATCGGCGTCAGCTTCTCCTGGAAGATCGCAGCCTTGCTGGCGACACTTCCCTTGTTCGGAATGATCCCATCTTCAATCAGGTGGCGCATCGCGTGACCACCGCCGCCACGCATGTTTTCGAATGCGGAGCTGACCGCGTCGTCGGCGAAGCCAATCGGGTCGCAGTTGTGTACGAGCACCGGTGTTGCGCCGGCGAGCACATAGTACGTGTGGATGTCCGCGACGGTGAGGTTGAACATCACCTGCGGCCCCGGGAACGTGCGAACCGCGGCCACCGTAGGCCCGGCCGCCTCGTACGAGGTCAGCTCCTCCCCGGCCCGGAGGGTGCCGGCGCCTACCCAGGCACGCTGGGCCGGGCTCCAGAAGGGGTGCTCCGGGGTGGTGTGCACGACGGCCCGCTGACCGTTCGCCGCGACGACGGTGAGATCGGTCAACCGCTCGTCGACGTTGATGTGCAGCACGGTGACGGGCTTCGCCGCGACAGCGCCGGAGGCGGGATCCGCGGCCATCACCAGGTCGCCGACCCGGATCTGCTCGATCGGCTTGGTGGTGCCGTCACCGAGCAGCACCGGCGTGCCCGCGGCGAAACTGTTCGGCAGCTTCTTCCCACAGGCAGTCGCCGCTTCCTCGGCGAGTTCCTCCAGCTTCTTGAGGCCCTTACGGCCCTTCTTGATCTCGTCGAGGAACTTCATCAGCTTCGGCGCCAGCTTCAGGATCTGCTTGACCGCCTTGCCACCGCTGGAGACGATCTTCCCGACCGGAATCAGGCTGGCCAGGGTCCAGAGGCAGGCCTCGACGTTGCCCTCGGTGAAGCACTTCTTGATGTCCGTCCAGCCGGACAGGTCCGCGACCAGATCGCCGAGGTTGTCCTTGATGAAATCAAGGATGTCCTGACTGCTGAGTTCCTTGAACTGCCGGTACTGCTCCTGTTCCGCCGGCGTGAGCTGGTCGAGGATCGCCTTCTCACGCTCGTCACTCGGCTGCCCCTTGTCCCCTTCGACGGACTTGGCCCGGGCGTCCTGTTCCCGTTGCCTCTCCGCGGCCTCTGCCCGATCCGCCGCCTTCTGTGCGTCGATGGCGTGCTGAAGGGCAGACGACACCGCCTTGTCCGCGTCGACGGCGTACTTCTGAGCCCGATCGGCGCTGGCACGGGCTGCAGCCGCGTCGCTCTCGGCGCTGGTCGCGGCGCGGCCGGCGGCGGCGGCGTCCGCCTCCGCGGCACTGGCCGCGCTGTTGGCGGCGTTCGCGTCGGCCTGGGCGGCCTGGGCGCTGCGGCCGGCGATGGCCGCGTCGTCGGCCGCCCGGTTGGCAGCCTGCCGCGCCGCGGCGGCGTCGGCCCGGGCCCTGGCGTCCGCGGCCGCCGCGTTCGCCGCCGCCGTGCGCGCGGCCGCCCCGTCGGCGGCGGCCTCGGCCGCGGCCTTCTTCGCTTCGGCCGCCGACCGGGCCGCGTCGGATGCGGCCTGTGCCGCCTCGGCCGCCGCCGCGAACGCCGGCTTGACCTGTGCGTTCGCCTTGTCCGCGGCCTCCTGCGCCTGCTGCGCCGCGGTCAGCGCCTCGGCGGCCCGTTGCTGCGCGGCGGCTGCCTGCTCGGCGCCGATGACGCGGGCCTGTTCGGCGACCAGGGCGACGAAGTCGGCGTCGATGTCGGCGCCGCTGAACGGGGTCACCATGCCGATCGCGGCGTTGGCCGGCGCGGCGATACCCGCCGCGGACTGGCGAGCGGCCGCAGCGGCCGCCACCGCCATCTCGGCCTGCGCCGCCGCCGCGACAGCCTCCGTGGTGGCGGCCTGCGCCTCGTCCCGGGTACGGTTCGCGGCCCACAACGCCTGGACCGCCTCCTCGGCAGCCTGCTCCGCCAGGCGCACCGCGGCACGAGCGGCCTCCGCAGCCTTGATCTCCTGACGCGTCGCCTCGGCGGCCCGGGCCTCGGCCTGCATCCGCGCGGAGTGCGCCACCTTGGCATCGGCCTCGGCCGCGTCGGCCGCCGCGTCGGCCCGCGCCGCCGCGGCCTCCGCCTGCGCGGCGGCCGCCCAGGCCCGCGCCGCGGCCTGGTCAGCCTGGCTCGCGGCGGCCCGGGCATTGGCGGCCGCACCGCTGGCGGTGTTCGCCGACCCGCGAGCCGAACGCGCGGCGCCGGAGGCAACGCCGGCCTGCCGATCCGCCTCGTCAGCCTGCTTGTGCGCCTCGGCAGCCTCCGCACCGCCCTGGTAGGCCGCGGCATTGGCACGCAGCGCCGCCGCCTTCGCCTTCGCGGTCTGCTCCTCACGCTCCGCCTGCAGCGCGGCATCCCGCGCCTTGCGGGCGTTGTCCTCCTCGGTCCAGGCACGCTCGTTGGCCGCCTCGGCGGCCCCAGCGGCGGCGTCCGACTTCTGCCGGGCCGATTGCGCCACGGCGGCCTGCGCCTCGGCGTTGCCGCGAGCCGATCGGGCGACGGCGGCTTGTTCCTCGGCGCGCTGCCGGGCCGCGGCCGCGTTGGCGCGTTCCCGCTCGGCGATGATCCGCTGCTGGCGGGCGGTTTCCGCCTCGGCCTCGGCGGTCAGCCGGTGCTGCCGCGCCCGGGCGGCTGCCGCTTCGGCCTTTGCCTCGGCCTCCTGCGCCTTGATCCGCGCCGCCTTGGTACGGGCGGCGGCGGTCTTCGCGGCGGCGGCCTGCCTGGCCGCCGCGGCGGCCAGTTTCTTCGCCGCGGCCGCGTGGTCCTCGGCCAGCTTGCGCCACTTCTCCGCCTGCCGGGCATGCGCCTCGGCCTTGGCCTGCGCGTCCTGCGCGTTGTTCGTCGCGATCGTCGCGTCGATCGCGTTCAGCGCCGTGGTGGCCGCACCCACCGCCGCCGCGGACGCCTCCGACATGCCGTTGACGATCAGCGACCACTCCGCGCCGTAGGTCAACCCGGTGTCGATCAGATCGTCCGCCGCCGTGGTCGCGATCCGGGCCGCCGCCGCGGCCTGCTCGGCAGCCTGTTCCGCCGCCCGCACCTGGTTGGTGGTCTGCGCCTTCGCCGCGTTCAGCTCGGTCGCCTTCGCCGCCGGTGTCCCCGTACCCGCGGTCAACACCCGCTCGGCCTGCCGGGCCGCGTTCGCCGCGCCACCCATCGCATTGGCCGCCCGCTGCAACGCGTGCACAGCATCACCGTGCGCGGCCAGCAGCCGAGTGCGCGCCTGCGACGCCCGCTGCGCCCGCTGCGCCAGATCCGACAGCTCCTCGGCCGCCTTGTTCCGCGCTTCCAGATCCTTCAGATACTGCTCACGCGCCTGCGCGTCGGCCTGCGCCGCAGCGAAGTAGCCGGTGGCCCAGAACGCGGCCACCGCCGCGTCGTCACCGGCAAGCGCCTGCTCGGCGGCCGCCTTGAGCTGCGACTCGGCCGGGGCCGCCGCGGCGAACACTCGCAGCCGCTCGCGCAGCTGGGTCGCCCGCTCGGTCGCGGTCGCCGCGACCTTCTGATCCCGGGCCCGGGCAACGTCGGCACCGTAGGCCAGGAACGCCTCCCGGTCGCCGTCGGTGCCGGCCAGCACCCGCTGCACCTCGGCGTTGAAGTAGGCGCCGCCGGTGCCGGCCATCGCCTTGATCTTCGCCAGGTTGTCCGCCGCGACCTGCTTCTTCCGCGCCGCGACCTGCGTCTCCAACTGACGCTTCTCCACCGTCGCGAACCGCTGGATCACCTGCGGATCCCCGGTCGCCAACGCCGCCAACGCCGCGTCCCGGATCTGCGGCTCCGGGGACAGCGCCGCCACATCGGCAACCGCCTTACGCCACCGCTCGGCCGTGGCATCCACCCCGACCTTGCCGTCCCACACCTCGGTGACCAGCGGCGGAACCGGAATCGGCTCTCCTTCGAGGGCCTTCACGGCCGCGGCCACCAGCCGCTGCTGCTGGGTCGGCGGCGTGGCGGATGCCGGCGGCACCCGCAGGCCGGTGCCGATGAGGACGGCGACCAGCGACGCCATCAGCACGGCACGTATGCGCGTCAGATTGTTCATTTTCGGAGTCCATTCCGGAGTCGGCCGAGCAGGGACGGGTGCACGCCGTCAGCTGCTGAGTGGCCGGGCGTAGCGAAGTGTCGAGAAAGGAGCGGGTCCGGTCAGGCGACCGGCGCGGACATTGCCGCCTCGGCCGCGAGGGCCTGCTGGTAGAGGGCCGTCCAGGAGGACGCCTGAGCAGCCGTGTTCTGCTGCTCGGACAGCCAGCCCGCCCGGGTGGCCGGGGCCGCACCGGCGATCGCCTGCCAGTTCGAACTGGTCGCCGTGCCCGCCGCCTGCGACACCAACAACCACGTATCCGCCTGACGCAACGCCACCTGCTCGGCATCCGCCCACGCCACCCGCGCCGGACCAGTCTGCGCACCCACCGCAGCCCACGCCCGCGCCGCCGCCGCCCGCAGCTGCGCCTGCGCCTCACCAGCAGTCTCCCGCGCCGCCTTCTCCGCCGCCTGCGCCTCCGCAACCAACCGCCGCGACTGCACCCGCCACTGCCGATCCGCATCAGCGATCCGAGTACGGAACATCTGCATGTCCAAACCCGACGCACTCACCCAGCCATACACAAAAAACTCCGCGACATCAGCATCGGTGGTCCCCGCCGCAACCGCACGACCAGCCCACGCCCGCACCTGCGCACCCGGATCGTCGGTACTCAACCGCGCCACGAAAACACGGTCCTCCTGCCGAACCTGACCCGCCTGCGCCGCGTCATCGGCGATGTCCTTGCGGTCCAACTCCAACGCCTTGGCATAACCGGTACGAACGAACTCATCCAACTGCGCATCCGTCCCAGCCAGCGCCCGGCGCCCGGCCGCGTTGACCCGCGGATAGAACTGGGCCGGATGAGTCCCCACCATCCGGGTCGTGAAGTCGACGTTGCGGGTCCGGGCCTGCTCGGCGCGG
>Ga0070668_100002487_pt1 | contig 13563 bp, 13 predicted proteins | sample KBSS43metaG_FD_64661 | JGI IMG/M metagenome (GOLD analysis project Ga0070668, IMG submission 64661) | Switchgrass rhizosphere microbial communities from Kellogg Biological Station, Michigan, USA - KBS S4-3 metaG | ecosystem: Host-associated > Plants > Roots > Rhizosphere > Soil ... | reverse complement strand
CAGCTACCCCGACGACGCGCGCGAGAAGCCCGAGATCATCGCGCGCGCCGACCAGTCGCTGTACAGCGCCAAGCACGGCGGCCGCAACCGCACCGTTTGCTTCAGCGACATCGACCGCAAGCTGAAGGTCGCGGTAGCGAAGTAGGTTTCAGGTCCCCTCTCCCGCGAAGCGGGGAGAGGGTTAGGGTGAGGGGTCCGGTTTCAGGTCCCCTCGCCCCGCGAAGCGGGGAGAGGGTGAGGGGTCCGGTTTCAGGTCCCCTCGCCCCGCGAAGCGGGGAGAGGGTTAGGGTGAGGGGTCCGCGCCGAAGTAGTATCGCGACGTGCGTTCGAGAGGACGGATTCCTCGCCTGGCGTGGCTTGCGAGCGCGCTGGCTGTGGCTGGCTGCGCACCGAGGCCACCGCCCTTCGACCCGGGCGCCTTGCGGGAGACCATGCCCCGCACGCTGATCGTGGCGGCGAGCCACAGCCACCCGCCGATCACCGCCGAGGGTCCGGCGCACGAGGGTGGGGACATCGGGTACATGTTCGGTCTCGGCGGCGCGCTGGTGGTGGCTGCCCGGGAGCAACATGTCAACAAGCGGCGGGGGCGGTGGATGAAAGGGTGCCAGCTGGAGGACCCAGTCGACGACATCCGCGACGACGTCGCGGAGGCGCTCGCGAACGCGCTGTCGTTGGAGGTGGTGGATTCGGACCGGCTGACCAAGGCGAAGGTGACGGAGGACGTGATCGCGGACTATCCAGGAGCCGACCTGATCCTGGACATTCGCACCACCAAGTGGGGCATTCACCGGGTCGAGGCAAGAACCGCGGGTCGAGCGGTTCACTTCGCCGCCGGATACGAAGGCACCATCCAGTTGATCGACGCGCGCAAGCGTGCCGTCGTCGCCACGTCGAGCTGCTCGATCCAGTACAGCAACGGCGACGATCCGCCCACGCTGAACGAGCTGTTCGCGGACGACTGCGCGCTGCTCGACAAGGGTCTCATGCTGAGCGCGACCACCTGCGCGAAGCGCCACCGCGCCGCTCTGGGCCTCAAATAAATCCGGGTCCCCTTGCCCGCGAAGCTCAGGTCCCCTCGCCCCGCGAAGCGGGGAGAGGGTTAGGGTGAGGGGGCCCGGCGGCCCTCCGACCGAGATCCGATTGCTGTCCAACAGCGAGCCAAGAACGTCGTTAGAAGGAATGGTTGAAATCGATTCGCGTGAACTCCCGAGCGGCGACGTCATACTCGGCGCCGAAGTAATCCGCGCCACCGTCGCACATCACAAGTGCGGTGGAACGCCAGGCGCGCTCGATTGCTGGTCGGTGGGAGATTCGGCGCGCGGGGGAGAAGACAGGTCCGCCGATGCCGTTGATGTAGATGAGTCGTCGGCCCGCCCGCGCGATGCCTAGATATTGGCGCAGGTACCCCTTCAGTTCGCGCCATTGGTCCGGCCTTCTGGGATGGGCGTGCGCGCGCAGGTAGTCGGGCAACCGCGCCTCCATGGGAAGTAGTTCGCTCAAGGTGGGCGTCCAGTATCCCGACGCGGGGCCGAGCGATTTACGACTGCACTGGCACAGTACGGCTCTGGCAGCTTTCGGCGGGAGAACGACGCCTTCGAAGTCCGGGCCCTTCACGATCGGAAGGAGTGCCTTCTGGGACCAGCCTACCGAAGGATGGGGACATCTCGATGACTCGATTGCGGTGCCGGGCCGGTCAGATACCGCGGCGATCGCCAGGCCCCGCGCCGCCGTCACCATCACGACGCCGGCGATCACCGCTCGACTGATACGCATCACTTGATCGACTGCTGGACGCAGCCGAGGTTCCAGCACCTGTTGGGTGCGTCTCCGATCTTGGCGTGGCCGGTCGTTACGGACTCGCGCCCGGTCCGCTGTTGCAGTACTCGTCGAAGCGATTGCCGGTGGCGCTGTATTCGCGGCCTGAAGTGGCGGCGGCGGCCCAGGGCGCGGTCCTGTTGATGTGGCCGCCCAGCGTCGATTCGCGGACCACCGCCTGGCCGTTGGGCGTCGGCGTCGTGCTGCTCTGATCCCAGGAGCGGCCGAGCGAGATCTTGTTCGACGGCGCGCCCGAGTCCGCGTTGAAGTTCACGCGGATGGCGAGGAAGCCGTACATGTTGTTGACGTGCGTGCTGGGCGCGAAGTGCACGCCCGAACCGGTTCCCTTTCGCGACGACAGGTAGTGGATGGTGCCGCCGTCGATCACCATGACCGCACGCCCGAAGATGAAGTCGGTGTCGCCCTCGATGTAGCTGTCCTTGATGTAGACGCGCGCGATCGCCGTCGCGTTCGGTGAGTCCACGTACAGCGTGTCCTGGAAGCCGTGCAGGCGGACGTTCTGCAGCACGGTCTTGTCGCCTGTCGTGTAGAGCGCGACCGCCTGGATGTTGCTGCCGCTGCTCGGCGTCGGGAAGTCGTTCGAGATCGTGAGGTTCATGATCTGGAACCCCGCGGCCTTGGTCGTGAACGCCGCGCTCTGCGCGGTGCCGCCGGCGTCGCTGGCGGACGCGTTGTTCACGATGGTCACGCGCGTCGCGTCCGTGTCCGCGCCATACAGCGTGATCGGCGTCGAGCCCGAGATCGAAACCACGCCGCGGTACGTACCCGGCTTCACCAGGATGTACCGGCGGGTCGATCCGGAAGCGGCCGCCGTCAGCGCCGCCTGCACCGTCGTGTGCGTACCGCTGCCGTCGGCAGCGACGGTGAAGTTGGGCGTGAAGGAGCTCGCGCTACCGAGGCCCGGCGTCGGATCCCAGGCGTCGGGGCCCGATGCGAAGTACTTCGCGATCGTGTAATTCGCCGCTTCGGCGCTGGTGAGCTGCGGCCGCGTCGACGTGCTCGCGATCGGCGAGGCGCACATGCCGTTCGATCCCGCCGTGCCGGTCGTCCCGGCGGTGCCGGTCGTGCCGCCGCGGCCCGCCACGCCCGTCGTGCCCGCGACGCCCGTCGTGCCGGCCGTGCCCGTGGTGCCGCCGCGGCCCGCTGCGCCCGTCGTGCCGGCGGAGCCTGTCGTGCCGGCGGTGCCGGTCGTGCCGGCCGTGCCCGTGGTGCCGCCGCGCGCACCGCCGGCGCCGGTGGTGCCGGCCGAGCCGGTTGTGCCGCCTCGCGATCCGCCCGTGCCTGCCGCGCCGGTCGTACCCGCCGCGCCGGTCGTGCCCGCGCTACCGCTGGTGCCCGCGCTGCCGCTCGTGCCCGCGCTGCCCGTGGTCCCAGCGCTGCCGGTGGTGCCTGCACTGCCAGTGGTTCCCGCGCTCCCCGTGGTTCCCGCGGTGCCGATGGTGCCTGCGCTACCCGTGGTGCCACCGCGCCCGCTCGTTCCGGTGCCGGCACTCCCACCGCCGCCGGTATCACCGCCTTCGTCAGGAACGCACGCCGGTAGCAAGACGCAGCCGGTCAACAATGATGCAGTGATCACCCCCGAAAGCAGACGCATGGTTTCCCGTAATTGCGGAACCACGCCGCTTCGATCACGGAAAAGTCAGAGATCGTTGCCGCACTTCCCGCGCTCCGCGCGGCCCCTCACCCTAACCCTCTCCCCGCTGCGCGGGGCGAGGGGACCTGAGCTGCGCGGGGCGAGGGGACCTGAGCTGCGCGGGGCGAGGGGACCTGAGCTGCGCGGGGCGAGGGGACCTGATCCGGATTTACAGCTCCTGGATGTCGATCTGCTTGAACTCGACCAGCTTGTCGGCGTAGGCGGGCGTGCCGTGGCGCTGCAGGCCGATGCCGCCGCGCTTGGACCGGTTCTGCGTCGCGTTCGACACCGCGGGCTGACCGTTCACCCAGGTCGAGACCTTGTCGCCGCGCACCTCGACTACCATGTCGTTCCAGTCGCCGGCGCGCTCGACGCCCTTCGTCCCCTTCGCGATCGCCCAGATGGACCCGGTCGGATACTCGGGATCGGTGGCGTTGATGTTGGCCTCGAAGCCGGACTCCCAGGGGCCGGGGTTGCCGCCGTCGGGCGCGGCCATCCGATCGGCGCGCGTGATCGGATCGCGCAGGAACACGCCGCTGTTTCCGCCCGCCGTCACGCGGAACTTCACGGCCAGCAAGAAGTCGGTGAAGTCCTTCTCGGTGATCAGCCAGCTCTCGCCGTCGCGGCGGCCCTTTGGATCCTGGCGCGCCAGCAGCACGCCGTCCTCGACCGTCCACTTCGAATCCAGCACCTGCACCCAGCCCGACGTGTCCTTGCCGTTGAACAGCTGAACGGGCGCGCTCAGCACGGGCGGCGTGGCGGGCGGCGCCGCGGTCTCGGGCGCGGACTTGCATCCTCCGATCGCCGCGATTGCCGCGACGGCGGTGGTCGTTCTGATCAACGCGCGTTTCATCGGACGCTCCTTGTCACGGGTAGACGTTCATCTCGCCGATCGCCCAGTACCGATCGCCGAGCGACGGGCTGACCTGCTTGATGGTCATGGTCGCTTTCAGCTGAATGTAGCGGGCCGGCGTCTGCTGCGGGAGCATGATCGTGTCGGTCGCGCCTGTCATCGGCGAGACCGGCTTGTGCATCGAGACGATCGTCGTGTAGTTGGTTCCGTCGTTCGACACCAGCACGTCCATCTGTCCCGGGGCGTCGTAGGTGTCCTGCGTGCCCGCATCCAGCGTGATGCGCGAGACGTTCACCACCTGCTTCATGTCGACGGTGAAGTAGAGCGGGAACCGAGGCATGAGCATGCTCGACTGCTGGTACTGGCCCGTCGACCAGCGCGTGCCACGGTTGCCGTCGAACGCGCGCTTGGTGTCCGCGTCGGCCGTGTCCGCCGAGCCCTGCGCCGGGCACGTGCCCGTGCACGTGTACGTCGCCGTCCAGGCGGTCCGGACAAACGCGCCGCCCGTCATCGTCGCGCCGTCCTGAACGACGACCGCGTCGCCGCTGCCGCCGTCCGTGTTGCCACCGCCGGTGCCGCCCGCGCCGCTGCCGCCCGAGCCGCCGCGCCCGCCGTTCCCCGTGCCGCCGGCGCCGCCCGTGCCGCCGCGGCCGCCGTTCCCGGTTGTTCCGCCCGTGGCGCTGCCGCCACCTCCTCCTGTTCCCGCCGCGCTCCCGCCGCGCCCGCCGTTCGCGCCCGCCATGCCGCCCGTTCCCGTCGTGCCGGCCGAACCCGTCGTCCCGGCTGCGCCGGTGGTCCCGGCGCTGCCGGTCGTGCCCGCCGTGCCGGTCGTGCCGGCCGCGCCCGTTGTCCCGGCGGATCCCGTCGTGCCCGCGGTGCCGGTCGTTCCGGCGGTGCCGGTCGTTCCTCCCGAGCTGCCTCCGTGGCCGGCCGTCCCCTGCGCGCCGCCCTTGCCGCCGCCGCTGTCCGTGCCGGTGCCGCACGCGCCCATGAAAAGCGCAACGCCGAACACAACGAGATTTCGCGCGAACCTTGCCCGACAAACGTGGTTTTTCACGGCCGCTGAAGTGCCAGGGTCGGCGCGTGACGGGTCAGCGATCTTTCTTGATCAAATCTTGATCAAGCGCGCGCGCCAGCGCCGCCGAATTTTCCACGGAGATCGGAGAAAAAGGACATCGACAGGAGCACACCTGCGACGACTGACCACGCCGTGTACACGACGGTCTCGATCGCGGTCTGCACGGTGGGTCCGGCCAACAGCGTCACCAGGCCGACGCCGATCCACGCGGCGGCGAACAGCGGCGGCGCGATCCGCCAGAAGCGCCACAGGCCGATCCACGCGGTCAGCATCATCGCCATCACGATCGCGACGCCGACGGCGGCCGGCAGCGCGAGCGCGCGCGCAGGCGCGGCGTCGTCCGCGCGCAAAAACGCCTGCAGCGATTCGGGCAAGGTGCGGCGCAAAGCGACGCTCGCGATCAGCGACGCGATCGTGAGCGCCGCTTCCAGCGCGATCAGCGCGCGAAACCGCCTGACCAGCGTCGCCGCCGGCGGCGTCACTTCCCGGGCTTCAGCTTGACGTCGTTCGTGGTGTCGGGAACCAGCTTGCCCTCTTCGTTCGGGCGGAACCGGATCTCCGTCTTGACCTCGATGACCAGCTTGGCGAGCGCCTTCGCGACTTCCTCGTTCAGGTTCAGGCGTTCGAGCCAGCTGCGGACCTCTCCCGCCGCGACGCGAAGGATGTCGTCCTTCGACCGGCTGGCCGCGCCCACGCCCGCCGAAACGGCGCGCCGCACGAAGTCGCCGATGCCGCCGTCGCCGGCGCGATCGCCGCCCGGCGACGTCACCTCCTCGTCGTTCATCACGGTGGTGGGATCTTCGTCGGTGTCGCCGCGATTCGGTTTGCCAGCGTCCTCGGCCATGCGGCGAAGGTTACCGCGCCGACGGAATTGGTGCGATAGTCTGCGGTTCCGTGCGCGGCCGCTCCCGCCTGCTCGTCGCCTACTTCGTGACCACTCAGGTCGCGCTGTCGTATCTCATGCTCGCGGTCGCGCGCCGGTTCCGGCGCGCCGACGCCGTCGAGCGGCTGACCCTGGCCAAGCACCGGAAGAACGCCCGCCGGATCGAGGCCGCGATCCTCAAGCTGCGCGGCCTGTTCATCAAGGTCGGCCAGCTCATCAGCATCATGGCGAACTTCCTGCCCGACGCGTTCCGCGAGGAGCTGCAGCGCTTGCAGGATCAGGTCCCGCCGCGTCCCTACCGCGACATCGAGGCGCGCGTCCGGGAGGAGTTCGGCGGCCGCAGCCCCACCGACCTGTTCGCCGAGTTCTCGCAGGAACCGGTGGCGTCGGCGTCGATCGGCCAGGTGCACCGCGCGCGCCTGCGCAGCGGCGAGGAGGTCGCGGTCAAGGTCCAGTACCCCGACATCGAGGAGATGGTGCGCATCGACCTGCAGGCGCTGCGCCGCATCTTCAAGGTGCTGCGCTGGTTCATGCCTGACTACGGCTTCGACACCATCTACCGCGAGATCAGCGAGATGGTCACCGCGGAGCTCGACTTCCGGCGCGAGGCGACGGCCATCGAGAAGATCGCGGCCAACTTCGCCGCCCGCAACGCGAAGAACGTCCGCTTCCCGCGCGTGATCGCGGACTGCTCGACGATGCGCGTGCTGACGACCGAATGGATGGAAGGGACGAAGGTCGCGCAGCTGGACCACCCCGACGGCCAGCGCATCGATCGCCGCGCCGCCGCGCGCGCCTGCGTCGAGGCGTACTGCGAGCAGATCTTCGTCGACGGCCTGTACCACGCCGATCCGCACCCCGGGAATTTGCTCATCCAGTCGAAGCCGGGGGCGCCGCCGTCGGTCGTGTTCCTGGACTTCGGCGCGATCGGGACCGTCAGCGAGAACATGCGGCGCGGGATGATGTCGTTCCTGCAAGGCGCGATCACCCGCGACACGGCGCGCATCGTGTCGGCGATGAAGGAGATGGGGTTCATCTCGCGGCGGGCCGACCCCGAGGTGTTCGATCGCGTGGTGCAGTACTTCCACGACAAGCTGCGCGGGCAGGTGTCGCTGAAGGGCTTCTCGCTGAAGGACATCCGGTTCGAGACCGAGCAGACGCTGGCCAGCGTGCTGGACCTGCGCGAGATGAACGTCAGCCTGGGCGAGCTGCGCGACGCCTTTCACATCCCCAAGGAATGGATCCTGCTCGAGCGCACGCTGCTGCTGTTGCTGGGCGTGTGCACGACGCTGGATCCCGAGATGAACCCGACCGCGGTGATCGAGCCGTACCTCGAACGCTTCCTGCTGGGCGAGAAGAAGCAATGGTCGGAGGTCGTCGTCGACGCCACCCGCGAGGGGGCGCTGGCCGCGCTGTCGCTGCCCGGCGACCTGCAGCGGTTCATCAGCCGCGCGTTGCGCGGCGACCTGGAGCTGCGCGTCCGCAACCTCGAGGACAACGCGCGCATGCTGTATTACGGCGGCCAGCAGATCCTGTGGGGGATGCTGACGGCGGCGTCGGCCGCGCTGGCGGTCATGTTCGACGGGCGCGGCCACGGCGGGCGCGCCTGGGCGGCCGGGATCGCGTCGGCGCTGTTCGCGTTGTTTCTGGTGCTCGCCTGGTTCTCGGGCCGCCCGCGCCGCACCCGGCGCCGAAATTAGGGGCTGGGAGCGCGTGGGGCGCAGCGCGGCTTCGCCGCGCGGAGCCCATCGCGGGAGGTTCGGAACCCTCCGAGGGTTCTGAGCTAGAAGACGCCGAGGATCTGGAACGCGCCGTCGAACGCGATGGCCGTCGCGGACGCATTCGTCGGGTCATCGGTCTCCGGCGTCGTGAAGGCGCCCGCGACGCCCGATAGATACGTCAGGCGAAGGCGCGCGGCGTAACCCAACGCGATCTGCGGGTGCACCCAGAAACGCAGGCCCGGTCCCACGGCCAGCGAGAACCCGGACGCGCTCACCGACTCCGTCGGGTTCGAGCCGACTGTCGGCGCGACCTCGGCGGCCACGTGCTCGAAGCTCAGGTCCGCCGCGCCGTAAAGGTCGACCAGGCGGTCCGCGCTGCGAACGAACGAGTAGCGCGCGCCCGCGCCGATGCGAAGCGTCTGCCCGGACCGCGTGACGTCGGCGCCGCCGCCCGTTCCGGATGCGGTGACCGACAGCAGGTTGTAGTCGAGCAATCCGCCCAGGATCAGCCCGGTCGCGGTGCGCCCGCCGACGAACAGGCCGCCCACCAGCGACCCCGATGCGAAACCGGACGTGGACAGCTCGACGGCGAGCGCGCTCTCGTCCCCGCCCGGAGCGGCCGCCACCGCGACCTTCTCGTCGCTGGCCTGCGCGGCGCGGCGGTTGTTCGCGCGCGCGGTGGCGCGGGGCGCGGGCGCCGGCGCGGCGGCGGGCGCCGGGCTGGGCGGGTTCGGGTTGGGCTGAGTCGACCCGCGCAGCAGGGCCTCCTCGTCGGGCTCGGTGCGCGAGGGCTCGGGCTGCGGCGCGAATGGATCGGCCTGGGCACCTGGCGGATCGGCCGCGCGCGCGAGCGACGGCAGGTTGAAGGAAAACAGCGACAGGACGGCGACAAGCGATGCTCTTTTCATGGGCCCTCCTCTACAACCGGTCCATGCGCGTCCGCAACACCTGATGCATTCGTCGCGGCGCGCATTGACGCCGGGGGGAGGGCGGAATATCTACTGTCCGCACCCCAATGCGCCCGATCCTGGTCTCCATTCCGGCGAAGCTGCTGTTCGTTGCCGCTCTGGTGCTGGCGGTCGCCGCGCTGCTGCGCGACGTGATCCGCCGCCGCCGCGACAAGACCGTACCGTGGAGCTCGACGCCGCTGTACCTGCTGGTCGGCGCGGAGCTGCTGCTTTACTTCAAAGCGGACATGTTGTTTCCCCGGGCCGCGGCGTTCTCGCACCCGTGGACGGACGTCCCGATCTACGCGTACGGCGTGATGCTGGGAACGTCGCTGGTGATCGGCTGGTTCATCGCGATGAACCTGGCCGGCAAGGACGGCATCGATCAGCAGGAAGCGGGATCGATCTACATGTGGACGGCCGTCTGGTCGATCATCGGCTCGCGTCTGCTGTGGTTCTTCACCACGCCCGGCGCGTCGATCGCCGACATCCCGATGATCAACCAGGGCGGCCTCGTCGCCTACGGCGGGATGATCGGCGGCTTTCTCGCCAGCGTGTACTGCTGCCGGAAGCGCGGCATTCCGCTGCTGCAATGGGCGGACGTCGCGGCGCCCTCGGTCGTGCTGGGCACGGCCATCACGCGCATCGGCTGTTTCTTGTTCGGGTGCGACTACGGCGCGCCCAGCACCTTGCCCTGGGCGGTCCGCTTTCCCGGTCCGAACACGCACAGGTTCTTCGGCATCGTGGCGGGCGGACCGACGGGGAGCCCGGCCTGGCAGCACCACTACGGCCAGCCGTACCTGGCCGAGTGCGCCCGGACGGCGTCCTGCTGGTCGGACGCGGTCCACCCGACGCAGATCTACGAGTCGCTGGTCGGGCTGTTCCTGTTCGGGTCGCTGATGCTGATCCGGAAGTACCGGAAGTTCTCAGGTCAGGTGTTCCTGGGATGGGTGCTCGGTTACGGCGTCCTTCGCCCGTTGATCGAACAGGTGCGCGGCGACGAAGACCGGGGCGTCTCCCACGTGGGCTTCCAGCTGTCGACGTCCACGGTCATCGGATTCGTCTCGGTCGTTCTCGGCGTCGTGCTGCTGGTCTTCCTGATTCGCAAGTACCGCCGCGACCCCGAGGGGTCGAGGTTGTGGCTGCAGCCGGTGGGCGCTCGCGCGTCCGCCGGAGGCGAGGCGAAGGTCGAGCACAGCGGCGGGAAGCGCCGCAAGCGCGGCTGATGCGGACCGCCGCCGTCTCGCTGGCGACGGTCATCGCCGCGCTCTCGGCGTCGGCGAGCGCGCGCGCCCAGGCGCCGGCACCCGCAGCGGTGGACGCGGCAGCGCCGGCGGCACCCGCCGCGACGCCCGCGGCGCCAAGCCCGGCTGACGCGGGCGCGAAGCGCGAGGCGGAGCTGGCCGCGTCGCAGAAGGCGGTCCAGGACCTGGAAGCGCAGGTGATCGAGCTTCGCCGCATCATCGAGGCGATGGACCGCTCGCGCGCGTCCGTCGACGACATGCGCCGGCGCCTCGACGAGCTGGAGGCCCGCCTGGGCGAGAACGACCGGCGCGACGAAGCCCTGGCCGGCGGCGCGGGCCGCGAGGCCACGCTGTTCAAGTTTCGCGACGACGGGTTCGCGCTGCGCTCGCCGCACGGCCGATTTCTGCTGGTGCCGCACCTGCGCGTCCAGACCGTCTACACGGGCGCGATCGCCTCGCGCGGGACGATGGACACGGCGGACCCCGACACGTCCGCGTTCACGCTGCCGCACGCGGAGCTGATCGTCGAGGGCCACGTGGGCAGCCGGATTTTCACGTACCGGTTGCAGCTGGACGCCGCCGAATCGCCGACGATCAACGACGCTTTCGCCCAGGTGGGGAATCTGACCATGGTGCGCGGCTTCGGCGTGCGGGTGGGCCAGTTCAAGATCCCGTACGGCCTGCAGCGCCAGACGTGGAGCGGCGAGCTGGAGTTCGTCGACATCTCGTCGCCCATGTCGGCGTTCTCGCTCGACCGTGACATCGGCGTGATGGCGCTGGGGCGGCCGCTGGCGGGGCGCCTCGCCTACGAGCTCGCCGTCACGAACGGCACCGGGGGCGGCAAGTTGAACGAGAACATCGACCTCGCCTACAGCGCCCAGATCACCGCGTCGCCGTGGGGGCCGCTGCCGCCGGGCGAGGGCGATCTGCTCTGGCACCCGCAGCCGCGGGCGTCGCTGGGCGTCGCCGGTTACTACAACCTCATTCCGACGGACATCGTCGCGCGGTCCAACTTCGATCCGACCGCGAACACCGACGTCGATGGCGACGGGCGCATCGACAACGTCGCGATCTGGCAGGCGGCCGTCGAGCTGAAGGCGCTGTGGCGCGGGGCCGCGCTGCAGGCGGAATGGTTCGGACGCTACGAAATACCGGGCGGTCTGTACGAGTCGCGCAGCTACTGGGGCGGCTATGTGCAGGCGAGTTACTTCGTGATTCGCGGCCGGGTACAGGTCGCCGGCCGGATCGGCCACACCGACGAGCCCCGCTACGGGTCGACCCCCCTCCAGCGGGCGCTGTTCGGGGACCGCGTCAACGAGCAGGCCGTAGCGGTCAACGCGTACCTGCGCGGCCACCGGGTGAAAGCGCAGGTCGACTACACCCACTTGCACGCCGAGGACGCGGCGACCGGTCTGGACGCCCAGAACGCGCCGACGCAGCACCGCATCCGGGCCGCCCTCCAACTGGGATTCTGACTATTCCGGCGCCGCGGAGGCGAGGGAGGGTCCCGACAGTCGCATTGGGCCTTATGGTGGTATACGTTCCGCCCAGGAGACAGGGATGAGCCTCAAGCGAAGCCACACCAGCACGAAAAGCGCTTTCGGCGGCGGCGACGCCGGCGCGAAGGTCGATCGGCAGGAGCTGTACGACGAGCTCAAGCGCATGGCGACCAACAACGAGACGTTCACGCCGGTCGACGTCTCGCTTGCGATCGGCGCCGGTGAGCCCCAGGTGTCGAAGGCGCTGCTTGGCCTCGCCGCCGAGGGTTATCTGGAAAAGGTCGAGGTCGGCAAGTACAAGGCTTCGGGGATGGCGGAGCTGGGCCAGGCCGAGTTCCTGAAGGCGTTCGCGCGGGCGTCGCGCGTCGACTCCACCCGCCAGCGCGATCTCGCGGAGATCGCGCGCCTGAAACAGAACAACGACACCATGAGGCAGCGGCTGCTGACGGCGATCGCCGAGCGCGATCACTACCTGGCCGCGCTGAAGAAGCACGGGATCGATCCGGGGCCCGCGCCCACGCCCGTGGCTCCGGTTGCGGAGGCGCCCGCGGCGCCCGCTGCCGTCGCGGCGCCGCCGCCCGCAGCGCCACCGGCGCCTGCCCTTCCGCCGCCGGTTGCACAGAGCGCCGCCGACGGACCGGCGCCCGGCCCCCAGGGGCTGGCGGTGCCTTCGCCGGCCTCCGCCGATGCGCCTTCCGGACCCGGCGACAGCGGCGGCCACGGCAGCGCGCCGGACGAGCCGAGCTCGTAAGGCTGACGCGCCCGTGCGCGTGACTTTGATCCGTCATGCCGAGGCGGGCGACGACGCGCCTCGCGATGAATCACGCGCGCTGACCGCCCGCGGGCGGGCCGACGCGCGGCGGCTCGGGCGCGCGCTGGCGCGACGGGGCGTCCGCTTCACGACGATCGTCACCAGCCCGCTGGTGCGCGCTGTGCAGACCGCGGAGATCGTGGCCGCCGCGACCGAGTTCCGCGGCCGCATGCCCGCGACCGACGTGCTGGTTCCCGAGGCGTCCGCCGGGGACGTCGTGGCCTTCCTGGCCAAGATCGCCGACGAGAAATCGGTCGCGCTGGTCGCGCACGAGCCGATCCTCTCGGCCGTGGCGGCGGCGCTGACGCGCAAGGGGCGTTACCCGGCGCTGCGCAAGGCCGAAGCGCTGCGCATCCGCCTCCCCGACGGGCCCGCGGCCGCGGGGTCGCTGCGCTGGCGCGTCGACGGCGGCACGGGCAAGCGCGAACGCTTGCGCTAGCCGCCCCCCCGCGCGAAGCGCGGGATCGCGGCTACCAGAAAAAACAGTAGTCGCATACCGCGCCTGCGGCGCGGAGCGACTAGCCGCGGGTTGGCGGCGCCGACGCTTTGAGCGTCCTCAACATCCTTGATAGGATGGGCGCGGTTATGAGTGTGGGTGACAAGAAGGACGAGACCACTGCCACCAAACCCGCGGTGCCTCCCGAGTCCGACCGGGAGCAGAAGCGCAATCTCGCCTACCTGGTCGTGCTGGCCGGCGTCAGCGCGGGCGAGATGTTCAAGCTGCAGAAGGACAAGACGATCGTCGGCCGCGGGCCCGCCGTGGGCGTGCGCCTGAACGACGAGGGCGTCTCGCGCGAGCACTGCGCGTTCGTGCGCGACGGCGACAAGATGATCGTCGAGGACATGGGCTCGACCAACGGCACGTTCTGCAACGGCATCAAGATCGACCGCCGCGAGCTGGTCGACGGCGACAAGATCATGGTCGGCTCGTCGACGATCCTGAAGTTCACCTATCACGACTACCTGGACGAGGTGTTCCAGCGCCAGATGTACGAATCGGCGCTGCGCGACGGCCTGACCAAGGTGTTCAACAAGAAGTACTTCACGGACTACCTGGA
>Ga0070668_100002484_pt1 | contig 13570 bp, 13 predicted proteins | sample KBSS43metaG_FD_64661 | JGI IMG/M metagenome (GOLD analysis project Ga0070668, IMG submission 64661) | Switchgrass rhizosphere microbial communities from Kellogg Biological Station, Michigan, USA - KBS S4-3 metaG | ecosystem: Host-associated > Plants > Roots > Rhizosphere > Soil ... | reverse complement strand
CGTCCCTGACGATGGTAAGCGGATTGCCGTCGGGGGTTGGCGAGATGGCGATGAACACCGCGCGCGAGCCCGAGGAAATTACGTTGGTGTCGTAGTTCTGGCCGCCCAGTTCGATCGTCGCCACGTCGCCCAGGCGAACGAGCCCGGTCAGACCGGATTTCACCACCATCTGGCGGAAGTCTTCGATGCTCCGCAGATCCGTGGCCGCGGTGATGTTGGTTACGGTCTGCGAGCCTTTGAGTTGCCCCGGCGCGGCCTGGACGTTGTTGGCGCGCAAGGCCTGGGCGATGTCGCCGGCGGAAAGCCCGCGCGCCGCCAAGCGATCAGGATCAACCCAGATCCGCATGGCCAGAGTCTGGCCGCCGGCGACCTGGGCGTCGGCCACGCCCGACACCGCGGTGAACAAGGGCTGAGCCACGCGAGTGGCGAAGTCGGTGATCTGCGGCACGCTGAGGGTGTCGCTGACGAAGGCGATATATTGAACGGCGGACGCGCCGTCCGTGATCTTGGTGATGACAGGATCGGTCGCGCCGGGCGGCAGGCGGTATTTGACCTGCTGCACCTTGGCCAGGATTTCGGTCATCGCCCGGTCGGCGTTGGCGTTGAGTTTCAGCTTCGCCTTGACGGAGCTGCGCCCCTGAGAGGAGCTGGAGGTCAGGTACTCGATGCCGTTCGCCGTGGCGATCGCCTGGGCGATGGGCGTGGTGACGAAGCCTTGCATGACGTCCTGGGTGGCGCCGGGGTAGGCCGTGTCGACCACGATCGTCGCGCTTTCCATGTTCGGATATTCGCGCACGGGCAGGGCGAAGAGCGCGCTGGCGCCGACCAGCAGGATCAGGGTGCTGACGACGATCGCCAGGATCGGCCGGCGGATGAAGAGATCGGTAAAACGCATGCTAGCGGCTCGCCTGCTGCGGCTTGCGGACGACCTTCACCTGCGCCCCCGGCTGGACCCTTGGCTGGCCCTCCGTGACCACCACATCGCCTGGCTTCAGGCCGCTGGTGACGACGACGTTGTCGCCGAACCGCCGGCCGGTGGTGACGGGCACGATCTCTGCCTTGCCCTCCTGTTGGGCCTTCGGCCCGCGGATGACGGTGACGCTTTCGCCCGACGCTGAGGTTTGGATCGCCGTCGCCGGGGCTACCAGGACGCCGTGCTCGGGAGGAAGCTGCAGGGCCGCCGTCACGAACAGGCCAGGACGAAGCGCACGGTCGGCGTTTGCGACCACGGCCTGGATGGTGATGTTGCGGGTGTCTTCGCCGATCTGCGGTTCGATGGCGTTGACGCGCGCCAAAAAGGTCCGTCCCGGCCAGGCGTCGGTCGTGACGCTGACGGGACTGCCGACGCGCAGCTTGGCGAAATCCTGCTGCGGCACGCTGAAGTCGACATAGAGCTGGTCGAGGGCGGTCAGGCTGGCGATGGCGTCGCCGGGATTGAGATATTGCCCGGGGTTGATCTTTCGCAGGCCGATGGCCCCGGCGAAGGGCGCCCGGATCGTCTTTTGCGCCAAGCGCGCCTCAATCTGGCTGACCGCCGCCAGGGCTTGGTCATGTTCGGCGACCCGTTGATCGAGGAGTTCGCGGGGCTCCGCGCCTGTCGTCGCCAACTGCCGGGAGCGCTCAAGCTGCACCCCGGTGAACTTGGCGTGCGCCACGGCCGCGGCTCGGTCGGCGCGCTCCGGCGCATCATAGAGTTGAACCAGCGTAGAGCCCGCGGCGACCGCATCGCCGCTATTGAACCGGATCGCCACCACCCGCCCGGCGACTTCCGGGGCCAGGACCACTTCGCGGACAGCGCGCAAGGACCCTACGCTTTCCAGGCTCGCGGGCACGTCGGTCGGGTTAATCTGGATCGCGACCACCGCGGTCGGGGGCGGCGCCCCGGCGCTGGGCTGCGCGGTTCGGGCGGATCGCCAGGCGAACAGTCCGGCGAACAGCGCCAACATCACGATCGCCGCGGCGGCCGCCGGACCTACGCGTTTAGGCAGGCGGCGCGGGGGCGGCGTGGGGGAGGGGGAGGTCATTGGGCGAGAGGCTCAAAATCAAACGGGGAGGGATGCGAATGACGATCAGTCGCGTAGGGCTGTCAAGCTGCTCGCGGTGGTGGGGCGAGAACAACTACCGGTAGCGCGTGACAAGTCGTCATGTGGGGTCGATCGGACGGAAAAATAGAGGTTGGCGGAGCAAAATCCGCGACGTTGCGGAATGGCGCGCGGACGGAGAAACAACAGGAAAACACTCCCTTTGCGAGGTCGGGAATGGGTGTATAAAACCTCAACTAATGTTGAGGTAAAGCTTAAAGTCACGATGAAGAAGCCGACGACGAATTTGCTCGCCCGCGAGCTCAGCGTAGGCGAGGTCGCCGCCAGAGCGGGCATTCCCGTGTCGACGCTGCATTTCTACGAAGCGCAGGGCCTGATCTGGAGCAACCGCAGCGCCGGCAATCAGCGGCGCTATGGTCGAGGGGTGCTGCGGGCGATCGCCGTGATCAAGGTCGCGCAGCGGGCCGGCGTTCCCCTCGCGGCGATTCGCGAAAGGCTCGCCGCCCTGCCGCGGGACCAGAAGGTGACATCGACGGACTGGAAAGAGATGTCGACCGCCTGGAAAGAGGACCTGACGGACCGCATCGAGCGCCTCACCCGGCTGCGCGACCAGTTGGCGTCGTGCATCGGCTGCGGCTGCCTGTCGCTCAACGACTGTCCCTTGCGCAACCCCTACGACGCGCTCGCCCGGACAGGGTGCGGGCCAAGACTGCTGGATCCCGACTAAGGGCGTCTCGGATTTTTCGCGGAAAGAAAAATTGAACGCGGCTGTCGGGGAAAACGTCGCCTGTTCGTCCTAGGGTTTGGCGGCCGACCGGAACGCGTGGCGCGTGGGTCGACGACGACCGAAGAGAGAGGACAGCAGCATGACCTATATCGATGGCTTCGTGATCGCGGTGCCGACCGCGAACAAACAGAAATTTATCGACCACGCGAACCTGGGCGACAGCGTCTTCATGGAGATGGGCGCGATCCGCATCCTGGAATGCTGGGGCGATCAGGTGCCGGACGGCAAGCAGACAGACTTTCGCCGCGCCGTGCAGGCGAAAGACGATGAGACCGTGGTCTTTTCCTGGATCGAGTGGCCCGACAAGGCGACGCGCGACGCCGGTATGGCCCAGATGGAAGATCGGATGAAGACGGACGATCGGATGAATCCGGAAAAAAATCCCATGCCCTTCGATGGCGCGCGGATGATCTACGGCGGCTTTGCCCCCGTCGTGACGCTGGAAAAGCCCAAGACCAACAAGCCCGGCGACTATATCTGGTACGAACTCCTCACCACCGACGCTCAAGCAGCGCAGCGCTTCTATGCCTCGGTGCTGGGTTGGACCTTCGCCGACAGCGGCCAGCAGGCCATGGACTATCGCATCATCAATGCCGGCGAGAACAGCGTTGGCGGACTGATGGCCATCACTAAGGATATGGCCGATCACGGCGCCCGGCCGGTGTGGCTGGGCTACCTCGCCGTCGATGACGTCGACGCCGCCGTCTCCCAGATTGAAGGCCGAGGCGGCAGCGTGCAGATGCCGGCCATGGACATTCCGATGGTCGGCCGGATCGCCATGGTCGCAGATCCGCAAGGCGCACCCTTCTACGTCATGAAGCCGCAGGGACAGGGCAAGAGCCTCGCCTTCGCCGATGATTGTCCGCGCCCTGGGCACTGCGCCTGGAACGAGCTTCACACGCCGGACCAGGCGGCTGCTTGGGCCTTCTATGGCGATCAGTTCGGCTGGAAGAAGGACGGCGAGATGGATATGGGCCCGATGGGAAAATATCAGTTCATCCGGCACGGCGGCGTCATCGGCGCGATGATGCCAAGCGGCGCTGGAACGGGACCGTCCCACTGGACCCAATATTTCCGCGTTGAGAACATCGATACAGCCAAGGCGGCGGTCGAGGCTGGCGGCGGCAAGGTCGTCCATGGCCCCGACGAAGTTCCCGGCGGCGATTTTTCGATGAATTGCATCGACCCGCAGGGCGCGGCCTTTGGCCTGGTTGGCGGGCGGCGCTGAGGCGTTGGACCGCCCAGGGGCCATGTTCGGGCTTATGGCTTGGCGGGACCCAGCGGGCGCGCTATCACCCGCTCGCACTTTGGGTGGATAACGGGGCGTAGCGCAGCCTGGTAGCGCATCTGCTTTGGGAGCAGAGGGTCGCAAGTTCGAATCTTGCCGCCCCGACCACACTTGGCGCCGGATCGTGGGACGGGTTTTGCGGAACCCGTCCCATCATCCATTCTCGCTATTCGAGGCCCTGACTTCCGAAGCCACGTCGGCTAGTCTCTCCGTCAGACCGACCTTAAGTCGGCGACCGATCGGAGGACTGGCCATGAATATCAGAGGGGGCGCCGTCATTGGCGCCGCGATAGCGGGATTGGGTCTCGTCCTGATCCAGGGCGGAAAACCGGAGGCCAGCCAGGCGCCGATGATTCGCAACGGCGAGATCGGTTTCGTTATTTCCAGCTTCCACAGCGCCAGCGTCGACGACTCCGCAAAGCCGGGAGCCGCCTGCCCAGAGGGGTTGAACCTGCACCCTTACGAAACGGCCAAGGAAATCGCCGCGCGCGGCCTGCCTTCGCCGACGGCCGAAGCGGAAGCCAAGTATCTGCAGACGCCCGCCGGCGCGCCGACCCCCGGAGGTGACATCGGTCGCCCGCCGAGCGAGCGATCGGGCGTAATGGGGCCGGGCCAGACGAACGGCATCGGATATGGGGCGGCGGTCTGCCTCAATCCCAAGCTGACCAAGCCCGATCCGCTGTTCAAGACTGTGACGGGTGATGTCCCCGTCGTGGGGCTGGATCTCGACGGCCAGAACACGCGGGCGGGCGCGACGGCCCCCGCTGGCGGCTGCGCCCAGCAAGACTTCCGAGGTGTCGGCGGAGATGTCTACGATGCGAAGGGCGTCGACAATCAACGCTATCGGGTTTTCGGCTGTATCAGGGGAAATCAGCAGGAAAGCACCTCAAACGGTCTTCAATCCGAAATGATCGAGGGGACCTGGACGGTGGTGTTCAAACTGAGCGGCGTTGACGACCTGACCAACGACGACTCGGTAGAGGTGTTCATGGCCAGCAGCGGCGATCCTCTCGCGCGCAACAACACCGGCGCCAGCCGTAACCGCACGTACGCTTATCACCCCAATGCCCGCTATCAGGCCAAGACCACCGGGCGAATTGTCAACGGCGTGCTGACGACAGACCCCGTCGACTTCACCTTCACGATGCGGTTCTTCCGGGATTACATCGACAATGTGATGAAGGGCGCCCGGTTCAAGATCAAGATTTCGCCAGACGGTGAAGCGGCCGGGATTCTCGCGGGTTATTCGGACGTCGAGACCTTCTACCATAACTTCGTGCTCTACGGCGGCGGCGCCTTCGTAAGCGGCTCCGCGGCTGGAGCCAACAACTTGACGTGCAACGGCGTCTATCATGCGCTGCAAAGCATGGCCGATGGTTACCGCGACCCGGCAAGCGGTCGCTGTACGGCGATTTCCACCCAGTACACCGTCACCGCGACGCCTGCGTTCATCGTCGCCCCCGAGCCTGGCGCCACAGCGCCCGGCGCGCGTGTCCCGCCTCCGGCGGCGATGGCCAGCGTTGCGCGATAGATGTCGCAGCTCCGCCGGCAGCTTAGCTTGGGAAGATCGCTATATGAGCCTGTTCGATCGGCGTGATTTTGGAAGGCTGTTCGCGGCCTTCGCCTTGGCCCTCTTGCCCGGCGGCGCGTTCGCGGCCCAGGCGGGGGCGGCTGCGCCCGACCGCGAAAAAATGGCCGCGGCCGTCAATGCGTATGTCGCCGCGTTCGAAAAAGGCAGCCTGGACGACGTCGTCGCCTTGTTCGCCGAGAATGCGACGGTCGAAGACCCCGTCGGCGGCCGGGTCCAAAGGGGCCGCGAAGCGATCCGCGCCTTCTATCGGCAACCCGTGGCCCTAGGTTCGAAACTGAAGCTCGAGGGCCCGATCCGCATCGCCGGCGACTATGCGGTGTTTCCCTTCACCGTGACCGTCAAACAGGGCGCCCGAACCATGCGGATCGACGTCATCGACGCCTTTCGCTTCAACGACCGCAACGAAGTGATCGAGATGCGGGCCTTCTGGGGGCCCGCCAACATGCACGCCGGTTGAGGCCGCGCGCCGCCTATTTGGGGCTGGTTTCGACGGCAAAGCCTTGTAGAACAAGCCTGATTGCCGGGCTGGGGCGGGTCGTAAGGCTCGAACGCGCCGCCGCCCATCCGGTGCAGGACTTGAGGCCCTAGAGGATAGCCTATGCTCGCGCGCATCTTTCGCCCCGCCAAGTCGGCCATGCAGTCGGGCAGGGCGAAGACGTCCGTCTGGACCCTGGAGTTCGAACCGAAATCGGTCCGCGCGCCCGATCCCCTGATGGGCTGGCAGCAGACCAAGGACATGGACGGCCAGATCCGTCTGACTTTCGAAACCCGCGAGGAAGCCGTCGCCTACGCGCAAGGCCACGGCATTGCCTTTGAGGTGATCGAGCCAAAGGCGCCGAAGAAGATCCTGAAGGCCTATGCCGACAATTTCGCCTACGGCAGAAAGCAGCCGTGGACGCACTGAGCGCCATGCGGATCCCATAGCTCAACCGGATAGAGCACCTGCCTTCTAAGCAGGGGGTTGCAGGTTCGAGTCCTGCTGGGATCGCCATCTAAGTTTCGTTGTTCACGGCGCTGCCGGCATTGCGCACAAGGATCGTCGGCTATAGAGCAGGCCGATACCGTCCGGCGGTAGGGGCGGTTTGAAATGTCGAAGCGACAGCGCGTAATTAGGTTTGTCCGCGGCGCGGTTTATGGTCGGCCGAAAGGCGTGATCTCCCAGGCTGAGTTCAATGCCGCCACTCCGGGCGGCTGGGTTCAAGCCGTCGCCCCGAACAGCACACCCCGAAAGCCACCGCGTCAGTTTGGTCGACACAGCATCGATCTCACACCGATGATCGAGCCTATGCCAGCCCTTGGGGTGTCGCTCTTCACGGACGGGCGAGCTTACGCGGCCGGCATGGTGGGATGGGTCTTCACTCGGAAGGGGGAGGTTATCCGGGAAACCGCGTGGTATGGAGCCGACTTGGCGCCGGAACACCTACCGCATCATTTCCCCGCAGCCGTGAAACTGAAGGGTAAATGTCTTTCGCTTGTCACGGAGTTCGCCGGCAATTACGGCCACTACTTGCTGGATGGCGTTGCTCGAATCGGTATCGCTGAAAAGGCGGGATGGCCGCTCGAACATTTCGACCACATCTATTTACAAGAGCCACCGTCGGAATCCGCGAACCGCATGCTCAAGGCGTTGGGCGTTCGTCCCGACCGGTGCGTTTGGGCGCTGGAAAACCCCTGCGTAATCGCGGAACAAATGGTGGTGACGTCCTTTCCCGGGACGCGGCGCAACTATTCCTCCGTAGTCCCCGAGGTTCTGTCGCGGCCATTTCGAAAGCCGCAATCTTCGGGGCGGCGGCTTTACATACCGCGCATGGGAGCCCGCAAGGTCGAAAACGATCACGAGATCCAGCGGATATCTAGCGAGTTCGGGTTAGAGATTTTTGATTTCTCGACGTCCGGAGACGAGTTGGAGGCTTTTCGAAGCGCGAGCCTGATCGTCGGCGCTCACGGGGCGGGGCTGACCAATCTCGCCATCTGCATGCCGGGGACGAGAGTGCTTGAGCTATTGCCGTCGGACCACGTGTATCCTTACTATTACACCGTCTCGGAGGCTGCAGGCTTAGATTACGCGTATCTCGTTGGCCAAAGCGCCGGCCAGCGCGAACCGGGGACATTCGGCCCGAGCCCTTTCGATTTTTGGGTTGATCCGAGCGAATACAGGGACGCGCTGGCGCAGCTCACCGGCTGACGGGCGGGGCGCCCCAACAGGCCCGGGTTCAGGCCAGCCTTTGGGCGGTCTCAGTGACCACGCGGCGCCACTCGATCCGCACCAGATCGTCGCCGACCTCAGCCTCAAGAAACAAGCGATCGCCGATGAAGGCGTAGCGCCGCGGTTGATCCGTGCCGGCCCAATTCGGATACCAGGCGCCGGTGACGTGGTGGGTGATGACGCCTTGCGCGGCGTCGATGGTGAAGGCGCCGAAATAGCCCGTATAGGCGCGCATCGCGCGACCGAGCTCTTCGTCCGTCACCTGGTAGACGCTGGGCGCGCCGAGTGGCGGCCGGTTGGCCCGCATAAGATGACAGGTCATGTGACCGTCGGCGCTGTACATCATCTGGCCGAGAGCATCGCGGCCGAAGGGATAGTCCTCGGTCCCGTCTTTGTGGAAGGTCGTCCACAGCTCAAGCTGCCAACCGCCCACGAAGGCGGCGAAGGCTTCCCGCTCGCTCATCGCGGGCGGAGGAAGACGTGGCGGCAGCCCCATCTGTCGGGGCGGAGCCGCCGGTCTCATGTCCACGGTCGGTTTGAGCGAAATGTCCGTCATCATTTGCTCCGGCTGCATCAGCTTCGGACGCTAGCTTTGACTCTCACCAGGCACGGAGGCTAGTCCGCGTTTCGAAGGGTCGTCTCCAGGGCGGCATACTCTTGCGCCAACTGGGTTTCGCCCAGCACCTCGTAGCAGGCCGCCAGGTTATGAGCGGCCATATAGCCGCCGCGCCCAGCCACCGAGCCGTCGAGGTCGTCACGGTCGCCGATCTCCAGGCAGCGCTTCCAGGCGAATAGCGCTACGGGCAAGAGGTCGTTCAAGGCCCGGTCGGGATTGCGGCTGGCGAGTTCAAGATAAAGATCGCCGACGGCGAAGAAGAAGTCCGGCGAATCCTCCCAGGAATCGATCTGCTGCTGGGCCAGGGCCAGGGCCTCGTCCAGGCGTCCGGCAGTCTTGAAGGCGGTGATCGCGCGCACGACAAGCGCGTGTCGGTAGGGGGCGTCAGGCGGCGCGAGAGCCAAGGCCGAGACGAAACAGCTGGCGGCATCCTCCGCCCGCTCATCGGCTTGGTATTCCTTGGCGAGTTGCAGCCACAGGTACGCGTCCTGGGGCGCAGCCTCGAGGTCGCGCAGCAGCAAGGCTTCGTTGCGCCCCACCTTGCGCGCCCGATTTTCGGTCAGAAAGCCGTCGTGACCAACCCGGATATCGATCTGGCGATGCGGAAGATCCGAGACCGGCTGTTCATGGATGCGCCCGGCGTAGAGCACGCCCCGCGGCAGAACGCGCGTCGTCCAGGATCGCGACACCCCGACCTCGCCCGCCTGGTTGAAATGATGGCCAATCCGCACTTGGCCAAGGAAGGCCTCGCCCGGCGGCAGATAATCGGGGCCAAGCGCCGTAAGGTCGCCCTCCAGCCACTCATCGGCGTCGAGCACCAGATTCCAGTCGGCGTCGGAATGACCGAGCGCCGCGTTGCGGGCGGCGGCGAAGTCGTCGCACCAGACGAACTCATGCACCTGGGCGCCATGGGCGATGGCGATCTGGCGGGTCTCATCCACCGATCCGGTGTCGAGGACGATCATTTGGTCGACCACGCCGGCGCAGCTCGACAAGGCCCGGCCTATGCTTCTGGATTCATCGCGGGCGATCATCACAAGAGCGAGGCGGGTCATCAGCGCTTTGTTCCCTCGAACGGGGTGGGCGAGGCCTGGAAGCGGACCGGGATTACCATCGGATAACCGACCAGGGCGTCGCCCTTTACGACCTTCGCATCGAGCTTGAATTTAGAGGTCAGCTTCAGCGTCGCCTCGCCAAAGCCGTAGCCGGCCGGGCTTTCGCGGGCGACCGAACAGCCGCCGATGCCATAGTCCTTATCGACGTAACAGCGCAGGTCGACCTCTACGTCGCCCTTGAAACCCGCCTCGCGCGCCGCATCCGGATAGATCGCGACGACATCCTCCGACGTCGGTAGGGAGGACCAGACGGCGGTGAACACCGGGGCGCGCAGACGTTTGCGGATCTCAGGTCCGACCAGGCCGGCGGCCATGCCGACGACGAGCAGCGTCAGGACCACGCCGACGAAGAGCGTACGGAGTTCAGGCCGCCGCATAGGCGTCCAGCGCCTGGCGAAGATCGGCCTTCAGGTCGTCGATCCCTTCGAGGCCGACGTGGAAGCGGACCAGGGGGCCAGGGTAGGTCCAGTCGAGGGACCGGCGCTTAAGCTGGGGATCGCAATGGATGGCGAGGCTTTCGAAACCGCCCCAGGAAAAGCCGAGGCCGAAAAGGCGCAAGGCGTCGAGCAAGGCGTAGACCGCGTTTTGCGGCTTGGGCGTCAGGACGACAGTCAAGAGGCCGTTGCCACCGAGGAAGTCCCGCCGCCAGAGCGCATGGCCGCGCGAACCCGGAAGGGCGGGACAGATGACCTCCATCACCTCCGGCTGCGCCTGCAGCCAGGCGGCGATGTCTAGCGTGCTGGCGGCGTGGCGCTCCAGGCGCGTCGGCAAGGTGCGCAGGCCGCGCAGCATCAGATAGGCGTCGTCCGGCGACACGCCCCAGCCCATTTGCCAGACCACTTCATCGAGCTTCTGGCCAAGGGCCGCGTCGCGCGCCAGGGCCGCGCCCATGAAGACGTCGGAATGGCCGCCGACGTATTTGGTCAGGGATTGGACGCTGATGTCGACGCCGTGGCCGATCGGCTTGAACGTCAGGCCGGCCGCCCCCCAGGTATTGTCGATCACCGTCAGGATGCCGCGCGCCCTGGCCAGGGCGGCGATGCCGGGAACGTCCTGGATCTCGAACGTCAGCGAGCCTGGCGATTCCAGGACGATCATCCGCGTCGCCGGAACCGCCAGGGCCAAGACCTCTTCAGCCGTCAAGCTGGGATGGAAATAGCGAGTGGTGACGCCGAAGCGCGTCAGCACCTTGTTACAGAACCGCCGGGTCGGATCGTAGATACAGTCGACCACCAGGACGTCGTCGCCGGCGTTCAGGAGGGCCATCATGGCCCCGGTCATGGCCGCGACGCCGTTGGGAAAGAGGCGCGCGGCCGTCGCGCCCTCAAGCTCGCACAAGGCTTCGATCAGGGCGGCATGCGGCTGCAATCCGGCCCGGCCATAGCTGACCTGGCCGGGCTCATAGAGCGAAGCCGCGTTGGGCATCAGCACGGTCGAGCCGCGCTGCACCGGCGCATTGACGGTGCGAGCGGAGATCGGCGCCTTGGCGCCGGCCCTGATCGCCGCCGTCTGATCCAAAAACTTTGCGCCCATGCCCATCCCGGTCGATGCGATTGCGGCCGCCGACGTTTGCGCGTCAAAAGCTGCTAGTCTCGTTTAGTGCGGCGGACCGGACGACGAATCAAGGAGAGGCTTCTGGCCCGGGCGACGATCTTACTGTCGATAGTGCTGGGCGCGGTCGCTCTGACGGGCTGCGAACGACGCACGCCGCTGCCGCCGTTGCCCTCGACGCCGGCCCCCCAGGTCGCTTCGGCGCCCGGCGTCGCCCCCGTGGACGGGCCGACCTTGAAGGCGGTGCGGGCGCGCGGGCGCTTGCGTTGCGGCGTCGCTGACGACCTTCGCGGTTTCGCCTCGCGTGACGTGCTCGGCCAATGGCGGGGGTTCGATGTCGATGTCTGTCGCGCCGTGGCGGCCGCGGTGTTTGGTGATTCCCGAAAGGTGCAGCTCGTCCCCCTGACCGCCAAGCAGCGCTTCACCGCCTTGCAGAACGACCAGGTCGATCTGATCGCCAGGGGCGGTTTGAGCTTCGGTCGCGATACGGGGCTCGGGCTCGATTTCGTCGGCGTCAGCTTCTTTGACGGCCAGGGCTTCCTGGTGCGCAAGGCCCTGGAAGGCAAGAGCGCCGCCGATCTCGCCGGGCAGCGGATCTGCGTCCAGGCCGGCACCTCGAACGAACTCAATCTCACGGAACACTACCGCGACGCCACGCTGCGCCCGGTTAAGGTTCTCGCCGACTCCGAGGCTGCGGCGCTGGAGGCTTATCTCGCCGGCGACTGCGACGCCCTCTCTGAGGATCGCGCGGCGCTGGCGGCGGTGCGCGCCAGTTTGCGCGGCGCGGACGGGCATGTCGTGCTGCCCGACGAGATCAGCAAGGACCCGCAAGGACCCGTGGTTCGCCAAGGCGACAGCCAGTGGGCCGACCTTGTGCGATGGACCCTGAACGCGCTGATTCTGGCCGAGGAGATGGATGTGACCGCCAAGACCGTGGCCGAACAGCGCGACCAACCGGCAAGCCCGGAGATCGGCCGTCTTCTGGCGGGCGATGGCCTTGGCCAACAGCTGCTCTTGAAGGACGACTGGGCCTTCCAGGTCATCCGCCAGGTCGGCAATTACGGCGAGATCTTCGCGCGAAACCTCGGTTCCGACTCGGATCTCGGCTTGGAACGCGGCCGCAACGCGCAGTGGAACGCCACGCCTCCAGGACTGCTCTACGCCCCGCCGATGCGGTGAGCTCAAGCCGGGCCGGTCGCCAGGGGCAGGTCGTCGCGCGACCCCCATTCCGCCCACGAACCGTCATAGACCGGCACGCCCGGCTGGCCGAGGCGGGCGAGCGCCAAGGCGAGCACCGCCGCCGAGACGCCGGACCCGCAGGTCGTCACGACCGGCTTGGCTAGATCAACGCCGGTCTCTTCGAATTTGCGCCTTAGGCTTTCGGCGGGCAACAGCGCGCCGCCGGCGTCCAGCAGGCCGCGCCAGGGCAGGCTCTTGGCGCCCGGCATGTGGCCTGCGCGCACGCCCGGACGCGGTTCGGGCTCTTCGCCGCGGAAGCGGGCCGCGGGCCGCGCGTCGATCACCTGTTTGGAACCCGTTTCGAGGGCGCGCCGCACATCGTTCAGGTCGCTGACGAGGGCGGAATGATAGCGGACCGTGAAGTGGCGCTCGCGCGGCGGCGGCGGCAAGTCCTCGACGGGCCGGCCTTCGGCGATCCACTTCGGCAGGCCGCCATCCAGCACCGCGACATCGTCGTGGCCCATGGCTCGCATCATCCACCAGACGCGCGGGGCGGAAAACAGGCCGCTCGAATCGTAGACGATGAACCGGCCGCCATCGCCCAGGCCAAGCTTGCGCATCCGCGCCGAGAACTTCACCGGATGCGGCAGCATGTGGGGCAGGGGGCTTTCGAGGTCGGCGATCTCGTCGATGTCGAAGAACACGGCGCCAGGAATGTGGGCCGCTTGGTATTCCGCCGCGGCGTCGCGGTTATCGGTCGGCAGGTGCCAGCTGGCGTCGATGATGCGCACATCCGGCGCCGTTAGATGATCCGCCAGCCACTGGGTCGAAACGAGGGGGTCTTGCTGCGGCATGGGATCGTCGCCGATCTCTTGAGTTAGAGCCAGGATGGGATAGGCAGGCCCCGTTCGGCGAGGAACTGCGGATTGAAGAGCTTGCTCTGATACCGCGAGCCGTGGTCGCAGAGCACCGTAACGATGGTGTGGCCCGGTCCCATCTCGCGGGCAAGTCGGATCGCGCCGGCGATGTTGACGCCCGTCGACCCGCCCATGCAAAGGCCCTCGTGCTGTACGAGGTCGAAAACCACCTCCAGCGCCTCGGCGTCGGGGATCTGATAGGCGTGGTCGATCGCCAGGTCCTTGAGGTTCTCGGTGACTCGTCCCTGGCCGATGCCTTCGGTGATCGAGGTCCCCTC
>Ga0070668_100002482_pt1 | contig 13575 bp, 14 predicted proteins | sample KBSS43metaG_FD_64661 | JGI IMG/M metagenome (GOLD analysis project Ga0070668, IMG submission 64661) | Switchgrass rhizosphere microbial communities from Kellogg Biological Station, Michigan, USA - KBS S4-3 metaG | ecosystem: Host-associated > Plants > Roots > Rhizosphere > Soil ... | reverse complement strand
AGCGTGGTGCCTTGTACCGCCGAACTTGCGATTCCAGAAACTTGCGGTCTGCCGCGCTAAGCTCGACTACATCTGCCTGACGACCAACCATCGAATGCCTCCTGCCAGTGCAGCGGCATACACAATGATGCTTATTTCAGTTCCAGGTGACTAGTCACGCGGCGAGGTCCGAGGACTGCACGCCTTGCGCGCCATGGCCATGCGATGCTGCGTTTTCCCGCCTGCGCAATGCTTCGTTCTCGGCACGCAAGGCGCCGATCTCGGCGTGAAGCGCAGTGATCCGGGCGCTGCGGGCCAGTGCTGCCAGCAGGAACCCGAGACAGGTGCAAATCGACGCGACGACGAAGTAAGCGATCATGACACGATCCTCGCGTTAACCTTAGTTATAAATCACCCTCGTGATCAGCCAGCGCCAACCGGCGTCTCCGGTCCGGATGCCGGCACGCGATGGGTTATATCCATAGTATAATGTAACCAAACTGGCTCATTCTCCCCCTATTTGTGGTATGAGCGCGGTATAGATTGCTCTTAAACCTAGAATAATAGGTCCACAATGGCCGTAAAATCCAAGGAGCGCCGCGTTCAGGAACAGAGGTTTATTTTTAATATGGGAATGTATTCGCCATACAATCCGCACTAGGGTTCGCACAGGTAAATAATAATGACAAAATGCATGCAAATATTGCCACTACCTATTTCCGGCATTTTAACGGATTAATTTCTGTTTTTTATCAAATATATGTCGTTTACCATATTGGTGTCCGGCCGACGTGCCGCTCTGGTTTGACCGGAAATGACGCGGGTGCGCTCTATGGGCCATGTGCGCGCCAGGGTTGGCGCTAGGGTGATGGAAATGCTGCAAGTCATTGGAAACGAGTTGAAACGGCGCAACGGTGAGGTGGCGTCACAGAGTACGGCCCAGGATACTTCATGTCTTGAAGGTGTGTCCCGGCTTTGCTTGGCAATCGATGTTCGTGTGGCGGATAACTTTCAATTGGACGTTTTCAGCCACGATGCACGCCTGGTGCTGCAATTGCTGCGCAAGCCCCGGCTGATCATCAAGGACGCCTGGCTGTCCTCGCGCCTGTCGAGCCGCGCCTTTCACGAGCTGGTCAAGCGCATGCAGGCTGGCGGCATCGTCGACGTGACGCCCAGCGAGGTTGATCGTCGCACCAAGTCGATCGGGCTGACAACAGCGTTTCGCGCCCGGTTCCTGTCCCAGCTGCGCGCCGCCATGGAATCCGGGCTCGATCCCGGCGGCGACGATGCGGGCGGGGCCGGGGCATTGTGAGCAACGCCGGGGCAAGGCGAGGCTGTCGCGCAAGGCGGGCGCGGTGCCGGCATAGCGGAATTGATATCTTCGCAGGGGGAGGGTGCCATCGCTAACCAACTAGAAAACAATCGGAAGACAGTATCGTCCAATCTGCGGTCGCGCAGGGCGCGGCCGTCTGGCACGATGCTGCCGCCCAGCCTCGACATGCCACACGGCAAGGCGGGACAAGTCTTGCCCAAAACCGCCGGGGCCAATGACGGCTTCCCGGATCTGGCCCGCCGTGCATCGGCGCTTTATCGCGACCGGCGCCTGCGCGAGCGGGTCATGCCGTCGGGCCTGTTCGGAGAGCCGGCCTGGGACGTCCTGCTCGACCTGTTCGTGGCGACCGAGGAGAATCGGGACATCAGCGTTTCGAGTGCCTGCGTTGCCGCCTGCGTGCCGCCCACAACGGCGCTGCGCTGGATCGGCATGCTCGAAAAGCGCGGGCTGGTGGCACGGGTCGATGACGCGCGCGACCATCGCCGCACGTTCCTGCGCCTCAGCCCCAAGGGTTATCAGCTGATGACGCGGTATCTGCTGTCGGACTGGTTTGTCGCACCATGAATGCGGCGTGTTGCACAGCTTGCGCGCCCAGTGCGCGCCTGGCGTGCACGGAGGGGGTGCAATTCACGCGGTAACCGCCTAGGAAGGGGGTGATGGCCATGCTGCCGCTTCGCCCCACGCCGTTCTTCGGCAACAAGAACCGCGCGTTCTGGCGGCTTCAGTTCGTTGGCTGGGGCGGCGCGATGCTGTTGCGCGCGATGTCCAGCCTGGCCAACGCGCAGCCCTGGTCGTTCCTGCTGATCGTGCTGATCGCCTCGATCACCGGGTTTTCGATCTCTTCGATCCTGTCGGTGATCTATCGCGCGCTGATCAACCGACGGCCGATCATCACCTGGGGCGCCACCGCGCTGGTCCTGGCCGTTGCGGTGGGGCTCTATGCCTTTATCGATGCCTGGGTCATCAGCCTCTATCGCCCTGCCAGCGATGCCGGCTTCGCGCAGCTGTTCCTGGGCGTGTTCTATATCGACCTGACGCTGCTCGGGGCTTGGTCGGCGCTGTATTATGCGATCAATTTCTATATCCAGGTGGAAGAGCAGAACGACCAGCTGCTCTATCTGGAAGCGCAGGCGACATCGGCGCAGCTCGCCATGCTGCGCTACCAGCTCAATCCGCATTTCCTGTTCAACACGTTGAACTCGATATCCACGCTGGTGCTGCTCAAGCAGACCGAGCCCGCCAATGCCATGCTCACGCGGCTGTCCTCGTTCCTGCGCTATACGCTGATCAACGAGCCGACTGGCCGGGTGACGGTGGCGCAGGAGGTGGAGACGCTCAAGCTCTACCTCGATATCGAGCTGATGCGCTTCGAAGAGCGGCTGCGCACCGAGTTCCGCATAGACGATGCCGCGCGGGCCGCACTGATGCCGTCGCTGCTGCTGCAGCCGCTGGTGGAAAACGCCATCAAGTACGCAGTCAGTCCGCTGGAGGATGGCGCCCAGATCACCATCTCTGCCCAACTCGTCGGCTCGATGCTTCGGGTCACCGTTTCGGACACGGGGCCGGGCTTGCCAGCGGGCACCGATCCGTCGACGCTGTTTGGCGTGCACAACGACCTGGCCGATAGCGCCCCGGCGCCCGGATATCCGGTTTCCACCGGCGTTGGCTTGCCCAACATCCGCGATCGACTGGCCCAGGCCTATGGCAACCAGCAGCGCTTCGACGTGGGCAATCGGCCCGAGGGCGGCTTTGCCGTCACGATCGAATTGCCGTTCGAAGCGAAGGAAGACATCGCGTTGTCCGGCCATTCCCAACTGGTCCAGCCTCAACCGGCGCAAGCCGCCAGGATGGCGCGGGCGTGAACCGGCCTGCGCGCCTTGCTCGGGAACTTTTCGGGCTTGTCGCAATTGTCACGCGGGGGCAAAAAAACCACAACAGGGCAGACGCTCCAGGCAAAGGTAGCAAATGACCATCCGCACGATCCTCGTCGACGACGAGAAACTCGCCATCCAGGGCCTCCAGTTGCGTCTTCAGGCCTTTCCCGATGTCGAGGTGATCGACACCTGTTCCAACGGGCGTGAAGCCATCCGCAAGATCAAGACCGAAAAGCCCGACCTCGTTTTCCTCGATATCCAAATGCCCGGCTTCGACGGGTTCAGCGTGGTCAAGGGCGTGATGGAAATCGATCCGCCGCTCTTCGTCTTCGTCACCGCCTATTCCGAGCATGCCCTCAAGGCGTTCGAGGCCAATGCGGTGGATTACCTGCTCAAGCCGGTGGAGGAAGACCGCCTGGCCGATGCGCTGGACCGCGCGCGGACGCGCATGGCGGAAAAGCGCGGGTTGGAGGAAGTGGAAAAGCTCAAGAACGTGCTGGCCGAAGTGGCGCCCGATGCCATGCCGGAACTGGAAGACGATGGCGAAGTGGCGGCCGGCCGCTTTGAAAAGCTGATCAACATCAAGGATCGCGGCCAGATCTTCCGCGTCGATGTCGACACGATCGAACGGATCGAGGCAGCCGGCGACTATATGTGCATCTACACCGGCGACAATTCGCTGATCCTGCGTGAAACCATGAAGGACCTGGAACGCCGGCTCGACCCGCGCGTGTTTCAGCGCGTCCACCGCTCCAAGATCGTCAACCTCGACCAGGTGCGCCAGGTGCGCCCGCATACCAACGGCGAATGCTTCCTGGTGCTGGAATCGGGCGCCGAGGTGAAAGTGAGCCGGTCCTATCGCGATGTGGTGGCGCGCTTCGTTCATTGAATAGTGCGGCAATGGGTCTCCCCCTCCTCTGACGAAGAGGGGGAGTGTGCTGATCCCCGCCAAATCCGATTGGCACCCACGCTTCCAGCCGATAAGGCGCCGGCATGACCGATTTCACCATTCCAGGGTTCGACCTTGCCGCATTCGTGCGGGCTACGCTTGATGAAGACCTGGGGCTGGGCCTGCCGGGTGGCGGGCACGATGTGACCAGTGAAAGCGTCATTCCGGCCGATGCCCGCTTTGCCGGGGTGATGGACAGCCGCGATGCCATCACCGTCTGTGGCCTGCCGATTGCCGCAGCGTTCTTCCGCGCGCTCGATCCGGGCATGGCCGTGGAAATTCTCGTGGCGGAAGGCACGCAAGTGGCGCCGGGCACGGCCCTGATGCGGCTGGCCGGCAATGCCCGCGCCATGCTGACGGGCGAACGGTCCGCGCTCAACACGGTGCAGCACTTGTCCGGTGTGGCCACGCTGACGCGCCAATACGTCGACGCGATGGGCGAAACGCGGGCGCGACTGCTGGATACCCGCAAGACGATTCCCGGATTCCGCCATCTGGAAAAGTATGCCGTGCGCACCGGCGGCGGGCACAACCACCGCATGGGCCTGTGGGATGCGGCGATGATCAAGGACAACCACGTGCTGGTGGCCGGCGGCGTTGCCGAGGCCGTGCGCCGTGCGCTGGCGGCGGGCGTCAAGGACGTGATCTGCGAAGTCGACCATATCGACCAGATCGAACCCGCGCTGGCGGCCGGCGCGACCCGCCTGTTGCTGGACAACATGGGCCCCGATCTTTTGCGCCAGGCCGTCGCCCTGGTTGCAGGCCGCGTGCCGACCGAAGCATCGGGCGGGGTGCGGCTCGACACCATCGGCGCGATCGCGGCTTCGGGCGTGGATTTCGTGTCGGTCGGCCGCTTGACGCAAAGCGCACCGGCGGCCGATATCGGCCTCGATTTTTCGCCGCTGTAAAAGGGCTTGCCATGAAGCTGCCGCTCGTTGCCGCTGCCTTGGCTCTCGCGCTTCCCGTGGCCGCCTTGGCTGCAGAGGCGCCCGCCTGTCGCTTGCCCCCGCGCATCATGCCCGAAGCGCTGCCCGTGCCCGACGGACCGCGCCGCACCGGGCCGATGACGGGGACGACTTTGGCGCTGTCGTGGTCGCCGCAGTTCTGCCGCAACCACAAGGGCGATGCCGTGGGTGGCACGCAATGCGATGGCAGCCTGGGTCGCTTTGGTTTCGTGCTCCACGGGCTGTGGCCCGATGGTCTGCCCGGCCAATGGCCGCAATGGTGCCCGGCCGCAGTGCCCAGCGCCGAAACCCTGCGGCGGTCGCTGTGCATGACGCCTTCGGCCCGCCTGCTGGCGCACGAATGGGCCAAGCACGGAAGTTGCATGGCGCACACGCCCGAGGCCTATTTCGCGCAAGGCGCGCGGCGCATGGCGGCGCTGCACTTGCCCGACATGGATAGCCTGTCACGGCGCCGCGTGCTCACCGCGGGTGATTTGCGCCGCGCGTTCATCGCCCGCAACCCCGGCCTGACGCCGCAATCGATCCGCATCAGTGCCACTGGCAGCGGCTGGCTTCAGGAAGTGCAGCTTTGCGCCGACACGGCCGACCGGCCCAAAACTTGCGACGGCGGCGGGCTTGATGATTCCGGCTTGCTGCGCATCTGGCGGGGTGGGCGCTAGGTCGTGAACCCATAAATGGCGCCGCCGAGGCGCCAAAATGGCGAACATATCGGGCCAAAGTGACCGCAGCGAAGGCTGGTGGCCTTTGCAAGGGCACTTTGGGCTGAGATGGAAGCCATTTTGGCGTCCCTTCGGGATTTAGCTTCGCTGGCCTTCGGCTGCCCCAAAGGCCCCCTCGCAGCGTCGAAATCACTTGAAATATTGCCGATATTCCTGCGCGCTTTCTCCTCGCGACGGGGCCTTTGGCCTCAAACCTCGGCGGCGCCATTTATGGGTTCACGACCTAGACTCCGCGTTCGAGCAGGACCAGCTGCGTCTCGCGTGCGGGGTCTCCTTGGCGGGCATATTCGACAAAGCCGAGCCTTGTAGCGAGCGCCAGTGATGCGCCGTGGTCCGCCTCGATCATGCAGGCCACGCGGCGGAGGCCGTGGGTCGCATCGAACCAGGCCAGCGCGGCGGCCATCGCCTCGCGCGCCAGGCCTTGCCCCCAGCACGATTGGGCAAAGATCCATCCCGCTTCGGGCACGTCGTCCAACCCTTGGCCAAACCCGCGCCAGGAATGGAAAACGCCGGCAATGCCGATCACCGCATCGTCATCGCGGCGGCGGCAGGTGAAGATGCCATAGCCATAGAGCGCCCACGACCCGGCATTGCGCAGCAGCCGCTGGAATTCTTCCACCGCATTGCTGGGGCGGTTGCCCAGGTATCGGCGCACCGCGTCTGGCGCGAGCAGATCGACGAGGCCGGCGTGATCGCGCGGATGGGGATGCCAGAGCGCCAGGCGCTCGGTCAGCAGGGCAGGTTCCATCCAGCGATCTTGCCCTGTCGGCCAGGTCTGGCAAAGCCCCGTTCGACCCTGCGCGGCTTACCCTTCGAAAAAGCGCCAGGGCCCGGCGGGAATCCCGGCGAGCAGCCAATGCAGCGCCGTTACCAGGCCCCAGACGATCAATGCCCCGCCCCAGGCCCAGCCCAGGCCGCCCAGCTTGGTCAGGTTGGGCCAGAACGGCGAACGGCGCGACCAGATGCGCCATTCCTTGTCGTACAGCGTCTGGAACTTGGCATCCTGGGTGCGTGCGCCGCCTACGGCCATGATGGCAAATCCGCCATTGAGCAGCAGCGAGCGCCAGCTGGGCGCCACGATGATATGCGACACGCCCCACAGCGCGATGGCGAACATCATGGGATGGCGCGTCACCCGGAAAACGCCCTGCGGCAGCGCGGTGGACAGGCCGTTCATGTTGCGCGGCGCCAGGGCGGGATTGCGCGAAAACGATGCCAGCAACAGCGCCGTGGCGACAAAACTGAGGATCGAGGCCAGCAACCAGGGCAGCGCGGCATAGCTATCCCACAGCATCGGCCCATCGGGCGCGCGATCGTGGGCGATCAGCACGAGGGCCAGGGCGCCCACCGCAACCACCGAATAGGTCGCCATGAAGCCGCTCTGGCCCAGAGTCTTGATCGCGGATTTGCGCAGCGGATGCGACAATATCCAATGCGAGCCTGCGAAAAACAGCATCGCCAGGGCCAGGGGAAGAAGTGATTGCAACAAGAAAAGCTCCCTCTCGCCTCTATCGCGCGAGGTTTGCCCTTGCTGCAATCCAGGCTAACAATTGTTTACCATTTCCCTGTCGGGTGAACAATGCGCTTGGACACTATTTGCGTGATCTGTTGAGCGCCAATGTATCCAATTTGGTGTAACCGTCTTTCTCGACACGATCATCGCACGCCGTGCATCAGTTTGTGCAAGACTCCCGCAAGCAGCAGCAAGACAACCCCGATGCCCACTGCAAACCATCCGATAACATTGAAAACGCTGGTATATGTGTCCAAGCTCAGCTTGAGATTGGTAACCTCTCCCCCGACGGTTTCAACACTCGCCACTTGTGCAACGATCCCGCCGACATATTGTGCCATGGCGATCGACAAATACCACACGCCCATCATCAACCCGACGATCCGCGCCAGCGAAAGCTTGGTGATCATGCTCATGCCCACCGGCGAAATGCACAGTTCCGCGACCGAGTGGATCAGGTAGAGCCCCACCAGCCACCATATCGAAACCTTGAAATCGGCCCCGGCAAAGCGCGTGCCCCAGACCAGGAACAGGAAACCGGCGCCGACGCCGGCCAGTGCGACGCCGAACTTTACCGGGATCGAGGGTTCAAGCCCGCGCGCGGCCAGCTTGCCCCACAAAATGGTCATCAACGGCGCCAGGGTGACGATGAACAGCGCGTTGAAGAACTGGGTCTGCCCGGCCGAGATGCTGAACAGGCCAAACACCGACAGATCGGTGTTGCGATCGGCAAACAGGGTGAGCGAAGAACCGGCCTGTTCGAACAGGGTCCAGAACACGGTGTTGAACGTGGTCAGCACCATGGCCGCCACCATCATTTCGAACTCCACCCGGTTGCCCGTGCGCCAGGCATAGACCAGGATCGCCGGCACCCCGATCAGGAAGCTGGCGAACAGGATCTTGCCCAGCAGCGGCAGTGCCAGGACATAGGCCCACAAGCTCGATCCGGCAGCGACCGGCTGGGCATCCAACAGGTTCTGGAACAGCAGGATTACCGCCCCCACCGCCACCACGCCGCCGATATAGACAGCCGCTGCCAGGTCCCGCCCACCGGGCGCGGGCGGCTCGCCATAGCCGGCCAGGCGCCCGCCATCGAACTGGATCAGTATCCAGGCCAATGCCATGCCGATCGCCGCCAGGCCGAACCCGGCCCACCAGCCCACGGTATCGGCCAGCCAGGGGCACAGGATCTGGGAAAACAGCGAGCCCAGGTTGATCCCCATGTAGAAGATGGTGAAGCCTGCATCGCGGCGCCGGTCGCCCGGGGCATAAAGCTCGCCCACCACGGTGGCGAGGTTGGGCTTGAAGAAGCCGTTGCCCACGGCCACCAGCGACAGGCCGAGCAGCATGAGCAGGACATAGAACGACGATCGCGTGCCGCCGGTGGCAAACTGGTCTGCCGGCACGCGGCGTGCCACATGGCCATCGCTGGCCAGCAGGCTGACGCTGCGATCGTCGTTGCCCTTGATCTGCAGCTTTTCGCCCGAAATCACGACATAGCGCTTTTCCTGGCCGCTGGCCGTGGGGCGGTCGACCGCATTTTCGGTCAGCACGTCATAGCGCTGTCCGGCGATTTCGGCATGGGGCCGGGCGGTTTCGCCGCCAAAGCACAGCACGAGATAGCCCAGCGACATCATGATCGCGCCATATTTGACCGAGCGCTTGGACCCGAGCACGCGGTCGGCGATCAGCCCGCCCACCAGCGGGGTGAGATAGACCAGCGCCGTAAAACCGCCGTACAGGCCGGTGGAGGTGTTATCACTGAACAGAAAATGCTTGGTGAGATAGAGCGTGAGCAGCGCGCGCATGCCGTAGAAGCCAAAGCGTTCCCACATCTCGGTGGTGAACAGGCGGGCCAACTGGCGCGGATGGCCAAACCAGCTGGTATCGCCGGTTGGCCCACCTGTCGGGCCGCCGGGTCGCGATGGATCGGGCTGGGGCGATGATGAGGGGGGCGAGGTCGCCTCGGTCATGCGTGGATGCTCTCCGTCGTGGCCTGCCTCAAGCGGCCAGATGCCTGTTCAGTTGCGGCGGAAACTAATCTGATTGCGTCGTTTGGAAAGCTGCAAATTGGGCCGCGCCCGGCTTTGCAATGAACTTGCGCGTGCCTGCGCCGGCGTGCGCGTTTCGTTTCGTAACCCGCCCGGAACCGGACATGATCGGGCGCGTCCGGGCAAATTGCGGTCTCGGTTCCCCAAACCGTCCCGAAATGCGCAAATTGTGCTAAAATTCCTTGCTTATCTAAACCTTCGTTAAGTTGAACACCTGTCCGACGTCTGGCAGAAGAGGGACCGCGCCTTGACGGGGGTCGAACAGGCGCGACAGGGACCGTGAACCATGCCGGGGGGCATAGGTGGAGGGGGATTTGACATGATACGTTCCGAATTGCTGCAAGCCTTGGCCAAGGACAGCCCAGGGTTGCGCGCCGAAGAGATCGAGCGGGTGGTCGATGTCTTCTTCGACGAGATCGCCGGCCGCCTGGCCGATGGCGGCCGCGTCGAACTGCGTGGCTTTGGCGCCTTTTCCACGCGCGAACGGGATGCGCGCAAGGGCCGCAATCCGCGCACCGGCGAATCCGTCGATGTGCCGGGCAAGCGCGTGCCGTACTTCAAGCCAGGCAAGGAAATGCGCATCCGCCTCAACGCGGAATGACGCAGCGCGGTTGACGGGATCTGGCGGCGGGGCGGCCCATGGCCTGCCCTGCGCCAGCAACGGCGCTGCCATGGGGGCACGGCGGCGCCGTTAAGGGGGGGGCAGGCAGCGTTTTTGCCAATGCAATGGCGCTGCCTGCCGTTCGAGGGATGCGCCTGGCGCACCGAACCTGCTTTCCAAAACTGGGCACAAGCCGCATATCCGCCTTGGCGTGGATTCGAAGCCGCTCTATAGCGGACGGCGGCCGTGCGGGCGTGGCGGAACCGGTAGACGCAACGGACTTAGGCCATTGAGTGCTCGCTCGGGAAACCGGCGATGCAGAACTGCTCAAATTCGGGGAAACCTTTGACATGGCAATCCCGAGCCAAGCCCGATGCTTTTGCGTCGGGAAGGTGTAGAGACTAGACGGGCAGCACCTAAACCCTTTCTGGGCACGGTGAAGGGATAGTCCAGACCACAAACGCCAGGCTGGAGATGCCAGACCTGGGGGCGGCGAAAGCCGTAGCTGGTAAGAAAATCCGTCGGGCTTTGCCCGTGGGGGTTCAATTCCCCCCGCCCGCACCACTCCACTCTTCCGGAATCGCTGCGTGCAGCGGGGCCAGGCGCCAGTCTGACCATCGCCGGCCTCGCTGCTGGTGCAATTCGCCATAACGGGCAGGCGGGGGCCGTGCGCATGGAAGGATTAATGGCGCGCTAACCAGGCGGGTCTAGCCTGTGCTGCAACGGCGGGCCTGCTCGTGCATCAGATAGGCTGGCCGCATCGGAGTGTGCCATGTCCCACAGCCAGACCGCCACCCAGTTGCTGAACGAACTGCGTGAATTCGCCACTTTTCCGGCAGCAACCCAGCGTTACATCCGCCGCAGCCTGGACATTGGCCTGGGCCGCCGCGATGCGTTCCAGATCTGGGCGCGCACGCCTGCCGAAACGGCGGCGATTCGCACGCAGTACGTGGTCTATCAGGATCTCAAGCAGCTGCGCACGATGCTGCCGGAAGGCCCCGCGGCCGAGGGCATGGAGCGCTTCATGGGCGCCCTGATCCGGCTTTCCGCATTCGATCTGGGTCAGGACCGGCTCGACGGCTTTTCCGCCTATCGCTTCCTCTACGAACGGCTGCTTGGCGCCGATGTGCGGCCCTGGTTGCCGGCGGCGTTCTGCGGGGCGGCGGCCTTGCCGCAGATTCGCCCGCTGCGGCGCAAGGACCTGTTGCAATCGATCAGCGAGGCGGCGGCCACGGCGCCGGGCTGGTCCACCCGCGCGCCAACGTTCTATCCCGATTTCGTGCCGCTGGAAGAAGCGGCCTGAGGGCCGCCGCGCCGCCCGCTGTTGGCGGCAGCGCCGGCCGACGCCACGACGATCAGGCCGATCGCCAGCCACTGCGTGGCGGTAAGTCGCTCGCCGATGACGAGCCACGCCATGATCGCCGATACTGCCGGCGCGGCGCTGAGCAGCATGCCGAACACATGCGTCGGCAAGCGGCGCATCGCTTCCATCTCCAGCGCATAGGGCAGGGCGCTGCACATCGTGGCGATGATCAGGCCCATACCCAGTGCGTGGGGCGACCATAGCGCGGGGCTTGCAACAAAGGGGAACAGCGTGGGCGCCATGATGGCAGAAGCCACGACCATGCCCCAGGCGGCGGCATCTGTCCCCAGGGTGCCTGCCACGCGCCGGCCAAACACGATGTAGCAAGCCCAGCACAGCGCCGCGCCGCCCGCCAGAAGCAGGCCGAACGGGTCCAGCGCGCGATCGGCGTGCCAGGGCAGCAAGAGGGCAAGGCCGCCGATCGCGCAGCCCAGCCACAGGAAATCGCGAAGCGAGCGCGAAGCGAACACGACGATGGCAAGGGGGCCGGTCACTTCGACACCCACGGCAATGCCGATCGGGATGTGGGAAAACGCCTGGTAGATCAGGAAATTCATCAGGCCCAGCACCCCGCCATAGGCCAGCAGTCCCGCCCAAAGCGCGCGCGGCACCGGCCGCCGCCAGGGCCGGCGCCAGGCCATCAGGATCACGGCGGCAATGGTGATGCGCAACAGCGTGACGCCGCCCGCACCGACCAGCGGGAAAAGCTGCTTGGCAAAGGCCGCGCCCATGTTGAACGACACTTGCGCCACCACGGTGGCGCCAATGCCGATCGCGGTCGCGCGCGAAGAGACGGAAATGGCCTAGCCCTTGTACAATGCGTCGAGCCGCGCGGCATAGCGCTCGCGGATCTTGTGGCGGCGGATCTTGAGCGAGGGGGTCAATTCCTCGTTGGCAATGGCAAAGGGTTCGTCTGCCACGGTGAACTGGCGCACCTTTTCAACGACCGACAGGTCGCGGTTCACGCGGTCCACCGCCGCGCGCACGGCGCTGCGGAACGCGGGGAGATCGGCCAGGCGCGAGAGATCGTGCGGGGCATCGTTGTCCACCGACCATTGCATCGCCCATTCGGCATCGGGCACGATCAGGCCGACGACATAGGGCCGCTTGTCTCCCGAAACCATCGCCTGGGCGATTTCCGGCTGGAGGGTGAGCATCCCTTCGATCTTTTGCGGAGAGACGTTGTCGCCCTTGTCGTTGACGATCATGTCTTTCTTGCGATCGGTGATCTTGATGCGGCCGGCCGCGTCGATATGGCCGATATCGCCGGTGTGCAGCCAGCCGTTCTGGATGGCACGGGCGGTTTCCGCATCGTTGTGCCAATAGCCGTGCATCACCAGCTCGCCGCGCACCAGGATTTCGCCATCGGGTGCGATCTTCACTTCCACCCCGGCGAGCGGCGGCCCCACGGTGTCCATGCGGATGCCGGCAGCCGGGCGGTTGCAGGCGATCACCGGGCCGGCTTCGGTCTGGCCATAGCCTTGCAGCATGGTCAGCCCCATGGCCTCGAAAAACAGGCCGACTTCGGGATTGAGCGGGGCGCCGCCCGATACCAGTGCCTTGATCCGCCCGCCGAACCGTGCGCGCACCTTGGGCCGCAAGGTGCGCTCGATCAGCATGTCGAGCGGGCGATCGATCAGGCGCAAGCGGCCGGTTTCCTGGCGGTGCGCGGCAATGGCAAGGGCGCGGTCCATCAGCCAGTTGGCGATGCGGCCCTGCTTCTCGATCTGCTTGATGATCCGTGCGCGCAGCACCTCGAACAGGCGCGGCACCACCACCATCAGCGTGGGGCGCACTTCCTCGATATTGCTCGCCAGCTTTTCCAGTCCCTCGGCATAAGTGATGCGCGCACCCACCCCGATCGGCAGCCATTGACCGCCGGTGTGCTCGTATGCGTGGCTCAGCGGCAGGAAAGACAGGAACAGCTCGTCGCCCAGGTCGAAATCCTCGGCCAAGACTTGCGCCGCGCCGGCGACATTGGCGAGGATCGCGCCATGATGCTGGCGTACCCCGCGCGGGGCACCGCCGGTGCCGCTGGTATAGATGATGCAGGCCAGGTCCTGGCGGCCGATGGTGGCAATGCGCTGTTCCACCGCTGCGCGTGCCGCAGCAGCATCGCCGCTGATCAGCGAGGCCCAATCGTGGAAGTGAAGGGTGCCCGCCTGCTGCTGGCGCAAGGGCTCCATCCCGATGACATGTTCGGCGCACGGGGCCGTGAGCGCTGCGGC
>Ga0070668_100002477_pt1 | contig 13585 bp, 18 predicted proteins | sample KBSS43metaG_FD_64661 | JGI IMG/M metagenome (GOLD analysis project Ga0070668, IMG submission 64661) | Switchgrass rhizosphere microbial communities from Kellogg Biological Station, Michigan, USA - KBS S4-3 metaG | ecosystem: Host-associated > Plants > Roots > Rhizosphere > Soil ... | reverse complement strand
GAGAAGGGTCCGCCGGCCGAGGTGATCGGCGACCCGAAGGAGGAGCGCACCCGCCAGTTCCTGGACCGGATCCTCAACCCGCTCTAGGAGTCGACTGTGCGGCTGATGCCCGCTTCCTCTGGCATCAGAGCTCCTGCTGGCCCCAGGGTGAGCCGTATGCCGTGAGCAGGTCCAGGAAGGGCACCGAGTCGAATGCCTCTGGACCGAGCACACCGCTGCCAGTCCACGTTCCGTTCGCCAGGAGTTCCAGCGCCACAACCGGATTGATCGCGGTCTGCCACACCACGCACTGATGACCGTACTCGGCCATCGACCATTGGTTGTCGACAACGTGGTACAGGTAGGTGGATCGCGGATTGCCGTCCTTGCCTGTGCCAGTCACCCACAGCCCGGCGCAGGTCTTGCCGTGCATCTTCGGCCCCAGCGTGGCGGGATTGGGCAGGCAGGCTGCGACCACGTCGCGCGGGCTCACTTGCACGCCGTCGACGGTGACCTTCTCCGTGCGGTCGAGGCCGAGCTTGTGCAACGTCTTGAGCACGCCGATGAACTCGGCACCGAGGCCGTACTTGAACGTGGCGCGTTTGCACTTCACCCAGCGCGGCATCAGCAGCACTTCCTCGTGCTCGACATTGACGCACTCGACGGGCCCTATGCCGTCGGGGAAGTCGAAAACCTCTGGCTCGGAAAACGGCTCGGTGGTGAACCAGCCCCGGTCGGCCTCCCAGATCACGGGCGGGTTGAGGCACTCCTCGATGGTGGTCCAGATGGAGAACGACGGCGCGAACTCGTACCCGTCAACGGTCAGGTTCGACCCGTCACGCGTGCCCAACTCGTCGATATCGGAGAACAGATGGTCGGCGGCGTACCGGGCGAACACGTCGGAAAGGCCTGGCTCCACGCCGATCCCGACGAGTGCGAGCCGGCCGGCGGCCTTCCACTGGCCCTCCGCGGCGAACTGATCGTCGCCCAGCTTGACGCCGGTCAGTTCGTACGGTCGCTCGGCGTGCCGCTGCGACAGGCTCATCGCCATGTCGAGGTAGTCGGCGCCACCGGCCAACGCGCCGTTGAAGATCGGCATCACGAACCGCGGGTCGACGGCGTTCATGACATGCGTGATGTCGTGGCGGCGAACGAGATCGGCGACGTAATCGGCCGACGTCGCGTCGACCCGCGCGGCGGAGAACCGCGCATCGCGCACCGCGTCGGCGGCCTGCGCGGCCCGTGACTCGTCGTAGTCACTGACGACGATGTGATCGAAGAAATCTCGGCGCGCCGCGATGGCGCAGAACGCCGAACCGACGCCGCCCGCGCCGACCAAGAGGATTCGCATGCGCACGACGGTATACACGACGTCGCCGAGATCGACGATTTGGCGGTTTTTACTCGGGCGTGAAGTTAGATCGCCACCTCCAGCACGCCATTCCGCGGTTCGGCGGCCTGGACATCATGGTCACCAACTGCAGAGGTCCACGCTCACGGATCTGCGTGTGTAATCCGGGTACGTATTCGCCCGGTTCGACAGGTCGAGGACCGCAGCGGTCGTCATCGTTTTATTGTCCAGGCGTCGAGTAGTACCGAGCCAAGACGTGCGCGCGGAGTTCGTCGAACTCGCCTGCGCGGATCGCGGCCCGGATTTGGTCCACCATCCTGATGACGAAGCGCTCGTTGTGGATCGTGCACAGCGTCGCCGACAGGATCTCCCTCGCCTTGAACAGATGGTGTAGGTAGGCGCGCGTGTAGTGCGCGCAGGTGTAGCAGTCGCAGTCGGCGTCGATCGGGCTGAAGTCACGTCGGTACCGGGCATTGGTGATGTTGAAGCGGCCGGTCGCGGCATACACCGCCGCGTTGCGGGCGACTCGCGACGGCGACACGCAGTCGAACGTGTCGGCACCGGCGGCGACTGCGTCGAACAGGTCGTCGGGCTCGCTGATGCCGAGCAGGTGACGAGGCTTGTCCGCGGGCAGTTCGCTGCTGACCCAGCCGATGATGGTGGCCAGGTTCTGCTTCTCCAGCGCCCCGCCGATGCCGTAGCCGTCGAAACCACGGCCGGCCTCGTCGACGATGTTGGTGAGACCGCGAGCCGCCTGTCTGCGCAGGTCCTCGTACTGGGCGCCCTGCACCACGCCGAACAACGCCTGCGCGGGCTTCTCGGGATGGGCCGCCGTCAGTCTGCGGTGTTCGATGAGGCACCGCACCGCCCAATCGTGGGTGCGCTGCACCGACTCTTCCTGGTAGCCGCGCGTGTTGACCAGCGTGGTCAGCTCATCGAAGGCGAAGATGATGTCTGCGCCGAGCTTGTGCTGGATTCCGATCGACACCTCAGGGGTGAAGCGGTGGGTCGAGCCGTCGAGATGCGAGCGGAACGTGACGCCGTCGTCGTCGACGTGGGCCAGCCGCTCCTTGCCGTCGGCGATCACGTCGTCGGCCTGGACCCGTCGGGTGTCCATCGCGAGCACCTTCTTGAAGCCGGCGCCGAGGGAGAGCACCTGAAACCCGCCACTGTCGGTGAACGTCGGCCCGTGCCAGTTCATGAACGCACCGACCCCGCCCGCCTCCTCGACGATGTCGGGACCGGGCTGCAGATACAGGTGGTACGCGTTGGCCAGAACAGCTTGCGCACCAAGCTCTTTCATAGCTTCTGGCGTCACGGCCTTGACGGTGGCCTGGGTGCCGACGGCGATGAACGCCGGTGTGTGGATGTCGCCGTGCGCAGTCCGGATGATGCCGGCACGACCGAGCCGGCCGGGCAATTCGGCGTCAACGGTGAAGAACTGCTCGCGCACGCCGTAGATTCTGCACTGTGAGAATCGGGTGGGTGCCCACGGCCGCAGCAACACTGGCCCTCGCCGCGTGTTCGTCGGGTCCACCTGCCTACCAGCCGGCGCCGGGCACGTTGGTCCCCGGGACCGCACAGATGACCGTGAACGGCCAGAACATCGGCACCACCGAGGCGGTGCAGTGCACTCCCGCGGGCTCGTTGACCACCATCACCACCGGTGACCAGACTTCGGGCATTACCTCGCTGATCTCCAACAAGGACGAATTGACCGCCGCCTCCGTCAGCATCAACGACGTCGGCGGCTTCACCGGCAGTTACAACGCCGGTCTGGGCGGCACCGCGAAGGTCTCCATGACCGGCCGAACCTACGACATCACCGGAACGGCCGACGGCTTCGAGACCGCCAACCCGAGCTTCCGCGCCAATGGCACATTCGCAATCAAAGTCGCTTGCTGATGGGCAAAAGGGTTAGACCGGCTGTCGCAAAAACCGAACAATGGCCTCGGCGAATTCTTCGCCCGCGTCCTCCTGCAGGAAGTGCCCGGCATTCGCGATGACCGGATGCTCGACGCCCTGCGCGCCGCGCATCTGGCCGGCGAAGATCGGGCCCATCGGACCCGTGATCGGGTCGCGGTCGCTGAAAGCCACCAGCATCGGAGTTGTGCTGTCGCACAGAGCCTTCCAGGCCGCACGGTTGGCTGCCGATGCCGGGTTGTCCGGTGTCGTCGGCACAAGGCCCGGCATCGCGCGTGGACCGGCGCAGTAGGAGTCGTCGGGAAACGGAGCATCGTAGGCCGCGCGGACGGCGTCGGTCATCGGACGAACGCAGCCGGATTCGACGAACCGCCCGACCTGGATCTGGGGTGCGCCTTGGATGGCCTTGCGGAAGCTCCACCAGATCTCGGGCATCGGCAGATCGCCAGTGGGCAGCCCGGTGTTCGCCGCGACGATGCGGGCGAAGCGATCCGGATGTTCTGCGGCAAGCCGAAGCCCGATCAAGCCGCCCCAGTCCTGACCGACAAGCGTCACCTGCTGCAGGTTCAGCACGTCGAACGCCACTGCGCGGATCCACTCCACGTGACGGGCATACGTGTGGTCCTCGATCCTGATCGGCTTATCCGAGCGGCCGAAGCCGACCAGGTCCGGACAAATGACCCGGTGCCCGGCCGCCGTCAGGATCGGCATCATCCGGCGGTACAGGAATGACCACGACGGCTCCCCGTGCAGCATCAGCACCGGATTGCCTTTGACCGGACCGTCTTCCACCCATGCCACCCGCAAAGTTCCGCCGTCCTGGTCGGAAACCCCGCAATACTTTGGGGAATAAGGGAATTCAGGAATACCAGTAAATCGCTCGTCGGCTGTGCGCAATTTCTGCATGATGGCGAACATACCGGCGGGGTCGCATTCGAAAGCCGCGTTTGTTGGACCGCAGCCAACGCGCAGCTTGTGCGTAAGCAAATTTTTCGACCATTCGCATGTCGGCAGGTGGGCTGCCACCCATACTGACCGGGATGATCCGCCGATCTTGACGGATCACGACAAACAAAAGGAGCACAGTGGTGAAGCGTGGGTTCGTGATCGCCGTAGGCGGCGCGGCGATTGTCATCGCCGGCCTGTCAGGCTGTTCGTCGGGTGAGAAGAAGTCCGAGAGTCCTGCCACCACGGCGGAGGCAACCACCGGCGCGGGCACGGCGTCGGTGAGCGCAACGGCGGCACCGAGCGGGGGCGGCACCAAGATCACGATCGACGGTCAGGATCAGAACGTCTCAGGCACGGTCGTCTGCAGCGCCATGGGCGGCAACATGAACATCGCGATCGGCGACGCGGCGACCGGTATTGCGGCGGTCGTCAGCGAGGACGGTTCCAATGTGCAGTCGGTGGGGCTCGGCAACGTCAACGGCGTCACGCTGGGCTACCAGAACGGCACCGGCCAAGGCGAAGCCAAGGCCACGAAGGACGGCAGCAATTGGACAATCTCGGGCACCGCGACCGGTATCGACATGGCCAACCCCATGCAGCCGGTGAACAAGCCGTTCGAGATCGCTGTGACTTGCCCGTAGCCGGGTACTCCAAATTCATTGCTACGGCGGCGCTCCCGACAGGGGCGCCGCCGTTGTCGTGAGAGTCAGGCCGGCAGTGTGTAGCCGGCCGCCGACTGCCGCAGCTGCCAGATCTGCGCGGGGCACAACTCATTGACGGCCTGGTTGATCAGGTAGGCACCCTGGTAGTAGTCGGTGCTGTTGAAGTCGGCCTTGACTTCGTCGACCAGCTGCGCGTAGCTCATCTTCGCCGCGACCCGGTCGCAGATGCTGTTGCCGTAGCCGATCGCGGCTTCGGCGTTGGGAAAGTTGTAGCCCGGCCGCACATGCACATTGACGAGATACGCCACGACGTCGGCGTTGGCAGGCGGCGCCAGCGCGACGACCGCCGCCCCCGCGACAACTGCACCAAGCAGCCATCTCATGGCTCATGAGCGTAGTGCTCGGCGCACGACTGTGGTGATTGTGGAGGCAGACGCCGACCGGGAACATACGCTAAGTCCATGAAGCTCATGGCTGCAGTGGCGTTGGGTTGTGGATTCATCGCGGCACCGCTGGTGGCGGCGGCACCAGTCTCGGCGTATCCGGGCTCGTGTGACGGCACCAGCGCAGCGTGTGTGCCGTACATCGAGCGCGGCGCAGCCCAAGGCGATCACTGTGCCCAGAACACCCGATACAACTTGGCCCTCGACACCTCGGGCGGCACGCTTGCCTGCAGCGCCAACGGCGTGTGGATCGCGTCGCCGCAGCTAGTCGGCATCCGCACGCTGCGCTCACTGTGCGGTGAGGACAAGGGCGTGGCGCTGACACCCGACGGCGTGACGATGAGCTGCATCGGCGGCGCATGGACCGCCGACTACCGGGTGCCGTTCGCATAGGCGCGCCTACAGAAGGGCGGCGCCGCTGATGCGTCAGCGGATTCCTGGCGCTGAAGGGCGTGCAATCAGTGCGCCCGTTGCGTACTCACTCAAGGAGGCAGCAGGAGCTGCTCCTCCTAGCTCATCGCCCTAGGCAGGGCGCCTTCAGGACGACCTGGTCGTTCTGGTTGGAAACCTCCGCCGAACCTCCGCAGAGCGCAGTGACCATGTTCCTGTTCCCGGTCACTTCTGCGTCACTGTTGCTGATCACTGTGACCGTGTTGAAGTTCCCGGTCACTTCTGCGTCACTGTTGTGGATTACTCGGACCATGTTGAAGTTCCCGGTTACTTGTGCGTGACCGTTGTTGCCCGCCACGACGAAGTTTCCGGTCCCGTTGGCCTCGGCCGTGCTGCCCTCCATGCCGGGACGGTTGAACGCCACGGCGAGGCTGGCGCCATTTGTGGTCGCCGTGCTTTCGTTGCCGAGCTGCACGAGAGAGTTCCCGCGCGCCGAGATAGACAGGCTGCCTTTAGTGGTTTGCTGCGTCACGCTTGCGGTAGACGACGCGCTATCGCTGGTTGACGGTGCGGCCCACGCGGTTGGTGCCCCGACACAGAGCGCCACGGCGGGTGCGCCGGCACACACGGCGAGGAACTTGACTGATGCCCTCGTCGGAAATTGCCTTTCTTGAGACTTCTGAGGGCGCGCTTTTTGACCCACTTTGTGTACGGTGCCGAGCGTCATCTTGTTCAAATCTTCCCCGCTGCAATGCTTCCCCGGTCCTTCGGTGACACGAAGTTGGGCATCATCTGCGGTCGCACTGAAGATGGCCAGGCCGTGCCCGGCGGTGTGCAGTGGCTGCCGAAGGGTTCCGCTCCGCGAGCTGACCGGTAACAGCAGGCGCGCCGCTGGCGGATGATGGCAACGCGGTCAACTCAGCGCTGCGCAACTTCGCGGGTGCTCACCGTCAGATTTTTAACAGAGCTTGCTATATGCGACACGTCTCGCGGCAGCGCCTCACGTGGCGACCGAACGCCGTGCCGGACCTTGTTCCGGTGTCACTAATCCGTCGCCGCCTCAGCGGCCTCTTGGGCCAGCCGCAGTGTCGGGAAGTCGCCGAAGGACTGTTGGTTTCTGTGCAAGCGGTGCTCACCCGATGCGACGGTTTGAATCGTCCACTGGCCGTCGGCGCTGAAGTAGGTCACTCCCGCGGCCCCGGATACCTTGCGCCATTTCATGAACGGATCACTTTCACCTTCTTTGATGTCACCCATTGGCTCCCCTTTTGTCGAGCCATAGGCTGCGGGCGGCGTCGAGTCTCAGCGCGACTCGGGAACATGCAGCGCAAAACGGGGAGCCTCCGAAGAAAGCTCCCCGTCTGCCCCCCGGTCTAGTTGGCGGACGGACCGCAGGCCCCGGCGCTGACCGTGACGTTGTCGCTCTGGGCCCTGACAATTGACTTCCCGCACAGTGCCACGACGCGCTGAGCGCTCTCGTTGGCGGCGTTGACATTGCTTCCGAGGGCCACGATCGAATTGTTGTCGTTCGCGACGGTGACCTCAGCCGGGCCACCGACGGCGACCAGCGTGTTGCCGCTGGCGTCGCCTGTGACCGTGGCTTTGCCCCCGTTGATCGCCACGACCCTGTTGCCGGTGCCTTCGCCGTTAGCGGTGGCCGTCGCCGGCTTGTAGAGGCTGATCGCCAGCGCGCGATTGCCGTCGCTCGCCGACGCCACCGCACCGGTTTTCGGGTCGTTGTCGCCGAATTGGACGGGATCACCCGAGCCACGGTCAAAGGAGATGCCCGGCCTGGCGTCAGCCGTGCCCGCCCCGATCATCGCCGCCACGCCCAAACCCACGGCGAGCGCCGATCCTGCCATCATCTTCCGAATTGTCATGTCGTATTCCCCCTGTGAAGGTGGACGAAGAGCCTCTCCCCCTCCCCGTCCGGTGTCTCGCCCGAGGTTTTCGGGTGAGTCTTTGGCTTTCCTTCAGCCCTTTTTGACTTCGGTTCTCATACCGATAACCATGACGCGGCTGTAACCGAGGGTCACAAGTAGGGCGATACTGCATTTTTGTTCGCAGACGGTCGGCTGTACTTGCATCTTGTTCGCAAAGGATCGGCACACGGCAGCATCATTGGCGATCAGCGCGGGAACGAATGTCCTCACTGCGGGCCCGACGACCCCAGACGGATCTGTTCGACCGACTTGGACAAGGTGGGCCACGGAAAGTCCCTGAGTAGAGCCATCTACCTGCGTAAACAGGCGGTTGGCTATGGCGGTGGCGGAGGGATTTGAACCCTATTCGGCTACGTGGTCAGAGCGCTGAAAACAGTGTGAACTGCAAAAACATATAACGGTAGTTAACGACAGTAAACGCGTTATTAGGGAAGTTTGCGTCCAAAGCGTGTCCACGGAGGCGCATCGGCTTCAGCGTCTCCCGTCGCGGATCTGATAGACCCGCGGGACTGACAGTCCAGCGGCCTCCGCGAGCTGCTCGCCGGCGATGCCTTGGTCAAACCCCTCGCGAATTAGTTGCCGCAGCTCGGCGTCAGCGGCGTCGAACGCGCCGCGACGGCGTTCGCGCAGCTTGGCCGCGCGCCTAATCAGTGCGAGCTGGTCCATGCGTGAGATTCTAGCGCGCTAGAAAAAGATTTCCGGATACCATTGCCCAGGACATTATAGCACGCTATAAATTGGAATCGGCAGTAACCACTTCGATCCCAGGAGGAATCGCCATGACCACCACACCAACCAAACTCGCCAAGATGCCCGTGCCCGCCGGCGATACGGAGGTCTGCGAATGGGATGACGACCGGTTCCCCCCCGACCCAACCGCGCCTCGGTATTTCCGCGGGACGCAGTGGGTCATCGATCGCTCAGATGACCCATGCAAACAGTGACCTGGTGGTCGAGATTTGGGGGACGCAGTCGCGTGAAGGTGTTGATGAGCGGCACCTCGATGTCCTGGATGACGAGCGACGCGAGCAGCTCACGTTTAGGCAGCGCAACCCACGTGCGGGCACTCGGTGAAGCGCTCATCGCTGCGGCCGACGAGATTGAGCAGATGAACGGCTACGACCAGATCGGGGTGATCCGATCACGACTGCTAGGCGACTTTGTCGAAGGGACATCCGGCGCGTGACGCTGGCCCACGGTGGCCGCGCGTTGCGGCCCTTGGACGGACCACTACCAATGACCCCGAACGCACGACGCCTAACGGCCCCGGACGGGCGAAGCCCGCTATGCCTGCTGCCCGGAATGCGAAGCTGGCTTTGGCCTGGCGGTATCCGATGCGCACCCCGGCCGCGGTCAGGGTGATAAGCCCGCCAGCGCCTGGCAGAGCGATACGGGCCAGCGCTGCCAGTGAAAGGGGCAGCACCCCGGCTGCGGTGAGGATCGCCAGCCCGGCGGCGCCCGACAGAGCGCCAGCGGCCAGCGCCGACGGTGAAGCGGGTGGCAGGAGTTCGTTGCGGGCATACCCGAAAACCTGCTCACCCACAGGAATGGCGTGATTGGGCACTAACGGTGCCATCCCGGGCAACGATGCGTTTCGACCTAACTGGATCGCGCCGAAGGCGAATGGCGCCATCGCCCCGAGCTGTGCAACCCCGGCTGCGTTGCCAGCCACCGGCACGCCTTGGATAGCGGCAGGTGGCGGCATCAGCGGCCATTGCGAAGCCACCGACGCATCCCCGGCGGCCGACAGCCCAGCACCGGCGAAGCCGCCCACTTCCACTACCGGCGCTGCCCCGTCAATGCCCATTAGGAAGGAGTAAAGGTCAGACTGCAGCTGCGTGAGCGGGACGACCGTACCGAACACCGAAGTGAGCATGTCCTGCGCCCACGCTATGCCGTCGGAAACCGACGCGACGAGCGTGGGAACCGGCGCCACCACATCAGGAACCGTCATGGCCGGCTCCACATTCGGAGCGGCGGCGCCGGCTTCGGATGTGGAGCTGGCTATGACCGGGGTCGCGCCGGTTCCCGATGTGGTCGCGCCGGTTCCCGATGTGGTGGCGCCGGTTCCCGAGTCTGTCGTCTTGTCGGTGGCGTCCGTGCCGCCGGGCGCGTTCGTCTGGCTTGTCGTGCCGGTGGAAGGTTGCTGGCTCGAGTCAGGCTCGCCCTTCGTGGCGTCTGTGCCACCAGACGTTTTCTTCGCCTTTTTCGCCTTTTTCCCGCCGGTGGAGGGCTGCGGGTCTGAAGCGTTGGTGCTGCCATCGCTCTGTGCTGTGGAATCGCTGGAAGGGGGTTTGGCAAAAGAGACCGCGGCCCCGGGAGCACCCATCAATAGACCCGCTGCAAGCACACAAACACCTGCGGCGAAACGCAAATGCGACGGAATCATGATCGCTCCCCACCACGCAAACAAACCGCGCGCCTGCAAGATTGTTGCAGTCCCGTGGGTACCTCGGGAGTCGGTTAGTCAAACGTCACAGAACATTTGACAAGCGGGCGGTGGTGGTGAAGTTCGCGAACACGGCGGGAGTAGCCCAGATGCCTGCAGGTCGTCAACTGCTCGACGGCGCATCGATCTGAAATCAGCCGATGGCTTCAACCGGGAGCCACCGGGGACGGGATCTGAGGTGGCGCCATATACCAGGAACATGTCGCTGATCTATGTCGCTGTGTGAATCCACGCCCAGTCGAAGGCTCCCAGGATGTGCTGAGCGAGCTCGTGCAGACGACGGACCGCAGGTGGATCACCAAGCCACCTAGCCACTGCTCGAACGGGCACCTCTTCGGTCCTAATCAGGTCCTCGTCGGCTACGGGGCCTGCCTCGGGCACGGCGGAAGGCACACCAGCTGGCACTGGCGAACGTGTGATCCGGTGGTGTACGCGCCACCGCTCAACATCCACTGCACGGCGCTTGAAGGGCCTGCGGCGGTGCGGATTTCAAACCGCACAGCCTGACGACAAGTGCGGGAATCGGCCCGCCACCCAAGGGCGGGCCGATTCGCGAAGCTATTCGAGGACACCCTTGGGCAAAGCCCAACACCCGGCACAGGTGGAGGTAGTGGCCCGGCGCCCACGTGTAGCCGCACGCCTGACAGGTGCAACCCTGCTCGGCGACGATCTGCAGGTCGGCTGATCCGCCGCCCAAACCCAAGCAGCGCGCCATAGAGAACGGGGTGAGAGGCTATCGCGATTGCTCGCTTTTCCGGTTTAGACGCCTGATACAGGGGCTAAACCATATCCCCATAGCAAGGTGGGTGCCCCGAGCGGGCACCTGAAATTTGGGGAGGGATGATGCAGGGCTTCAGTGACGTCGTCCAGAATGAGATTGACGACCGCGATTACGACCGCTGGCTAGATTTCTTCGCGGAAGCGTCCGCGCGCCTCGACGTCCTACAAAGAGCCGTAACCGAGGTCCGCTACCTTTGCGAAAGCCGGGGTGCCTCCAGCGAACAAATTCTCAAAGTACTTGATCGGTTAGATGTGTAGCTCGCGTTAGGACGCTAGCGTTGCCCCGCTGACCGTCGGCCGCAGCTTTAGGCTTGTAGTCGTGCTGGGCGAATTGGTGCAGACAACGGACGGCAGGTGGATCACCCACCCGCCGACCCACTGCCCCCACGGTCACCCACTCGGGGCGAACCAAGTCGTCGTTGGGCATGCCGCCTGCCTGGGTCACGGCGGCGGCGGACACACGAGCTGGCATTGCCGAACCGTGAAGTGACCGGATAGAGCCATCTACCTGCGTAAACAGGCGGTTGGCTATGGCGGTGGCGGAGGGATTTGAACCCTCGGACGGGGGTTACCCGTCACACGCTTTCGAGGCGTGCTCCTTAGGCCGCTCGGACACGCCACCGCGTGGCAGCTTACCGGCCGACCGCGGCGCTGATCCAATCGCTATCCAGCGGTAGCAGAGAATCAGGGCGTGACCAACCGCATCCAACGCCTGCTCGACGTCGAGTACCCCGTCGTCCAGGCGCCCATGACGTATATCGCGAGAGCCGAACTGGCCGCTGCCGTCTCCGAGGGTGGCGGTCTGGGCATGATCGAGACGTTGACCGCCGAGGGCCGGGCCGACTTGCACAGGGTGCGCGAGCTCACCGACCGGCCAGTCGCGGCCAATCTGATGATCCTGGGCTGGAAACGCGATCCGTCCATCGTCGATGAGCTCGTCGCGGCCGAGGTTCGGCACGTATTCACCTCCGCGGGTGACCCCGCGCTGTTCACCGCGCGACTGCACGACGCAGGCATGACCGTCATCCACGTCGTCGGATCGCTGAAAGGCGCCATGAAGGCGGTGGACGCGGGCGTCGATGCGCTGGTTGTCGAGGGCGTGGAAGGCGGCGGATTCAAGTCGGCCCTCGGTGCGTCGACGTTGGTGTTGCTACCCCTCGTCGCAAGCGCGTCGACCTCCCGATCATCGCCGCGGGTGGCATCTGCGACGCACGGTCGGCGGCGGCCGCGGTGGTCCTCGGCGCCGAGGGCGTACAGATGGGCACCCGGATGCTCGCCAGCCACGAAGCCGACGTGCATGCGAACTTCAAGAACGCGATCATGGCCGCGGGCGACGACGGCACCGTCATGCTGGACCTGCCCGGCAACCCGACGATGCGGGTACTGCGAACCGGGCTCGCGGCCCGCGCAGCCGCCGCCGATCCGAATGTTCAGCTTCTCGGCAGGATCACCGACCTCTACTTCGAGGCGACATGGACGCCAGCGTCGCCAATACCGGCCAGGTCTCATCGCGAATCACCGATCTTCAGCCGGCTTCCCACATCGTCAAGCAAACCTGGTCCGAGATCGCAAACGCCTTGCGCGAGGGGAACTCTCGGCTTGGCGACCGCTGCTAGTCCAATCGCTGGTTAGCGAAGAACGCTTCGAGCGGTGCGGCGCACTCGTCGGCCAGCACTCCCCCACGCACCTCAGGCCGGTGCGTCAGCCGCCGGTCGCGCACCACGTCCCACAGCGACCCGACCGCCCCCGTCTTCGGTTCCCACGCCCCGAACACCAACCGCGCCACCCGCGCCATCACCAGAGCGCCTGCACACATCGTGCACGGCTCGACCGTCACCGCCAGAGTCGTGCCTTCCAGCCGCCAGCCGTCCCCGAGCACGGCCGCCGCGGCGCGGATCGCCAGGATCTCGGCGTGCGCGGTCGGATCGCCGAGCTCCTCGCGCATGTTGGCCGCCCGCGCCAGTTCGGTGCCGTCGGCGGCCACGATCACCGCCCCGATCGGCACGTCGCGAGGGCCTGCATCCCGTGCGGCTTCGAGTGCAGCCCTGATCAGCTCTTCGTCCGGACTCACCGACCCAGACGGTCGAGCACCGCCGACAGTTCATCGGCGAAGCCCATCTCGCGCGCGATCCGGCCCAGCTGCTCGTCGGCGTACAGGTCGGACTCGTCGAGGATGACGCCCAGCACCGCCTCCGGCAGTCCGACGTCCGACAGCAGCCCGAGATCGCCCTCCTCGAACGGGTCTGCGTCTTCGAGCTCCTCAGGGGAGATGTCGTTGTCGAGCTTCTCCAGCACCTCGGCGGCGATGTCGTAGTCCAGCGCAGCGGTCGCGTCCGACAGCAGCAGCCGCGTGCCCGCGGGCGCGGGCCGGACGATCACGAAGAACTCATCGTCGACGTCCAGGAGCCCGAAAACTGCGCCTGCACTACGCAATTCGCGTAGTTCGGTTTCCGCGGCCGACAAGCTGTTCAGAGCGGCCCTGCGCATCGCCGAGCAACGCCACTTGCCATCCTCGCGCACGACGGCAACGCCGAAGCCGTCGGGCATGTCGGCGGCCTGGCCCTGCGCCGGTGCACTCTGTGCTCCCATATGGGCTAACGGTAGTCCCAGACGCCGGAGCTTGACTAGCGATCGACACCAGCCTGACGTCGGGCGAAACGGGCGATATGCCAGTCTTGAAGGGTGACAAACACACCCGTTTGCGTGGTGGGTCTGGG